>Ga0315282_10001923_pt1 | contig 38899 bp, 28 predicted proteins | sample YL17G07_20_MG_FD_203693 | JGI IMG/M metagenome (GOLD analysis project Ga0315282, IMG submission 203693) | Sediment microbial communities from Yellowstone Lake, YNP, Wyoming, USA - YL17G07_20 | ecosystem: Environmental > Aquatic > Freshwater > Lake > Sediment | place: USA: Wyoming | collected... | reverse complement strand
GGTCACGCGCTTTTTGCAGCAAGCCAAGCGGGGTAAGCGGGTTTTTCGGACGGGCTTCCATATTCGGGAAAGCCGGGTTGGAGCCTTTGAAGCCTATGCTCCACATGAAAGTGTAAGAATTGATACCGAGTTTCATTTTTTCTCCTCGTCAGGGTTTCAAAAAAACATCCTCCGTAATTTTCGGTGGGTTCTTCGTCCTTGAATTTCGCAGCCATAGATAAAGGGGAATGGTTATCATGGGAAATCCCGAGTGGACCCATAAAACGAGCGGCAGCATCGCCCAGGAAAGTAGAACCGCAATCCAATCAATATCCCGCACCAGCACTGAAAGTGAATAAATATTTGAGACAGGGTTAAACAATGCCGCGAAAGACCAATAATTTTTCATTGGTTTTAGGCATAACCAGGTCATCACGCCTGCTATGACAATGCAGACGAACATAAAGGGCTTGTTAAAGGGCAGCAGGTTCATCAGGCCAAAGAGTGACGTTGAACCGGACGCATAGTGCACGAGTGAAGGTCTAACCGCCAGATACTCAGAGATCCACTGCGGATAATACAGGGTGGGAACTGCATATAATAAAAGCGCTGAAACACCGGCAAAACTAACAAGGCGGCGTCTTTTATTTGGCGAAGTATTCAAAACCACCCATGGAATGATCCAGATTGCGAGTTGAGGCTTCAGCGTGGTAAGAGCCAGACCAAACCAGCCGCCGCACAGCCCAACAGCAAGTACTGGCAAATCGATCTGCCCAACCAGGATGGCAAAAAAAACTGGGAGGTACAACAGGGCCCTGGGAAAGGATTTTTTTACAAGAACCACGGTCGCGGCTGCATTAACCATCCCCCAGATTAAGCTGGATACCTTTACGGGAACGAATCCGAATGGAACAAAAAACCAGGCCAAAGGATAAGGTGACAGGAATCCAGCAACAGTGTATGGACTATGCCCCGAAATGACCGCCACGGCTGCCAGCCAATAGGTCTCGAAGTCATACATCCTTCCTCCAGCTTCAGGCCCGTAAATATTTCATCACATCTGCCAGCGACTGCTGGTGGTCGGTGTAGGTTGGCCAGTATTCCAGCCCAAAATAGCCCTTATAGCCGGCCGCCTCGATCACCTTGACGATGCTGCGGTAGTTCAGCTCGCCCACGTAAAGCTCGTGGCGCTTGGGCACGCCCGCCGAATGGAAATGGCCGATGGCGCCCACATGTTCGATGATGGTGGCGATAATGTTGCCTTGCATGACCTGCATGTGGTACACGTCGTACAGCAGCTTGACATGCGGGTTCCCCACCTGGCGCAACACCTCGAACCCCAGGTTGGCCGAATCCAGGTAGTAGCCGGGATGGTCGACCAGGCTGTTGAGCGCTTCCAGGTTGAGTGTGACCCCTTCGCGGGCGGCGATCTCCCCGGCGCGCTTCAGGTTATCGATCAACCTGACTTTCTGGGCCACCAGGTTGTCCTCGACCGGCCCCGAAAGCACGATCAGTGAAGAGCAGCCCAAATCCAGCGCTACCCGCACGGATTGGCGGATGTTGGCGGTGACCACCTCCGCCGGAGCGGACATGTGCTTTCCCCACGCATCCAGCGCGCAGCAGGTGGCAATCTCGATCTTATTGCGCGCCGCCAGCATGGCGATTCTACTCAGGTCCTTACCCGCCGGTTCCCAGAACTCGACCGCGTCGAAGCCCAGCCCGGCTGCCAGCTCGATGCGCTCGTAGAAATCAACTTCGGGAAAAACAGGTTCAATGCACAGGGAGTATTTAAGCATAAGACCTCCGTATCAAATCATATTATAACTGAGGTCAGAAAATACGCAAAAATGGTGGTGCAAAGCCCCATCGGGCTTTGCACCACCATTTTTGCGTATTTATCAAATCATAATTCAACTGCCGCCTCGGCCAGCGCCCGCACGTTCTCAGGCGGCACGTCGGGCAGGATAGCCTCGTGGCTGGGGCTGACGATCAGGTTCGGACCCAACAGCGCCTTCACCCGGCGCACCTCGGCCTTGACCTGCTCGGGGGTGGCGTGCACCAGGATCTCCTGGGTATCGATCCCGCCCAGGAAGGCGATCTTGCCCTTGAATTCACGCGCCAGGGTGGCGGCGTCCATGTTAGCGGCGCGCGCCTGCAGCGGGTGCAAACAGTCGACCTCGGCCTCGATCAGGCGTGGGATCACCTTGTAGATCGAGCCGCAGGAGTGCAGGATCACTTGGTGACCCCAGCGGTGGCCCTGCTCGGTGAACTTGCGGAACCAGGGCAGGATAAACTCGTCGAACTGGCGCGGCCCGCAGATTAAGTCGCGCTGCGTGCCAAAATCGTTGCCGAAGAAGTAGGCATCCACCCAATCACCCGCCAGCTTGAAGAAGCGCTGGTTGGCCTCATAATAGAACTGGCAGACGTGGTCGGTGATGGCATGCACCACTGCAGGGTGGGTGTACATCTTCATCATGTAGTTATCCATGCCCATCAGTTCCATGATATCATGGTAGAAAGGCGTCCACATACCGCTGGCGCGGTAGACATCGCCGGCGCTGCGCAGCACGGCCAGCGTCTCGTCAAAGTGCAGGTAATCCAGGTTGGGCCACTCGTATTTTTCGACCTCGGCCGCGCTTTCACAGCCGCCCAGCGGACCGGCCTGCCCGTGGGCGGTTTTCTTGAAACCCAGGTCGAAGATGGTGCGCCCCTGTGGGTGGCGGTAGGTGGAAACATAGGAGGTCGGGCAGATCCAGCGGAAATCGTCGCCCAGCTTGCACTGCAGCTCCTCGGCCGACTGCGTGCCGAAATAGGCGTGCAGCCCCGGCCACGAGTCGGGGTGCGGGTTGCCCAGCCAAAACCCGCAACGGTCAGGCGTCTGCCCGGAGATGATGGTACGGATACGTTCACGTGAGTTCATTTAATGATCAATCTTCAATCTAAAATCAACAATCTAAGATCTAAATTCCCGCGCCGCTTGCATCATAGCGTTGACATTTTCCACCGGCGACCCGGGGTGATGTTGTTACCGTCCTACACGATCAGCCCGCCGTAAGGCGCCAGCTTCTCGATCACCTTGCGGGTGGCTGCTTTGACCTGCTCAGGTGTACCGTTGGCGATCAACACCGGGCTGACGTTGCCCAGCAGCACCACCCGACCACCCATCACTTTGCCGATCCGTTCCAAATCCACCTCCCAGCCGAAACCCTGGTACTCGTTGATCTTGAGGTCGTTGGCGAAGGTCTCGAGCAGGTGATTGGTGTGCCCGCACATGTGCATGCTGGCCCAACCGTCGAAATGGAAGCGCAGCTTTTTTTCGTAGGGCAACACCACCTCGCGGTAGGTCCTGACCGAGAGGTACGCCGCCAGGTCATCCGTCCAAGCAAAGTCGCGCGTCGGAAGACCCTCCTCCTGCCAGCAGAAATCCAGCCAGGCGATGGTCTTATTCACCACAATCGACAGCAGCTCGCGCACGAAGTCGGGGCGCTCGAGGATAGCACTGAACATGGTGGTCTGTCCCATCAGGTCGGCGGCGATGCTGAACGGCCCGTTAGAGGTGTGGGTGAGCGCCAGGTTAGCACTCGGGTAGAAAACCGGCCCACCCTGGAAGCGCACCGGGTACTTCTCCGCCACCGCCCGCATGCCCTGACGGAACAGCACCTGCCGCCCATTCAGCCCGCTGGTTATTGGGTCGATCCGCTCCATCCGGCGCAGGTCGGCTTCGTCCTTGACCCAGCCTACCGGCTTGACCCACGGGATATCGTCGTCGACGAAGACTGCCTCGCAGCCCAGCGTGCACGGCTCGGTGATGTTCTGAAAATCGGTCCAGCCGCCGGTCCAGGCCCCGGTGGTGGTGTACTGGTCGGTGGCGATGTGCTCCATCAGCCATTTCTGGCCCAGGACCTGGCCGCGCAGCATGGTCTCGGGGTCGGCGTAATAATCCTTGAAGCGGATGCCGGTCAGCGGCAGCAGGAAGCGGTAGTTGATGGCCGGCCACACCGCCACCCGGTCGGTCTGCTCGAAACGTTTGGCCTTTGCCACCCGCTCCTGCCGCGCCAGGATTTCTTCATAGGGGACCTGAATTTCGGTGATTGGGGGCATGCTTCTCCCATAAAATTCGCTTTTGAGTTCATCCGGCGGCTTCGCCGCCGGATGAACTCAAAAAAGCGATTATTGTAATAGCTCTTCCACCTCTTTGCGATAAGGTAGCGAAGGCTGGGCGCCCAAGCGGGTGGCGGCCAGGGCGCCAGCGGCATTGCCCCAGCGCACGGCCTCTTCCAGAATAGCGCCCTCCGCCAATGCGGTAGCAAAGCTGCCCACAAAGGCATCCCCGGCGGCGGTCGTATCCACCGGCGTGATCTTGAAGGCCGGGAAATGCTGGGAGGAGCCGGCCTGCGCCAGCAGTGAACCGCGCCCGCCCAGCGTGATGATCACGGTCTGCGGCCCCAGCGCCAGCAGCATCTGGGCAGCGGCCTTGGCCTCTTCCACGCTGCCGGCCGGCGCGCCTGTCAGCAGGGCCGCCTCGTACTCATTGGGGATGAGCACGTTGATCAAGCTGGGCAAACCGGCCGGCAAGGGGCGCGCCGGAGCCGGGTTGAGCACCACCTGCACGCCGTGAGCATGCGCCAGCTCGGCCGCCCGCAGCACGGTCTCAGGCATGATCTCGAGCTGCACGAGCAGCACATCCGCCGCCGCAATCACCGCCTCAGCTGCCTCCACGTGGGCCGGCGTGAGGCGCATGTTGGCGCCCGGCGCCACCAGGATGCTGTTCTGGGCAGCATCGTCGATCATGATCAGTGCAATTCCTGAGGCCTCTTCGGCGTCGCGCCCCACCGCCGAGGCATCCACCCCGGCCCGGCCCAGGTTCTCGAGCAGCAGGTCGCCAAAAGCGTCTGTGCCGACCCGCCCGATGATCTTGACGTTCGCCCCCAGGCGGGCGGACGCCACAGCCTGGTTGGCGCCCTTGCCGCCCGGTACCGTGCGGAACCCGCCGCCCACAATCGTCTCGCCCGGCCGCGGGATACGCTCGCCGCGGGCGATCAAATCCATGTTGATACTGCCAACCACCACGATCTTAGCTGCTTTCCGAACTGCCATTAGATAATCCCTTCTAATACACACATTCTCGGGCCGCCTCGGCGTAGGCGCACAGGTTTTCCAACGGGGCCTCGAAGAAATGATCGGAGACGCACATCATGTAACCGCCGCCCGGGCCGAACGTTTCGAACAGGCGCAGCACTTCACCCCGCACCTCGTCCGGTGTGCCGCCCGTCAAGATGTTGATCTGGTCCAACCCACCGATCAGGCAGACTTTGTCGCCGATGCGACGCTTGATCTCAACCGGCACGGCATCCCCGCCCACCGCCGCGGGCGAGAGCGTCTCGCTGGCGTCGCATCCGTTCTGTACGATCAAGTCTAAAATCGCCATCATCCCGCCGCAGGTATGGTAGACCACCTTGTGCCCCACGCTGTGCAGCGCATTGTGCAGTTGGCGGTCGTAGGGCAAGCAGAAGTTTTTGAAAATCTTAGGTGAGATGACCGTCGAAGAGGCCGCCCCGCCGCCGGTCTCGATCAGGTCGAAGGGCGCCCCGGCCAGGCTCTGCTCGATGTACTGTAATTTCTTATCGGTCAGCGCCCGCAGGAGCTCGTGCACCCAGGCCGGGTTATCGAAGGTGGCGTAAATCATGCGCTCGGTGCCATACAGGCAGCAGGCCTGTTGCCAGGGACCGCCCTGCTCGCCGAAGACAAAGCCACGCAGGATACCACTATCGCCCAGCGCCTGTTTGCGGGCGCGCACGATAGCATGGTCGAGGCGCGGTACCGGCAGGTATTTCTTGACCAGCTGCATATCCTCGGGGCGTTTGATCAGCTCCTGCGCCGTCCAGGTGGTCTGCTCATTGCCCTCATCGAGCTGGGTCAGCACTCCTTCAGGCGTGGTGATGGTATATTCGAGGCGGAAACTACCCCCGTTATTTTGGGGGTTGCCGTCTTCAAGCGGGTAGCGCCGGCTCTCGACCTGCCACTCGGGGGTCGTAAGCCCCTGGTTGGCGTCGAAGACTGAAATCGCCGCGTCAAGTCCAAAATAACGGAAGGCTTCCAGGTCAGAGCGCCCACCCAAGAAGTGCTTCAGGTGATAGGCCTGCCACTGGTGTACCGTTGCCGGCACCCGGTCCGGCACACCGCGCCCCAGGGCGGTCAGCATGCGTTCACGAGAGGTCATAGGTCTAACAGGCATTTTCATCTCGCTAAAAACGCGGCCACTTCCGCCAAACGGGCGGCGTAGCCCATCTCATTATCATACCAGGCAGCCACCGACACCAGCGTGCCTTCCTGCACCTGGGTCAGCGGCAGGTCGACGATGCACGAATGCGTATCGCCGACGATGCGCGATGAAGCCCATTCGTCCTCCAGCACGCCCATCACACCCTGCAACGCCGGAGTGACAGCTGCTTTGCGAAAGACTTCTACCATTTCCGCTATGCTGGTCGGGCGCTTGACCACCACGTTCACTTCAGCAATGCTGCCGGTGCGCACCGGCACACGGTAAGCCTTGCCAGTAATTTTCAGATCGGGCCAGATGAATTTGAGCGCCTTGGCCGCCCCCGAAGAGGAGGGGATGATATTCTCCGCCGCAGCCCACGAGTCGCGGCGGTCGGCCATCGGCTGGTCGGTCAGCGATTGGGTGTTGGTATAGGCGTGTATGGTGGAAAACAGCCCGGTCTGGATACCAAAGTTCTCGATCAATACCATGATGACCGGCGCCAGGCCATTGGTGGTGCAGCTTGCCATGCTGACAATCTTGTGCTTGCCTGGGTCGAACTGCTCCAGGTTGATGCCCCGCAACAGCACGGCGTCGCAGTCTTCCAGCGACTTGCTGGCCGCACTGACCAGCACACGCTGGGCGCCCCGATCAAGGTGAGCCTGGGCGCCGGGCCGCCGGGTGGCACGGCCGGTGCAGTCGATCACCAGGTCTACCCCGAGCGCCTTCCAATCCGGCATGGATTGGGTTGAATCGTAGAAGGGAATATCACGCCCGCCGATGACAAGCTTATCATCGCCGGCGCGCACGTCCTCGGGCCATCGCCCATAGTTCGTATCGACCTCGAACAAAGCCGCCAGGGTCGGAAGGCCCTTGATATCCGAGATAGACACCGGCACGAAATGCTTGCCCTGCAGCGCCATGCGCAAAAGGGAACGCCCGATGCGGCCAAAACCATGGATAGCAATTTTGCTCATAGAAAACTCCTTTCCATATCAAAACCTCAACTCCACCGTCACCACCTCGCCACCCTTTACGGGCAACTCGACGGTCTTTTCATCTTTCACTTCCAGCGGCGACTGGCGCTCTTCATTCAGGTTGGTGCACCAGGCCTCGCTCGGCGGCTTCCAGCAGGTGATGCGCCCATTGACCGCTTCCACGCTGTTGTTGTAAGCGCGCCCCACCAGCCCCAACCCATCCGCTGTGCGCCGCACAGCGCTTAGCACCAGCGCCTGTGGCTCCACCGTCAGGAAGCTGAGTATATCCGGCAGCGGGCCCTCTCGCCGCCAGGGCAACGGGATGGCTTTGGTCGGGTCGTTGCCGGTCATGTTCATCTCGGGCAGGTTATCCCCTTCGAAGGTATCGGCGCGCTCCACCAGCAGCGGGGTCACATAGGCGTAAGCCAACGGGTAAACCGCCTCCCGCTCCCCAGCATGCGGAAGGATGGTATATTCGAAGCGCTGCCTGCCCAGACACTGCGCTTCGGGTGCTTCCACCATCGGGCCGGCAACCACCTGGCGGGTGGACAGGTCACCGCGCGACAGCCAGCCGGTCGCCCGCAGCAACTGCAGCGAAATCTGTGTGCCGCCCTCCGCCCGCCTGACCTCCACTAAGGGCAGGCCGCGGTTGAGAACAGCCAGCCCGTGTTTACCTTCCGAAAGGTCAGTGAAGGCGCGCTGGTGCATCAGCGGGGTGGGGTCTTCCACCCAGCCCGGCGCCGGCGGCAGGTCAACCGGGCGCGCTACAGTGGTAAAGCTTTCGTCCACCACCGCCGCCGCCGGGTTCATCCTGGTCGGAAAGACCACCGAGAGCTTGTGATCACGGGCGCGGTTGTCGATCTCGGTCAAGATGTACACCCCCGGCTGGCCGGCGTACAGGCTGATCTCCGACACGATCGGAGTATCCACCATCTCGGCGCTGCGCTGCTGGCGGTCAGGGGACAGCCCCAGCGGCAGCGCCAGGCGCTGCTCCACTCGCCAGGTGGTGATGCATAGCCCCTGGCGCAGCAGCTCGACCCTGACTGGCTTACCACGTGTGCTGAGCGTCTGCGACTGGGCGCAGGGCGCATAGCTGTAGCCATCGCCGGCATCCTCCACATCTTCGAAATAATGCAGCCCAGTGTAGCGGGCGCCACCTTGCGGCAGGTCTTCGATCTCCGGCGTGCCATCCCCGGCAATCGTCAGGCGGTGGAATTCGTTGGCATCAAATACTGGTGTGGGAAGGTTCATGGGCTGAGATCGCCCAGCAGCCCGAGCTTCTGAAGTTCCCCGCACAAAATACACCCGATGCCCGCAGCCCGGCACGTCGGCCTGTATAGCTATGCGCAGCCTGCGCTTGTGGTTGGCCTTGTTCACTTCCATCCAGGTCTGCTCGCCCAGGTCAGCCAGCACCTGGTGCGGCGCAGCTTTGCCGTCTCCATCCACCACCTGCATGCCGGCCAGCGCCTGGTCATCCAGGTCAAAATCCACCTCACCGACCGCCACCTCGCAGCGCGTCTGGTTGAGCGGGTTGTAGACCAGCAGCGGCATGCCGGCAGCCTGGCGATTACAATTAACCTGCAGCGCCAGCGCCCGCACCAGGCTGAGCAGCAGCGCCCGCCCGATCTGTTCCGCTTGCCCGATGCGTTGGAGCGTCTCACGCGAAGTCTGATCAACCACGCTGCCGTACATGTCGTCGTGAGCATGGCTCTGGATCAGCATGCGCCAGGCCATCCAGATCAGGTCATCCTTCCCCTCGGGGATGCTGGCCCCGCCCAGCCAGGCAAAAGCCGCCAGCGGTTCCATATAGCGTTCGAGCAGTGTCTCGACCCGCTGGTTGGCCTGCTTGAGATAGATACGCGTGGAATACACCCCCTGCAGCACCTCCGAGTAGCGTCCCCAGCGGAACTCGCCTGCAAAGCGTGGCAGCTTCACCCCGCTGGCGCGCACCCGGCGCAGGTGATCGAGCAGAGTACCCTGAGTGACGTGCACATCCTCCAGCTCCTGGTTGGCGCGGGCGATGATCTGCGGCAGGCGCGGCTCAGCCTCGGCGTGGTCGATGCCGTTCATCAGCAGCCGCGTGGCGGTGTGGGCAAATGGCTTCAACTGCTCAAGCGTCAGGCAGATCTGCTCCTGCGCCAGCTCTGCGCTGAAAAGCAGCTGCGAGGTATCGCCCCAATGGATGCCATACCCCAGGTTGGAAATATTATGATAACCATACGGCATGAGAATCGCCGTTACGCTGGCGCCATCCGGGGCAGCCCACTCGAACTCGCTGCCCAGCCGGTCGCCCTCGGCGCCCATGCCGCGCCAGAAGAAGGCTGAATCGATACCGAAGCCGCGCAGTATCTGCGGCAGTTGGGCGATGTGACCAAAGCCATCGGGCACATAGCCAGCCTGCATCACTCCCCCATAGGGCAGGCCCATGCGGTGACCCCACATCAGGTTGCGGATCAGCGCCTCGGGGCTGGAGAGGAATTCATCAGCCAGGATATACCACGGCCCGATCTGGATGCGCCCGGATTGGCACAAGGCCTGCAGTTCGGCCGCCCGCAGCGGGCGGACTTGCAGGTAATCTTCCATCACGCACATCTGTCCATCCAGCATGAACACACCAAAATCCGGGTTGGTACGCAGTATCTCCAGCAGCCGGTCAACCAGCCGCACCAGGCGGACGCGGAATTCCTGGTATGGCATATACCATGCCCGATCCCAATGCGTATGGCTGACCAGGGTGGCCTGTATTCGTTTCTGATTTCCCATACCTACCCTCCCATAAAACAGGGAAAAAGCATTAACACAAAGTCACTAATAAGAATATTCCAGGTCAGTCAGCGGCTCGCCATTGGCATCGACCAGGAGCGCCCCAAAGTACCACGGCCGCCAGGCCACATGCTCAACGGGGGCCAGGCATGCCAGCAGTGTATTCTGCCCGGCTTGCAGGTGCAGCCCTTCCAGCTTGAGCGGTTTAATGCGCCGGGGCATGTTGCGCAGCGCCAGCTCGCCGGCATCCACTGGCTGCGCCGTGATCTTCTTTCCGTTCAAATAAAGCTGCGGCTCGCCGGCTGCCTGGAACAGCAGCGTGACATCACGTTCGACCGGGCTGGTGATGGTGGTTACCAGGTAAGCCACCAACGGTTCGTTGGCCTCCAGTTGGGCACGATATTCTTCGAACAGCATCACCGCATACGGATACTTCAGGTTGGGCAGCCGGCGTACATCATACATAAAGAACTTCCAGCCCTCCAGGCTGGCCGGGTGCAGCGCCTCTTTGGGTGAAATCTCCAGGCGGGTCGGGTTATATACCAGCCCGCGGTAGGTCGGAATGCCCGGGATAAGTAGCGGTGAAACGTGTTCGAAGGAAAGGGTGTGCCCGCGCCATACCAGCCTGGCTTCGGCCTGCCAGCGCATGGAGCTTACCTGCCCGTCGAAGGCAAACGGCGTGTCGATGATGCGGTCGCCGCTGATCCCCTCCAGGTGCAGGGTGCTCTTGACCGGTCCACCCGCCTTATAAAGGGTGAATTTGACCTCCAGATCGTACTTTTCACCCTCTGAATTGCGAGGGCTTCCCTCTGAATTGCGAGGGCTTCCCTCTGAACTGCGAGGGCTTCCCTTCCCGCCCGGTCCGCCCACGATCAGCCGGCCGAGCTGGTTGGCGGCTTCTTCCGGAGTGATAAATTCAATAAAACTCACGAACGGCCCGCCCAACCGGGCAGCCGCGTCGACCGCGCCGGCTTGCAAAGCCTGCGCCAGCAACTCCTGGTGGGTACCCGCATGTCTACCGAGCAGGCGGGCAGCATCCGTCCGAGCCAGGCGGGTGTTCCTGGCCTTACCCACTGCCACCAGGCTGCTATCGCTGCGTGCCGTGAGCGTAAGCCCGCGCAGCTTGCTGCGCATGGGCGCCTGGATGCTGGTGGTCAGCGTCTCGGGCCGGTAGCACCAGTCATGCGTCTCGACCCCATCCAGCAGCACGCGCTGCGGTTTGCGGCTGCCCTCCAGGTGGATCCCCCAGGCGCGCTGTCCGGGCAGCGCCGGGCAGCGCCCTTCCACCGGGGCGATGCGCACCTCCCAGGTCAGCGGATCGGGCATGCGGCTGGTGATTTCGGTCCACTCACACTCGCCTTGCTGAAAAGCCTGGCTCTCGCCGTCATCTTCGTACAGGCGAAACTTACCCTCTTTGCCGGGGAAAACCGCCAGCAGCATGCGGTCGCGCGCCTGTAAAGCACTGCTTCCCGAGGCTATGCCCTGCCTGGTGGGCTCACTAGAATCCGATGCCAGCTCCACAAAATCTGGTGCAAGCGGTAGAATCGCTCCTGACTTCATCAGCATGGGGATCGACTCCAGGTCACCCGTCAGGCGCACCCAGCGCGGGCCGGTGAAAGTCTCTTTGGTGGTGTAATCCACCCATTCGCCCGCCGGCACCCATACGTCGTTCACCGCCAATCCACTGTTAGGATCGACCGGGAAGACGAACGGGGCAGCGATCATCTGGTCGCCGAAGAAATACTGGTAGCGGGCGGCATACGCCCCCTCTTCCTCGGGGTATTCGTAATACATCGGGCGGCATAGTGAAACACCGCTGTCTGCCGCGGCCTTTGCCATGCTGTAGATATAAGGGATGAGCTGGTAGCGCCAGTGGAAGGCGGTCTTGCACACCTGGTAAACCGGCTCGGAGTAGAGCCAGGGGCGGCGCTCGGTGCGCGGGTCCTTGGTGCCGTGCAGCTTGAGCGCCGGGCTGAGGGCGCCGAACTGCACCCAGCGCGCAAACAGCTCCGGCTCGGTCGCCCCACCCATGTGCCCACCGATATCATGCCCCCACCAGCCATAGCCGACGTTAGAAGCGGCCGTCGTAAAATAAGGCTGGAACTGCAGCGCCGGCCAGCCAACCACAGTATCGCCTGAGAAACCAGTCTGGTAGCGGTGGTTGCCCAGTCCACCCCAGCGTGAGTAAACCATTGGGCGCTTGCCGTGGCGGGCCGAATCCTGGAAGTGGGTGTGGTTCAGCCACACCAGAGGGTCAAGCCCCTTCATCTCCGAGTTCTGGCCCTGCTGCCAATCCATCCACCAGAAATCGACCCCCTCTTCTTCGCGCGGGTGGTGCAGCAGCTCGAAATAGTTCTTCGCAAAACGCTTGTCGCTGATGTGGAAGGCCACCGTCTGCCCGCTGGCAGGGTCAACCCCCATCTCTTTGGCAAAGCGCGGATAGATTCCCTCGAAGGATTGCACGCCCTGCGCCGGGTGCAGGTTGAGCGCCAGCTTCAACCCCTTCTGGTGCAGCCAGGCCAGCAGTGCCGGCGGGTCGGGGATCAGCTCACGGTTCCAGGTGTAGCCGGTCCAGCTATCGGGCAGGTGCCAGTCCATGTCGATCACGAATACATCCAGCGGCAGGTGGTGCTGCTCGAAGCCGTTGGCAATATCCTTCAAATCCTGGCTGGTGTAGGCCCAGTAGCGCGACCACCACGCCCCCAATACAAAGCGCGGCACCAGCGGGATGCCGCCGCCGAAGCGCATGTATTCGGCCAGGGCAGCCCGGTAATCGTGCCCGTAACCGAAGAAATACCAGTCCTGCAGGGCATAGTCGGGCCGAGGCGCTACCCAGCCGTCGGCGCGGTTGAAGACCACCGAGCGGCTGTCATCATACAGCGCCCAACCGGCGCGCGAAAGGATGCCTTCCTCCAGAGCGGCGTCGCCCTCGCATCCATCCAACGTGCGGCGTGTGCCGCGCAGGTTGGTCGGGTTGGGCATGCCCGGCGACCAGGTTACGGTCTTGCCTTTGAGCGAGAAAGTGATATACAGGTTGTGAGGCCGGAATTTGCTGTTGCTACCCGCCGGGCTGGGTGGCTGCGCGTAGCGCAGTTCCAGCGCCCCGGTATCGATGATCAGCAGGTGGCCCTCCCGGCGCACGGTGAACTGCGGGGCGGGGGCGTAGCGGGTGGGGAAGGCGAACGTGCCGCGTTCCTCGAACTGTCCATTTTCGGACCACTCCAGCCGCAGCAGGCGCGGGGTCAGGATGGTGAAACGCGCCTCCCCGCTGACCACCACGCTTTGCGGGTTAGCCAGCGGCTCGCCCGTGAAACGGATACGCTCGAACAAATCATTTGGAACTGGCATCAAGGTCTCCTATAAAGAGGTTTTTAGAATTTTAACGCAAAGGTTTAAGAGGACGCAGAGAATACATTTGTCTTCTTTGTGTCCTTCACCCCTTCGGATGCACTGAAGAGTGTGTTTCCTTCGTGCTCTTTGTGTTAAATCTTTTCTCTTTGTTCTTTTTCTTGTTCTTTGTGTCTAATCTTTTCTCTTTATCCTTTTTCTTTGTTTTCTTTGCGCCCTCTGTGGCGAAATCTTCCGCGTCCGGTCGCGGCAGTCGTTCAGCCACCGGCAGCAGGGGCGGGAAGGATTTGTGCGGCTCGATCTGGTACCAGTAGGCCGTGGACGAATAATCGTTGCTCAGGCAGTTGGCCTCGCCGTGCTCGATTGTCACCCGGATCGATTTTTCGAAGTAAATCGGGTCCTCGATGTGGTAGCGGTACTGCGAGGTCTTACCCTTCCAAGGCCATTCATCCGTGCCAGAGTTGACCGTCAGCCCCTGGTAAGGCGAATTGAATTCAGTACGCGGGCAGAAGGCGGTGTTGAAATAATCCTCGCTGCCGGTGCCTGACAGGCGCGCCGGCCCCGGTTCACCATCGATGAAGATCATGTCGTCGCCCTCACCCCACCAATCGTTCTGCGTGCGTTCGAACTGATCTACATCCAGGTGGCAGCCGACATAGTGCCCCTTGCCTTCCGCCTCCAGGATGATGTAATTGCCGGCGCCATCCAGGTTGGGGGTTTTCCACACCTGCTCCATGATCTCGGGGTGATCAGCAAAACGCTTGGCAGGGTCGCCCCACCCTTTGGTTGGGTTTTCGCGCCGCCACTGGGCATGGAAACGCCCGTAGCTGTCATCCAATGCAGCGTAGCTCTCGAAATCGATGTAAAAATAGAGGTTAGCCGGTGAATTGCTTTCGTTGGCGACCTCGAAACGCGCTGCGCTGGCAAAAGGCATCGGGAACCAGCAGTTAAAAGCGCGCCCATCCGCCGGACTCATCTGCAGCGGCAGACTCCAGAAATCCTTGATGATGCCGTGTCCAATGCCAAAGAAATCGCCGATCGGGCACTCGATGCTGGGTTCGGGCTCGCTATCCCACCAGGCGCGCAGCACGATCTTGCGGGCGAAAGCTGCTTCGGCGCACCACATGGTCATCCAGATATGCCTGACACAGCCCGCCCCGCGGATATCACCGATGGTCATAGACTGGTGAGAGGCAATTTCCCACCAATCGTAATTGCCGCCCTTCTGGTCCCAGCTCGAAACCCGTTCGCGCCGTACCCCGTCCCTCAGTTTCGCCAGGCCGGATAATGAAGAAAAACCCAGTTGCATAAACGACTCCTGTATGAAAAAATAATTCTCCTGATGAGAGGGAAATGTCAATCCTTACTGCAGCCTGGATTCCGCCAGGCACCGGTCAGCTTCGGCGGCAAGCTTATCCAGCTCGGGCTTGATATCCAGCGCCTTGCCAGTATCCTGGAAGACCTTGCCCATCAGCTGGCTGGCCGGGATATCGACGCAGGTGGTGTAGAAGGGGGTGGCCATGTCATCCAGTCGTTCCTGGAAAGGCGCTTCGGCCAGGAAAACCTGCCAGTAGGGATCCTTCTCCTGCTTCATGGCGGTCGCAGTGGTCTTATCACCGGTCAGCGCTTTGAGCGCAAAGACCTGCTGCCCAGGATCGGTGGTCAGCCACTTGAGCAGCTGCCAGGCCTGGTCAGGATACTTGCTCCTAGCGTTGATGCCCCAGCCCATCCACATGATGGCAGCATGGTGTCCGCCAGGGCCGGTGGGCAGCGGGACGGCCGACCACTTCAGGTTAGGGGCTATGTTGAAGGTATCTTGATACCAGGGACCCCAGAAGGAGCCCGAGATGGCCAGTTTGCCGTCGCTGAACAGCGTGTCATTGCCCACTCCGCTGGCGCCCATGAAAGAGATGCTGGGGGCGACATGGTACTTGTGGATCAGGTCGCGGTACCAGTTCCAGGCGGCCAGGGCCTTATCGCTGTTGATATAGCCTGTGGTGGTCTTGCCATCTGGAGTAATGGTGTGAGCGCCCCAGGAATACAGAAAGCTCTGGAAACCGCGCCACCAGCCGGTGTCGCCGCCACTGTAGGGTGAGCTGGTGCCCCACACCGCCACGTTCTTCGGGTCGAAGTCGGGGCTGAGGGCATTGTTGTCCTTGGTATCCACGGTGAGCTGTTGGGCCAGCTTCAGATAGTCATCATAGGTCCAGCCTTCCTTGGGGATGTCAATGCCGGCCTTAGCCAGCAGATCGGTGTTGACATAGAAGGCGCTCACGCTGTAGTCCTTGTCCAAGGCCACCGGTTTGCCAGCCACGAAGCCGGTCTTGTAGACTGAATCGAAGAACTCTTTTGAGGGGTCGAAATTATCCTTCGCCATCAGCGGGGTCAGGTCGGCCAGATAGCCTATGCCAGCCACGCGCGGCAGGTCAGAGGAGTCGAAACCGACCAGGTCGGGGGCAATGCCGGTGGAAAGCTCATTCAGACGCACGGCGCGGTCGTCGGGCAGCCTGACGCTTTCGGCCTTGATGCAGGGGTTAGCAGAATTGAAAGCCTTGATCACCTGGTCCCAGTATTCCTGACGGTCAGCCGAAGACCAATCATGCACTTTCACCGTCACCAGGCCTTCCGGACAGGAGTTGGTAGTGGCCGTTGTCGGCACGGCAGTAGCAATTGGCGGCACCGAAGTGGGCGGCACGGCGGTCGGCGCTGGGGGTTGAGTCGGCTCGGGCATGGGGGTCACCGCTGAGGCGCAGGCCGAGAGCAGCACAAAGCTGGTGACAAACACAAACACAATCTGCAATAATTTAAAAACTTTGTGGGACAGGTTCCTTCTCCTAAAATCCTTCAAGAGTAACAGGTTTATGGATACGGCCCAGGTGGTCAAACTGTATATAACCGGGCCAGGGTGCACGACGAGTGCGCTACGCTATCCCTCACCTCCTTTTTGAATGGATTCGGAACGATTGTTGCTGATGGAGAGCGGCACCGCCTCTGGCTGCGCGCTCCTGGCGACGCCGCACGACCGGCGCACCACCAGTTGGGTTGGCAGGATGCGCTGCTCCACACAGTTAGATTGGCCCTTGATCTTGCATATCACCATTTCTCCGGCGGTCTTGCCCATCTCAAACGCCGGCTGGACAATGGTGGTCAGCGGTACGTCCAATTGGGCCGAAATTTCCAGGTTATCAAAGCCAACCAGGGCCAGGTCATCTGGGATCGACATTTTTAGCGAACGAGCAGCCCGCTGAGCTGCCAGGGCAAGCTGGTCATTGGCTGCAAAAATGGCGGTCGGGCGCGGAACACGGGCCAGATATGCCGCCAGGGCAGCTATATCGATATCGGGATAGCCTTCCACTTCCCATTCCAGGCGGGAGTCTAAGTCGAGTCCGGCTTCTTGCAAGGCCTGGCGATAACCCGCCCGGCGGTGCTCCATGGTCACCGCGGTATTAATCCAGCTCAAGAAGGCGATGTGGCGGTGTCCCAGCCGCAACAGGTGCTGAGTGGCGCGCAGCCCGCCGCCAAAGTTGTCGCTGGTGACGTAATCCGTGTACAAACCACGCAGGTAGCGGTCCACCAGCACCAGCGGCACCTGGCGTTGCACCAGCTCGCGCATCACCGGGCCGGCGTCGGTCGAGTTGACCGGGTAGAGGATGATCCCCGCCACCCCTCGCTTCAGCGCCTGGCGCAGGGCATCTTCCTGCTTTTCAGGGCTGTTCTCCACGTGGTTGAACAGCACCACATAGCCGCCGGCGCGCGCCACGCTCTCCAGACCGAGCAGGATGGTCGGGATGAATGAATCACGCACATAGGGCACGATGAACGAGATGCTGCGCCCATACAATCCTGTATTCATCTCGCCGCGCGGCAGATACGCCGCAAACGTGCCCCGGCCGCGTTCGCGCCGGATCAGGCCTTCTTTTTCCAGCTCTGCCAGCACCTGGCGCATGGTACCGCGCGAAATGCGATATTCGGCGCACAGCCCGTGCTCTGAGGGCAGCATGGCTCCATAGCCCCACTCGCCGCCTAAAATTCGCTGCTGCAAGCGGACGTGGATTTGCAAATAGAGTGGTAATTCGTTAGAATGTTTTTGCACGATAAACGCTTTCTACTTTTTACCAGCGGACGATAACAAATACTCCATCATCGCCCACAACAAATATGCGCCCGCCACGTTGTGCTGCCAGCCGGACGGCTGGGCGCCGGCGCCGCCCTGCACCTTCAAAGTGCAGGCCAGCAGCGTCCCTTGACCCACTTTGGCCTCCAACAGGTAATCCCGCATGGTGAACTCGCGCGCATCCATCCGGCGCATCAGCGGGCGGATGTCTGTCGCCCCCGCCAGCGCTTGCGGCAGGCGGCCGGTATCCAGCATCACATCGCTGGCCAACCCAAAGAACTGCAGGTTGGTGTAACCCTTCTGCGGGAAAACCTGCCACAGCGGGTGCGCCGTGAACAACTTGAGGTTCTCGCGCCAGAACGACCCGCGCCGCGCCGGCAGGGGTCCATCTCCCTGCTGGAGCAGCAGCACTCGCCCTCCCTGGCGCAGGTAGCCTTCCAGCCGTTCGCTCCAGGCGGTCGCCACCACCAGCGGCGCCTCCCACGCGCCACCCTGCTCCAGGCGAAGCGCCGGGCGCAGCAGTTCTTCCAGCTCATCCAATGCAGAAGAAGGGTCATAAATCCCTAACCCAGCCGGCCACTTCACCTGCGGATAGACCCACACCGGCCAGGTGTTGGCCAGGTCCAGCTCGATCCCCGACAGGACCTCCTCCAGGCGCAGCTCGCAGGCCTGGTACACCTGCGGTAGCGGGCAGGTGATCGCCCCAATTTCAGCCGGGGCGCCAGCTGCTACCCGCTGCTCAATGGCCATCTGGCCATTTTCCAGCGTCTCTCCGGCCGGGCTGCACAACCGCCAGGTGAGCATGGCGCTTTGCTCGAGCGTCACGCCAAAAGTGCTGAGGATGATGTGCCAGTGAGCCTGCGTGCCAGCCCAATGGTTGTAAACATCCAGCCGGTCCGGGCGGTCGCCGCCATTGCGCCAGCGCCGCCGCCGGTCGCTGTCCAGGCACAGGATCGCGTCATCGTTGAAAGCCAGCACGCTCTCCGCCGGCCACTTGGCACGATCGAAGTCGTCGAACACCCCCGAGGTAGCGAGGGGAGTATCGCGCAGCCCGGTAACCACATAGCCGCCCATTCCCTGGCGGCGGCGCAGCGCCTCGAGCGTATATTTGCGCGATACCAGCGATTGAGCCGCCGCAATATGCACCAGGTCAACCGCCGGCAAACTGGGACAGGCCGCCGCCAGCCGTTCTTCCGCCTCGACCATGGCGTGCGCCTCGGGCCGCCAGGTAGTGACCGGGTTATCATCGCTCAGCCACCACGGCTGGCGCCCGCCGTTGGCGGCAGCCAGCTCTTCCAGGTCGCGGAAGCCATCCGAGTCGCTGAACTCGCCGAAAATCCACGGGCGCGCTTTCAGCCAGTCGCGCCGCCAGTTATCCAACAGCGGCTCGAAATAATGCAGGTCGTAATAAGGGTGGTAATCAGTAAAGTCGGAGAAATCGAAGTCCGGGCCGCCGTAAGATTCGCCCGCGCCGCTGTTATCACACACCAGCACGTCGGTTAGCAGGCCGCGCACGGCTCCGTTCAGCGCAGCCAGCAGCTCGGCATCCACGCTCTGGCTCAACTCACAGCCCAGGCTGTAGAGCACCACCGAAGGATGGCGGCGCGTCTGGCGCGTGATGGCGGCATATTCGAGCGGGGCCTGGGCGCGCAGCTCGGGGGTGACCTCGGGCAGCCACAGCGGCAGTTCTTCCCACAAGAAAATGCCCTCTTCGTCGGCAATGTCAAAATAGGTCTGGTTCGGGACAAACAGGCACAGCTTGATCAGGTTAAAACCCAGCGCTTTCACCCGGCGGATTTTAGCGCGCACTCGCTCCGGGGAGTAGGCGGGGGCAATGTGGTCCGGCTGCCAGCCCCAGCTCAGCACCCCACGCAGCAGGACGGGTTGTCCGTTGAAGCGCAGCAGCCCGCCCTGCACCTCTAACCGGCGGAAGCCAAAGCGCCGTGAGACCTGCGCCACAATCTGATCGGACTGGGTGAGCCACAGGCGCAGCTCGTACATGGCCGGGCAGTCCGGGCTCCACCACACCGGCTGGGGCACCGCCAGGTTCATATCCAGGGCGCCGCCTTCTTCCAGCGGCAGGCATTCGGATGCCACCTTCAGCTCGCCTGCATAAATGCTCACCTGCCAGTCGCCTGCTCCCAAACCGCCCACCAGCGCCCATGCGCCAGCTTTTGGGGTGTGGCAGCGTACCCGCACCTGCCCGCTGACCGGGTCGGGCTCGACCAGCATATCTTCCAACCCGTAGGTCAGGGCGCGCAGCCGCACCGGCTGCCAGATACCGCCGAAAGAGGTCGCTACATCCGGCAGGAACCCCGCCAGGCTGCTGCGCATTGGATAACGCTGCCCGGGCTTGTAGACCTCCAGCTCGATCAGCGCCTCTTCACCCGGCCGGACGGCAGATGTGACCTCGCAGGCGAAAGGCGTCCACAGGCCGCGGAAATCACCAACCTGCACCCCATTACAGCGCACCACACCCGCATAACTGATGGCATCAAAATCGATGAAAATGTGCTCATCAGCCCAACCGGCCGGGATGAGCACCCTGCGGCGGTAAAAAGCCGGGCCATCCACCAGCTTAGAATAACCCTGCGCTTCCCAGCAGCCAGGCACCTGGATCTGTCCCCATTGAGGCGGCGACCCCAGGGCAAAGTCCCAGGCGCCATCCAGGGAAAACGTTTTCGCCAACTGGTTCTCGATCATCGCAGGTTTAATCCCGACCCTTTTTGAATGTACAAATCTGTACATTAAAAACGTAAAACCTATTTGAACCGACCCAGAAAGAAGATTTATTAGATGAAATTCGGTAAATTCTATGAGAAACATGCCTGAGAACCAGGTATGTACATGCATATTATAGGCAAATTATACATATATGTCAAGTATTTAAACATGTATGTACATAAATGATTTTCTTATTGATTCGGCGCTGCTATCACCTGGCCGCCGCCGGCGGCCCGCGCCTGGATCATGGCAGCCTGCACCGCCACCAACAGCATTTCACGATTACTGCCGCTTTCTGGGAATACCGCCGCCCCAATCGACGCGCTTACCGGCTCTAACGGCCGCCCGGCATCATAAACGTGCAGTTTTTTGATCCCTTCGCACAACAGTTCACCCCGTTGGAGCACCTCTGCCAGGTCCGTTTCCGGAAAGACCAGCAAGAACTCTTCACCAGCGCTGCGGCAGGCCATGTCATCCGCCCGCAGGCAGGTCTTGATGAACGCTCCCAGGGCGCGCAGGGTTGCGTCGCCAGCTTCGTGCCCGAAATTGCGGTTGAAAGCGCTGAAGTTATCCAGGTCGACCAGTACCAGCCCCAGGGGCTGTTTGTCAGCCGCCGCCCGCCGCAGCTCACGGTCGAGCGTTTCTTCCATATAGCGCCGGTTGAGCAGGCCGGTCAGGGCGTCCCGCACCGATTGGGTGCGCAGCGTCTCGCGCAGCTTCAGGTTGGCAACTGCCAGCGCCAGGCGTTCGGCAACAATCCCACCCAGCGTTTCCCAGCGCTGGATCACCTCGTCCGGCCCTTCTTGCAGGTAAAGCAGCCCGAGCGTTTCGCCCTGGGCGCTCAAAGGCAGGCACAGGTAGGAGGTCGAAACGTTTTCACCCAGGTGCTGGCAGTGTAACTGGGCGTAAGAAGGCGCCGTTACCATATGCGTGCGCCCGCGCCGCAGCGCCCAGCAAGCCTCAGGTGGGAATTCCTCCTCGACCTGCAAATTTTCACCCCAACCGTAAGCCAGCTCTAAAAGGTCACGCCCCGCATTGAAGCGGTACAGCGCTCCCGCCAGCCCGGGAAACAGCCGGTCGGCGTACTGTCCCAGCACAGTGCATACCTCGTCATCCGCCAGGCAGCTCTGCAGCAGGTTGCCCATCTCGTTGAGCATGAGCGCCTGCTGGTTGCGTTTTTCCAGCTCAGCCACCCACAGCGCCATCTCCTGGTTGGTGCGGCGCAGCTCCTCTTCGACCTTTTTACGCTCAGAGATATCGCGTGCCACCGCCTGTAAATGCGGCACACCCTGCAGCTCGATCCGGCTCAGCCCCACTTCCACATCCAGGTCTGTCTGGTCGGGGAGAATATAATTCCACTCAAAGAACTGCGGCGTTCCCGCCAGCGCCGCCCGGAGCATTTCCATCCCCTTTTTTTCCGAAGGCGTACCGTCCGGCTGGAACGACGGCGAGAAGTCCGCCAGGGTCTTGCCAATCAGCGCGGCGCGTGGTACATGGAACATCTGCAGGGCGCGCGCGTTACAATCCACGAACTCCCCTTCCCCGGTGAGAATGCCAATTCCATCTCCCGCTGATTCGAACAGGGCGTGGTACTTGGTCTCGCTCTCGCTCAGCGCCTGCCGGAAGCGCATGCGTTCGCAAGCATAACGCATGGAGCGTAGCAGCAAAGCCCCGTTAACCTCACCTTTGATCAGGTAATCCTGCGCCCCCTCCCGCACGGCCTCCGCCGCCCATTCTTCATTATCCTCACCGCTCAACACGACAATGGGGATGTTCGGTATCTGCCGGTAAAGGCGCTGGAAAGTATTCAACCCCTGGCTGTCGGGCAGGCCCAGGTCGAGGAAAACCACGTCGATTGTTTCCAGCTCCAGGCGCTGCAACGCAGCCGATAAGCGGTTAGCATGCAGCAATTCATAAGGGGCATGCTGCACCTCGCCTAACATCTCGCGGAACAGGCGGTGATCCGCCGGGTTATCTTCAACGATCAGGATTTTCATAGGGGCCGGCTGAACGGAAAGCTTATTATATTCAATGTACAGGAATTGGAGGGTTTTGTCAATGTTCTTGACTTTTGCCCTCATCCTCACTATGATTAGCGCATGCCGAACTATCCCCGCATCGTCGTCAAACTGGGTACCTCCACCCTGACGGCCGGCGCTCCAATCCTTTCGCAGCCGCGCCTGGTGGAACTGGCGCGCCAGATGGCCAGCCTGCACGCCAGCGGCAGCCTGGTAGTGCTGGTCACCTCGGGAGCCGTCGCCGCTGGCAAGGAAGTTTTACACTTCCCCGAGCTGCCGCGCTTCATTCCTGCCAAGCAAATGCTGGCAGCGGTCGGTCAGCCGCGCCTGATGGGCCTCTACGAGCAGTTCTTCCGCGTCTATGGCGAAACCATCGCCCAGGTGCTGCTGACGCGCGCCGACCTGAGCGACCGCCGCCGCTACCTCAACGCCCGCGGCACACTGGAAGCTCTGCTCAAGGCACACGTTATCCCGGTGATCAACGAGAACGATACCGTCGCCACCGAAGAGATCCGCGTCGGCGATAACGATACCCTCTCGGCGCTGGTCGCCAACCTTATTGAAGCCAACCTGCTGGTGCTGCTCACCGATCAACCGGGGCTGTTTACCAACGACCCGCGACGCGACCCGGCCGCCCACCTGATCACCGAGGTCGACTCCTGTGAAATCCCCGAGGAGCTGTGGCAGGCAGCCGGAGGCTCGAGCACCAGCCTGGGCACTGGCGGCATGCTCACCAAGCTGCGCGCGGCCGACCTGGCGCGCCGGGCAGGCTGCACGGTGGTCATCGCCCGCGGCAGCGACCCGAATATCCTGTTGCGCATCGCCAGCGGCGAGCCGGTTGGCACGCGCTTCCTGCCGCTGGTCTCGACCCTTGAAAGCCGCAAACGTTACCTGCTGGCGGGCAAACGTTCCGCCGGGCTGGTCAAGATCGACAACGGCGCCGCCGCCGCCATTACCCAGGGCGGCAGCCTGCTGCCGGTCGGCGTGCGTGCCGTGGAGGGCAGCTTCGAGCGCGGCGACACGGTGCGCGTCACTACCCTGGCCGGTAAGCCGGTGGCGCTCGGCATGGCCAACTACGCCGCCGCCGACCTGGACCGCCTGTGCGGTCATCAATCGGCCGAGATCGAGCCACTGCTGGGCTACACCTTCGGCGACGAAGCCATCCACCACAACAACCTGGTGCTGCTGTCACCATAGTGAAAGGATGTTGCTGCGAGGGCGTCTTCGCCCGCACCCAGGGTGCACCTAACCCTTCGGGTACACCATACCCTTGGTGCACCTGAAGAGGTGAGGGTGTGAAGAGGTGAAGCAATCTTGCCCTATCTTAACCAGATTGCTTCATCGGGCCGGGCTCAATCATAGAACCCCCCTTGGAAAAAATAACTCCCGACACTCCGCAATGACATGGAAAAACTGCAAAGAAAGAAATAATATGTCAATTCTTGATTTATGCCAATCCGCCCGTACTGCCGCCCGCCGGCTGGCGCTGGCGCCCACCCCACAGAAAAACGCGGCGCTGCTGCGCCTGGCAACCCTGCTGCACCAGCGGCAGGCTGAAATCCTCTCCGCCAACCAAGTGGATATCGAGGCGGGGCGCCAGGCCGGACTGACCCCTGCCCTGCTCGACCGCCTGACCTTGAACGAAGCGCGCCTGGCGGGCAGCGCCAGCGACCTGCGCGAGGTGGCCGCCCTACCCGACCCGGTCGGCGAGGTCTTCGATGCGACCAACCTGCCCAACGGGCTGCGCGTGCACCGGGAGCGCGTGCCGGTCGGTGTGCTGGCGGTGATCTACGAAGCGCGCCCCAACGTCACCATCGACGTGGCCGGGTTGGCGCTCAAGACCGGCAACGCCGTTATCCTGCGCGGCGGCAAAGAGACGATCACCTCCAACCGCGCCCTGGTCGAGGTGGTCCACCAGGCGCTGGCAGACAATAATCTCCCGGTCGAGGCGTTGCAGTTCATCGACGATCCTGACCGCCAGCGGGTGGTCGAGCTGCTCAAGATGCACCAGTACATCGACATGGTCATCCCGCGCGGCGGGGCGACACTGCACCAGTTATGCCGCGAGATCAGCCAGATCCCGGTCATTACCGGCGGCATCGGCATTTGCCACCTGTTCGTTGATGAATCCGCCGACCTGGAACGGGCGCTGCCGGTCATCCGCAACGCCAAGATCCAGCGCCCGACCGTGTGCAACGCCCTGGATACGGTGCTGGTACACCGCACCGTGGCGGAGCAGTTCCTGCCATGCCTGGTCGAAACCCTGGCGGCGGACGGGGTCACCTTCCGCGCCGGTCCCGCGGCTTATGCTATCCTGACCAGCCAGCCCGAGGGGCGCGTTTTTCCCACCGGGCCGGAAGATTTCGATACCGAGTGGCTATCGCTGGTGCTTGGCCTGCAGGTGGTCGATAACCTCGACCAGGCGATGGCGCACATCGCCGCCCACAGCACCGCCCACTCCGACGGCATCCTGACCGACAACCTGGGCAACGCCCGCCGCTTTGTGGCCGAGGTCGATTCGGCGGCGGTGTACGTCAACGCCAGCACGCGCTTCACTGACGGCGGGCAGCTCGGCCTGGGCGCCGAAGTGGCTGTCTCCACCCAGCGTCTGCACGCTCGTGGCCCGATGGGCCTGCGGGAGCTAACGACCTACAAGTGGGTGATTGAAGGCGATTACCACGTAAGGGCATGAATGGGCGGTTTTTTGGGTTGTGCTTCAATATCCGGGAGATGAACTGAAACGCACCCGTTTTGGGGTATTCCATTCCGGAAAATTGGGGTATAGCTTTATAGAGAAATATGGATCCTCTTTCGTTCCTCCTGCCGCGTCCCGCTTTTGATAAAACACCTGAAATGCTGGCTGCCTTTGAGCAGTTGTTCCAATCGACCCCCGCCGGTGGTTTCGTCGATTATGACCTGCCGTATCCAAAATGGCAGTACCTGTCTTACCTGTGCGACACGAAAGAGCTTGTGCTTCATGGCTCGCAGAATCTGGACATTGACGAGGTTGAACCAAGACAGGCCATCGATAAAAAGGCTTTCAGCAACCAGCGCGCGATTTATGCCACTACCGACGGCATCTTTGTGATTTACTTTGCCATTATTGACCGCAAGCAATATCCTGAGATATCGCTGTTCAACTCTTGCTTACAGGCTCGCATTTCCCCCGATCTGCTTACCGACCCCTTCTATTTCTTTTCGATCACCCATTCGGTGCTGCTTCAAAAACCCTGGTGCCCGGGCGCCATTTACATTTTGCCGCGCCAGGCCTTCGAGCAGGAACCTGCCCAACAGGCACGCGGGACAGAAATCTTTTTCCCGCACTGGATCAGCACCCGGCCGGCCCAGCCGGTTGCGAAATTGCTGGTCTCCCCGCGGGATTTTCCTTTTCTACCCCAGGTTCACGGGCACAATGACCAGAAACTGGTTCAATTAATGACCACGGACCCAGATGGTTTCCCCTGGCCCACTGCGTTGGAATCTTGACCACACCGTTAAGGTAAAACCAGGAGTTTTTTATGTTCAAAGGTAATCAGGTTCTTTTACGTCCCATGCAGCCGGAAGACATCGCCAGGCAGCACGAATTCAACCAGGACCCGGAACTGTACGGGCTGGATTGCGACTACCTGCGCGTTTCCCCACTTGAAAGGGCACGCGCCCTCTACGAAACCCGCACCACCAAACCGGATGAGAACACTGCCTTCTTCGCTATCGAAGCCGATGGAAAGTATATTGGGAATTGCGGTTTGATAGACCTCCACAACCGGCACGGCAACCTTGAGCTGGACATTATGATCTGCGACCGGGCGTACTGAGGCCGCGGTTACGGGCGGGAATGCGTGAAACTGCTGCTCAATTACGGCTTCCACTACCTGGGCGCCCGCCGGATTGTGCTGACCACGAACGCCAAAAACGAGCGGGCGATCCGCTGTTACCGGGCGTGCGGTTTCGTGGAAGAAGGCCGCCCGCGCAAAGCCTTGTGGATTGAAGGCTAGTAGGTGGACCCGGTGAACATGTCTATCTTGCGCGAAGAATGGCAGGCGGCCGGCAAGCAGGAGTGATGCCGCCTGCCGCCGCTTTTTTGAAACCGGAGTTCGCAGTAAGAAACCCATTTTCAGGACCATCCGCTCTTTGAAACCGGGTTTTTAAGAAAAAACCCGGTTTCTTCTACCTTCCCAATAGGGACGCTGATGAGGGAGAAGGCTATAATTAATGGGAATCGGGTATGAATAAGATGACCCCAATAACCAGGCGTTTTACCATTAGAAATCCGCACCGGTTTGGAAGATAGGGTCTTGTAGGATGAATTAGAAGGCTACCGTGAATATGGTGGGCAGATACGTTATCGTTTGTTACTGGGAGTATGGTGATTATCCTATGTTAGAACGGATCACTTATGAAACAAAGTACTGCTCATGACTGACGACCTCCTATACAACGAGAGAGTTTCTTCGAACAGGACTGAGGCGCTCTTCTTGACGCTCACAATCCTCTTCTTTTTGCTATTAATCTGGCGCGCGAATGCTGGCAGTCTAGACGTTCTTGCTGCTGTTTTCTTCTGTCTTTTTAGTTTATTCTTTTTTTACTCGGTAAACTACAGAACACTCATTATCCGTCTCACCTCGGAGTCTCTGAAGCTCACATTTGGTATCTTCACATGGATAGTGCCATTGGATAATGTTGAAGGATGTTGTCTCGATGAACTACCGATATTGATGAGGATGGGGGGAGCAGGGATACATTTCATGATTATTCGTAAAAGATACCGCGCCTCGTTCAATTTCCTGGAGCATCCCAGGATTGTGATCGCGTTCAAGATAAAAGAAGGACTTGTGCGGGATATTTCCTTTTCGACGCGCCGACCGGATGATTTTCTACGGCTTATTCAAGAAGCATTATCTGCAAAAAGGGCCGCCCAACCCATCATTCGAGCTGACCGTCTTCAGAGCGGGGATGAGCGCGCTTAGACGCTGATTGGCGCGATAATACAAGTGTCGCCCCTAGACAAGATGTTGGCGTCTCAATTCGAATGTTCGCTCGGACGATTTGCGCCAAGTGAACGGGGGCGGCAAATAAACCTGATATGCAAGAGAAAGGGTATGAAAATAAATCCCGAATTACAAATTGGCATATTAAATGGGTGGATACCGCTCGTGCTTTATTTTATTGGGTTGATTGTCTCTGTATCATTGTATTCAAAAGAAGCAAGGATCTGGCTCTTCAATAACCCAAAAGACGAAAAGAAGAGAGCATTAATGTTTGTTCGCCTCTTCGGGCAGTTGGCAATGATGGCATATATCCTGATGATGGTTATGACACCGATGAATATCAACAAACCAGTCTTGATCGTTGGGGCTGCAATTTATTCAATTGGCTATATACTCGAAATGAGTGCTCTCTATTATTTTAGAAGAACCCCCGTTGGCCAACCAGTTGTAGAAGGACCCTATCGTTTCTCGCGTAATCCTCAATGGTTGGGGTTATTTTTGGTACTTTTTGGATCGGCAATAGCTGCCGGGATATGGCTTTATATTGGGATCGTAGCCATAGTGGGTATCATTTACCACATTCAAATACGTGATGAAGAAACAGTGTGTATAAAGAAATATGGAGAAAGTTATCGCGAATATATGAACCGCATACCCAGATATTTTCTGTTTCGATAATGCTGTCGAGGTAATCCATCGATGGATTGCAAACCACAGCCAGTTATTAGCCGGCCTGGATAAGGTAGGCCGTACTTGAGTGCCAATTGGAAATTGCGGATTCTCTCTTCCCGTGTTTCAAACAGGAGGTGTGAGATGAAAACTGATTCAGGACTTCCAGCGAGTGCGCCGACGCCCGATCAGCCATTAAGGCAGCACATCTTCGGGCGGCCCAGCACGCAGCTCGGTCGGTGGTCGGTCGGGCTGGGCACAACCTTCGTGGTTTTATCGATCATCAACTCCACGGTATTCATGCCTTCCACAGTGGTGGTGCCGTGGAGGGAGGTTATTCTGCCCTTCTATGGCATTTTTATGCTGTTGTGTGGTTTGGCCGCGGGGATCGTCGGCCTGATCGCAGTGATATGGCGACGCGAGCGCTCGTGGCTCGTCTGGCTGATGATGCTGCCCGGGCTGTTGGTTCTCGCCTTCGTCCTTGGCGAGTTCCTCGTGCCGCATTAAGTACTGAGCCGGGCAGCAGTTGGGATTCCCGGTCGTCTATGGAGAATGGGCGCATGAAGGCGGATATCATTACTACCCCAGGCTGGAGCAGGTCAGAGAATGGGTGCGCCAGGCCGGTTTCCACCTGATCGATGAAACTTTCGGCGATGGATACCAGCATTTCCTGGTGTAAAAGCCATAAAGGAAGCAGGATCCAATAATGACCACTTACATCTCCATGCTGTGCGCCATCAACGTGGGCGGGCAGAAAAAGATCCAGATGGAAGCGCTGCGCAGCTTATACGCCGGGCTAGAACTGGGCAACGTGCGCAGCTACGTGCAGAGCGGCAACGTCGTCTTCGACAGCGCCGAGCCGCAGGCTACCGCCCTCGCCGGGCGCATCGAGGCACAGGTCGAGCAGGCCTTTGGCTTAGCCGTGCTGTTGTTTGTGCGCGGCGTGCCCGATTTTCAGCGGATCATCACCGCCAACCCGTTTTTGAAAGCCAACACCGATCCCACCAAACTGCACGTGACCTTCCTTTACAGCCCGCCGTCCCAGGCAGCTGTGAGCAGCCTGAGCATCCCCGCTGCATCAGGCGACCAGTTTTTATTCGGCGAGCAAGAAATTTATCTTTTCTGCCCGAACGGTTACGGGAAAACCCGCTTTTCGAATGACTTCTTCGAGCGGAAGTTGAGCGTGCCGGCCACCACCAGGAACTGGAACACGGTGAACGCCTTATTTGATCTTGCCAATGAGAGATAGTAACGCTCCACCCAATACCCGGCTTCCGCGAACGAGAAAATGATCGAATTCAGACCACAAGGATTTTTGTGGGGATAAGAAATTCAACCGGCGGATCGTGAGTGGAAATTGAAGAGGGGGTTACGGTTGCGGTTGCGCTTGGAACCAACGCCGGTGAATCGGATGAAGTGGGAATGGGGGCGTTAGCAGATGAAATACTTTATTGAGAGGATGGATGCCGCGCAGAAACGCTTCTGCGCGGCATCCTGCAATTCAAAAACGAATCAGCGCCTAGTAAGGGAAGATGCTCCCATCTCCGCAGTCATAATTAGGCGTGAATGTGGCGACACCTGTTTTGCCGCTGGTTATGGTGGCGGCTTTCCACCAATGGGCATTGCAGGCATCGCCCGGTTCCTGGAAGTCCATCATGTTAAACAGTTTGATGACGCCGTTTTTCCAGATGTAGACGTAAGGAACCGCGTCCGTACCCATGACTGGAATTTCGTCGGTGCTTGAGTCTCCATCGTGGTCATAAGTCGTGTCAAAATCCGTAACGCCAATCACATACGCGCCAGGATAGTACGGCAAAGCCGCATTGGCGACCAGGGGGGAGTGCGCCAGACGGGCGCGGATGGTGGTGTTTTCCCATGGCATATTGTCATAATACCCGCCTTCGCGTTTATAGCGGGCGAAGGGGAAAGCGATCATTGCGCCCATAGTTTCACTTTCAAGCCAACCAAAATCAGATCCTTCCGGTCCAACAATGAATTTAGCCGGCTGGCCGGTTTCTAACGGAATGGGGGTAGGCAGCCAGACATTTACGTCCAGGTCAAAGGGTACCGAATCATCATAATAATCCCCATCGGTAAAGCCCATTGTCACCTCAAAATTGTTAGAAGAAGGTGGGATAGCCGCCGAATCCCACATGAAAATGGTGTTTATAGTATACCAAAAACGATCTTGATCATGCCGGAACACGGACTGGGGAGAGGCTGTGTATCCTGTTTTAGATACTTTGAGCGTATAAGCAGCATACGTATTCCCGTCCCCCAGATCCTCCAGTAAACCAATCCTTGGCAGGTTAATGACGGTTGTAAAGCGGGTGAAATCCGTGAAAATACGGGTTGGGTCGGTGGTAAAGCAGCAGCTCGTATTGGTATAAGGAACGATCAAAGCAGAACCCTTCAAGACCGTTCCCTGATAAGCCTGGACGGCAGCGCCATTGAGCGGTAAGCCCGTGCTGGCGTCGATCACGCCTGCTCGAAAAGCGAACCGATCTAACAAGGTGGGAATGTCGATGAGATGTTTTCCTGCCATCGAAGCCGGCCAACAAGAACCATCTCCATTGTCCCTGGTTTCATCTCCGCTATTGACCACAGCCCCACCCACCTGGGCATTGGTTTCGAGGGGTTTATAGCCCCACCGGCGGGCGGCCGCGGCTGCCACAAAGGGCGTGGCCATTGAAGTGCCGCTCATATAATCATAACGGGTTTCGACCCCATAATAATAATTCATATAAAAAGGTTTATCCCAGGGGGTGGTGGAGTAGATATCTGACCCCGGGGCAATGACGGAAACCCAATCACCGTAATTTGAGTAATCCGCTTTACACCAGTAATCGGTGGAGTAGGTGCCGTCGCCATTATCTACCCACTGACCTGAGGCCGCCACAGCCAGCACCTTGTTGGTGAATAAGGGGTCTGAAGCATAATAGGCCGGATAAGATGGATCTTCGGTATTGCCATTCCCAGCCGCCGCGACGATTATTTTTCCCTTCACATTAACTGCGGTATTTATGGCGGTTTTGATAGTCGTGGAAGCGTCCGGTCCTCCCAGACTCATGCTTAATATCCTTACGTCGGCCCGGTTGGCGCAGAAATAGATACCCTGGGCGATATCAAAGTTGGTCCCCCAGCCCTGAGAACTGAGCACTTTGACCGCCACGACTTTGGCAGTCGAAGCTCCTGCCATTCCTTTTTTATTATTTGCAACCGCCGTGATGATTCCCGCCACATGCGTTCCGTGGCCAAAATCGTCCATGGGATCAGCGTCGGCATTGACAAAGTCATATCCCTTGAGGATGCGGCCGGCTAAGTCGGGGTGACTATAGTCAACACCCGTATCCAGAACACACACCCCAGCGCTGGCGGTAGCGTTCGAAGAGACCACATCTGCGCCGACTGCCTCCCAACCCCCGTTCCACCACAGGTAGGGGTCATTGGGATAGGTAGCCTGAACGATCCCATTTTTTACCGATTTCATGGCCTGCAGATAGGAAACTGGCACCGCCTGGAAATCCTTACCCGTTGGTGAATTCTTAGGTAAACGCTCCAGGACGTAGGTTTGCTGCAGGTAAGTCTTTTCCTGCGGACCAGATTCTGTGGGGGGGAGCCGGTAAATATAGTTGGGTTCCGCATAATCTACATCGGGCAGCGCTTTCAGCGCGTCAACCATATTTTGAGGGTCAACGCTTGCATCTGCCCGTAGGAGAGCAACCCCTCCATCTCCTACTTTTACGACCATGGCATGCACTGAACTGGCTGCGCTTGAAGCTGCAACGGCAGATTGGCTTAAGTTCATCCCTGATTTAAACCCAACCACCACTTCACCAGGGACAAATCCACCTGGGACATCGGAATTGCTTTGCGCTTTCGCGGGTTGATCTGAGAGGAATAAAGAAAGCACCAATGCAAGTAAAACGAATATGTTGATCCATTTGAATTTCATACCGCCTCCCTTTTGATTGGATGGAAAAAAGATTGTTCTCCCACTAACTTTCATATTCTTAGAGAAAATAACTATACTCCCCAGGGTTTCAGCAATCTGGCAATCATAGTCACCATTTGGTGACCTTAGAACCTTAACCTTGCGCCCCTAATCTTTATCAAGTTTGCTTTTCCCGCTTGAATTCATAATACCACAATTGAGGCGATTTTGTTTTTACAAAAACCTTGCAATGATTCGGGCCTGCATGTCTTTCAATTTCCCCATGCCTGTGATGCTCAAGATTGGATGTATATGGCGTACTATTTCCTTTTCGCCCTCTCCAGCCATAATTTCTGGGTGTCCGAGTCCTTTTGAAACGGCTCACCAGGCTCCCTTGACCTGGCCGGTTTTGCCTATCCACGGCGTTCCCCGCCATCCGTGAGTGAGGTGAACCCGGATTAATTTACTGTAGGTCCAACATTGAATTTGACTCCTCCCCCAAATAATGCTAAGATAATCTCAAGATGAACGCTCCTTCCCCCATCACCATGCCGATGCTGTGCGCCATGACCTGCGGTCATGGCCTGTATGGTTTGGGGAGGTAGCCGTCTCAGTGCGCTGTTCACGTGGCCTGCTTCAGAGCCTCCCCGCGGGAGGCTCTTTATTTATTAATATCTGCTCAATCGGCGCTTTCTGCTGTAAATCTTCTTCAAAAGGTATAAACAAAAATGGATTTTTATATCACTACCCCCATCTACTACGTCAATGACGAGCCCCACCTGGGGCATGCCTACACCACCATCCTGGCCGACGTGCTGGCGCGCTACGCCCGCCTGCAGGGCAGCCAGACCTTCTTCCTGACCGGCGTCGACGAGCACGGCCAGAAGGCACAGGAGGCCGCCCGCCTGCACGGCCTGGAACCGCAGGCCTACGTGGACCTGATGCACACCCGCTTCCAGTCCGCCTGGCAGGAGCTGGAAGTAGCTAACGACGACTTCATCCGCACCACCCAGCCGCGCCACGTGCACGTGGTCGAACACGTGCTGAACCAGCTCTGGCAGCAGGGCGACATCTACCTGGACGAATACCAGGGCTGGTACTGCGTGCCCGATGAGCGCTTCTGGACCGAGAAAGACCTGCGCGACGGCCAGTGCCCCGACTGCGGCCGCCCGGTGGAGCCGGTCAGCGAGCCGAACTATTTCTTCCGCATGAACCGCTACCAGGGCTGGCTGATCGATTATATCCAGGCCCACCTGGATTTCATCCTGCCCGCCCTGCGGCGCAACGAGGTGCTGGGATTCCTGCACCAGCCGCTGGGCGACCTGTGCATCTCGCGCCCCGCCAGCCGGCTGAACTGGGGCATCCCGCTGCCCTTCGACCCGAACTTCGTCACGTATGTGTGGTTCGACGCCCTGCTTAACTACGTCACTGCCGCCGGCTATTTGCAGGACGAGGCGCGCTTCTCCCGCCTGTGGCCTCAGGCGCGCCACCTGATCGGCAAGGATATCCTCACCACCCACAGCGTCTACTGGCCCACCATGCTTAAGGCGGCCGGGCTGCCCATGCCACGCACCATTTTCGCCACCGGCTGGTGGACGGTCGACGGCGAGAAGATCTCCAAGTCGCGCGGCAACACCGTCAAACCGCTCGAGCTGGCCAGCATCTACGGGGTGGAGGCTTTCCGCTACTACCTGATGAGCCAGATGCAGCCCGGGCACGACGCCGACTTCAGCCGCGAACGCCTGGCGAGCTGCTACCAGGCCGACCTGGCCAACAACCTGGGCAACCTGCTGCAGCGGGTGGTCAACATGCTGACGCGCTACTGCGATGGGCGTATCCCTTCCCCGGCTATGGAAGCGGTCGCGGATTCTGATACGCGCTCATTAATACGGCTATGCGAAGACCTGCCGGGGCGCGTCTTCTCCGCCGCAAATGCTTTCGATACCCCACAGGCGCTGGACCAATGCCGCGCCGTGCTGGATGCCGCCAACCAATACCTCGAGCGCCAGGCGCCCTGGAAGCGTAGCGCCGGCAACCCGCAGGGCGTAAACACCTGCCTGTACACCGCTGCCGAGGCGTTGCGCCTGGTAGCGCTGCTGCTCTCGCCGGTGATGCCCAAGCGCTGCGCCGAAGTGTGGCGCCGCCTGGGCTGGTTGCCCCTTGCCGTATTGCGCGACGGGCTGGCGTGGGGAATGCTCCAGCCAGGCGCGCCCGTCACCCCCGGCGAACCATTGTTTCCACGGAAATAATCTGGAAGGATTCGTTTTTTCGGACTGCTTCGGCAGCGAAGCTGCCGAAGCAGTCCGAAAAAACCCTTTCACAAATAAATATCGAGGTGATCAATCTTGCCTTGCCAGACGTTGTTAATAGTAGGAGACACAATTTAAAACGGTGACCATCAAGATGGGCTGCTCGACCAGAAAACAGGTTTGCCGGACAACCAGGCATCCAATGCCATGCTGACCATCGCCGATCTTTACGAGGAGCTCGAAAGCGGGTTGAGCCGTTATGCCGCCAGCCTGGCGCGCGATTCAGACAAAGCCAACGACCTGGTTTCAGAGACATTCTTGCAAGCCATGGCGCACCTGCCGCTCTTAGAGCAGTTGAACACCTACCAGCGTAAAGCCTGGTTATACCGGGTCCTGAAGAACCGTTTCATCGACCAGCGGCGCGCCGAACGGCGAGCGCAAACCCTGATTGAACGGCTGGCCTGGATGAACGAGTTGGCCACACCGGCCGCGCTGGGGCAAGATGTGTTCGCCCAGGTGCCCCCACAGTATCGCGAGCTGCTACACCAGCACTACGTTTTAGAAATGACCAGCGAGGAAATCGGCCTCAAGCTTGGCGTCCCGGCTGCCACCGTGCGATCACGTCTCCGGTTGGCCATCAAACGACTGCGTGCACACTCATCTAAATTTGATCGATAGGAGAAAAGACAATGTCACAAGGCAAGTATATCGGAAACGTGAATATCCTGGATATTCGCAAGGCTACCCCTGAAGCGGTGGCTGAAATCAGCGGGGTCGGAAACGCCAACCTGGTGCTCTACTCGCCAGAAACTGCCGGATTGCTGGCAAAGCTCAGCTTCGGCAACATTAATTCGACGGTAGAAGTGCCGTCGGATGTCAAGGTGGACATGGTCATGGGGAAGACCACCATCCGGCGTGAATACTTCGAGAACCTGGCAGCCCCGGTTTATCTGTTCGTCATGGGACAGATCGCGATCGAACCAGATGTGACTGCCGAGAACATCGAGAAGGGCATCAACGGAATGGTTGTCTTCGGCCAGGTGATATGCCCGGAACAACTGCAGGGCGCAGTCCAATCCAAAACCCGTTCCATATTCGGAAAACTCAAGACATATCCGGTGTTGAAACATATTCGCCGGGACGCATTTGAAATGGATGCAAATGCTTTATCTACCCTGGAAGATAAGACCGAGATGGTCGTGCTCGACTCGCTGTCTATGCCTGAGGTGCTGCCAGGTGACCTGTTCGAGCAGAAAATCCACAAGCTTTTCGTCTTGAACGAGGTCAAGTGCCACGCGGAAAACGCCGATGCTCTCAAGGCCCGCCTGGTGGATGGCTCCGGGCCGGTCACCGCCATCCCAGCCGGGTTTCTAGACGTGGATAAACCGCTCGTTATCGACAACACCCTGCTCGAGTCTTTGAGCGTCAAGAAACTGTGGTGCGAAGAGCTGGTTCAGATCGATGCCGGGGTGACGGCAGCCATGTTAGACGAACACCTGGATGGTATCGTAAGCCAGGAGTTGATCCTGTGCCCGCAGGCGCTCAAAAGCACATTTATAAAAAAGTGCGACCTGCTCAAGAACAAGGTTGTGTTCTATGAAGGTCTGTTGTGGCTGGTCGACGACGAGCGCACCCTGCGAGCATCGTTTCTTGAAACCGTCGAGGATAAAATCACCCTGCTTGTAACGGGCGAGCTGACCATCGACCCGGCGCTGGATTATAAGCTGCTGGCCGCCCGCCTGGCAAAGGTGCATAACTTCGGGTTGATCCGCGGCACGCCCGACCAAACGGGCGCCATCCAGGCCCGCCTGGGCCTGAGCGAAGGATCGCTAGAAGATTCCAGCCAGAAGGAGGAACCCGCTGAACCGGCCAGCGACCAAATCGGCAATGCCAACTACCTGACCCTGTAAATAAAAAGACACCGATTTGAGGGTTTGGCGCCGCAAAACGGCGCCAAACCCTCAAATCGGCAGTTTCACCTCTTGTTGCCCCTTCAAATACCGGTCAAAAAATTCCACCATCCGCTGCACCAGCGCCGCGCGGCCGGGTTGAAGGTCCTCTCCGCCGAAACCGTGTTCGCCGTTGGTCACCACCACCAGCTCTGCCGGCACACCCGCTGCCACCAGGCGCTCAAACAGCTCCTGCGACTGCCTCAGAGGTACCAAAGAATCACTGTCTCCGTGCAGGATCAGGAAAGGCGGGTCATCCGCCGAGACCCAGGTGACCGGGCTGCCCAGCACCAGGACCGGCGCCTGCGGGTCGTTGGTACCAAAGGCATCATGCACCATGTCGTTGACGTCTCTGCTCATTGGCAGCATCAAGTCGGCCGGACCGTACAGGTCCACCACCGCCTGCACCCGGCTGGACTGCTCCAGGTACTGGCCCACATCGTAGCCGGCGATCTCATCCGTCGTACCCAGCAGCGCCGCCAGGTGCCCGCCGGCGCTGGCGCCCCATACCCCTATGCGCCCGGCATCCAGCCCGAAGTCCGCGGCGTGCGCCCGCAGCGAGCGGATGGCGCACTTGACATCCTCGATCATCGCCGGGAAACGGTATTTCGGCGCCAGGCGGTAATCTAACGCGACCAGCAGGTAGTCTTGCGCCAGCGCCGCCTTCCCCTCCAGGCTGCGATCGGCTTTTTCCTTATCCCCGGTTATCCAACCGCCGCCGTGAATGTAGACCGCCACCGGCAGCGGTCCGGAAATCCTGGCCGGGTAGTACAGGTCCATCTTCAAATCCACCCCCTCGGCAGTGCAATAGGTCACGTCCTTCAGCATGCTGCCGGGCGGGGGCGGATTTGGAGTAATGGTCGGCGGCAGGGTTGTGGTAGCGGTCGGGGTTGGGGTGGGTGTGGCAGTCCCGGTCGGGGTGGGCGGAGCGGTGGCAGACGGCGGAACCGGGACGAAGGCAGTCGGCGTTTCGGTCGAAATGGGCTGCAGGCTGGCAGCCGCCGGGACAGTTGGGTATAACAGCCCACCCAACCGGCAGGACAGGCTCAGCAAAACCAACAAGATAAGAATAAGCAACACTCGACGCATGGGGATCTCTCTAATAATCATACACCCGTCTTCATTTACCATGGAGCCAGCGCTCCCAGGTTCTGGTAGGGGCACAACGGTCCCAGTCATAACATCATATTTTGAGCCATCCAGTTGTGCCCGGTACGGGGAGGGCGCAAGAAGAAATCGGGGTTTGAAGAAAAAACCCAATTTCAAAGAGAGGCGGGTGCAGGCCGGTTTGTGCTACAATCAGAAAAAATTATGCGAGCGACCTATGGACCGTAAATCTTCTCTCTGGTTGGTTTTCATCCTCTGCCTGGCGGTGATCACTGCCTGCGGGGCGCCGGCCGCGCCCGCCGCGGCCCCTACCCTTACGGAGCCGCCTCGCGAAGCACCCCCCGGTGAAACTGCCGCCCCGCTGCCATCCACCGCCACCCTCGCCCCCAGCCCGACGCCCGAGCTGCTGCTCCCCACCGCCACCCTTGTCCCAAGCATCACACCCACACCCCTGCCGACCCAGAACCCCAACCAGGTCAACCACCTGCTGCCCGGCGAAACGCTGAACCTCAGCGTCATCGATATGAAATCCGAAACCAGCGGTTGGGCGGTCGCCAGCGGGGTGAACGACCTCAACGGGCATATCCTCTACACCCGCGATGGGGCGGCCACCTGGCAGGACCTGACCCCGCCCGAGCCGCTCGACCCAGCCGCCGGGGTGGTCAAGCTGGCGATCCCCTTCTTCCTCGACGAAACCCACGCCTGGGTGGTCTTCAGCAACATGAACCACGCCCCGCAGAGCGCTCCCCCGCAGGTATGGTTCACGGCCGACGCCGGGCAGAGCTGGACTGCCAGCACCCTGCTCGACCAGGGGCAGGGAGCCGATTTCTTCGCCCCGAACATGCTCAGCTTCAGTGACGTACAGCACGGCTGGCTGCTGGTCCACGTCGGCGCCGGCATGAGCCACGATTATGTTTTCATCTTTTCGACCAGCGACGGCGGCAAGAACTGGCAGCGCATCGTCGACCCCTGGCTGGACAACCTGGATATGTCCTGCGGCAAGACCGGCATGATCTTCGCCAGCCCGCAGAAGGGCTACGTCAGCGGCGACTGCTACGGTGTGGTGCCCGCCTCGGTCTATTTCTACCTGACGCTGGATGGGGGTAAGACCTGGAACCCAGTCACGCTGACCACCCCCGCCGACAGCCCCTACCTGTTCACCAATCAAGACAACGCCTGCGGCGGTTACGACCCGACCTTTGTGAGCGTCACGAACGGCTGGCTGGTGGTCAAGTGCAACCACTACGACGTGATCCACGCCGTGAACTGGCTCTACACCACCACCAACGGCGGGCTGAACTGGACGCCTTACTCGCTGCCGGCGGTGGTCGATTCGATCCAGTTCATCGACGCCCAACAGGGCTGGATGGTCGGCGGACAGAGCATCTTCGCCACCCGGAACGGCGGCAAGAGTTGGAAAGAGCTGGCCAAGCTCAACTGGACCGGCCAGCCCAATTTCGCCACCGCTAAAACCGGCTGGGTGCTTGCCAAAGCCGGCGTTTCGCTTGCCCTGGTGAAATCCATTGACGGCGGGGTGACCTGGGTCGAGATCAAGCCAGTAGTGAAGTAAATCCATTTTTTGAAATCGGTTTTCTGGCTGCGGAACTCGATTTCTTCTTGATAACTGTTTTCTGAAAAACCCAGTAATCTGAAAGAGAAATAAGAACCCGGGTTCAAGAACAAAGGGGCTTCCCATGTTCCACCGCATCCCCCAACCCATGCTGGAACGCATGCAGGCACTGGAGCAAATTGATGCCCGTGACCGCCTTGACGGCACCCCGCGCCTGCGGCGGCTGCGCCAGATCCCGCCTGAAACCGGGC
>Ga0315282_10001922_pt1 | contig 38904 bp, 35 predicted proteins | sample YL17G07_20_MG_FD_203693 | JGI IMG/M metagenome (GOLD analysis project Ga0315282, IMG submission 203693) | Sediment microbial communities from Yellowstone Lake, YNP, Wyoming, USA - YL17G07_20 | ecosystem: Environmental > Aquatic > Freshwater > Lake > Sediment | place: USA: Wyoming | collected... | reverse complement strand
CCTCATGCCCCCACCTGCCGCCCGCTGCCTGCTGCACCCGGCTCCAGAGGAAATTCCCTTCAGCACTCTGTTAGCGTAATCCTCACTCCCCACAATGAAAAGAGTTAATTGTGCGCAATCTCGAGAGTCCATCAAGGTGGATCGTGCTCGAAGCCGAACTCAGAGGTGGCAGTTGCGCGGCTATGGCTTACAACCCAGGCACGTCATCCCGAGTCCCGACTTGTCGGGACGAAGGATCTCTGAAGTTCACAGCAAGCCTTTACTGGCCGGACGTTCAAACAGACTGCGAGGATTCTTCGACCCTCAAGAACGGGGGCCTCAGAACGACAGGGTACCAAATGACACCACTACCCGATTCTTCGACGCGCTGGACATCGTTTTAGGAAATGAACTAGACTTTTCTCTTGTTGGTGAGATACGTTGCCAGGGAGGTGAGCCATGGCCTTGTGTCCCGAATGCCGGACTGCAATTGACATCGAAGACGAGGTGGAGGAAGGGCAGACGGTGGACTGTCCCGAGTGCGGCATTGAACTACAAGTCGTGAACACTGATCCCGTGGAGTTGGAAGTACTCTCGAACAAGGAAGAAGAAGAAGAGGAGGAGGCTTGGTAAATTGAGCGCTCGAACCCCTTTGATTCCTGCCCTCCTGCTCTTGCGAGTTTGGTCAACCTGCTTCTCGCCGCGGCGGCTTTGTTGGGGCGCTCGCGTCCTGTGCGGCGCGCTCGCCGTCGCTTGGCTGCTTCACGCATCAGGTCTGGCGGCGAAGCGGAAGGCCCCCGCCACCAAGACGGTGAGTGGCATGGTAGTGGACAAAACCGAGAACGGAATTGGCGGCGCTGAAGTAACGCTCAAGGATCTCCAGACGGGAAAGATCATGGCCATCTACGCGGAGGAAAACGGCCAATACCACTTCTCCGATCTCGATCCGCGTCACGATTATACGATCCAGGCAAGATTCAAAGGAGTGGCTTCGGAAACCAGACAGATCAGCTCCTTCGATACCCGCAGCAAGCTGGTTGTCAACTTGACCATCCCCCCGCCCGGCTCTTAGCCGCTTCTCAAATTGCATCCTTGGGAAAGCAGGTCTGCCCTACTTGCTTTCCGCATCCTGCTAACCGATGCGGCGGATCACCATTACGGTCAAATCATCCAGCAGCGGTGCGCCCGCTCGGAATTTTTCCAAATCGTCCATACAGGCGGTGACCCGGGCCTGCGCGGTTGGCGCGGAGCTGCTGGCTACCAATTCCTTGAGCCGTTCTACGCCGTATTCTTCTTCATTTGCTGACCGCGCCTCGGAGACCCCATCCGTGTAGAGAAGGAGGGTATCGCCACAGGCCATCTCCGCCTCCTGGGTTGGATAAACTCCTTCGCAGAACAAGCCCAGGGGCACGCCCGTGGCTCCAAGCTCTTTCACTGTCCCTCCTTGCTGCAACAGGGCAGGGCAGTGGCCGGCATTGCACACCTCAATTTCACCGGCCTATCCCGCTCGGACCAGAACAAGGGTGGCAAACAAACTTGATATTGTGCTCTGGCAAAAGACGCGGCTGGCTCGTTCGACCATGGTTTGAAGTGTCATGCCGGAAGCGATCAGCGTGCGGAAGATGGCGTGCAATTGGCTCATCAACGTGCAGGCGGCGACCCCTTTTCCGGAGACATCTCCCAGCGCGAAATAAACATCCTCGAACTCATTCTGGTGCGTTACCACATCGCAGTAGTCCCCGCTCACGAGCGCAAGAGGGCGATAGTAATAGTAGGCCTCCCAGCCGGCAAAAACGGTATGACGCTTGGGAAGTAATCCTCTCTGGAGTTGCGAAGCAAGTTGCAAGTCTTCTTCCATCGCCCGGCGTTGCCCAGGTGTGAGGTGATCCAGGCAATAACGGATCAAGGGGTCTGCCAATAACCGGTCTTTTTCAATAGTATCGTGGCAGGTTTCACAGATGCCAAACCCTCCAGCCTTCATGCGCTCGAGTGCGGAATCAACCTCATGTAGAAGCTGTTGCAGGCCCTCGTTATCCCTGGAGCCGGCAAGGGCCGTCTCGAGCCTTTGGCGCCGCTCCCGCAACTGTCCGTGGAGGAAAGCTTCTTGAACGTCAGCCATCGTTGTTTCCTTGAAACCGGAGGTCCGCGCTACCCGAACACCACCTTCACCGGCGGTCGCGCGCCAATGCGGAAGATCACCTCGGGGTACTGATGGGGATCGAAATCCCAAGTCGGGTCAGTGAGCCGTCTCCAATCGGGTTGCTTCTGGTCACCAACCGCCATGTAAACAGCGCCTTCTTTGATCTTGCGCTGGGCTTCGGAGTTGGAAGGGAACAGTTTCAGATCGACGAGCAAACGAAAGAGCTTTTGCTTGGCTGCAACCTGAAAGGAAATTTGCTCGATCACGGACGGCAGGCCCTTGTCTCTGAACCGGGCTTCGAAGTCCCGCTGCGCTTGAGCGGCGGCTTCTGTATCATGGAAGTCCGTGATGATGCGGCGGGCCAAAGACTTCTTGACTTCCAGCGGATGGGCTTGGCCCGCAGCCACGGCTTGCTTAAGCCCCTCAATGTCGGACGGCGTCATATCCGTCAGCAGCAGGTAATATCGCCACATCAAGTCATCGGAAATGGACATCAGCTTGCCGAACATCTCAGCGGGCGGCTCGTTGATGCCCACGTAATTGTCCAGTGACTTCGACATTTTCTGGACGCCGTCGAGTCCCTCCAGTATCGGCATGGTCATGATGACTTGCGATTCCTGTCCGTACTCCTGCTGGATCGTGCGCCCGACCAGCAGGTTGAATTTCTGGTCGGTCCCGCCCAGCTCCGCATCCGCTTCCAGCGCCACGGAATCGTAGGCTTGAGCCAAGGGATAGAGAAGCTCGTGAATAGCGACCGGGCGCTGCTCCTTGAAGCGTTTTGAGAAGTCGTCGCGCTCCAGCATGCGCGCCACAGTGTACTTCGAGCAAAGCGTGACCCAGTCTCGCCCCGTGAGCGCGCCCAGCCAGCGGCTGTTGAAATCCACGACAGTCTTTTCAGGATGGAGAATCTTGAAGACCTGCGTCTTGTAGGTCTCGGCGTTGGCAGACACCTGCTCAGGCGTCATGGGTTTGCGCGTCACGTTCTGGCCGGACGGGTCGCCAATCAGGCCGGTGAAGTCGCCAATAAGAAAGATGACCGTGTGGCCAAGGTCCTGGAAGTGCTTCATCTTGCGGATCACCACGGTGTGGCCGAGATGAATGTCCGGCGCCGTGGGGTCAAACCCCACTTTGACGCGCAGCGGCTTTCCCGTGCGGGCTGAGCGCTCGAGCTTGGCCCGAAGTTCTTCCACGCGGATAATCTCCTCCGCACCCTTGGTGAGGTAAGCAAGTTGTTCGTCGATGTTCACGCTGTCCGTAGAATCCCTTTTGAGAGTGAAGTCCGCATAAGCAATGATACCCGGTGGACGGCGATTTGGGGAGGAAACATTTTGGAAAAAGTAGGTCAGATGGCAAAGGTCAAATTGCAAAAGTTGAGGGGCTTTGCCCGCTCACTCTTGAGCGTCGGCTGACGGATCGGAATGACAGCGGGAGGGGCGAGGAGCGGAACATCACTCCGCCACAGAGAACTCCAGCTTGTTTTCCGCCCTGTCGATGCGAACCAGGCGGACGCGGATTTGTTCCCCGAGGCGAAAGGCGCGCTTCGAGTGCTGGCCGATGATGGCGCGCAGGCGTTCGCGGTAGACGTAAAGATCGTCCTCGAGGTTGGAGAGTGGCACGAAGCCCTCCACGAAGAGGTCCGTCAGTTCCACGAAAAACCCTCGTTTGATCAGGCTGATGATGAGCGCCTCAAACTCATCGCCGACGTGCTGCGCCATGAAGGAGACTTTCTTCCATTCGATCAGCTCGCGCTCGGCGTCGGCGGCGCGGCGCTCCGACTCGGAGGTTTCAACCCCCAGGGCGTGCAATTCCTGCCGATGGACGAACGCTGCGCCCGGCAGAGGCGCGCCGGTTTGGAGGGCCGGGGCTTGCCCCGGCCTCATTTGAGGCCGCCTGGGCCTTTGCGGATAAGGGCTCGCGGGAGGGCGGGCTCCTTCCTCGCGAGGCGCCAGGCGGACGCGGCCTCCCTCCTGCTCGAGCGCCGCCTTCAAAATCCGGTGCACGATCAAGTCCGGGTAGCGGCGGATGGGCGACGTGAAATGAGTATAGGTTGAAGTGGCCAGGGCGAAGTGGCCGAGGTTCTCCTCCGAGTAGCGTGCCTGCTTGAGCGAGCGCAGCATTAAGTAGGAAAGAATCCGCTCCTCGGGCTTGCCCTCGAGGCGTTTGGTGAGCCGCTGGTAATGGTAAGGGCTGATCTTCAGCTCCCCTTCGAGGGCTTCGTGGAAGCGCGGGTAGCGGTCGTGCTCGTCGCGAAGGCGCAGGCGGGTACGCCGCGCGGCGGGCAGTTCGACGCCCAACGAATAGCCGAAGCTGGCAGCGATCTCCTCGAACTCGATCACCTTCTTTGCCTCAGGCTTTTCGTGGATGCGGTAAAGCGAGGGAATACTTTTGCCTTCGAGGTAGCACGCCACCGCCTCGTTCGCCGCCAGCATGAACTCTTCGATGATGCGGTGGGCAAAGTTGCGCTCCGAGCGTGTAATACCGGTCATGCGGCCCTGCTCGTCAAACTCGATTTCGGGTTCGGGGAGGTCGAAGTCAATCGAGCCGCGGGCCTCGCGGCGGCGGTTGAGGAGGCGCGCCAGTTCCTCCATGCGCTTGAATTCTGGGATCAGGTTGGCGTAGCGCTGGCAGGCACTGGGCTCGCCGGCCAGGATGTCGCGCACCGCGGTGTAAGTCATCCGTTCGGCGCTGCGGATGATTCCGGGCAGAAGTTCGTATTCCACCAGGCGTCCCTCGGGATCGATCTCGAGCAGCGCGGACATCACCAACCGGTCCACGTGAGGGTTCAGGCTACAGATTCCGTTCGAAAGCTCGAGCGGCAGCATGGGCACGGCCCGGTCCGGAAAATAGACGCTCGTGCCCCGCAGGCGCGCCTCGCGGTCGAGCGCCCAGCCGGGGCGGACGTAGTGGGCCACGTCAGCGATGTGAACGTGAAGGAGATAATTGCCCCAGGCCAAACGCTCGACGTACACCGCGTCGTCAAAATCCTTGGCTGTCTCGCCGTCAATGGTGACGATCGGCAGGCCGCGAAAGTCGCGCCGAACTTCGCAGTCGCGCTCGGGGATGTACTGCGGTGCGGCGCTCGCCTCGGCCAGCACGTCGGCAGGAAAACGATGCGGGAGGTGGAACTTGCGGATCAGGATTTCCACATCCACGCCGAAGTCCTCCCGGCGGCCCAAAATCTCGATCACCTGTCCGCGCGGCAAGGCGGCCGGACGAGCGTAGTTGGTGATCTCGACGTCCACAATCAGGCCCTCGAGGTCGCGGGCGGTCCGGCGATCATAGACCGCTGTTACAGCCGAGCGGCCCTCGGATTCCCCACCGAATTGCCGGTGGCGGCTCAGTGTCCCGGTTTGTAGGGGCGGTTCGCGAACCGCCCCTACTTCGGGGAATTCCTGGCCGCGCGGAATGACAATCTCGAAGGGAATTCGCTGGTCGAACGGCATCACGTAGTTGTAGCGCGGGCCGAAATGGAATTGGCCCACTACGGTCTTCTGCGCGCGCTCAGTAACTTGGATGATGCGGCCTTCCATCCGGCCTTCGCCGCGAAAGCCCTTGGTGGACCGCTGCGCGTGCACCTCGACGCGGTCGCCATGCAAGGCTGAACCCATGCCTTCCGGCGGAATGAAGACGTCGAGGTCAGTGCCCGCCAGCGGGGCGTCGGGCACTACGAACCCGTAGCCATCGCGGTGGCCGATCAAGCGGCCACTCACCAGGTTGGCCGATTGCGCCGTCTGTAGCGGCGGTCTATGACCGCCGCCCCGGAGGCTTTGACCGCTTTGTAGCGCCGGTCTATGACCGGCGAGGCGGCGGTCATAGACGGCCGCTACAGCTTCGGACGCGGCGTGGCGCCCCTTATGCACGAGCGCGTAGTGATTCTTCTTCAGGTAAACAAGTTTCTTGCTGCGGGCAAGATCCTTCAGAAGGCTTCTCAACTCGCGCGCTTGGCTGGAGCGCAGCCCCAGCTCGAGCACCAGCTCGCGCAGACGAAAGGTTCGCTGCGGATCACGCTCGAAGAGTTTAAGGACTTCCTGCGGCGAGGGCAATTCGCGCATCGGACCTCCTCGCCTAGTTTACCACCCCTTGGATGCGCACCTTGTAGGGCCGAACGGCGTTCGGCCCGGGGGGCCGGCACCGCTGGCCCCTACGCGTTTGGGCGGGCGGCACTTACGTCCGGACAGGACCGAGATAGCTGCGATGGCTTGCGCCCTACAGATTACTTCATTCATCCGAATTGACTTCCCGTTCCATCATGGCTTCGACCTCGCGAATCATCGTGCGCACTTGCGGGACGGAGCGGCTTTTCCCTGAACCCAACGAAAAGCCGCAGAGTCTCACAAACACGAGAGTGTGCGCTAGCTCGCCTACTGCCCACTCGTTCCGCTCCACCCCACCCGGAACTTATCGTTGCTGGTTCACATCCAAGACCTAAGGAGGTGTAAACATGTATGCGATTACAGGTGCGACTGGAAACACGGGTAGCGTGATTGCCGCGAAACTGCTGGGCCGCGGGGAGAAGGTTCGCGCAATTGGCCGGGATGCCAGCCGTCTTGGAGGCTTGATGCAAAAGGGGGCTGAGACCTTCGTTGCTGACGTGACCGATGCGGGCGCGCTGACCAAAGCATTTAGCGGTGCGAAGGCTGTGTATGCAATGATTCCCCCCAATCCCGCAGCCCCGGACGTGAGCAGTTACCAGGAGCGGGTGAGCGACGCCCTGGTGGCGGCAATCAGGAATTCCGGTGTGGGACACGCCGTAGTTCTCAGCAGCGTGGGAGCCGACAAGCCGGAAAAGACCGGCCCCGTGGTCGGCTTGCACAACCTGGAACAGAAACTGAGCAGCGTTGCCTCACTGAATGCGCTCTACATTCGTGCCGGCTATTTCATGCAGAACCTCCTGCCTCAGATTGGGGTAATTAAGAATTTTGGCGTCGTCGGTGGGCCGTTGCGCGCTGACTTGGCCGTGGCCATGATCGCGACGCGGGACATTGGCGACCGGGCCGCAGAGGAGCTGCTACGACTCAGCTTTACCGGCAAGCAGGCGCGGGAGCTTCTCGGACCGCGTGACGTGACTTATCGGGAAGCTGCGACCGTAATCGGCAAGGCCATCGGCAATCCCAACCTCAACTATATGCAGTTGCCACCTCAGCAGCTCAAGCCAGCCTTGCTTCAATTAGGCATGTCTTCGAGCATGGCGGATCTTCTTTTGGAAATGTCTGAAGCCCTGAATTCGGGTTACATGGCGCCCCTCGAGCCGCGTTCGGCGCGGAACACCACACCCACCACAATTGAAACCTTCGTGGCCGAAGAGTTTGTGCCGCGATTCACGGGAAAGGCCGCGGGCTCGTAGCCGTAGCGGCGAGTTTACCTCGCCACTTACAACTTCTGCATCATGCGGTTTAGGCGCAGGTGGAAGGAAAAACCAGAGCGAGAATCCTCGCTACGCTCGGAATGACCCTAGCCGAGGCCATGCGGTGGCGATTCAACGGGCGGCGGGCCCATCCACAACGCCACCATTGCACCCAGCGCCAGGCCCTGCACGATGATCTCCGGCTGGACTTTCAAATGGACGATTGGAGTGAAGATGGGCCGCAAGTACACCAGGCCTTCAAGGGTGCCGGGGGCCGCCACCGTTGCCGCCCAGAATCCCAGCACCATGTACAGCCCGGAAATGGAGAGGAAGCGCTTGCTGAACGACCAGCGCGTCAGCGTGTCGAAGAAGGGATAGAAGGCAGCCGCTATCAGGAATCCCTCCAGAAATAGGGCGGGAAGAAACCAGGTCGCGACATGTCTCCACAACTCCGGTTCGACCTCCGTTCGCATGAAGAGCTTGAAGATGGGGTTCGAGCCCACGTAGAACTCTTTGGTGAAGAGCGGGTAGGCGATTGTTCCCGCCACCAAATAGGTGATGATGTGCGCCGCCGTAACTTTGCCGGCAAAAGCCAGGAAACGACCAGGCCTCATTACTCAAAAGATACAGGAGCGCCGCAGTCCAGTCAACTCGTCGCCAGTTAGGGAGATGGTGGGCCCACCAGGACTCGAACCTGGGACCAACGGATTATGAGTCCGCTGCTCTAACCAACTGAGCTATGGGCCCACGCTGTAAGTATAGGCGAAATGGGAATTCATTACATCTGCGAACTAATATTACTATGCTAAGTAGTTCTGCCTCTCTCCTTCGAAAGACTTAGCATGGGCGCATGAAGCCTCTACCCTGGAATGCCAAACTTTGGGAAGAAAGCGTGACGAGTCCACCTCAGCACAGAGCAAGATTCCTCGCCGCGCTCGGAATGACGCGACACTAGGAACTGCGGACGGAGTCGATCTTCTTTTTCAGCGCCTGATAGGTCTCAACCGCGACGATCGCGGCGGCAAGCACCGCTCCCGCCGTGGTGAGGAGTTCCCGCGTATTTCTCAAGATTTTTAGGAGCTTCCACATCGGTGCTAACCTCCGACGGCTAACCGCACTTTCTCAGGCCGCTTGCTATTATACCGTTGCAAGCTCAATATTGTCGCCGCCACTCCCTTTGCCGACACATCCAACAAGCCGCAACATCGTGGCAAGGAAAAGCGCTGCTTGCCGGCGCTACCGGGATTGAAGAACAGCTTGCCGGCCAGCGCGACCGCGCAGGGCGCGTGGCTATGGCCGAAGATTACAACGCGCGTGTGCTGGTCAAGACTTCGCAGCAATGCCTCCCGTCCCCGAGGCCCAACTCCCTCTCTCCGTGCGTGACTTGCCCACTTTTCCAGCTCAGTTTGAGCCGCCGGTAACTGATGGGGCAGCTCCACCTGAACACCGCCAAGCTTCAAAGTCCTGCTGAAGGAAAGGCCGAGTTGCGGCGAATCCACGTTACCCCGCACCGCCTGGCACGGGGGCGATTCTCCCCGACTCGTCCAACACTTCCTGTTTGCCCACGTCTCCAGCGTGCAGGATCAGTTCGACACCGGCCAACAATTCCTCGAGACGCGGGTCGAAAAAACCGTGCGTGTCCGAAACTACGCCGACTCTCACCGTCTCGGCCTCAGGGACTTTCCCCCCTCCGATGTGGCGCGGGCGTCTCGCCCCCTGTAACGGGAGCTTCTCGCTCCCGCGAAGCGCTCTTCCGCCATGATTTGTTGCGCCAGCTCCTTGCACTTCCCGCAACGCACATGATTGACGAGTTGTCTGACAGCATTCTAATTCGAGCGCCTTACGGAAGCCACACGGCGCACCACTTTGAAGGAGAACGAGAGCGGCACGCTCGCCGGTGGCAGGCAAGCGTGATCGTTGCAGGCCTGATAGGCAAGCTGCCCCTTGACCTCATAGTTCCCAGGCAGCGTTTTGCGCTCGAGTTGAAGCGCTACGTCAACCCGGACCGTCCCTTCGTAAACGGAAAGGGGCGCGTCCGAGAAGGCAAACTTCTTCGGCTCACCCTTTGGGTAGGTAATGTCCTTGGCCGTCACTGGCTTGCTCGGCTCAAGTTTGATTTCCGTGGGAATCAGATAATCGAGGGTAGGATGATGGTCATTGATGTGGTAGCCAGGGAGGATCTCCACCATCACCGCCGCCTTCACGACCGTATCGGGACGCGCCACGAGCGAGGCCATCGTAACCTTCGCCTTTACCACCTGCTCCGGCGCCCGGGCCCAAGCCGCGGCGGCAGCCAGGGCAAACGAAAATACTAGTACAAGAAAAGTCTTCATATTCACCTTTTTGGAATCGAGAGATCGGGTGATCGGAAAACCAACCGCGCTATTCGCCTGATCTCCAGATCCCCCGATCACTCGATCAAGGCCGTTCACACTCCCGATTTTAGAATCTTATCCATCTGCTCCTGCGCCAATTTCAAGCTGGTTCGGCAAGCCCGGTCCACCTGGCGGCATTTCAGCAGGGTAAAATTGCAGCCGCATGGACAATGTTGCTCGGTGAGCTGCTTCTTCAAACTCTCCTTCTGCGCGGCGGTGAGCTTAGCCAAGTTCACGCCGGGGACTTCCGAATCGATGGCGGCGGGATCGCCAAGTTCGATCTTGGTTGATGTGCCTGCTGCCAAGGCCGGCTTGAAGCTCGTTTTCTCGGTATCCGGGCTCATGGCCAGCAGTTGCTGTACTTCGTCCTCCATCACGTCGACACCCGTGGCGCCGGTGTGTTTGGCGTAGATGCGTCCGTCGCGCCCGATCAGAAACGTCGTCGGCAGCCCAAAAATTCCCCCATAGAGCTCTCCGACACCTTGATTGCCGACCGCCACTGGGTAATTCATTTTGAATTCCTTGTAGAATTCCACCACCGACCCGGATTCATCATCCATCGAGATGCCGATAACCGAAAAGCCCCGGTTGGCGTATTTGTTTTGCAATTCGATGAGCCCCGGAATCTCGATCCGGCAAGGCCCACACCAAGTCGCCCAGAAATCCAGCACCACCACTTTACCCTTGTAGTCCGCCAGGTCCAGCTTCTTCCCCTCGATGTCCGTCAGTGAAATGGGCGGCGCTTCGGGATGATCCCCGTTGCTCATAGCTTGTGTCCGCAGCGCGGGGGCGATCCAGTAGCGGTTGACAAGATACAGACCCGCCACCAAGGCTACCGCCAGCACCGCACCGATCAGCAGTTTGCCTCGGCTGGCCTTCCGGGGCGCCGCGCCCGCAGGCTCTGGCTGTCCGGTGGCCCCACCACCCGCAGCGCTTTCAGATTCATTCAAATCCATAGTTTCTCCCTTAATCTCGGTCTCTTCTCGGCGCGTCAGGCATAGGAGCAGCCTTGACTCTTGCCGAGGTGGTCACCGCGTCGCGCTCTTTCTTATCCGTGATATTCCCGCCCTCTTCGCCCGCCTTGCGCTCGACAACCCCTGTCCGCTGGCTAGCGGACTGGTGGCGGAGGATTAGAGCCATCCACATTGCGGTCGCGAAAGCCAGAATCGCAATAAACTGCGAGGTAGACAACAGATGATGAAAGACGAACCCGCGGTCCTCATCGCCGCGCAGGAATTCGATGAAAAATCGGGCCACCGCATAAAGCCCAAGGTAGAGCACGAAAATCTCGCCATCACGGGATTTCCTTGAATACCTCCAGATAAGAATGGCAAAGATCGAAAGCGAGGCCAGCGACATGATCGGCTGGGTGGGGTACAACGGGACTCCCAACGGCACCCCGGATACCTCGTGGGCGATAGGGTTTGTGAATATCACGCCCCAGGCAGAGGTGGTAGGCTTTCCATAATCACATCCGGCGGCAAAACAACCGATGCGGCCGACGCCGAGCCCCAGTGAAATGGCGGGAGCGTAAACGTCAACGACCTTCCAGAAAGGAAGATGGTGAAGCCGAATATACCAAACCGCAAACAGCACCGCAGCGATAAAGCCGCCGTAGAAAACCCCGCCCGCCAGAAAGGTGCTGCGACTGAAGATTTCTCCCGGATACTTCCGATAGTATCCCCAATCGGAAAGCACCATCAACGCCTTGGCGCCGAGGAGGGCCACGATCAGCAACCAAGTGCTGAAGTCAAGTAACTGGCTCGAGTCCAATCCTTCCCGCCGCCCTAACCGGATTATGGTGCAGATCGCGCCCACAATAGCCAGCACTACTATTGCCCCGTAGGTGGGGAAATGCAGCGAACCGACGCTGAACAATATGGGGTGCAAAATCTCTCCAGATTGAGCTATCAGCCTTCAGCCTTCAGCCTTCAGTTCCCAGCGTCTTTGGCTGAAAGCTGACCGCTTCCTTACAACGTGAAGCGGTTCAGGAACGAGAAGTATCTCGAAATCACTGTGAACTTGTTGCTCGCCATTAAGACGCCGAGAGCAATCAGGAGCACGCCTGAACCGACTTCGACCGTTTGCAGGTGTTTCCGGAAGCCTCCGTAAATCTTCAAGAACTGGCCCAAACCGACGCTAGTCAGCAGGAAAGGAATCGCCAAACCCGCCGAATAAATGGCCAGCAGGAACATACCCTGGAAAACCGTGTGCCGCTGCGCGGCCAGCGCCAGAATGGCGGTTAGAATGGGGCCGATGCAGGGCGTCCAGCCGAAGGCGAACGCAAATCCCAGCAGAAAAGCGCCCACCAACCCTCGGCGCGGCACGCCGGTATCGAGCTTGGCCTGGCGATAAAGCAGCGGGATCTTCACCAAACCGGTCAAATGCAATCCAAACACGATGACGATAATGCCTGCCACGAGGTTGAAGGCGGCTCGCTGCGCCAGCAGGAACTTCCCCACCGCCGTCGCCGAAGCGCCCAAGGCCACAAACACGATGGAGAAACCTACCACAAAGGAAAGCGAATTGCGCAAAATCCGGCCCATCAAGGCGGGGCTTGCAGCCAATTTCAACTCCTCAATCGTTGCTCCGGATAACATTGAAATATAGCCCGGCACAAGCGGGAGCACGCATGGCGAGAGAAAAGACACCACGCCTGCCACAAACGCAATCGGGATACTCAATTCATGGCCCATGGTTTCAATCCATCATAACTGTGCGGCCCAACTTATTGGATGCGAGCCACTTGGCCTTCGTCACTGCTTGCGGCCTTCTTCCCCCCAAGTGTATCATGAGCACCGTCTGTCGAGGCAGCCTTTGGAGGCCCACATTCTTGCTCCGCGCTCTTATTTTCGATTTTGACGGTATCCTCGTTGACAGTGAACCGCTCATCATGAAGCTCATCCAAGAAATGGCGGCTCGAGAGGGCTGGCTCCTCTCCGAAGAAGAATATTATCGTGATCATCTCGCTCTCGATGACCGCGGCATCATCGAGCACCTCTGGCGAAGCCACGGGCGCTCCATCAGCCCCGCCCGACGCGATGAACTGTTGGCCTGGAAGGCCCGCGCCTATGAGAAAATCATCCAGAACGGCCTGCCACCCATTCCCGGCGCGGTGGAGTTTGTCCTCAGCGCCGCCCGGCATTTGCCGCTGGCCATCGCCAGCGGCAGCCTGCTAGCGGAAATCGAACATCTTCTTCGGAAGTTAGGCCTGCGCGAGAAATTCGCCGTGCTGGCGACCGCGGATGACTGCCAGCGTTCGAAGCCTGACCCCGAAATATATCTCAAAGCCCTCAGTCGCCTACAGGAACTTCCCCAACTGCATGAACCGCTGCTTCAAGCGGGCGAATGTCTCGCCATCGAGGACGCGCCGTTAGGCGTTGTGGCTGCACATGCCGCGGGCATGAAATGCCTGGCGCTTGCCCACAGTCGTCCTCAGGCTGAACTCCAACACGCGGATTGGGTGGCGCGCCAGTTCGCAGAGGTGGACTTGGAGGCCATCCGTGCCGCTTTCGTTGGTGCAAGATATGGTCCAGTTTGAAAGGATCCGGAACAGCGCTGGTGATAAGGCAGTATTCTTAGCTTTTCAAACGCCCTGTCAAGCCGAAAGACCCCACCACGCAGCAGGAAAATCCTGGCAAGAAAATCCTTGACAAGACGTCTTATCGGAGGTAATTTTAAGGCGAATAAAAGGCGAATATGAAGGAGACGCCCTCACACCCCGCCGTCTTGGTTGGCCCTGCCGGTTGGTCCTACACCGATTGGGAGGGAATCGTCTACCCCCACCACAAGCCGCGCGGTTTTCACGAGGCCGCTTACCTTGCCCAATTCTTCGACACCATCGAAATCAACACTTCCTTCTATTCACCTCCCCGCGCAGAGGTGGTGAAAGGCTGGGCAGCAAGAATCGCCTTTAACCCCAACTTCAAGTTTAGCGCCAAGCTCTGGAAGCGCTTCACGCACGAACGCAACGCCAACCTCCAGGACGAAAAGACGTTCAAACAAGGTCTGGCTCCCTTGGTGAATGAGGGACGTTTGGGCGCGCTGCTGTTGCAGTTTCCCTGGTCGTTCAGGAACACACCCGAAAACCATGAGTTCTTGAGCGGTCTTATCATACAGTTCATGGAATACCCACTGGTGCTCGAAGTACGGCACAGTTCATGGAACAAGCCGGAGGTTTTTCAATGGCTCGCCGGGCAGGGAGTGGGCTTCTGCAATATCGACCAGCCGGTGATCGGGCAGTCAATTGCTCCCAGCGCACGCGCTACGGCCCCGGCGGGATATGTGCGCCTGCACGGGCGCAACTACGAGCACTGGTTCACTTCCAACGAGCACCCGGAGGAACGTTACAACTACCTTTACAGCCAGGCTGAGCTGGAACCCTGGGCGGCGCGCATTCAGAATATCGCCCAGCATACTGAAGTCACCTTCGTCATTACCAACAACCATTTTCAGGGCAAAGCTATCACCAACGCCCTCCAACTCATCAGGCTGATCAGGAACGAGGCCGTGCGCGTGCCCGAAACCTTGCGGGAATTCTACCCGGAACTGGAAAAAATCGCCGTCCCGGAAGCATCCGCCCTCGTGCCCAGGCAAGCCGACCTTCTCTTTGCAGGAAGCAGCGCGGAAGAATAATTGACAGTAATCGAGCCTCACTGATAACATGGGACGGATTGGGGAAGGTCCTGATAATCTGCCTACAGCCGGCGAAGTGCTCAGAGGGGTTCTGTGGCTGTACGACTTCTTCTGGCTATCCTTAGTACCAAGCGCAGACTTACAAATCAGGGCCGCGTGACCCTTTGTCCAAGACGAGTGCCAACTCTTCTTGTTAGCAAGCAGCCAGAGTGGTGCTCTTAGGTTGTGCGTTTGGCTTTCTGATTTCTGCCTTCTAACTTTCTTCTGATGCTCCCGTCCCCGTCGTCTAGCCCGGCCTAGGACATCGCCCTTTCACGGCGGTAACGCGGGTTCAAATCCCGCCGGGGACGCCAACCTTTACAGGACGCGGTATTTCAAGTACACCTCGCGAAGCGACTTGCCTTCCAGGAGCTCTTTGCGAGAAAGGTTCTCTTTGTGCACCTTTTCCTGTGCCTTCACGAGAACCGCTTCCTCAACCTCTTGGGGCACCACGACGATGCCGTCAAAGTCAGCGAAGATGAGGTTGCCGGGCTTCACGAGCACTTCGCCGCAACGGATGGGAACATCATAGGCCATTACCATTCCACGTCCCATAGAATCAAGAGGCCGGATGCCGGAGTAGTAGACGGGGAATCCCATTTCGATGATGCGCGTGCAGTCACGGATCTGGCTGTCGCACACGCATCCCACGGCGCCGTTTCTTTTCGCCACGGTACTCATCAGCTCACCCCAAGGCGCGTTGGTCCCGGCATAGTCGGTGGAATGCACAATCACGTCCCCGGGCTTTAGAGAATCCATAGCTTCAATCTCGAGCCCGTAAGGGTCATCCTCGCGAATATAGTCGGTTTCCATCCAGCGAACAGTGCGGGCGCGGCCGACGAAACCGCAATTCTTTCGATCGGGCAACAAGGGGCGCAGGCGGTGGTGCATGGCTTGGTGGCGGTAACCTAGCCCATCCAGGATGTCGCACACCGCAGCCACGTACAGGTTTTCGCGTATGAACTTTGCGAGCTCAGTATCGCTGGCAAACATATATGGCTCTCTCCCCGCTTAGTTTTTCGAGCGGCCGTCAACGACGAGGAATCTCGCGACCCTTCTTTGCCGCTGTGTGTCATTCCGAGCGAAGCGAGGAATCTCGCTCTGAGCACTTCCTCGACAGACCAGAGCGAGATTCCTCGCTTCGCTCGGAATGGCAGCGTCTTCTTCAGCATCCTTTTAGGATTCACTAAAATCAATCATGATCGGCCGCTCGCGGAAGCCGCGCGTCTTAATGGCGCAGTAAATGAATCCCCCCATAAACCAGACTCCGCCCAAGATTTTGGCGGGCATTTTAAGTCCCAACCAAATCCACAGACAGAACAGGAAGCCGATGAGAGGCATCACCACGTCGGCAAGCCATCGCCGCTTGCGGCCTGGCTGCTGCACGATGGCGAATTGCCAGAAGGTGGCCAGGTTCACCCCCATAAAAGCGAGAAACGCGCCGAAGTTCAAGATCTCCCCTGCCTGTTCGAATGTAATGAACAGCGTCCCAATATACGCCACAATTCCGATCAACCAGATGTTGCGGGTGGGATTGTTCCGCTTGGGATCGAGGTAGGCAAAAAGTTTCCGCGGGAGAACATTGTCGCGGCCCATGCCGAAGAGCAAACGAGCCGCACCCACTTGACCGGTCAGCCCCGCACCAATGGTGGCCAGGATCAACACGAGACCCAAGGCCTGGAAAAGCAGCGGTCCTCCCACCCGGCGCGTCACATCCATGAAGGCGGTTTCAGTGTTGTGGAAGGAGGTGAAATCGGGCCAAACTCGTTGCCCGAGGTAAATCTCCAGGCCCCCAACGACTCCAGTGAACAAGCAAACCGACACGGTGGCCAGCATGACATTGCGCTTGGGATTCTCCACGTCCTCAGCGAGGGTCGTAACGCCGTCAAACCCAATGTAGGTCAGTGCGGCATACGAGGTGGCGGTCCAGATGACCCGCGGGTTAAAAGTCTTGGGATCGTAAAAGGGCTGGAAAGAGAAGACTCCAGACCATCCCTGGAAATGGAAGAGGTAGCGGACGGCCAGAATCATGAAGACTCCAATTACCGCGCACATGATGGTAAGGAGGACGATATTGGCGCGCGCGGTAGTCCGGATGCCGCGCAGATTCAACAGGGTCATGGTCCCCACGAAAACCGCCGCCAGCGCCGCGTAGGGGACGAAAGGGAAAAAACGCTGAATGGTCAGAGCCCCATAAATGCCGTTCAGGAGTGGTTGAATCAGGTAATCGAGAAACATGGCCCAGCCTGCGAGGAAGCCCAGGTGGGGGTTGAGTCCGCGCCCGACGTAAGTGTAAGCGGAGCCGGCTGTGGGGTAGAGTGTTGCCATCCTTCCATAACTGACGGCCGTGAGCATCATGGCGACCATCGCAATTAGAACCGTCGTTACGAAGTGGCCGTGGGAAAGGACCTGTGCAACCCCGAACATCGGCACCGGTGCAATGGGCATGATCAGCACAATGCCGTAAAAGATCAGATCCCACAAAGTAAGGACGCGACGCAGGCGCGGTACCGCGCTGCCGGCTTTTGCTCCACCCTGAGTTGAGTAGTCGGCCAATCGGTGCTCCAATGTCTAGCCTTTCATTCCGAGGAGCCGCAAGGGACGAGGAATCTCGCTCTGAGTCTTACTCCCACAGACCAGAGCGAGATTCCTCGCTTCGCTCGGAATGGCAAGGTTCGTGAAGGTTTCCAGTATCCCATCAGAGCTCGTGACGGTAGTTTGATAGGACTTCCGCCCCAGATGCGGTCACTCTTAAGACATATTCGAGGCGCATACCCCAATTGCCCTCAAAGTACATGCCGGGTTCAAGCGCAATAATCATATCGGGCTCAAGGGGGATGGTGTTATAGGGCACAATTCGCGGCTCCTCGTGCCAGCTTATCCCCAAGCCATGACCGGTGTGGTGCGGGTAGCTTCCTCCCAGCTTCGCTACCCCATTTCGCACCACGCGATCAAGGTCGCAGGCCCGGAGGCCCGGGCGGACCTTGCCGATGGCGTCCGAGAGCACGGCCGCTAGGCCGTCAAAAGCTTCCTTGTATTCCATCTTCGGCTCGCCGGCGCAAGCAGTATTGCAGCTATCTCCCCAATAACCGAGGTGTCGAGGAACCAAGTCCACGATGAGCAATTCTCCTGCTTTAAGCTTTCGGGCGGAAGGCGGGCCTCCCGTGAGCGCCGTGCGGGAGCCTGAAACCACGTCCGCAATGATCGGAACCCGGCCTCCTTCCTGAGCTTCCATGGCCTGGCGAACCGAGCTGAAGATCTCAATCTCGGTGCGGCCCGCCGTGGCCTGCTGCTTGGCCATCTTCTGGCCGAGGTCGCATAAAGCCAGCGCTCCCCGCATCGTTTCGATTTCCTCGGCATCCTTCACCATGCGAAAAGTGGATAGAACATCCTTGATCGAGCGAAACTCGAGGTGCGGACACTCCGAACGCAAAGCGTCCAGGAGCGCGGCGGGGATTTCTTCCGGTTCAATAGCGACTTTGCTTGCCGGAAGGGGCCGCAACTTCGTAACCAGTTTTGCCGACAGGTCCTGGATGGCAAACATGGGCCTTTCGATGATGTAACTCGAGAAACTCTCCCGCCGCACGCTTGCCACAATGCCTTCCCCAGGTTCCATGTCCGCAAGATACAAAGTTGGTTGCTCGCCGCGAATCCAAAGAAATGCTCCTAACAGGGGAGTAATGGGGGAAGGCTCGAGCTCCACGGTCGCCTGGTAGCCCGTGAAGTAGCGGAGGCTGACGAAGGAGCTTAGCAAGGCATGCTCGATGCCTTTTTCTTGAAGCGTACTGGCGAGTCTCTTTAGTCTATCGGGAACCACGTGAATGACCTCCTGTAAAGCTGTCAGCGATCAGCAGTCAGCTTTCAGCAGTGTCATTCCGAGCGAAGCGAGGAATCTCGCTGGGATCTTTTGTTGGCCGCTGAAGTCCAAAGCGAGATTCCTCGCTACGCTCGGAATGACAAATTCACTATTCACCATCTACATTTCCAAATTACCTTCTGCTCTTTGCTGGGAGCTGACCGCTGACGGCTGACCGCTTTACACCGAATATGCCTTGACGGCTTCCGCCCTGATCTCGATCCCCAACCCCGGCTTCGTCGGAACCGCTACTTGACCCTGCACAACTTTGAAAGGCTCCTCCAAGAGTTCCCGGCGGAGAGCGGACTCCGTTACCGAAAACTCCAGGAAGGCTGAGTTCGGGATAGCAGCAATCAGATGCAGACACGCGGCCACCAACACGCCAGTTCGAAAGGCGTGCGGCACGCATAAGCGGTTTGCCTCGTGTGCCATGTAAGCAATTCGCTTGGCTTCCGTGAGCCCACCGACGCGGGAGATATCCGGTTGGATCACGTCCAGGTGAGCGTCCCAAATCAGCCGGCGGAACGTCCACCGGCCCACATCCTGTTCCCCGGCAGCAATCCGCAACGAAGTGGAATCGCAGAGGCGCTGATAATCCTGGATGGCCTCGGGCGGAAAGGGTTCTTCCATCCAATAAATGCCGAGACTCTCGAATTCTTTGGCGGCTTGCATGGCCATCTTCAAGGTGTATCCATGGCCGATGTCAATCATCACCTCAATATCGCTTCCCGCCGCCTCCTTGGCCGCCGCGGCGAGTCGGACGTCCCTGCGCACCTCTTTGCCGAGCGGGCCGTAGCCGAACTTCATGGCTGTAAAACCCTGTTCAGCATAGCGGCAGACTAATTCCCGCACTTCCTGTTTCGTCTCGGGCATCAACATGCTGGCATAGGCGCGGACCTTTTCGCAGAAACTTCCCCCCAGCAGTTTGTGTACGGGCTTGCCAACCGCTTTCCCCAAAATGTCCCATAGGGCCATATCCACGCCACTCATGGCATGCAGCACCACGCCCAGACGCCCGTAATAATTAGTCTTTCGATACATGCGTTCCCAGATCTGCTCGATGTCGAAGGGATCCATTCCGATCAAGATCTCACGCAGCCCGTAACAGGTGCCGTGCGACATCTCAGCATTGACAACCGCCTTACCCACTTCAGGGGAAGTATCGACCTCCCCGTACCCGGTTATCCCTTCATCAGTTTCAATGCGGATGAGCAAATCGTCCTGAGTTCCATCGGCGACGGCTTGCCGCACGGGAAGACGCAGGATAATTCCCTCCACGTTAGTGATTCTCATAGGAAGCTGACCTTTCAGATATCAATGAACGCAGGTATAATAACTGTGCAGGGCGGTTGAGTGTCAAGCCTCTCAAAGTCGAATGGGGGCTTTTGGTTCAAAAGGTTGAACGTAATCGAATGGCGTCGGCCGATCTCCCATGATTCGTTGCTTGGCAACGGAAAAAACCCCTCACCCGACCCGCACCGGCTGGTGAAAACGCCGGACGCGGGCCACCCTCTCCCCACGGGAGAGGGTTAGTTCTTAACGTCTCCCGCAATTCTTTCAGCCTATTGAACAGCACACGCCCTTTCTGCCCTCGCCATTCTGCCCTCGCCAACTTGACTTCATTCTAGGCTCCGTCTACTCTCCTGAGCATCGCATTTAACAAGGGGGGAGTACCCGTGATTCAGAATCGAGCGGCCTATTTTTTAGGGTTGGTGATTTTGGGGATCGTCTTGCCTGCTTGCGCACAGGTCGAGCAGGCCAATGCGCGAATCACGGTCGACCCGGGTCAGAAGTATCAGGTGATCCAGGGGTTCGGAATGAACTATACGGGACCCTACTTCCGGAACGATATGAAGGGCATGTTCGACACGCTGATTGACGATCTGGGCGTCACGATGTTCCGGGTGGTCGTTTACTTGGTCTATAGCAACTGGGAGGAAACTCCTGGTCCCAAGGACTGGGAGTACTGGAACGACCGCTACTCCTCGCCGATCTTTGAGGCATCTTGGAACGGTTTGCGCTACTTGAACTCGCGCGGTATCCGCCCGATGTTGGCACTCATGGGACCGGTTCCGGTCTGGATGACTGACAATAATCCCCCACCACCCCGGCACAAAGTGTGCCAGGAAAAAGTCCCGCCCAACCTGCAAGGGCACTTGAGTCCCGCCAAGTACGACGACTTCGCCGAGGAAGTGGACACGATGGTGGAATACGCCCGCATCCAGGCGCATATTGACTTCGAGTACTTCAGCCCCTTCAACGAGACGGACTGCTATCCCCCCGAAGGCCCACGGATCGACCCTGACGAGGCTCCGAAAGTTCTGGAGGCTGTGGCGCGGCGGCTCAAGAAAGAAGGACTGGGCGATATCCGATTAGCTGTTCCTGATAATGCTGTTATTACCAATGATTATACCGATCCTATTCTGAAGGACGACGAATTGATGAAGCAGGTCGGGACCTTCACCTTTCACACCTACGGGGAGAATTCGGTGGGCCCTCAAGTCGCGCGAGTCAAATCCAGCAAGTATTCTCAAGTTCCTGTGTGGCTAACGGAGTACGGCGATTTGAACGATGAGGACAAGACCTTTGATAACCAGTGGAAGAATTTCTGCCTTGCCGCCAACCGGCGAGCCCTGACGGCGCTCAATCAAGGCGCCAGCGCGATTTTCTTCTTCGACGCCTTTGACGACTACGAGGAGTGCGCCAAGCGATTGTGCTTTTACGGCCTATTCCGCAGCGCCAGCCATGTTTATTCGCCCAAGAAAAGTTATTACGCTACCCGGCAGCTTTATCACTTCGTGCGGCCGGGTTGGCGGAGGATCGCCGTCACCTCCGAGACCGCCTGGCTGACCCTATCCGCTTTCCAGGGCCCTGCGCCAGACGCGCTAGTGGTCGTCGGGGTGAAGGAAGGCGGCCCGAGCCACTTCCGAGTGGATTTTCCGCAGGCCAATACCGGGCCGGCGAGTTGGGATTTATATGAAACCACTCGCGAACTGGAGTGCCAGAAAGTTATGACGGCGCCTGTGCGAGATGGGCACGCGGACATCGAACTGCCCGCGGAGGCAGTCTTCACCCTTGTGGGGAGTCCAAGCAAACCAGAGTAAGTTCTGTCATCCTGAGCGAAGCGAAGGATCGCCGCAGTTTGTTGGTGTGCGGGCTACCCGGCTGTTGCTTGTCGCGCCTCGCGAACCGACTCGAACAAGGATGGCTGGCGAAGAACGAACTGCGGTGATCCTTCGCTTCGCTCAAGATGACAGGCGGAGGGGGTCAATTCGTCGAAAACGCCCGCGGGTAGTTCTTCAACCGCTCTTTGTCACCCCAGACCGATTCCGTGTGGGCAAGAATCTCTTCCGGGGTGAGCCAAAGCGGCTTCATTTTCCTTTGGCTATGCAACCGGGCCATGTCGTTAAAGTGTGGTGAAGCAGGATTCTCCGATTCTCCGAAGGGGAGCAAGCTCCAAGCCTTCTTGGGCGAACCCTCCTCGACCACCAGCAGGTGGCCCCAGCCGTCATCGCAGTGAATCGTTCCGTCTTCTTGCTCAGGGCCGTCATCCGGATGAAGCACGTCGAACACGCCCGTCCCATCCATCGGAAACCTGCCGCCGCGTTCAACAATATTCACTTCACCCCAGTGAATTTCCGCCTTGCCGAAATTCTTCTGGAGCCGCTGGATTGCTTCCCCCAGGGCGCTGAGCGCCATTTCTTGCTCTTCGGCTAAATCGAGGTTGATTTTGTAACGCGCGTAGGCGAGGAAACGTCCGAGCTTGGCGTTTGAAAACAGATCGCGGTACGCCTGAGCCCAGAAATAGAGGTAAGTCTGGGCAACGGAATCCGTGGCCGAACGCCGGTCCCAACCTTTAAGTATCTCGACGGCGCGGCGCAGGCCCGGATCGGTCGCGGCGCTCTGTTTCTTTTCCAGTGCCCGCGCGAGCAAGGGGACGATAACTTCAGCGGGCACCACATAGGTGTCATACGCCAGCGATTTCATTTCGTCCAGGGTGGATTTCTTATCCTGCGCCAGCACTTTCAAAAGCCTCTCCCCGCGCGGGTTTAGATCTTCCTGACTGATTTCCGGCTTCTGCACTGAAAGCAAGTAATAAGCGGCGGGCTCCAGCGGTTGGAGCCCGGAGTTCACAGTGGAGAGCCAGGGCGGATTGTTGCAGTTCTGGATGAAGCCGGAGGGCGGATTCAGCAACTGGGGATATTTTTCCAATGGGAAATACGGCCCCCATTCGGTGTCCTTGACCCAGCCGGGCACGGGCTTACGCCAGTCATACCCTTCGGCGCGCTGGGCGACCGTGGCGTTGTGCACCCAGTAGATATTCTCCTGATCTGTGTAAAGGAGATTCCAGCGCGGCATGAGCTGTAGGGCTATGACTGCTTTGAACTCCTGGAGATTCTGCGCCTTCATGAGACGATAAAGGCCGGTGGAATAATTCACGCCGTCGTAGTTGGGCAACTTCACCGCGTAAGCCCGATGTCGTTCTTTGTCGAATTTGACAATGGGCCCGTGGTGCGTGTAGTAGCATGGCAGCGTCAGCGTTTCCATCCCCTTAGGGCCCTTAATCCGAAAGGTCTCATGCTCGACTTTGATCTTGCGCCACTCACCTTCGTAGAGGTATTGAAGCGGATTTGCGGGGTTGAGCTTCTCCTCGTACACGTCCGAGATGTTAGGCATATTCCAGGTCGCCGACCAGGTGATCCGGTCATTCAATCCATCCAAGAAAAAGGGACTGCCAAACCAACTGATGCCCGCCGCGTCCAGTTTTCCAGGCGTGAGGAGATGCGCCTCGTAGTTCTGGAAGCGGTTGGGCCAGGGCATGTGGGTGTGTTCGACATGAATTATGCGCCCGTCCGCCGATTTTGCAGGTGCGATAGCGAATTGGTTCGAACCCAGGTTCGGGAAGGAGCTTGGCAGGTCAGTAAGCTTGCTCAGAGCCTCGTGGATACTATAAAAGCGGAAGTAGTGGCTGCGCTCCAAAGCCTCCACGTCTTCCGGAGTGATGCTGTCAATCCAGGAGGGCACTTCGGCGCGGTGCTCTTCGACGTAAGCATTCACGCCCCGCGCAAAGCTCGAGAGAATGCAGTAGACCTGGGGGTCGATCTTATCGTGGTTTTCGACCACCGTCCGCTTGGTGCGCAGCAAACGCTGAAGGTAATCGCCGTCCCAGCGATATTCGTAAGGAATGAATCGCAGGTAGCCATCGCCGAGCGCTTCAAAGCCCTGCAACTCCGTGCGCCGCCCTTGGGCGTCTCGATACTCGAGGAACATCTTTTCCAGGTGGTCCTGCGCCTGCGCATAGCCATAACCGAAGAAAGTGGCCTCCTCCGTTTCGCCCACAATGTGCGGGACGCCATATTCGTCGCGATAAATGGTGACTTGGTCGGCCAACTGGTCTCGCGCCTGAAGATTCCAAGGCGGCGCGGCGAGGGCCACAAGGAGGGCGCAGACCAGGCGGATCATGGGTATCATTTTGGAGACCATTTTTGCATCCTCATCGGACCACCCTTTCGGGCGGCAAGGCCGCGGCCAAGCTCCGGCCAGCGCGAATCTACACCGACAGCCTTGTTCAGCGCAAGTTGCGCGGCAAGTTTTTTGAGTATACGGCCTGAAGATATCTATGCAATTTGGAAGTTTGGGAGACCGCAGATTGAAGTCACCCCGTTGAACAAGGAAAGTCCAGCCGTGAACCCTGAGGCCTGACAGGCCGATGAAAAGTGCCTATTGGGGGGGAGCTAGTGGCGAAGCAGCAAAGCGTAAAGCCGAGGTGATGCAATCTTTATGTGTGCTTTTTAGTTCAACCCAATGAACAACGCGCACCAACTGAATAAAAGAGTTTCGAATTTCGAGCGGAGTGGTTTAATATCTTCAACCATGCCCAATTTAGGACGCCGATTAGCGATATCAACAGCGGGGCCTTTGGGCTGGTGACCGCGGCGTACGCGCCCCGCATTGGGCAGTGGGCGCTGAAGTTTTTCTTCTGATTCGGGCTGAGTTGTGGAGAACCTCCTTGCGATGGCCGTCCTGCTCGGCGCGCTTTCTACCATGGTGATTGGCGCGCCCACTCTATGTGCTCAAACGGAGAATCCCGCCGATTCGTCGCCAGCCACGAACTCCGTAGTGAATTCTCCAGTGGCTGATTCCCCCCCGAGCGCGGGCGAGTGCCCGGCACAACCTCCCACGGCTGATCCGGCGCCGAGCGATGGATGGCTGGGCTCCTGGCTGCGCCGTGTGGCTGAGGCGCGTGCCCGAGAGCCGCACACGGCAGCGCCGCTGGTGACCACGCACAATGCTCTTGTGCAGCAATTCCGTTACGACGGTTACGTGCAGCAGGACGCCAATGGCGCTTCCACGGCGAACGCTGGCGCAGGAAGGGGCATGGAGATTATTCCCACCACCCGCCTGGAGGTGGCGTTCGCTATGCCACCCTATGCGATTCACCAATCGAGCGTCCCTGATGGATTTGGAGATTGGTCTTTTCTGGTGAAGTTCCGCGCCTTCTCGGCGCCGGAGGGTGAGGGCGCATACTTCGTCGGCTTTATCCTCAACGCAGCATTCCCGACGGGCAATCCGGCGAATAGCGCGGGCCATGCCGTGTGGAGTCCCGCAGTGGCATTCGGAAAGGGCTGGGGCAATTTCAACCTCCAGAACACATTTGGCGGGACGCTGCCGCAGACGGGCGCGGATGTCTTGGGGCGGACGATCGTGCTGAACGACGTGGCTCAGTACCGGATTAAGCGATTCATTTGGCCGATGGCGGAGGCGAATTCGACGTTCTGGTCCGGCGGGCACAATGCGGGAAAGAAACAGATGTTTCTGACCCCCGGGATTGTCTTCGGTTCGTTTCCAATCACTGGGCGGCTGCGCATCGCCGTGGGCGCGGGAGAGCAGATCGCCCTCACGCAATTCCATACCTACAATCATCGCTACATCTTGTCGCTGCGACTACCGTTTGGGTGACGGCGGCTTGCGCTCCGGCAAGGCAAGTAGATCGATCACTTAAACATCTCACCTGGGAACTGAGGCTACTAACATGAACACCACACGGGTCGCCGACCGCGTGCGATTCCTACTCCCTACTCTCTGGCTATTAAACTTTCTGATCAGCAACTCTGTCTATGGCCAATCCGCTGCAAGATCTGAACCGTCCAATTGGTTTGCCGGAGACCCCCACTTGCACCGGGGCATCGGGTGCGGGCGATCGAATGAGAAAGAGATGCTCAGCCCACAGCAGCTTCTGGAAATGATGAAGGTGAATAACCTGGCGGTGATTTGCGTGTTGGCCGATGCCGGCAACGGCGAAATCAAGTATGCCGATCAAGACCTCAAAATGATCACCGGGCAAGACAATGCGGTTTCTACTCCCCAGCACATTATCCATTGGGATGCGGAATGGCACTACGACCCGGAAGGGGTCACGTTTGAAAGAAAGATGATCGGCGGCCACCTGATCCTTCTCGGCCTGAAACACGGAGGGCAGCCCTTTGCGCAATACACCTACCCGATTTTTGCCTGGGCCAAGGAGCAAGGCGGGATTGCCGGATTTGCGCACATGCAATACTTGCCCTTGGCTTTCTACCCTCCGCCCGATGGCATTCCCCTGTCGCTGGACTGCTGCACGCCGCTCGAGTATCCCGTGGAGACCGCCCTGGGATCGGCTTCGTTCCTGATGGAAGATGTACGAGGGAGTGATTCCGCGCTCGAAGCTTACTACCGCATCCTCAATACCGGCTTTCGTCCAGGGCTCGCCGCGGGCACCGACTATTCCTGCAATGATAACGAGCCGCTCGGAACTTTGCTCACTTACGTCCGGATTCCGCATGGACATCTCACTTACGAAAAGTGGATCGAGGGCCTGGCGGCGGGTCGAACCGTGGTCTCGCGCAACGCCCACAACGAATTCTTGGACCTTCAAGTGAACGGCACGGCGCAGCCCGGCGATGAGATCCACCTGGAGGGATCGGGCCCGGTGCGAGTGCGGGTCGAGTGGCGGTCGCTCCGCAACAACTTGGGCAGAATCGAGTTGGTTCAAAACGGAGCGGTCGTGGCGTCGCAGACTGCCGAGGCGGGCCCCGGCTCGCCGGCGGTTTTCGAAACCACCCTTACTTTTCGGCAAAGCGGGTGGCTCGCGGCCCGGCGGATGGACTGGCAAGCTGGGCATCGCACCCATACCGGGGCGGTGTTCGTCCTTGTGAAAGGCGCACCCATTCGCGCCAGCGCCGCCGATGCACGCTTCTTCGTCAGTTGGATTGATAATCTCCTCAAGCAAACGTCAAGCGGCGGCGAGTGGAGTGGGTTCTTCACCAAGGACCGTGAAGCGGCACAAAAGCGGTATCGGGAAGCTCGGGCGATCTTCCTCGGGAGAGCGGCCGAAGCGGAGCAGCAGAAAGCCCCGTGAACCTTTGGTGTCATCCTGATTCTCCTCGCTGTCATCCTGAGCGAAGCGAAGGATCCCCGCAGTTGCTCTTGCTTTAGCGGACTCCGACCAACTGCAGAGATCCTTCGCTTTGCTCAGGATGACAGCGGACGACGCTCAGCCGGAGGTATGTCGGTCATGTCCAAGACAGTTTGGTCCAGACGCGGTTTGATTCGGGTGCTTCTGAGCGTTGGACGAGCACTCGCGGCGATCACGCTAGTGCAGACCTGCTTTTTGGGTCTGCGGCTTTTCGGCATGCGACCCGGAAGCGACACAGCCACACGGGCCGCAGACCCGAACAACGGGTTTGCGCTACCTGACCAAGATGTCTTTAATGGCCACAAGGTCATTCTGGACGATCAGCACAAGATCATTCCCTGGTCGGCGCCAGTTGAAAAAGCCTACGACCACTTCCTTCGCCTACGGTGGGATTTTATTAAGACCAGAGTTCCCAACTGCCCTGGCCCCCCTCCGAGATCGGCCTATCCGCAGTATTACTTCTATTGCGCGTTCTGGGATAAGAACGGCGTTTTGGAACCGGACACCTGGATGAATGATGTGGGGGAGAAGATTCCGAATTGGTTCGAATCGGCGCGATTGTATTATGCCTACACGGGCAACGCCACGGTGATGTCCATCGTAAAGAAGCTCATGGACTACACGATCGCTCATGGCACCAGTCCATCATCTTTTGCCTGGCCGAACTTTCCCTACACGACCGCGAACGCGGGAGACATGGAATTCCGTGGTTTCACCAACAACAAAGGATTCGCCCTTCACGAAATCCAGGTCGGTTACGCGGGCGATATGGGACTCGTGTACTACCGTATGTACCTTTACAGCGGCGACAAGACGTATCTGACTGCCGCCTTGAATGTGGCGGATACGCTGGCCCGCAAGGTTCGCACGGGCTCCTCCACGCAGTCTGTCTGGCCTGATCGCGTGGTTATGGATACCGGCAAGGTTACGAAGGAATACGGCGCGCACTGGGCCGGCTGTTACATGCTATTTGACCAATTGATTAAAGCGAAGCAGGGCGACGTGAAGGCGTACGAGAATGCGCGCGCGAAAACCCGGGATTTCCTTTTGCAGTATCCCCTGAAGTCAGGCTACTGGGCCGACGGGCATACAGACAACGGGGACTACGGCAATACCTACAAAAGCAATACACCCGCCAGCGATTTTACCTTGGCCCTGTTCGATTATCCCGAATTGGATCCCGATTGGCGGAAAGATGTACCCAGCTTGATCAAGTGGACGGAAGACTACTTTGTTTTTCGTTGCGCCCCGGGCGAGCCAGCGACCCAGTGGGGAGCGAATATCGTAGGGGAGCAGGATTCGTTTCTGCCTAAGATGGACTATCAAACCGCACGCTATGCTGCGGAGTGCGCCCGCTGGTATGCGGTTTCGGGTGACGAAGCTTACAAAGAGAAGGCCTACCGATCGTTAAATTGGGTGACCTACTGTAATAAGCCGAATGGCGAAGGCATAGAAAGTCCGGTCAGCAAACATATCTCCAACTGGTGGTCGGATCTCTACGGGGAGTGTTCCCGAATGTTTTATGCCGCCTTCGCGGGGGTTCCTGAATGGGCGCCGCCGGGGGAAAATCATATTCTGTATTCTGAAGCGGTGCTCAAGGACGTCTCCTATGCTCCAAAGCGGGTTCAATACACAGCAACACAGGGGCCGGGGACGGAGTACCTTCGCCAGGCTTTCCAGGTAAGCAGTGTCACGCTTAATGGCTCCCAGCTTTCTCTGCGCCCCAATCTTAGTTCAGAGGGATATACCGTGAGGGATCTCGGACATGGAGATTACGCCCTGAATATTAGAAGAGTGAGGCCCGGCACCGTGGTAATCCGATGAGGGGATGGAACTCCTACCTCAAGATCACTGGCCCAGTCCAAGGTTGATTCTCAGAGAGCTCGAGAGCGAGTTCCTGGCCCGGGCGCAGGCGCGTGGTTTTAACCACAATCACGACGGGGCTGCCGCCCTCGCCGGGCTTAACGCCGATCACGTGGTATTGCCGGCCGGGCGCGACGTTATCAAAGAAAAAGGAGCCGTCGGCGCCAGTCTGCGCCCTAGCCATGGCTGGCAGCCTCGGGATCAACTCGAACGCCTCAGCTAAAGCCTTATCGCACAGTTGATCCGTTTGGACGGGATCGGCGTTTGGCTGCGCCATCGCTCGACGGCACTTCTGTTGCAGTTCCTCGAACGGTCTGGCCGCTTCCGGAGTAAAAAGGTAAACCTGCAAGTCGCGCACGGGATTGGTAGTCGCGGTGCGGTTGATCGTCTCGAAGACAATTGCCCGCCCCCGGACGCTGGCCGGCGAGACCTCTCGGACCAATCGCTTGGCTTGTCCGGCGTATAGCGCTGCCCCTCCGAGCATTCCTAACCAGCTCAGACGTGCGAACACTTTGCGCATGATGACACCGCCTGTGACGCGGAGTCTTTCTATTGCGGGAAATGCGGTATGAGAATACCACTATTGAAGGGTTTGTCAATAGCACTTGACAGAATCCAGCTAACCTATTTCCCACGGTGGCGTGCGCTGTTTTGTCAGGTCTCGTCTGCCGTGGACGATGGCGAGGATTTCGATCCGTTTGCCCGAGATGCGGTAAATGATGCGGTGGTTTTGATAAATCAACTCTCGAATGTTTTCATCTCCAGCTTCGGGAACTACCCTTCCCAATCTGGGCAATTGCAATAGCCTTTCCACGAAGAGGATCAGGTGCTCAACGAGGTCCGCAGCGTAATAGTCGGAGTCTCGCGCGATGTAGTCGCGAATCGAGCGAAGGTCTTCGACGGAGGGATCGGTCCAGATGAGCTTCATTGGGAAAGGAACTGCTTCTTTACTTCGTCGTGAGCAACCACGCGGCCCTGCTCGGCGGCCTGGATTCCTTTCTCGATTTTCTTCCGCACGTACACTTGATAAATGACGTCGTCCCATGAAGTCTCTTCCGGTAAACCTTCGATCAACTTTAGGGCCTCTTCTTTTACTCCGCCCATGTTACTTCCCCCTTCGTTTCGTCACGAAAGTCTCTTCCACAATCTACCACATAAACTCGCTTTGCGCTTTGAAATGCGCGCTGATCCGCGGCTCCAAGGCTGTGGACGGTTGACGCCTCTTGGAGTGGAGTTTCCATCTCAACCCGTGCCTTCTTCCCGTCTCGATTTTCCAGTTTCGACTTTCGCGCTTGGGGTGTACATTATCTTTCAAAAGGACGCCGGAAAAGCCGCTTCCGCGTCAGTATGTGATGCGCATGCTTGTCCGATACGCAGGGGAGGATGAGGAGAGAGTATGAAGGGTTCGCTGGTAACGAATCACACTGTGATATTTCTGTGCGCTCTTATTATGCTTGTGCTCACCGCGCCCACCTTCGCGCAGGAAGGCTTCTTCCGCGCCGAAAATCGTAATGGCGTCTGGTGGATCATTGACCCGCGAGGCATCCCCACGCTTTCCATGGGTGTCGACAATATCTCTTATGAATCCGACCGGGTCCGCGGCACCGGCGCCTGCCCCTATTGCGAGACGCTCGACAAGCTCTATCCCGACCGCAACGCCTGGGGCCTCGAGGCGCTGGCCCGAATTCGCCAGTGGGGTTTCAACACGATTGGCGCCTGGTCGGACCCCATACTGTGGACCCATGGGGTGGCCTATACGGTGATTCTCGACATTGCGGCGCGGGCGGGAGCGGATTGGCAGCGAAGGAGACCCGCGGACTACTTCGATGCGCGCTTCGAGAAAGCCGCCGCAGAGATCGCGGGGAAAATGTGCCAGCCCCGCCGCTTCGATCACATGCTCTTGGGATACTTCAGCGACAACGAACTGCGCTGGGGGCCGGAGTGGGGCGGCAAGGAAACCCTGCTCGAGATGTACTTGAAATTGCCCGCCGGCGCGGCAGGGCGCCTGAAGGCAAGCGAGTTTGTACGTGACCGGTACGGAAACGACATCGGCAAGCTGAATCAGGCCTGGGGGGTAAGCGCGGCGAGTTTCGATGAGCTGCCGGCGCCGGCGGCCAGCGAGACTTACAAATCCGACGCGGCGCAGTTCCTGGAAATACTGGCGAACCGATATTTCGAAGTGTGCGAGCGGGCCGTCCACGCCGCCGACCCCAATCATCTCTACCTGGGCGCGCGGTTTGCCGGCATGCCTCCCGAGGCCGTTCTGCGCGGCGCTCGCCACGCCGACCTGGTCTCGATCAACGTCTACGATTTTGATCCTCGCCCGACGGTGCAGGCCGTCTTCAAGGCGACAGGCCGGCCGGTAATCGTCGGCGAGTTTGCCTTTCGCGCGCAGAATTCCGGCCTGCCCAATACGCGGGGCGCCGGGCCGAAAGTGTCCGACCAGGCGGCGCGCGCCAAAGCCTATGCCGACTATGTGACGAGGCTGGAAAGTCTTCCCGAGGCCGTCGGCTACCACTGGTTCGAGTGGGTCGATGAGCCCAAGGAAGGCCGGTTTGACGGCGAGAATTCGAACTACGGACTGGTGGACATCCACGACCGCCCCTATCAGGAATTCATCGAGACCGTGAAAAAAGTGAATGCGGCGGCGCTGGAAATTCACCAACGCGCGGCGAAGCAATGAGGCCGCGCTCGGGACCGAAGATATGACATTCAACTTGTCGCTCCAGACTAAGAACTCCAAATATGCACATTCCGAGGTGAAACAAGAATGACCAAAGTACAAGTAAAGTTCACGGATTTTTTCGCCCAGACGATCCAGCGCATGCGGGAAGACGGGCTGTTGCTGGTGAGCTCGGGCACGGACGGAAAAGCGAACGTCATGACGATTGGCTGGGGAACGATTGGCTGTATCTGGTCGCGCCCTGTCTTCATCGTGCTGGTGAGACCCTCGCGCTACACTTATAGCCGGCTGGAGCAAGTCAACGATTTTACGGTGAATGTGCCTCCGCCGGAACTAGCGGACGCAGCGAGCCACTGCGGGACGGTTTCCGGCACGCATCACGACAAGTTTGCCGAGGCGCAATTGACCCCCATTCCGAGCCGCGAAGTACGATCGCCCATTATCAAGGAGTGTGTGGTTCACTACGAGTGCCGGACGCTGCACCGTAACGATCTGGCGCCCATGGCGCTGGCGCAGGCCGTGCGGGAGGAATTCTATCCCCGCGGAGATTTCCACCGCGTCTACTTCGGCGAGATCGTGGCTGCCTATGCCGACGAAGATGCAAGCGCGCGCTTGAGCGTGGAACAACCAGGGGCCGGTAAATCTCTCCGGTAGGAAAACAAGTCGGGGCCCGCGGCGCTGAAGGTGTGAAGAAATACCCGTAGGGGCACGCCAGGGCGTGCCCTTACATGCGTTCTCAATGGGTTACATCAGCCGAAATTACGCTATGCCAAATTCTTCGCACCTTCGCTGGCCCCGGGCCGAACGCCGTGCGGCCTTACTTGCGCGGGCCGATTTGCTCGATGGGGATCGGTTTGAACCCTAACTTGTAAACGGGTGAATCGCCGCGAAGCTGGAAGTTGCCATGCGCGGAGTCCACAAATCCAGGGTCACCTTCGATGAAGTTATCCTGAATGTGGATGATTTTATCCGTCATCCCGTCCAAGAGGTCTAACCACTTCCCGCCGCAGGAAACGTTCCGCACTATGGAATTGCCCTTGGGCACGGCCGTGTCCGGATCATCGTACAGTGTGACGAGCTGGGGGTACCGCGTGCTGTAGGGAGGCTCCTTGTAGCGCATTGCCTTCAGACCTTCGATCAGCGTGTTATCCTTGCCGTTGAACCAGAAGCTGGCCCAGCCCAGCCCGCGCGCGTCCACGTGCACGGAGGGTGTACACTCGACGAAGATGTTGTTCTCGATGGTGTTGTCGCGCCCGCCGCCGATCATGGCCGCCCGGCCCGCCCGATAAAACACGTTGCCGTAAACCAGCGTGCCGCTGGCGCAGTCATCCAGGTAAACTGCTTGCACAAGGTCGTCCGCCTTTACCCCCTCTCTCCCCAGGTGGTGAAAGTAGTTGTAGCGAACCACGTTGCCGCGTTCCGTGTAATCGCGCCCGAGATAGAACGCGCCGACGTCGTGCGTCTCGAGTGCTACGTGGTGGATCTCGTTGAACTCGATGCGATGCTCGTTGCCATGCAGCAGAATGGCGCAGTGCGGCGAATCATGAATCCTGTTATGTTCGATGCGGTTGCCCACACCGCTGATGAGGACACCCGGCGTGTAAGTCCTCACCCAGCGCCCGAATTCGTGAATATCACAGTCCTGCACGGAATTGTCCCCAGGAGTTAGGGTGGGCCGGTCGCCGCCCGCCAGGGTCACGGCGGCGTCGCCGCTCTGGGAAATGTCGCATGCCAAAACGCTCTGCCGCTCGCCACTCTCGATCTTGACAGCTACATTGCCGATGTTGCGGATCGCGCAGCCCACCATCTTGTTGCCGGCGCCTCCGCGGATATCCACGGCATCGCCGCGCGTGTACTCCAGCGTGAGGCCGCGCAGGGTTACATTCGAAGCCCCATCGAGCGTGATCAGCGGCTCTTCCAGCAGCGAGACGGCGGCTTCTCCACGCCCCAGAGGCGCAGGCGGCCAGAAATAGAGCACGCCGTTGCTGCGGTCCAGGTACCATTCGCCGGGCTCATCGAGCTCTTCGAAAATGTTGAAAGCGTAATACCGCTTCCCTTTCGCGTAACCGTAAACGCCTTGTGGGGGATAGGTGATTATTTCGCGTCTCGCCGTGTCGATGGACTTCACCTTCTCGTGGGAATCAGCCCAGTCATAAGTCCAGTAACCATGCACCCACACGTCGTCCAAGGCGGCCCAGCGCGCGGGCCGGTCACCTTCGTATTGGAACCGGTCCTCCTGGCCTTTAACGGCGCCGGCGGTTCTTGCCCAGTCCCCGTTCGGCCAGCGGGCCAGTTGCATGGGCTTGCCCTGAAAGAACAATTCCAGCCCGGCCACGTGCGTGGGGCGGCCGAAACCACGCGGCGTTAGTTCCCCAAAATTCGTAATGCCTTGCGTCTTCAAATCCAGAGCCACCACCTTTCGGCGCGCGGCAGGATCAAGCCTGCGCAAAACAGCGGCATCGGTGACCTGCCGGAAGCCGCGAATCGCTCTGCCGCCGATCAGCCGCACAGTCTCATTTCGGTAGGCCTGGTAGACGGCGCCGGAGTCCTCCGCTGCCAGGCGAAAGGTGCGAGTCACCTGGTACGTGCCACCGCGGATCCACACGGTGACCGGACCTCCGGCTTTGCTGGTGCGCGCGGACTCTCGGGCGCGCTCCAAAGTCGCAAAGGGCTGCCGTAAAGTGCCAGGATTCCGATCATCGCCTTTTGTGGAAACATAGAAATCAGCGGCATAAGCCGGTGCCCAGGAAAGCATCAAGAGTATCAACGTAAAGCGCATCAGACCCCCTTCACTCCTGCATCGGAGCGCCCATGCAGGCCAACCAAGATACCACATATGCGCAGATCAACCAGCAGGCCTTGTGCTACGATGTACAGAACCAATTTTGGAGGCTGCTCATGAAGCTCGCGACCCGGCGTGGCTCCAGGCTGTTTACAGTCTGCCTGCTCGGTGGCTTGGTGTTCATCCTCGCGGCGGCGCAGCGCGAGCGGACCACCGACACCGCATCCTATGTCGTCGCTAAGAACGTGATGGTGCCCATGCGCGACGGCGTAGGGCTGGCCACCGACATCTATTTCCCCGCCCGGGACGGCGCCCGGCTGGAGGGCAAATTCCCGGCCGTTCTGGAGCGCACTCCCTACAATAAAGACGCGGCCACGAGGCAACTCCTTCCTTTCGTGCAGCACGGCTACGTGGTGGTTTGTCAGGACACGCGCGGCCGCTATGCCTCGGAGGGCGTCTGGCACATGATGACCGACGACGTGAACGATGGATACGACACCGCCCAGTGGGTTGTGCATCAGTCCTGGAGCGACGGCGGATTCGGCATGATCGGCACTTCCTACGTAGGCGGCACGCAGCACGCCATGGCCGAAAGCAATCCGCCCGGGCTCAAGGCCTTGATCCCGACGGACGCGGTGGCGAACGCCGGCTACTTTGGCATGCGCAATGGGGGAGCGTTCGAGCTGCGCTTCATGAACTGGATCTTCACCATAGGCGCGCCCCTAGGCAGCCGCGAAGTTCGCGACCCCGCCACGCGCTCAGCCCTTGAAGAGGCTGCGAAGCATGTTCGTGAATACCTGGCCGAGCTTCCCTTGCGCAAGGGTACGACGCCGCTCAAGCTTGCCCCCGAGTACGAGGACTGGCTGGTCCTCGCCATGAGCCACGGCGAGAACGACAGATATTGGAAGCAGCCGGGCCTTGACGTTGTCGATCAGACGAGCCGATACGAGGACGTTCCTGTCTACTTGATTGGCGGCTGGTACGATTCCTGGGCGCTACAGACGACCATGAGCTACATGGCTCTCGCGCGCGCCAAACGCGGACCGGTGAAATTGATCATGGGACCGTGGATCCATGGCCAGCACATGTTTCACACACACGGGCAGGCGGATTTCGGCACTGAAGCGGCGATCGACAGCGAGGCGTTTCACTTGCGCTGGTACGACCACTGGCTTAAAGGAGAGGACAACGGCGTCGAGCGTAACGCTCCGGTGAGGATCTTTGTCATGGGCGGCGGCAGCGAGCGGAAGACGGCGGAGGCCCTTCACCTGCACGGCGGCGTGTGGCGCGATGAGCAGGAGTGGCCACTCGCGCGCACACGCTGGACCGCTTACTATCTCCACGCCGACGGCGCGCTCTCACCGGAAAAGCCGCCCGAGCCCGACAGCAGCTCGAGCTATGATTTCGATCCACGCAACCCTGTCCCGACGATTGGTGGAAACATATCGTCCGGCGTTGGCATATTGCTTCAAGGCGCCTGGGACCAGCGCTGTAGTGACGCCGTGTGGAACTGCCATAACCAGCTCCCGCTTTCCGCGCGGCGCGACGTGCTGGTGTTCATGACGCCGCCTCTAGAAAATGCCGTGGAGGTGACCGGCCCCATCGACGTGAAACTGTGGGTGTCGTCGTCAGCGCCCGACACCGATTTCACCGCCAAGCTCAGCGACGTGCATCCTCCCAGCGCCGACCTGCCGGGCGGAATGGACATGAACCTGGAGGACGGCATCCTGCGGGCCCGCTTCCGCGATTCCCTCGAGCACGCCGAACTCATGCAATCCGGCCGTGTTTACGCTCTGACCATCCATCTCTACCCGACGTCCAATTTGTTTGCGAAAGGGCATCGAATCCGGCTGGACATTTCAAGCAGCAATTTTCCCCGCTTCGATGTCAACCCCAACACCGGCGAAGCGCTGAATGCGAACCGGCGGCTGTCCGTCGCCACCAACACCATCTATCACGACCGGGAACACCCCTCGCACGTGATATTGCCCATCATCACCACCCCTTAATCGGGAGATCAGGTGATCGGTCAATCGGGTGAACAAAGAACGCCCCCCATCGGGTGATCGGGTCAACAAAGAACAAGGCGTAGTTTGTTTCCTGTTCGCCCAATCTCCCGATCCCCCGATCCCCCGATCTCCTTTACCCCTCATTGCGCTCGGACTTGCCCAAGCTCTTCAAGATCAGATGTTTCTTCTCCACGGACTCCTGCCCGCCATCCCCTTTGACCGTCACCGTTTCCAAGTCTCCCACCAGGCGCAGGTAATCAGGATCATCCGCTTGGCGGCCCGAACCCCGTTCGACCTTTCCGGAAAAGCGATAGTACTTGCGATGGATGGTGTTGGTCTTGAATTCCACGTGGTCTTTCTTGCGCGAGCCCGAGACAATCTCGTAATTAAGCACGTCGTCAGATTCTTCCTCGCCCTGGAGAATTTCAATGTAGCCCTTTAACTTCCCCTCTTCTTCTAGAATTCCCAAGGTGTCTTCCGGGGAAAGGAAATGGTACTTGGCGGTAATGTCGTCAACGATTTCGATGCCCTGAGCAGCCACGTCCGCCACCGGGGTGACCACGGCGGCCACCCCTACAAGACTGTAAAAAAGCAGCAGCATGGCGAGCGACCACCAGCTTTGCTTCCGATTCTCTCCACGCTTTCCAGCCATAAATCGCCCATCTTCTAGCCACTGCGCTCGTAACAGCCCAGCACGCGCAAGAAATTGGTTACCTCACCCAGGTGGGAGAGCGCATTCCGGCAGCGCTCTTCCTTCACGTGGCCCAGGAAATCGAGATAAAAGAAATACTCGAAGGGCCGGCCACGCAGAGGGCGCGATTCGAGCTTGCTCAGATCGATATCACGCAGCGCGAATACGCTGAGGCACTTGTAGAGGGCGCCGGGAGCGTTGGGGGTGGAAAAGACAATCGAAACCTTGTTCGCCTTGGCGGTGACGCGGCGGCTCCTGGAGAGCAGCAGAAAGCGCGTGTAATTTTCGCGATGGTCTTCGACGTGCGTAAGCAGAATGCGCGCACGGTAGACCTCGGCGGCGATGCGGCTGGCGATGGCCGCCGCCCCGGGCAAGCGGCGCTCCGCCAGCATCTTTACCGCTCCTGCCGTGTCGTAGAAAGGAATCTTCTCAATCTTAGGGTGTCGCTTGAAGAACTCCCCGCATTGCGCCAAGGCCACGGGGTGGGAATAAACCTGGGTTACGTCCTTGAGCGCCGTGCCGGGGGGCGCGATGAGGTTGTGCACGATGCGCAGGTTCACTTCGCCGACGATGTGCAGGTCATGCGAGAGCAGGAGGTCGTAATTTTCGTAGACCGAGCCGGCCAAGGTGTTTTCAATCGGGGCCAGGCAGTACTTCGTCTTCCCGCTTGCCACGCTTTCGAAGATGGCCCCAAAAGTCTCGCAAGGCTTTACCGTGATGCGCCTTCCCAGCAGTTTATATGCGGCTTCTTCGCTGAATGAGCCGCCCTCACCCTGAAATGCAATCCTTGGATTAGCCATTTTCACCCTCAGGCATTGCCGAGCAGGCCACGGAAAAAGAAGTCCACGTAGGCGGAGGAGATTTCCTCTTCCTTGACCGGCCCTTCCAAGTGATACCACTGGTAGAGCCAGTTGATCATCCCCAGCACGGCGAAGGCGGCGATATGGGCAGAGAGCTTGGCGGGCATGCCGGACTGCTCCTGCACCCGCCTGATCAGGTCCTCGAGATAGTCGATGTAAGCTCTTTTCCGGGCGTTGATCTTCTGACGCAAGTCGCCTTTCAAGGAGCGGTTCTCGTGCAGGATAACGGTGATCTCCATGTCGCGGGCGCGCGCAACCAAATCAATGTGACCGATGATGGTCTGGCGCAGCTTCTCACGTGGGTCCGCGATGTCCTTCACTTTTGCCAGCACCGATTCATCCAGGATATCCATGCCATAGTTCATGATTTCGAAGAGCAGCATATCCTTACTGCTGACGTGATGGTAAAGGCCCGCTTTGGTCAGGCCGACGGCCTCGGCAATGTCCTGCATCGAGGCGCCGTCGTAGCCCTTTTCGTAAAATACCCGCGCCGCAACCCTGCAGATTTCGCGTAACTTTTTACGAGCTTCAGCCGTTCGAGTCATCGCAGAAAGAGCAATACTCCCAACGTGGCCAAAGTCTATCACAGTATGCGGCAGGCGGGCGGAGAATCTTGTAGCGCGGGCGTCTCGCCCGTCCGCCCCTGCGGTCATGCTGAACTGGTAGCGCAGACCTGCGTATTTTGCAGGTCTGCGGCATTCAAGGATTCGCGGCAGGAAAAGACGCAGGTCTTCGCTACCCGCTGTCAGCCCTCAGCACGCCAACACCTTGGTCCCGAATTGACCGATGACAGCCAAGGGCTATGAGTGTCATTCGTGTCTCAGCGCCACCATAGGCGGGCTGGCGCAGACGGTGGCTCTTTACCGTCTGCGTCAGCCATAGCCCCGAAGGGGCGGCCTATCACAGCCCAGGCCAACGGCCTGGGTCGGGAGTGTCGCGTCGTTTCTAGCCTCGAGCCCTGAAAGGGCGCGCCAAAACCGCCGCCGACCACGCAAGGTGGGCTGGCGCAGACCTTGCGGTTTGAGGTCTGCGTTTTCCCGAAGGGACCGGGGGCCTGCCGAACCGTCTCATCACAATCCTCGCCGAGAGTGCCCTCGGCAGATCGCAGACGTTAAAAACCGAACGTCTGCGCCAGCCAGCTCCCGAGGCTGTCATCCTGAGGAGTCCGTCAGTTGACGGAGACGACGAAGGAT
>Ga0315282_10001921_pt1 | contig 38905 bp, 36 predicted proteins | sample YL17G07_20_MG_FD_203693 | JGI IMG/M metagenome (GOLD analysis project Ga0315282, IMG submission 203693) | Sediment microbial communities from Yellowstone Lake, YNP, Wyoming, USA - YL17G07_20 | ecosystem: Environmental > Aquatic > Freshwater > Lake > Sediment | place: USA: Wyoming | collected... | reverse complement strand
TATTAAATCAAATAAAAAGAAATTGGATTTTAAAAACCTGATTGCTTATTCAGGTATGCCGTCTAGCCATAGTGCCATGATTATATCGCTGGTTACAATTATCGCCTTAGAACAAGGTTTTGCCTCTCCCCTATTCGCTTTAGCGATTATAGTAGCTATCATTATTATCCGGGATGCAATCGGACTTCGCCGTTTTTTAGGACAGCACGGTAAAATACTAAATATTTTAGTAAAAGATTTGCGAGATGACCAGGTCTTAGATGAAAAATACCCTCATTTAATAGAAAATATTGGTCATACTCCGGCTCAAGTCGTAGTTGGTGCGCTGATTGGTTTTTTTGTTAGTCTGATTGGTCATTTATTTTAAGATAATTTTTTTAGCTAAAATTTCCTTGGTATTTTCCTGATTTAAACCCTGAACTTGTATTAACTTGCTAACTTTTAATCCATTTTAAATATAAATTTTTCTACTATACTAATCCGGTGGAATTAAACCACCGATTTTTTTATTTTGTTCTAGTAATTTCCTATGCAGAAACACCCGTTTGGATATTGTTATAAGAACATAAACCAACCAGTATTAAAGTAGCTGTTAGTAGCAGAGGTGCCAACTTGCGTACCAGCTCAATAGATTTTATAACTGGTTACTCCTAAATTATCTATTGAGGCGGTTCAGGAGAGGTTGATTCGGCTTGAAGAAACAGCAGAAACAGAAAGATTGGCGGGAATGGAAGGAGAGGTGGTGTTAGGCCCGGAGCTTACAGATTAATATTTAAATGCTCCGATATCGTCACCAGCGTTGACAACTGTTCCCCAGGTCGCATCAGTGACGGCGATTGCCTGACCTCTGATAGCACTTGTGCTTTTCAAGTGCAACTCGAAATTTGCTTCATCTATATATCCTGGATTGGTTGTTATATTGCCTTCATATTCAGCCCATGCATTGGCGGCTGCTGTTGTGGCAGTAGCCGCTATTCTTGCACAGGATATTTCATTTGGATAGTCAGCACCGCCGTGGTGTCTCAAAACAACATTATTCTGAAAAAGTTCTGCACCTGTGGTATCCAAAATTCCTATCTCCAAATTGTCTCCCCAATCCCCACCTGGATTACCCACATTCGCATAGTAAATGTTATTCGTCATCACATTATTTCCGCGTGGACTACCAAACATAATTTGACCGAGTTGTCCATTAGCATAAATAACGTTGTTGTATATTAAATTATGATTTGCACTGATAGCATGTAAAGCACTTAGTTCTATTCCATGAGATGAACCATGTATTAAAAGATTTCTTCTGACAGTGGTATAAGTACCACTGACTTCTATCGTTGGTTTGTATACTCCAGGTTGATTGTCTCCCGTGTGCATAGCAATATTTCCCTCATACAAGTTGTATGTGGGGGCGGGACTGCCGCCATTCGCCACACACTCCCAACCCAATCCATACCCACCATCTTGCTGATTGTTTTTCCACTGGTTATAATCTGCCCCATTTGCGGCCAAACCAGTATCATGTCCTCCCCTATAGATGTGATTATACTGAACCACATTATAGTCTGCACCAGCTCCATAAACGGTCATAGTGAAACCACCTTCTTGGTCATTTATATTCCCGTCATGAATAGCATTATAGTGAAACAAATTATATGAACTGCCTACATTGACAACTTCTCCATATCCCGCATTTTGGGCGCTAAGATCACAATCTACCACCGCGTTTCGAGTACCCGTCACGACGACTCTTTGATTGTTTGCATCTGAATTGGCCACGTTTATTCCGTCAACCACCACATAACTATGGGTTAGATATAGAGATGGGGTTCCGCCCGTCACAGAAGTGATCGTAACAACGGTCCCCAATACTGGTTCTGCTTGGAAGACTGTATGGCTGGCCTGCGTTCCGCTAGTTGTAGGATTCACATTATCCGCAGCATAGTTCCCGCTTCTTACTAGGACGAGTGTTCCCGCCGTGACACCGTTAGCACTGGATATTTTAGGCCAGGCATTCGTCCAAGAGGTTCCATTGCCTGTACCGCCTGCAACCACATATCTAATGGTCGAGGGACTAGTAGTTGTTGCTGACGCTGTATTTGAATAGCTTCCATATGTATCAGCACCTGCATCTGTCTTCCCGTAAGTTCTTACCCTGAAATTATACAGGGTTCCATATTTCAGTCCGTACATCTGGAACTGCGCTGCTGATCCTGCAGAGGTTCCTGATCCATCGATAACATCTTTGTAATGGGATTCAGTCACCCAATATGGCAGGTAATTCCTGCCACTCCTCGTTATCGGTAATTCTGTCCAGCTTGAATACCGTGAATCTGCATCTGATTGAATCTCTACCTTGTATCCCCAGCCGGGATTAGCAACTACGCTCCATGTAAGATTAACTTGATTTGGTCCTTTGGCCGTGGCGGTAATGGTTGGTGTACCTAAACCAGATGTGGCAGAAGCTTGTGTTGTTGCGCTAGCACTAGTTGATTGTGCTGACGGGTTACCAGCCGCATCATAGGCAGCTACTTGGTAAACATAGGCGGTTGAGGCAGTAAGGCCTGTGTTAGAATATGAATTAGTAGCTGAAGTTCCAATTTGAGTGGAAGGCGTGCAGCCAGAACCCTGGCATCGGTAGATTCTGTAGCCGGTGACACCGACATTATCCGTGGAGGCTGTCCAGGCGAGGTTGATTTGGGAAGAAGAGATGGCGGTAGCAGTTAAATTAGTAGGTATAGTGGGAGCTTGAGTGTCCGGGCTTGGACTTATGGTAAGTTTAATAGGACCTCGACTTGGTTGACTATTGGCAAGACCATTAGTACAACCCTTATTTTCTTCATTGGTGCAATTACTAGATTGATCAACTGCATGGAGACCGTACCAATAGGTGCCAGCAGTAGGGTTGTCAATAGCTGTACCAGTGTGATTATCTAAATTCTGTGCCCGAATTGATTGTTTCAGACTAACTATTTCAGACCAACTGCCTGGAGAACCACTATTATCCAGAGCGCGCCAAATTTCAATTCTATCTAAATGCGAGCCACCGCTATCAGTCACAGTCCAATTATTAATAGCTGAACCTGCAGTAACTGAAAAAAGGGAAAGTATCGGTGGTATAGTGTCAGCGCTAGTACTGCCTCCAAAAATGCAAGGAAAAGTTATGGTGAAAGTACAGCCTGGTATAGGACAAGTTGCATCTGAACCATCACAATCTTCATCAATACCATTACCACAAGTTTCTACTGCACCCGGATAAATACTGGGGTTGTTATTATTACAATCTTGTTGTGGATGCGGACAAGTTGTTGAACCTGGATTGCCAAAACCATCATTATCAGTATCAAGACAAGGAGGCGGACAAGCAAAATCCGAGCCATTGCAATCTTCATCAATACCATTACCACAAGTTTCTATGGCACCCGGATAAATACTGGCGCTATTATCATTACAATCACAGGTATTGGCGATTGAACCAGCGTCAGTAGTGTTAGTTCCGGAACAGGTTGCCGTTAGGTTTGACCCATATGTATAAGTATAACCGCAACCACAGTAATTATCATTATCAATATCACAACCTTCGTCAACTGTTCCATCACAATTATTATCTATACCATCGCAAATTTCCGTGGCACCTGGATGAATATTAGCATTGCTATCGTTACAATCATATTGTGAATGAGAACAACTAGCTGAAGCTGGACTGCCGTAACCGTCGTGGTCATTATCATTACAAGGAGGTGGACAAGCCAAATCCGAGCCGCTGCAGTCTTCGTCAATGCCATTACCACAAATTTCCGTTGCTCCACTATGAATATTGGTATTGCTATCGTTACAATCATTGCCTGGCATACCATCGGAAAGATTGGAATTAGGGCAAGCCGTTACTGGATAATTATAAAAAGTCATGGCACTGTCGCAATAGTCGTCGCTGTCATCATCACAACCCTCGTCTGTTTGTCCATTGCAATTATTGTCATAGTTATCACAGGTTTCGGTGGCACCGGGATGGATAAAAGCCCTGGTGTCATCACAATCTAATTGGGGAAAAGTACAACCGGTTGAAGCCGGATTGCCATAACCATCATGATCATTATCAGTGCAAGTTGGAGCACAAGATTGATCTGAACCATTACAATCTTCATCAATACCATTGCCGCAGATTTCTATAGCTCCGGGATGAATATTGGCATTATTATCATTACAATCCAACTCCGGATGCAGGCAGCTGCTGGAGGCAGGATTGCCATAACCATCATGGTCATTGTCAGCACAAGTTGGGGCGCAAGTTAAATCCGAGCCGCTACAGTCTTCATCAATGCTATTGCCACAAATTTCGCTAGCACCTGGATGAATAGTGTTATTACTTTCATTACAATCACAGGTATTGGCGATGGCAGCGGCATCAGTAGTGTTGGTACCTGAACAAGTTGCTGCCAAGTCAGAACCATAGGTAAAAGTATAACTACATCCACAATAATTATCGTCATCATTATCACATCCTTCATCAACGGTTCCATTACAATTGTTATCTACACCATCGCAAATTTCAGTTACACCGGGGTGGATGTTAGGATTATTATCATTACAGTCACCAGTATTAGCGATGGCAGCAGCGTCAGTAGTATTAGTACCGGGACAAACAGCAGATAAGTCAGCGCCGTAAACAAAGGTCAAATTGCGATCACAGTAATTATCATTGTCCAGATCACAAATTTCATCGGCTTGACCATTACAATTATTATCTAGACCATCACAAATTTCCGTGGCACCTGAATGAATATTGGCATTATTATCATTACAGTCCAACTCGGGATGGGTGCAACTGGTTGAAGCTGGGCTGCCATAACCATCATGGTCATTATCAATACAAACCACTGAACAATCGGCTGGACAATTACTGACGGTTTCTCCGGCACCACAAGTTGTATCTCCGCAGCAACCGCCACTACCACAGTCCGGATCTTCAGTAGTAGTACAACTAAAAGGACAAACGCCATTACAACCATCAGGCAGACAATTAGAGATACAAGCCGAGCCATTCCAATGATAACCATTATCACAGACATAACATCTACCACTGGCACAATAACCAGTTACTGCAGTAGCATTAGCTAAACTAGTATGACAGCCCGGTGCAGTACTGCAACCGGTTAAACAATTACCGCTAATGCACTGGGCCGTACCGGTACAGCTACCGCAGCTGCCTCCGCAACCATCACCACCGCAATTTCTTTCAAAACAAAAAGGTACGCAACTACTATTACAGACTAAAGCCGAACCAATAAGACCAGTTTCAGAATTAGTACAAATATTATAGCTATTGCCTTTGCTGTCTGAACGGTATAAAAAGACAAAATTATTATTCGGTATAGTACCAGCATTAAGTTCGCTTGCCCAAGCGAAACTTTTGTTATTTTCATTCCAGCAAGTAACTTTATTAAAACCAGGACAATTAGTTAGTTTATTAATTGGATCAACCGGTAAAGTAGTTATTAAAATTTTTCCTAAGGTATCTTGCCAACTTGGCCAAACCGAGATCGTCCGATTTGGTAAATAACTACCGGCAATCAGAATGGGGTAATGCTGATTTACTTTTTTATAATCTAAAATAATAGCTTCTACATCGGTTAATCTACCTAATCTAATAGTATCTCTGACTACTTTGGCTTTAAAACTTTGACAATAACCATCATTAAAACAATCTTTATCAGTTAAACAATGAGCATTGGTATTGGCCGAGCAGGTACCGGTTTGAGTTTCTAAATTATCATTAAAACGCCAATTAGCTAAAATTTGACCGAAAATATCTTCGGTCGGTTTTTCTGCTGATTGGTTATAAGAGATTATATAAATGTTAGTGTAGAGATTGGGACCGGCTAAATCTACGTTAGCTGCATTAACATAAACGGTCCGTCCATCTCTGACCGCATCATAACCGTCAACCATTACTAATTGGGGCGAACCTTTTATCGAAACTTTCTCGTTGTACCAACGAAGAGCCGAATAATGTTCAGGATTGGGAATTACTCGCATAGCAATAGCATCAGCCGATTTACCCATAACAAAATCAGGGAATAAAAAAATTATTCCTAAGATAAAAATCAACCATATTAATCTTAGACTAGATATTTTTTTAAGCATGGGTTTATTGAGTTGTCTTTTTTTTATTATAACATATTTTATCAAAATATTTAAATTATCATGCTTTTAGAATAAAAAAACGGAGTTTAATAACCCCGTTGGTGTAAATAGGTAAAATTTCCTAAATAATACACTGAATACCCCGATAGATAACCCCGAGTCCGGTGCACCACTTCAGTCAAATTCCTCAAAACCAAGTTATGAGCTTCTATTTCTTCTGGACGATAATTTTTCTCGTCGCTGATGACTCGGGCTTCGGCCTGCAATTTATAAATGATGTTTCCCGCTTCATCAGCCAAATTTGAAAAATGTACTCCCATGATCCAGTTTGGCTTGCGCCGGCTTGAAACATAATCAATAGCCTTTTTCGCTTTTTGGCCAAAGGTCATAAGTCCAAACTCCTCCTCAAGATAATCTTGCCACTCTTTAGCAATTTTTTTCTCCGGGGCTCTAATAATAAACATCTTCATCCTCCTTTACATCTGATTTGAAATTTTAGATCTCCTTTTTGATGGTACTATTATATTGATAGCTCTTTGAATGAATTGACTTTATAAGGAATTATATAGGCAAGTTTGGCGATAGACAGTAATTTACTAAATTAAATTCCCAAATCTTTAAGTAACTCTTTTTGCTTTTTTGTTAAATAAGTGGGTGTTTTAACTTTTACTTCAACCAAATGGTCTCCCCTCTTGCCTTGAGCGCTGCCGAAATATCCCTGCCCGCGTAATCTCGGTATTCCCTTACCCCTTAAAACAAAAACCTTACTCGATTGTGTGCCTTCAGGAATTTTTAAAACCACTGGACCGTCTACGGTTTCAACGTCAATTTTTGCACCTAAAGCAGCCTGAGTAAAGCTAATTTCAACTTGTGATAAAATATTATAATCTTGACGTTCAAATCTATAGTCAGTATTAACTTTAATTTTTAAATATAAATCTCCAGCGGGACCGCCCTTGCCCCCGGCTTCGCCTTGGCCGGACAACCTTATAGTTTCACTATCATCTATGCCAGCGGGAATTTTGACTTTTAAACTAACGATTTCATTGATTATACCAGAACCACGACAATCAGCACAATTTTGCTTTAAGGTTTTACCCTCACCGGCACAATCAGAGCAAGTCATCTGCACCTGAATATTGCCGAAAATAGTCCGTTGAACTTTGGTTACTTGGCCGTGTCCTCCGCAAGTTTTGCAGGTTTCCGCGGTAGTGCCAGGTTCAGCGCCACTACCGCTACAGCGATGGCACTGGACATTCTTTTTTAGGCTAATTTCTTTTTCCGTACCAAAGACCGCCTCATTGAATTCAATAGTCAGAGTAACTTGAATATCATTGCCTCTTTTTGTCCTGGTGCCTCGTCTACTTCTGGTGTTGGAAAAACCGAAGATATCGCCCAAACCGCCGAACATATCGCCTAAATCATCCATATTGACGTTAAAACCATTGGTAAAGCCGGAAAAATCGCGAAAGCCCTCAAAGCCACTAAAACCACCGCCGGCTCGAGCCTGCTCAAAAGTTGAACCGTATTGGTCATATTGGGATCGTTTATTAGTATCGCCTAAAACCTGATAGGCTTCATTGATTTCTTTGAACTTAGCTTCATTTCCACCGGCTTTATCCGGATGATGCTGATGCGCTTTCTGCCGAAAAGCCTTTTTTATTTCATCCTGGCTGGCATTCTTAGCCACGCCAAGAGTTTTATAATAATCTTTTGACATAATAAATAATAATGCGAATATTGCGAATGTATGCTAATGCTGCGAATAAATTCAATACGAATTCGCATTATTCGTATTCGCGGCATTCGCATATTCATTCGTTGCATTTGCATTATATCTAACTCTTAAAACCGATTTCTTTATCTAATTCCGGTGCTTCTTTAATTATGCCGAATTTCTCTTCATACTTTTTTAAATTTTCCTGCATGGCCATAATCATCCGTTTAAAATGACCCGGTGAAGTAATGATCTTTGCCACCACCTTTCCTGAAGGCGGTAAGATATTAGCAAACATCATCATAAACTCCTCCCGATTATGATTGATTTGCGCCAAATTTGTATATTCCGCTCCCGGAATATTATCCGCGATTTTAATTTCTTGAGGTTGTGGTTGTGTCATATTATTTTTCTTTTATTCTATTATTTATTTCTTTAATAAAAATATCTTTAGCTGTCTTAGTATAAAATTTATTTTTCTTCCGGTAATTATAAAGTTGCTGGCGTGTTTGTAGGTAGAATTTTAAATCATTTTCAAATGATTTTTTAAATGCTTCTGATAAATTATCGGCATCAATCAAAATTCTTTTATTTATATTTTTTGGATTTTTGAATTTATGACTAGCAACAATGTCAATTACCTTTTTTATATTATCTTTATTATAATGTAATTTTACCAAAATTTTTTTGATAATGGCGGGCGAATATTTTAAGTGAAGTTTAAGAGCAATGATTTGCTCTTTTTTATTATTACTTTTTTGTAAATACTTAGGAACTTTTGACCAGCCAACGTCATGTAGGATAGCGGCGGGTAGCAAGATTTCACTATCGACTTTTTCTTTATTTAATATTAATTTAACAGCTCTGACCACCGCCAATGTGTGTATGATAAAATTTTTTCTGACGCCTTTTTTAAGATAGGGCGTGGCTAACCTCCAAATTTTGTTTATTTCCCTGCTCATTAAAATTTATTTATCCGTTAGTTAACTTCTTTATCTTCTCAGTCATCGGCCGACAAGCACAATTCTGGCTATGTTCTTTATGCCATTTTATCCTTTGCTCCTGCGTTGGATTTTTCGGCATCTTATTTTTTAAATGCCATGCTTTATTTGTCATAACCCTCATCCCTACCCTTCTCCCACTTCCTAACGTCGTTGGAGAAGGAAGATCTATTTATTATTCGTTAAATTCATTAAGTATTCGTGTAAATTTGTGTTTTCACTTCTTTTCCGTAAACTCCCCTTCAATCGGTCCTTCGTCTTTTTTGTCTTTACCACTGTCTCCACCAGTTGATCCGCCAGCTTGTCCGCTAGGTTGGCCTCCAGATTGTTGATACATTGAGGCCCCGATTCTCTGCGCCACTTGATTTAACTCTTCCATTCTTTTTTTAATATCATCAACATTACCGCTATCTTTAACTTTCTTTAAATCCTCAATTTTATCCTGCAATTCCTTTATATCTTCCGGCTTCATTTTGCCACCTGATTCTTTAATTAATTTTTCGGTTTGAAAAACTATGGCATCGGCCTGATTTTTTAGTTCAACAGTTTCTTTTTTCTTCTTATCTTCTTCGGCATGCAGTTCGGCTTCTTTTTTCATCTTTTCTACTTCTTCTTTTGATAAACCGGAAGAAGCGGTAATAGTAATTTTTTGCGTTTTACCCGTGGCTTTATCTTTAGCGCTAACGTTTAAAATACCGTTAGCATCAATATCAAAAGTGACTTCAACTTGCGGAATACCACGAGGTGCTGGAGGAATACCGTCTAAAATAAACCTACCTAGAGTTTTATTATCTGATGCCATCGGACGTTCGCCCTGTAAAACATGGATTTCCACGCTGGTTTGATTTTCGGCAGCAGTGGAAAAAACCTGGGATTTTGAAGTCGGAATCGTGGTATTTCTTTCAATCAAAGGTGTAGCCACGCTGCCTAAAGTTTCTATGCCGAGTGTTAGTGGTGTAACATCTAACAGTAAAACGTCTTTCACGTCACCCTGCAGCACCCCGGCTTGTACGGCCGCGCCTACCGCCACTACTTCATCAGGGTTAACGCTTAAATTCGGTTCTTTACCGAAAAATTCTTTAACGGTTTTTTGCACTAAAGGCATACGAGTCATACCGCCGACCATAATGACCTCTTCAATATCTTTGGCCTGCATTTTTGCGTCGGCTAAAGCGGCTTTAAGCGGACCGATAGTTTTTTCCACCAAATCACCGACTAATTCTTCCAGTTTAGCCCTGGTCATTTTCATGACCAGATGTTTTGGACCGTTAGCGTCGGTAGTGATGAACGGCTGGTTAATCTCCGTTTCCATAGTGGTAGAAAGTTCAATTTTGGCTTTTTCCCCCGCTTCTTTAATGCGTTGCAATGCTAACGGGTCATGTGATAAATCAATGCCCTGCTCTTTTTTAAATTCAGCAATTATCCAACTAATAATTCTTTGGTCAAAGTCGTCTCCGCCCAGATGCGTATCGCCGTTAGTGGATTTAACTTCTACCGTATCCTGACTGACGTCAAGTACGGAAATATCAAAAGTTCCGCCGCCTAAGTCATAAACTGCGATTTGTTGCCCTTTTTTCTTTTCAAAACCGTAAGCTAAAGCCGCGGCCGTTGGTTCATTGATGATACGTTTTACTTCCAATCCGGCGATTTTACCCGCGTCTTTGGTGGCTTGTCTTTGCGAGTCGTTAAAATAAGCCGGTACGGTAATTATGGCTTCGGTTATTTTTTCTCCCAGACGGCTTTCAGCGTCTGCTTTAAGTTTGGCTAAAATCATGGCGGAAATCTCCTGCGGTGAATAATCTTTATCCGTCATTTTTACCTTTACACCATCGCCTGCTTGAACGATCTTATAGGGCATAACTTTAATATCGCGCTGGACTTCGGCATCGTCAAAACGCCTGCCGATTAAACGTTTAATGGAAAAAATGGTGTTTGGCGGATTTATGACCGCCTGCCGTTTGGCCGATTGGCCCACTAGGCGTTCACCATTTTTGGAAATGGCCACGATTGATGGCGTTGTTCTGGCTCCTTCCGCATTTTCCAAAATCTTCGGTTGTCCGCCTTCAATAATCGCCATCGCGCTATTAGTCGTACCTAAATCAATCCCTAATATTTTACTCATATTTTTTATTATCTTTCTGTCATTCCCGCGAAAGCGGGAATCCAGAAATTATTTAAATTATTTATTATAATCCAAGAGCGAGCATTAAAAAATGTATTTACCGCTAACTCCTGGATCCCGTATAAATGCTCCGCATTTTACGGGATGACAATAGAAGAATTCCTAATTCCTGATTCCTAATTTCTAATTACTAATTACTTATTACTTTTTTACAGTTTTTATCTTTATCATTTTCGGCTTGGTTTCCGGTGCTTTAGGAATTACAATCTTCAGTACGCCGTTCTTGGCTTCTGCCTTAGCTTTTTCGCCTATAACATGACTGGGCAAAGGTATACTGCGGTAAAAGCTACCTTGTCTTATTTCTTTTCGGTAATAATTCTTTTCTTCTACTTCACTCTTTTTCTCACTTTCACCCTTAATGATTAAGACATCATTTTCTATAGAAATATCAACTTTTTCCGGATCAATGCCGGCCAGTTGCGTTTCCACGATGACGTTATCTTTGTCTTGATAAACATCAACCGCCGGCATAAAATTCGTCATGGCCGAACGAACCGGCATGGCCTGTTTAAACCAATCGTCCATGTCCTCAAATCCCGAGAATTCGGGAGGGAATGGCGACCATCTTATAATTGGTGACATATATTTTGTCTCTCCCTTATTACGTCATTCCCGCCCGCTTCGCCATAGCTTCAGCGAGGCGAGCGAAAACGGGAATCTAGAAAGAATTTGCATGTTCGCGGTATTTCTGGATGCCCGGTCAAGCCCGGCATGACGAATAAATTAATTTTTAACTTTTCTTTTTGTACACTACCACTTTCGCCGGTATGATGACTTTACCGTTTAACTTATATCCAGCCCTGACTTCTTTAGCCACTATGCCATCTTGCTTTTCGTCTGTCGTCGCTTCTTCACTAATCGCTTCCATAAAATTGTGATCGAATTTTTCGCCGATGGTTTTTATTTCCTCAACACCGGTTTCTTTTAAAACGTTTTTAAATTGTTTAACCACGTGCCTTACTCCTTCCAGCCAGCTATTATGATTTTCTTCGTTTTGGTTTTCAAGTGCTATCTTTAAGTGATCATATACTGGCAATAACTGATAAAGCAGTTGTTCGTTGGCAAATCGTGCGAATTCCATTTTTTCTTTAGCCGTTTGCTTCAATAAATTCTGATAATCCGCCAAAGCGCGCTTATACCTATCTTCATAACTGACATTTCTATTTTTAATAAACCTTTCAACCGTAATTTTAGTATAAGGATTTAACTTTAATTCTCTTAAAGCTTGCTCCGGCTTGATCCAGATGTATTCGCTCATTTCTCGATTTTTTTCAACAATTTCACCGCCAGTTAATCTTGCGCTATAATCATGAAAAATAAAATGTACTTTTTTTTCAAATTGTTTGGGATAAATACATTCTTGCACACCTTCTAATTTTATATTATCTATCTTCAATCCAGTTTCTTCCATAACTTCCCTTTTTAATGCTTCAACTTCGGTTTCACCCAGCTCAACATGGCCGCCTGGAATCTGCCAAAGGTCGCCCCATTTTGAACTCTTAATTAAAAATATTTCACCTTTATCATTATAGATCAATACTCCAACAATAGGCTCTGGGTATTTTTTGCTGTTTTCTGCTGTCTGCTTAATGTTTACTAAATTATTTTTTTCTCCCATCATACTTAAATTATATTACTCTTAATTTATTAATCTATGATTAACGAATTTAATTAAAGCTAAATTTTTTTCATAGTTCATCCTGACTGGACCCAAAATACCAACTAACCCATGGCTATTATTCAGTTTATATTTCGCCATCACCGTACTGCAATTCGGATCGAACGGGTTCTTCGAACCGAGCAGAATCTGTTCTCCTGGTTTAAGCTCATCGAAGATATCATCGATTATTTCATCCAACCGATCAATTATTTCCGAGATATTATAAATTAATTCGCTTTGAGAAAATTCAGGTTGATGCAACAGATTGGATATACCCGTATAATAAAGATTATTACGCTGGAATGCCCAAAAAACGGCTGCCTGTGAAATTTTTGCTAAAACTTTAGCTGTTTGCTTGAAATTAAATTCATCCTTGGTCTTAAGCAGTTTGTCAAGAATTCTCATTTCAGCTTCGGTTAATTTCTTATCGCCTAAATTTTCCAAATAAAAATTATATGCTGGTTCAGTTGGTACCCGACCGGCTGAAGTGTAAGGTTGTTTAATAAATCCCCGATCTTCAAGCTCGGCCATTTCATTACGCACGGTAGCCGGAGAAAAATTTAATTTATATTTTTCCACTAAAATCTCCGAGCCAACCGGCAGTCCACTCTTAATATGTTCTTTAATGATAGTATTTAATATTAATTTCTTTCGTTCTTCCATATAATTAGTCGTAAATTTACAACTATTTAGATTATATATTATTTAGCACTCGGCTGTCAAGAGTGCTAAAAGCCCCCTTGATAAAGGGGGTAAGGGGGGATTGCATTTGTCATCGCTGACTCCGACCCGCCTGCCTACTGGTCAGGCAGGCAATTAAGGTGCGAGCCGCACCGCAATGAAATAAAAAAAGAGGTTCGGCCTTAAGGGCAAAACCTTGTGTAAATTCGTTATGTTTCCAGAACCATCCGTTCGATGCCTTCCGCAGTGAGTAATTCACTGGGAATGAGGTATGGCTTATTTTTGACAGGCCTACCTACCGAATTCAGTATCTGCAATTCGGGAAAATCGATTTGGAGCTCAGTGGCCTTGCTGTACATCTTGGCCGACACGAATATTACCATGTCAACCTTCAGTGCGGCTGCCAGATCCCTGGCCTCATTCGTGGACTCTACCACTGTCACAATTGTGGCAGGACTATCCGTCTTTCTCCTCTTTTCATCCAACATCTTGACTCTTTCTAAAAGATCCTTGAGAGAGTTGCAAAACGCCAGATAGTGTTCTCGATCGCTGGCCTTGAAAGTGCCATCATTGACAATCACAATGCGTTTCTGTTTCATGTTTCTCTTACCTCCTTTATTTTAAATAATGTCCATTACTCCTAAATTTTAATTTTAACTTTAAATTACCCTATCATTAATTATATCGTGTGTCAATAATTTATAAATCCATTAAAGCAAGACGCTCAGTGTCCTGCCAAATTGCTTTATTACATTCGTTAAATTTGTTATTTATTAGTTTCTGTTCGTGTTTTATTAAAGTACCAATCCAACACTTCATGGGCAATCGGTACTGCCACCGTGCTACCTTCGCCTCCCTCTTCAATTAAAATAGTTATGACAATTTGAGGATTATCATAAGGGGCAAAACCCGTAAACCAGGCTTGATTATTTTTTGTCGTTGACCATTGAGCTGTGCCGGTTTTACCGGCAACTGTTACTTTTACTGTTTGTAAACTTTGGGCACTGCCGCTTGTTACCGTTTGCCGCATCCCCTCTCTTACAATGGTTATATTTTTTGATTTGATAAAATTACTTCTGATAGGATTATTATCTATGTTAGAAATAATTTTATCATTACTAGTTAAAATTTGACGGATAAAATGTGGACGATATAAATTACCTCCGTTAGCAAAAACCGCAGTATAGTTTGCTACCTGCAATGGGGTCACTAAGATATCGCCTTGACCGATAGCTAAATGATAGGTATCACCAATATACCAATTTTCCCCTTTAGTTTGTTCTTTCCATTCTTTAGAAGGTAAAAGACCGCTAGCCTCATTATTTATATCAATACCGGTCTGTTTGCCCAAATTAAACATACTAGCATATCTAACTATTCTTTCCGGTCCCAAACCAGTAAAATCTTGAAAGCCACCGCCGATATTATAGAAAAAAGTATTGATTGATTCAGCTAACGCTCTTTTGACATTAGTAATTCCATGTCCACCCGCTTTCCAATCGGGGAAAAACCATTCACCTACTTTTATTCCGCCAGTACTGACAAAACTAGTATTTTCATTAATAATATTTTCTTCAAGTGCGGCCGCGGCTATCACTGGTTTTATTGTTGAACCGGGCGGATATTCTCCGCTAATGCAACGATTAAATAATGGCCGATTAGGATCGCTTGTTAATTTATTAAATTCTTCAGCGGAAATAATGCGAGCAAAAAGATTATTATCAAACGAAGGTAGGCTGACCATGGCTAAAATCTCTCCATTGTTTGGATCAAGAGCAATCGCACAAGCCCTACTTAAATTTAATTTCTTTAAACTAGCCGCTACAGTTTCCTCTAATTTTTTTTGTAAATCAATGTCAAGTGATAAAACCAAATTATGACCATCCTCACCGATTTCTTGATTAATAATATTCTTCTCTTTACCTAATGCATCAACTTCAATTTGTTTTTTCCCGTTAGTTCCTTTTAATTCATTTTCCCAAAAGTTTTCTATGCCAGTTTTGCCAATATAATCAATCGGTGAGTACTCCGCACCGAATTTATCTAGTTCCGCCTCGCTTATTTTTCCGGTATAACCCAGAATTTGCGATAAAGATAAACTTGATAAATTATATTCGCGCCTGGTTTTATTGGATATAACTACTCCCGGCATATTGATTGATTCTAAATAAAGTAACATAGCCTTATCGTATTCGATATTGTCAACGATGAATAAGGGTTGATAAGACTTGAGTGTTCCGGGTTTTATTTTAGCTAAAAGACCTTCGATATCTTCAACTTTTATCTTACCTAAAACTTGACTAACTTGTTTAATTATTTCTTGTTTTTCTGTTTGTTGTTTAGGTAAATCAGCTGGTATAAAATAAAGTAAAAAATTAGCAATATTTCTCACTAAAGGTTGACTGTCTCGGTCATAAATCACTCCTCTTTTTGCTTCTATTCTTTCAATTCTGATACGATTGCCTTCAGCTAAATCATAATAATAATTACCTTTGACAATCTGTAGCCAGGCTGCTCGGCATATAATAATAGAAAAGGCGATTATTAAAACCAAACTAATGTATGATAATATCTTAAAATCAAAGCTTTTTCTAATAGTGTCTCTTTCACTCGGGTCGGAAATATAAACTTGCTCTGCCCAATTTAAACGATAACCGGTAGCTAACTTTCCGTTTTTTAATTTTCCTTCCTGAATTAAAAACGGGTCTTTCGTTTTCTTTTCTTCCATTTCGTTAGGAATTTTTTTATAAAAAAATTTCATAAATGAAATTAAATATTGATAAATTATTTATTTGGTTTTTTTAATAAGAAAACCGGACTTAAACGATTACTAATAAAATGCAGGGAATAAAATAAAATTAAGGCTAAAAGTAAATTTAAACTCAGCTGAATTAATTTAGCTTGCCAAAAATTAATTCCGAAAAATATTACATTGGTTTTATTAGTAAAATTAACAATATAGCTAAAACTATTTAAGCAAACTTCATAAATAATAGTGGCAAAACTAACTAAAGCTAAAAGTGAATAAAGCGAACGATTGGTAAAAAAATTATTTAATAATAAATAAACTAATACAGTGGTTAAGGTCAGGCTAATTAAATGTTGGCCAAAAAAAGAAAAAGAAAATATATCAAGTAAAAAACCGAATAAAACCGCCCACCATAAAGCCGCATCCAAACTCGTAAAAGCCAAAATAAAAACTAAACTGATTAGAATTAAATTTAAATTATTAAAAGGAGCCGGCAAACCGCTGATAAAGGAAAATTGTATCATCGTTAAAATAAAAATTAATAAAATGTTTATAATAATTTTAATAATCATAATTAAATAGTTAAATATTTCTTTAATCGCTGGGCATTAAAAACCGCATAAGCCTGATCGTCATTATTAAAATAAACATAAACCGTTTTAATAACTTTAAACCAACCTTTAATTTTCTGAGCTAAGTTTTTTAAGAATTGGTCACTATACTTAGAAGAATAAAGAGCAGCTGAACCATGCATTCTAAGATAAACGAAATCGCTTGTTAGTTGTTGCGGCCCGGTCCAACCACCGCTATGAGCAAAGACTAGGGCAACTTTATGTTTTTTTAACAGTTGAAAAACTTCTTGATTATACCAACCGTCGTTTCTAACTTCTAGGGCTAAGCGGTATTTAGCCGGTATTAGTTTCAATAATTTTTCCAGTCTATCCGGATTGGCTTTAAAATTAGGCGGTAATTGAATCAGAATTGGCCCAAGTTTATTTTTTAAATACCTGACATTTTTAATAAATCTTCGCCAACTAACACCTATACCTTTTAATTTTTTAACATGGGTAATAAAACGACTGATTTTAATACTAAAAACAAAATTAGCTGGTGTAGTTTTATACCAATTCTGATATGTTTTAGCACTCATCTGACGATAAAATGAAGCATTAATTTCTACCGTTTCAAACTCTTGGCTATAAAACTTCAGCCAATCTTTGCTTAATAAATATTTGGGGTAAAACCTTTTTTGCCAATGCTCATAACTCCAGCCAGAAGTGCCGATATGCATTTTATTTTTTACCATGCTTATTAATTTAAGAAAGATTAATTATTGTTATATTATTTTAACAAAAAACCAATAAAAAAGCCACCTATTTTAAAATTTTTCGGTAGCTTTAAAATTATTACACTATAACCTATTCAACATCACCCATCGCTTGTAATTTCAATAATTTATAATACAGACTGTCGTCAGTTCTGGATAATTCATAATGACTACCCTCTTCGGCGACCATACCGTTTTCCAAGACAATTATTTTATCCGCCTTTTTAATCGTACTTAAACGGTGAGCGATAATAATTACCGTTCGTCCTTTACAAATTTTTTCTAGAGCTTGCTGAATTAGTCTTTCGCTATAAGAATCTAAATTACTGGTAGCTTCGTCAAAAATTAAAATCCGCGGATTGGCTAAAACCGCCCTGGCGATACCGATACGCTGACGTTGTCCGCCGGACAGTTTAATACCCCGTTCACCGACTTTCGTCGCATAACCATATTTCAGTTTAGCGATAAATTCTTCGGCATTAGCGATTCTTGCTGCGGCTTCAATCTCCCGTTGACTTGCTTCCGGCTTTCCATAGGCGATATTCTTCTTTACTGAATTATTAAAAATCTCAACTTCTTGCGGAACTATGGCAATAAATTTTCTGAAATGATAAAAATCATAATCTTTCAAATTCTTGTCATCAAGCAAAATTTTACCAGAGGAGGGATCGTAATGACGATAAATCATCCGCGCTACCGTGGTTTTTCCGCCACCAGACGGACCAACCAAAGCGGTTATGCAGCCCGGATTAATTTTAAGATTTATCTTGGTCAAAGCTTTGATTTTACTGTCATGATAACTGAAACTGACGTTTTGAAAATTGATTTTTCCGATGATACTTTTCGGTTTTAAACCGTTTACAGGGTTGATAATGTCCGATTCTTCCTGATTTAGATCAGACAATCTAACGACCGCTTCACTTGAATCCATAATTCTGTCGTATAGCCTAGAAATTCTAAAAAGCGATATTAAAGCTTTTTCCGTTATGGTAATAATAAAAACTAAACTGCCGATAGTAATATTTCCCTGCCAGACCAAATAGGCACCATAAAACAAAATCGATATTCTGCCTAAGGTAATGACCGTGCTTCTGCCGTAATTATAGTTAAGCATCTTAAAAAATTCGTATAAGGTATTATTTTTTATCAAATTCCTGATTTTAGTATGGTCATTTATTTCCCGTTCTTCCTGAACGAAGGATTTTACCGTATTGATATTAATGATGGTTTCGGCCATACGACCGGCCGCTTCTTCCTGTAGATCATGCCTATTTTTTCTATAAGGATGTATCTGTTTATTTAGATCGGCGGTCATCTTAATGAAAATAGGAACAAAAATCAAAAAGATCAAACCAAAACGCCAATCAACGAAAAATAAAATTATTGCGGTAAATATTACCTGGATAATAGTCGGACCTACCTCCCAAAAAACATTGCCTAAAAGCTCAATAACTTTATCAATTCCGCGTTGAATTTTAATAATCTTATTTCCGGTATTTTCTTTCTCGTGATAGGCCAAGCTTAAATCGACTATCTTTTTTTGAGCATTGACGAATAAGTTAAATTCTACTTCCGCTAAAATTGAGAATATTTTTCTATCCGCCAAATAATCGACGAAAGAAGCGATCAGATTTGACGCCAGCATCGAACCTAAAAGTACAAGCAATAAATTGATTTCTTCTTTATGAAAATTAGTGATTAAATCGATTATTTTCTTTAAAATATAAGGCGCAACGAATTGTAGTAATTCCGAAACCAAAATAATAAAGACGAGATATTTAATCTGGCGTAATGATGGTTTAACTAATTTCATTAATTTTAGCCAAAAATCTCTCATTTTTATTGCGCTTTTATTCGATTTTTTTCTTAAAATATCTTTCATAATTCTTATTTTTTTACCCAAATAAATAATTAAAAGTTTCATACAATCTTATATAAACAAAACAGACAGAAATTAGTCCTGCCTTATTAATAATACGTAAAATTAGGTAAAATATTACATTTTTACTAAATTCTCCCCTATTCTGAAAACATCACCCGCTCCCATCAAAACGATTAAATCATCTCTCTCAATATTCTCTCTAAGATACTTTTCACATTCCGCCAGGGTTGGTATATATCTTATTTTCTGTTGTCTACCGTCTGCCGCCTGCCCTGAGCTTTGCCGAAGGGCCTGCTGTCTGATTTTTTCCACCAAGTCCTGGCTGTGCACTCCGCCTTGCTGTTCTCTGGCTGAACCATAAATATCTAAGACGATTAACTCGTCAGCTAAATCGAAACTGGAAGCGAAATCATCAAGTAAGGCTTTAGTGCGGCTAAACGTATGCGGATGAAAAACTACAATTAATTTTCTCTGACAGTATTTTTGCCTAATCGCTGCCAGAGTGGCTTTTATTTCCGTGGGGTGATGGGCATAATCATCAATCACGGTGGCGCCACGAAATTCTCCCAAAACTTGCATTCGCCGAGCTGTACCGATAAAATCAGTTAGATATTTTCTGATTTTAAATAGCTCAATCCCCAATTCGACCGAAGCTGCAATAACCGCCAAAGCATTGGAAATATTATGCTCACCAGCCAGTTGAATAGAAAACTGCCCTAAGTCGGTATCCGTAAATTTAAAGTCTTCTTCATTATTATCCGACTCATCTAACGACATTTTTACTTTAAAATATTGTAAGCCGTTACTGGCTTTTATATCATAAGCCACAAAATCGGCCGTATCTTTAATGGCGTAGCTAATTACTTTGCCATGACAGTTAACAGCCGCAACTTTCCTGATAATCGGGTCGTCGTAGTTAGCTATTAACCATCCTTTAACCGGTATTTTTTTAATTAATTCAATAAAAACATTTTTATAATCTTCCTCGGTAGGAAAAAAATCCGGGTGATCATAATCAATATTGTTCAGTAATACCACTTTAGGCTGAAAATATTGTAATTTATTTTGATATTCATCGGCTTCAATTAATAAATAATCAGAACGGCTAATTAAAGCCGAACCGTCAAATTGCGGTACCATGGCTCCGACCATGACATTAGGTTCCAGTCCCGACAGCTTCATGACGTATCCCAGCCAGGCCGTGGTCGTAGTTTTACCGTGCGAACCCACTACGGCTATGCCGAACTTTTGATTAAAAACCTCGGCTAAAGCCTGGGCATAGGTCATAACTTTAACTTTTCCTGCTAGGGCGGCTTTCACTTCAATATTAGTCTCATTGTTATAAGCCGTGGAATAAATTATTAAATCTACCTCAGTCGGGATATTGCTCCTATCAAATCGCTCTATTACTTTTATACCAGCTTTTTTTAATACCTGGTCGGTCATAAATTTATCGGCTGTGTCCGAACCCATGATTTCAATTCCCAGCGCACTAAAATATTGAGCCAGCATGGTCATGCCCACGCCCTTTATGCCGATCAAATAAATTTTTTTAATTCGCGACCAATCCATTTTTATAAATATAAAATATTTTTTATTATTTCCACGATATTTTCCTTTGCTCCGGTTTTTATAATCGTCTTAATTTTTTTACTTAAACTTTGCTGTTGTTCTTTATCCGCCAATAAATTCTTTACCTTATTTATAAAAATTTCCTCGGTTAAACCTTTTTGGTTTAAAACAACGGCAGCGTCCTTAAACATTGCGGCATTATCCTGCTGATGTGAATCCGGCAAAGGAATAATAATAGTCGGTTTGCCTAAATAAGATAATTCAGTCAAAAAACTCATACCCGCCCTAGTAATCGCCAAGTCTGCCAGCTTTAGAGCCTGGGCCATCTGTTCTGCATTTAAAAATTCAAATTTTTGGAAATTCATTGGAGGTTTAACCTCAAAATTGGAGGTTAAACCTCCTTTATTCTTACCAGAAATTAAAATAACTTGACAAAATTTTGTTAATTCTTCTAAGCTCTGCCTGACCAATTGATTTATTGCCATAGCTCCAGTGCCTCCGCCAATTATTAAAACTACGGGCAAATCGTCTTTTAATTGCCATTTCTTTTTTAATTCCCTAATTTCTCCGCCAAAGGCGGATCCGCCTCTGGCGGAAAATTTTCCCGCAGAAACGGGACCCCGCCAAGGCGGTGGCAAATTTCTGATTTCTCTCCTTATTGGATTTCCGGTCCAAACCGCTTTTTTGCCGTAATCTTTTAACGATTGTCCGAAAGTTACGGTAATAACTTTAGCCAGTGGCGCCATTAATTTATTGGCTAGACCGGGCCTGACATCCTGCTGATGGACTAACGCCGGTACTCTAAGCAACCAAGCCACCCAAACCACCGGTACACTAATAAAACTACCGGCAGTAATTACTAAATTCGGCCGCCAGTTTAAGATTATAAAAAAAGATTGGAAACAACCAACTATAATAAAAATTGGGTCAATAAAATTACACCAAGAAAAATAACGTCTTAATTTTCCTCCGACAATTGATTTGAATTTAATATTTTCTTTTTCCACCATTTCACGTTCCGGCCCATATTTTGTTCCAATCCACAAGAATTCGAAATTGCCCCCTTGATAAAGGGCTTCGTCGTGAGCGCTCAGCCGAACGGGGTTCGGGGAATTTTTTAATTCTTCAGCAATTGCCAAAAGCGGCGCTACCGACCCGGCAGTGCCACCACCGGTTAGAAGTATTTTTTGTAATTTTAAATTATTTCTCATTTTGCTTATTTAAAAGTTGCTGATAAATATTATAATCTTCATCCGTAAATAAAACAAAAATTATTTTTTTAAAAGTAGCGGGGTTATCTTTAATAAAACTTTTAACAGCCTCAATTGCAATTTGAGCTGCTTCCTCCTCGGGATAACCATAGGCACCGGTAGCTATGGCAGGAAAAGCAATAGTACGAATATTTTGTTTCTTAGCTAAAAATAAACTCTTATGATAACAATCGGCTAAAAGCTTACTTTCTCGACCACACTCTCGCCCATAAATTGGCCCTACAGTATGAATCACAAACTTGGCAAGAAGGTGGTAACCTTTAGTAATTTTAGCTTGTCCCGTTTCGCAACCACCTAAAGTTTTACATTCTGCTAATAATTCTGGTCCAGCTAGGCGATGAATCGCCGCATCCACTCCACCACCGCCTAATAATGTTTTATTAGCTGCGTTAACAATTGCATCAACTTTAATTTCGGTAATATCACCCTTTAAAAACTCAATAACAGTTTTCATACTTTATTTTAATTTAGTTTGCTTACTAATATTTATCAAAATACCTAAAGCAGCTAAAGTAGATAACATAGACGAACCACCAGCACTAATTAATGGTAAGGGTACTCCGGTCATGGGTATGGCATTTATCATGCCGCCAATATTAACCAGGGTCTGAAAAACTATCCAAAAAACAATACCAATAGCCAGAATTCTGCCGTAATCATCAGGTGCTTTTCTGGCAATTAAAAACCCGCGATAGAACAGAATAAAATATAAAATTATTAAGCCGGAGGAAAATAATAAACCGGTCTCTTCTCCGATAATAGGAAAAATTGCATCAGCCTGCACTTCTGGCAAATATAAAAATTTTTGTCTGGATGCACCCAATCCCCTACCGAAAATACCGCCGGAACCAACCGCAATTAATGATTGATTAACTTGATAACAATAATCTTTTTGGGAAAATGATGGATCGATAAAACATTTAAAACGATTTAAAAGATGTGGTTTATAATTGGTTAAAATCCCAATAGCTATAATACCTAACAAAATAATAATTAAAAGATGGCTAACTTTTCCTCCACCGACAAAATAAACGATCAAAGAGGTTAGAGCAATGATGCTTAAAGTACCGATGTCCGGTTGCAAAATCATTAATAATGTAATAATACCAAAAATAACAATAAAGGGTCCGATACCTTGGGAAAACTCTTTTAGTTTTTCCTTCCTGCCTTCTAACCAGGCGGCCAAATAAAGTAAAAAGGTCAATTTAACAAATTCTGACGGTTGCATAATTGGATGGCCGGCTATAGCAATCCAGCTCCGAGAATTATTTACTTCTCTGCCTAAACCGGGAATAAAAACAAGACTAAGCAAAACGATTGAAAAAACTAACATCCAAATAGCATATTTTCTTAATCGATGATAATTAAATTTAGAAAAAAACCAAAACGCAACTAGACCCAATGTCAGCCCAATCAACTGACGTTTTAAAAAATAATAACTATCATGATAAGTATTATAGGCGACTATCAACGAGGCACTAGCTAGCATAATTAAACCAAAAGTTAAAATTAAACCAACGATAATTATCAAACTTTTGTCAGCCTCATGTTCACTATGACGCGGCTGAATCAAGTTCTTAATTATTTGCTTATAATTTACCATAATAAAATTTTTTATCTAAATAGTTTTATCTAATAAAAATACTATTAAACCAATGGCAGCGCTAACGCCGGCTATCACCCAAAAACGCATTACTACCTTTGGCTCTGGCCAACCTTTGGCTTCAAGATGATGATGAATTGGTGTTGATAGAAAAATTTTTTTGCCCCTGATTTTTTTCGATAGTAATTGTAAAATAACCGTGGTTGATTCAATGACAAAAACAAAACCAATGATTGGTAAAATCAAAACTGAATTCGTCAACATGGCAATTATGCCTAAAGTCACACCCAAGCTCATCGCTCCGGTATCCCCCATGAAAAATCTTGCAGGATTAATATTGAACCATAAAAAAGCCAAAAGTGAACCTACGATTACACCGCAAAAAGTCGCTAAATCATATTTTGTGGTAGCAAAAGCAATCACACCGTAAGCAGCAAACGAGGTAAGCAAAACCCCGCCTGCCAGTCCATCTAAGCCATCAGTTTCGTTGACTGAAAAAGCGGTAGCAACAATAACAAAGATAAATATCGGTACATACCAAAAACCAATGTCAAAATTACCGACGAATGGCAGATGAATCGTACTCCAGTCCAATTTCGTCGGCGAGTAAAACCACCAAGCACCGACTAAAGCGATTAAAGTATATATCAATAAACGGTGTTTAACTTTTAACCCACCACCACCCAAAATCTTACCTTTAACGTCCAGCCAATCGTCGAATAAACCGATAATAGCGGTCGCCACTAAGGCTCCGAGAGGTAAAAGCGTCTGGCTTCTCGATAAAAAATTCAAATTTTTTAAAATATCAAACGGTAAAAATTTTGCCAGATAATAAAACAGTAAAGAAAAAATTAAAACAGTAACCCAAATTAATAAGCCTCCCATAGTTGGCGTACCGCTTTTATTTTTATGTAACTTTGTAAAAATCGGCGTAGTACCGTTCGCTCTGACCTTTTTACCCATTTTGTATTTATATAAATAGTGCGTTAAAAGCGGCGTCCAAGTCATAGTAAAAATAAAAGCCAGAGTTGATAAAAATAAAATTTTAATAATAAAAAAAGACATCATAAAAATTAAATATTATTGATTATCTAAAATTAATTAAATAGATAGTGGCGGTAGCGGTTAATAAAAGTATATTACTCAAGATTGCGGTTGACATCAGTATGTGAATAATAAATTTATTTTGCCTATAGATATTAACCAAGAGAAAAAAGTTTATTAAAATAAAAATTAATCCCAGGAGTGGAATAATGTAAATCTTTGAGGCGTTACCAATTAAATTAACTCCTAAATTAACATTGTAATGTAAAATAACCAGGTTTTGACTAAGATTTCTATTAAGCAGATAAACAAATAGCCAATTTAAAATATTCAAAGATAAAACAATTACTAAATAATTCCTAAGATAACCGAGCTTCAATAAATTATAGATCGTTTCGCTTAACTTTTCACGGCTTAAATAAAAATTATTCAATAATTTTAGCCAATTTATATTCATATTTATAATTTACCATATTTTTAACTAAATTAAAATATTATATTAATTAAAATGGTTTATTGAAAATTAGCAGAAAAACTTGTTTTGACTTTTATTTAACGGCAATTTTATGTTATAATATTATTATTAATCTTTGTTAAAAATTTTTATGTTAACAAATCATCAAATTAAAAGCGTCCTAGAGAAAGCGGAAATAATGCCTGTTAAAGAATTTGAGAAATTGGCGGAAGAAGCTAAGAATTCTGGTAAACGAATTGAAAATTATTTAATTGAGAAAAAGATAATTTCTTCAGTCGCTTTATATGAAAATGCCGCTAATTATTTTAAAGTACCATTTATAAATTTAAAAGACCAGATTATTCGCAAAGACATTCTTATGAGTATTCCGGAACCAATCGCTTCAACTCATCAACTAATTGCTTTTGCCCAAGATAACAAGGAAATAAAAATCGCAACTCTGGATCCGGAAAATTTGGAAATTTTTGAATTCATAAGAAAAAAAACTAATCTTGAACCGAAAATATATTTAACCACGCCGGAGAGCATCGACGAGGCTCTAAAGCAATATCATAAAAGTCTAAGAGCAGAATTTAAAGATTTAAGCAGTCAGACCGAACTTCAAGGAGATGAAAATTTAAAAAAATTAGCGGAAAATTTACCGATAGTGAGAATTGTTGATACCCTGCTTGAATATGCTATTTTTGAAGAAGCCAGTGATATCCACGTCGAACCGGAAGAAAAGGAAATAATCGTTCGTTATCGTGTTGACGGAATTTTACGTAATGTTATGACTTTGCCTAAAAACGTTCAGCCCGGTATAATAGCTAGAATTAAAATACTTGCTAATTTAAAAGTTGACGAACATCGATTGCCTCAAGATGGCCGTTTTAAAATTTCTACTAAAGAATACAAGGTTTCATTCAGAATCTCCATAATTCCCACTTATGACGGGGAAAAAATTGTCATCAGACTACTTTCTGAAAAAGCTCAAATTTTAAATTTGGAACAATTAGGCTTTCAACCTTCCAGCTTACAAGTCGTCAAAAATAATATCGCTAAACCTCATGGCATGATTTTAGTCACTGGGCCAACTGGTTCGGGGAAAACAACTACGCTTTATACTATTCTTAATATTTTAAATAAACCGGAAGTCAATATTTTGACTATTGAAGATCCGATTGAATATCGTATGTCTCATATTAATCAATCGCAAGTCAATCCAAAAATTGGTTATACTTTTGCCACAGGTTTGCGTGCTTTTTTACGACAAGATCCCAATATTATAATGGTCGGAGAGATACGTGACCAAGAGACTGCCGAAATTGCAATTCATGCCGCTATGACCGGTCATCTAGTCCTATCAACCCTTCATACCAATGACGCCATCACAACTTTACCCCGCTTAACAGATATGGGCGTTCCAGCATTTTTAATCGCTGCCACCACTAATCTTATTATTGCTCAAAGACTAGTTAGAAAAATTTGTCCCAATTGCATCCAAAGTTATAAACTTGATAAACAAATAATTAATGACCTTAAACAACAATTCAATGTTATTAGTATAATGGAGAGTTTGCAAAAAGAAAAAGCGATTCTAGACGCAAGCAAGGGTCTTGAATCTTTATTATTTTACCGAGGTAAAGGTTGCAAGCAATGCGACAACAGCGGCTATAAAGGCCGTATCGGTATTTATGAAACCTTAGAAATAACCGAGGAAATGTCGGAATTAATTCTAAAAAAAGCTACCGTAACTGAATTAAACAGACAAACTGATAAACAAAATATGTTAACGATTCTTGAAGACGGTTTTATTAAAGCAAAAAATGGTATCACAACCATAGAAGAAATTATGCGGGTGACCAAAGAATAATATATCTAAAAATTTATTCGAAGGTCTGAATTAATGCTATTTTAATTTAAAAATAAAAAATTATAATTTATATGACGGTAACTTTGAATCAACCAAAAATTATATCAGGTCAAACCGAAACTACCGATCGATTAGCCACTATTAAACAAGATAAAAAAAGTCAATTGAATTCTTTAAATAAAATTGATACATTTCTTCTGCGTTTTTCCTGGGTTCCTTTATCGGAAAAACTATTTTTTGTCCAACATCTAGGAGTAATGCTCAAGGCCGGGATTTCTTTATCAGTCGCCCTAAAAACCTTAGCCAGACAGACAGCTAATAAAAAATTTTCTTATATAATAAATGACATTTCGTCAAATGTCGAGAAGGGCGTTAGTTTAACTGAAAGTTTAAAACCTCATGAAAAAATTTTTGGACAATTATTTATCAATATGGTTGAATCGGGGGAAATTTCTGGCAAATTAGAAAATGTTCTGCAACAATTATATATTCAATTTAAAAAACAACATGAATTAATGTCTAAAGTCAAAGGAGCTTTATCTTACCCGATTGTTATAATTGTAGCCATGCTCGGTATCGGCACTTTTATGATGTTGGTCGTAATGCCAAAAATCATCAATATGTTTAAAGAATTTAATGCCGAGCTACCATTAGCAACTAGAATATTAATCAAAGTCAATGAGCTAATAACTGAACATGGTTTACTATTTTTAATCGGCTTAATTGTAATTATACTTATTTTCATCCAATTGTTACGCACTGAAAAAGGTAAATTTCTATTTCAAGGATTAATTTTAAAATTGCCAATTTTTTCTTCTATCGTTAAAAAAATAAATTTGGCCCGTTTTTCCAGGACAATCAGTTCTTTATTAAAAACCGATATAATGATAATAAAAAGTTTTCAAATAACAGCTAAAGTTTTAGGTAATTTACATTATCGCCAGGCCTTAATAGAAATGAGCAATAAGATAAAAAAGGGTGGAACAATCAATGAGGTTATATCGAATTATCCGAAACTATTTCCTCCGGTAGTAACCACTATGGTTGCGGTAGGTGAAGAGACCGGTGAATTAGATAGTATTTTAGAAGAATTAGCCCAATTTTATGAAGGTGAAGTTGACCAAATTATGAATAATTTACCATCAATAATAGAACCTATTCTTATTTTAACTTTAGGAGTTGTTGTCGGTGGCATGGCTATCGCCATAATTATGCCGATGTATACTCTCACCACGGCAATTTAATTACCGAGATTATTTGAATCTATTGATTATGCATCTTTTCTTAAAAAACAAAACGGGTAGTATGCTAATTGATTTGTTGGTCGCTCTCGGAGTGATTGCGCTTTTATCAACTATAACCATCCCTTACTTAAAAAAATACCAACCTAATTTAAAACTTAATGCAACCGCTCGTGATATAACAGCTGACCTGCGTTACGCCCAACAACTCACTGTGACCGAACAAACCGTTCATAAGGTAAAATTTAATCTGGCCACGAATAATTACCAAATCTTAAAAATTAGCACTGCTACCAGCACTATAAAAAACGTTAACCTTGATCCGCAAGTGAGTTTTCAGCAAATAACCGGTTTAATTAATAATGAAGTCACTTTTAATTATTATGGCGGAGTCAGCCAGGCAGGTCAAATCATTTTAGTAAATACTAACGGTACAATTGCTACTATTAATGTTAAACCGTCGGGTTATATTAAATTGGACCAATAAAAATCTTATTAAAAATCCATTATTAATTTATCAACATTTAGTCAACTAATAGTCAACAAAAATTTAATATTTTTAAAAATTATATTTATTTAATTAAGTAAAATCTTACCCATGATAATTTCTTATTCTCCCATAAGAAAATTATTTTTAACTACCAAATCACTTGTAAAAAATGAGGGGCTTTCTTTAATTGAAATAATGGTATCATTAACTATTTTAGTTGTTGCTTTTATTAGTTTAGTCCAATCCTTTCCCATGGCCTCAACTATTAATAAAACGGCCGAAAACGCCACCAAAGCCTCATATTTGGCCCAAGCTGAAATTGAGAGGCTTTATTCTTTAGGTTATGATCATATTGCCACAGGAACGATCGAAACAAAACAGCGTTTATCCAATGATCCAAATAATTATTTATATTATTTTCAACGTCAAACCATCGTTAATAACGTTGACATCAATTTACAAACTGTGGCTAACGACAGTGAATTAAAAAAAATCTCGGTAAGCGTTTATTATACCAATTCCTTATCAAAGACAGAAAAAGCTTACGATACTTCAACTCTAATAAGCCGCTGGTAAACCCTGTTAAATATTTACCGCCTTCATCTCTGCCTATAAGCAAGTAGATCGGTGATTTTCACTCTAAAAAAATGACTTTTTAAAACGGGATAAACTCCGACTACAATAAAAATTATTACCGATTTCCTAAGTCCTTTTCAATAATTCGTCATATCTAAAAGGGTCTGGAGATTATATTTAATCAGATAAAAATATGTTAAAAGGTTTTTCTTTGATAAATTTTTTAATTGTCATCGGAATCATTGCTTTAGCAGTTTTAGGTTACGGGGAATATCAAAAAAATATTACTTCAATACAACAACAAAACGACATAAAAAAAGAAACTACTGATAATTCAATTGGCAATAAAACAAATAATACGGTTAAGCAAAATACCGTCGCCAGTTCAACTAAAACAAAATCCAATAATACTAAAAACCAAAATACCACGGCTAGTTCAACTAAAAGCAATCAACCTCTAAAACCCGCCCAACCTGTGACTACCTTACCGCCAACTAACCCAGCGACTACTTCATCACCGACTAACAAGAATTCACCTGCAGGATTTTATGAAAACAAGACTTATAATTTTAGCCTTAGCTACCCACCGGAATGGCCCTTACGTATTCGTTCCGAAGAAAGTATCACTCTGGGTTCAATCCCGCCCAAAAATTGCTTAGGCGCTTTAACTATTGAAGTTTCCACCGATCAAAGCAGTAATGAAATCCAACAGGCCAAAACCGAAGCCAATAAATTCCCGGGGATAATTACTTTTAAGGAAGAATCTTCTACTTTAGCAGGAGTAAGTACCGATAAATTAACCCTAGTTAATTCTTTAACAAAATATACCAACGTTTATATTCTTTTTACCAAATATGGATTTTATTACGTCATAAAATACAGCGAAGAATCAGCAAATTTTGTCAATCAGGTGAACCAAATTTTATTATCATTTAAATTTACCAAATAATGAAAACGAAACTGTTACAAAAATTAACAAATTTTCTTTTTTTAAATAAACAACAAGCTAATACTTTCGGTTTCAGTTTAATTGAAGTTATTGTCAGTATTTCCCTCTTCGTTATTATTATCTTACTCGTCAATTCCATCTATATTCTCGCACAACAAACTTATAATAAAAATTCTAATCTTGCCGAATTAACGCAAAACGCCCGAGTTTCTTTAGATAGATTATCACGAGAAATAAGGCAATCAGTTAGCGTCATCACCATTTTGCCGGCAACCGATACCGATCCGCTTAATCCACCGACTAATCAGATATTTTTTCAGGACGGTCATAATATCAGCCAAATAACTTATTTACGTTATTATCTTAACGGTACTGATTTAATGAGACAGAAAAAAGTCTACTACTTTAGCGAAGAACCCGACACTTACGTAACGTATAACAGTATTGACCAATACGGCCAACCAGCCCAGGAATTGATTCTCGAGGATCAGGTAGTCGGCCAGTATTTTAACGATCTGAAATTTTGGGGCGCTAACGGTTTAATCAACATCTCGATTGGCTTAAGTAAAAGTCAAAATTTTTTTAATATTAAAACCAGTGTTTTCAGTAGAAATTGGTAATTAATTTAGTTATTAGTTAATCTGTTAATTAGTCAATTAGTTGCTGGCTATTTAAAAATCAAATTCCTTATTAATTGATTTAATAAAAATGAATCGACATAATAGTTTAAATAATAACAATAAAGGAGTTGCTTTAATTCTAACAATTTTATTAATGACTTTAATATTATTCTTATCGCTTTACCTTTTAAGTTTTTCCCTAACAGAAGATCGTATCGCTCATAGTCAGGCTTGGGGTGCAAAAACGTATTATCTGGCAGAAGCCGGCGTACAGGAGTTGGTTTGGAAATTAAGAAACGATACTACTTATAAACAAAATTTCGAAACCAACCCCGCCTGGACAACTACTTTTAGCCGAACCAATCCTTTTGGAACCAATAGTGGAACTTACACGGTTACTATAACTAACAGCAGCCTTGCTCACGGAGAAATTACTTCAATCGGCACGATTAATATCGCCGGCGGTAATACCAGTCAAAGAATAGTAAAAACTTACGTTTATCGAGCTATAGGCCAAAGCGGTTTAGCCAATAATACCGGTTATGCTGATGGCGATATTAATTTTTCCGCTAGCTTAATAAATTTTTATGGTGGCAATCTTCATTCAAATATAAATGTTATTGTCAATTTAATCAGCACGATAAATATTGAAGATGATTTAGATGCAGTTAATAATTTTAATAAAAGTTTTTTATCTACCGTTAACGTGGGTGGCACTATTCATGCAAAAAATTATCCGCCAGCCGGTTCCAACATTACTATGCCGGCCGTTGATTTTGACTCGGCTGATCCAAATTCTTTAAAAAACAAGGCGACAGTAGTTTATAGCCAAACTCAATTTGATAATTTAGTAGCGGCTAATCAAAATTTAACTCTTAATGGACCGATTACTTATGTTGACGGAGATGTTACATTAAAATGCGATCATTCTTTAACTATTAATGGTTTATTGGTTGCGGCCAGGGATTTAGACATTGGCAATCTTTCTCTGGCTTGTTTATTACAGTGCGGTAAAAATAATATTACCGTCAACCATACTAGCGGTCAACCGTCGGGAATCCTGGCTAAAAGGAAAATAAATTTTGATCTCTGCACTGGTAATGTAAATGTTAATGGTATTATTTATGCTAATGATGAATTTAAAACTTTAAGCTTACCTAAAAGTTTTAATATTATTGGCAGTTTAATCGGCCGCAAATTATCAATTACTAGCGTCTGGCAACCGATCAATATAACTCTCAATAACGATTACCTGAATGAAGTTTTGACTCCGACGGAGTTTTCTTCCGTCATTACGGTTGAGCACTGGGAAGAGGAATATTAATTTAATTTATTTTATGGTATAATATTAACATTGATTTGTAAAATAATTATTAAATTTTTATTATTCTCTTCGATTAATTTTCATTTACAATAATCAATTCTCAAACAACTAAACATTATGCTTTTTTTTAATAAATCGCACTATCCTATTGGCTTAGATATTTCTGATTTATCGATTAAACTTGTCCAACTCAATAATATTAGAGATAAAATAAAAATCCAAGCCATTGGAAGAATTAATTTACCTAAAGGAATAATTGAAAGTGGTGAAATTAAAAGACAGGACGAATTAATTAAAGCGATAAAAAAATTAATTGCTAACCCGGGCTATGGTAAGGTAAGTTCAGAAGAAGCCATCGTTTGCCTACCCGAGTCAAAAACTTTTATTAAATTAATTGAAGTTGCTAAATCACCCAATCCAATTCCGGAAATTATCGGCAGCGAAATAGAAAAACATTTCCCTTTATTAATTAATGAAATTTACTATGATTGGCAATTAATTAAAAATTTACCTGAAAAATATATCATTTTAATTGGAGCGGCATCAAAAAATATAATCAATCAATATAGCGAGATGTTAGATATGGCTAAATTATCTCCGATTGCCTTAGAGATAGAATCAATTTCTATCTGTCGCAGTTTACTTAAAGAAGAATCTCCTCGCTTTTCTATCACATCTTCATTACTAACACGTAAAAAATTAAGTGATGAGAAAAAAAACATTAATTATGCCATCATTGATATTGGTGCTAACCACACTTCTATGATATTTTACTCAACTAACACTGTCTTATTTACTGTCAGTATGCCTATTTCTGGCGAACAAATAAACAATGAAATCGCCGAGACCCTAAAAATAAATTTAGAACAAGCGGAAAAGGCTAAAATTATTTGTGGTTTTGATGATGATAAAGCTCAAGGAATCGTAAAAAATATTTTAAACAATATGATTGAAGGCTTAATTAAAAAAATAAATGAAGCTATTGAATTTTTTAATAGCCATTTTTCTGAACTCGGCCCACTCGATCACATTTTAATTTGCGGGGGTGGTTCAAACATAAAAAACATAGACAAAATAATTAGTCAAGCAATATCGATTGGGGTTAGCCAGGCAGATGCTTTAATAAATTTACATGAAACCAGAGAAAAATTTTCAAAAATTCTAAATGAAAAACATAATTTTGATCTAAACTTGATAAAAAAAGGTGGTGGCAATAATAAGGTATTATCAATTCAACAGGATACCAGCTTAACTTTCGCTACGGCAATTGGTTTGGCTTTAAGAGGTATTTTTATAGATGAATTATAAAATCTTATGTTAATCTTAAATTTGGCTTCAGAACAATTAAAAACCGAAATAAAGTTACGGCATATTTATCATCTTACAAAAAAAGTAAGTAGTATTTTAATTGTCTTGACTATAATTATTGCCGTTATTCTTCTCGTCGCTAAAATCATTTTACAAAATAACTTTAATAAAATAGTGGAACAAACTAGTCTTGTTACAAAAAATAACCAAGGTTATAACAATAAAATTAGACAAATTAATAGCAAATTAAATTTTATTACTAGAATTCAAAATGATTTTATTTACTGGTCTAAATTGGTTGAAGAACTAGCTAAAATAACTCCGGCTGATGTCTCTTTTCATCTTATTAAAGCTAATGCTAATGATAAAACTATAAATATAAAAGGCAGGGCAAAATTGCGTGATAGTTTACTCAGCTTTAAACAAAATATGGAAAATTCTTCAACTTTTAATAATATTGATTTCCCTTTAAAAAATATCCTTGAGAAAAATGATATTGACTTCGAAATAAATGCCAATTTAAATTTAGTAAATTTAGTAAAGTAATATGAAATTAGAGGATTATTTAAAACTTAATTTAAAAAAGAAAATAATTATTTTTTTAATAATCTTTTTTACTATTATTCTTTCCTTGATCTATTTAATTGTTATTCCCACTATCACGGATATTAAAAAAATGGGTAAAGAGATTGAGGCACAAAGACTGGATTTAGAAAATAAATATATTAAAGGACAAAGCCTAAAGCAATTATCAGAAAATCTAAAAAAAATAGAGCCTCAATTAAATAAACTTGATAATATTTTTATCAACCAAAATCGAGAATTGGAATTTATTACTACTTTAGAAGGTAGGGCTCAAATAAATAATGTAGGCCAGAAAATAAACTTAGCGTCTGCTCAGGTGATTGAGGGAAATGATGTTCAAAATTATAAAAAAATACCGCTACAACTTTTTACTCAAGGCAGTTTTCTCAATCAAGTCAATTATCTTTTAAACCTAGAGGCTTTAGACTATTATATTAATATTAAATCCATTGAATTATATCCTATTTCAGCAAACCCAATAAATAACGATACGGCTAATCTAGCAAATATTGCTATGCTTATTTCCGCCGAAACCTTTTGGAAATAATATGTTAGAAAAAATAAAAAATATTAAATTTACGCCCAAAAGAATAACTTTTTGTTTTTATTTCATCGTTATTAATCTAAGTATTATTTTATTTATTATAATTACTTTGTTTTTATATAAAAATCTTTATCAATCCATAACCCAATCGAAAGAAATTATAATATTACGCGAAAAAGTTGTTGCTGAAACTGTTAATATTAATAAATTTAATGAAGTAATTGATAAATTTTCTAAGAAAATAAATTTAAAAAAGATAGAAAATATCAATAATCCCTTCGAATAAAAATAAAACTAATAAAAATAGGGGTTGAGATGACATCTCGCCCCTATTTTTATTACTATAATTTTAATTTAATGAAAAACTTCCGAGGCTTCTCGTAGTGTTTTTTCCTCAACCCTTCCCCGGCTTAAAGGTATGAAGCGAATAATTAATCTTTGTCCTGAAAATTTTTATCGTCAGACCAGCTGCGGAATTTTATGATTTAAAACTTCGGCGCTATCTGACGTAATCGTTTAATTATAGCCGGTAGTATTTTAATCACTTGTTTAATTTCGGTTAAATTATTTTTTTTACCCAAGGTGAACCTAATGGAATTATGAGCAACTTCCTCGTCTATACCCATAGCCAATAGAACATGTGAGGCTCGCAGGCTAGCCGAAGCACAGGCTGAACCGGTGGAAACGGCTATTCCGGCTAAGTCTAAGGCGATTAAAACCGATTCCCCTTCCGCTCCTAAAAAAGAAAAATTTGCATGCGAAGAAACGGCACTTTGGATATCGGTATTTAAAATGACGCTTGGAATATTTTTAATAATACCCCGAACTAAATAATCACGTAAATAAACAATTTTTTTATTATTTCTTTCTTTACTTTCTTCGTTTAATAACTCAATCGCTTTACCCAAGCCAACGATTCCTGACACATTTAAAGTACCGCTACGAATATTTTTTTCATGATGTCCGCCTAATTGTAGTCCCTGGATAGGTATTCCCGTTTTGACGTATAAAGCACCGATACCTTTCGGTCCATAGATTTTATGACCAGAGAGGGATAATAAGTTAACCTTTAAATATTCTACATCACAATTTAAAAAATTAGCTGCTTGTACGGCATCGGTATGAAAATAAATTGGCAGCGGTTTATTCTGACGAGTCTTCAGCCCTGATTGCTGCCATTTTTTTATTCTTTGTTGATTAATTCTTGCCACTAATTTCCCCATTTCACGAATTGGCTGGATACAGCCGACTTCACTATTAACATACATTATTGAAATAAACACGGTATTGTCTTTTATCGCCTTTTTAAAATCTTCAATTCTGACGATACCGTTCTTTCGTACGGGCAAAAATGTTACCTCTATCCCTTCGGTTTCTAATTGATGAAACGGCTCCAAGACTGCAGGATGTTCAATTTGAGAAGTAACCATATGTAATTTCTGTTTTGTCATTTTCTGCAGAGCTTTGATTACGCCGAAAATTGCTAAATTATCAGCTTCGGTCGCTCCGGAAGTAAAAATTATTTCTTCAGGGGTACAATTTAAAAATATAGCGATTTCTTGGCGAGCTTGTTCAACTCCTTTCATTGCTGTTTGACCAAAGCTGTGGATTGAAGATGGATTACCATAGTCAATATTAAAATAAGGTAACATCGCTGTTAATACCTTTTTATCAACCGGCGTGGTGGCGCTATGATCGAGATAAATTGACTTATTCATATATTGTAAATATTTTATTATATTATCACCTTACACTAAAAATTTAGAGTTATAAGTTATAAGTTATTTGTTATGGGTGAATAATTATTGTCTATTTTAACTTATAACCTATAACTTATAACTCGCTTTTAAAAAATAGGGTTGTTTATATAGCAATAACTTCTTTAACTTCCTTGACCGCCTTTTTAATCTCAGCCTCAATCCCCTGTTTTAAGGTCAGCTGTGACATGGGACAATGAGCGCATCTGCCGATTAATTCCACTTTTAAAATGCCGCTGGCACGATCAAAATTCACAAAAAAAACATCACCGCCATCCATTTGTAAGGATGGCCTGATTTTTTCTATTTCTTTTTTTATTTTATCCGCAATCGAAAGGACGGATGATGTTTTACCAGTTATTTTCTTCTTAACCATATATTTATGTTATGTGTTATATGTTATGTGTTATATGTTATGTCTTTTGCTTTCTGTATTTCTCAATCGCTTGATGTAAAGCCTCCACGCCAAGCATAGAACAATGGATTTTAATTGGCGGTAATCCACCCAAATCTTTGACGATGTCATCTTTCTTGATTGCCAAAGCTTGCTTCAAAGTTTTGCCCTTTACTATGTCTGTTAACGCCGAAGAAACCGCAATGGCTGCTGCGCATCCCAGGGTTTCGAATTTGATATCTTTAATTATAAAATCATCTAACTTTTTCTGCTTACCGCTTACTGCTTTCTGCTGTCTGTTTACTTTAATATAAATCTTCATGACATCACCGCAAACCGGATTGCCCACCTGTCCAATGGCATCGGCCTTTTTAATCACACCCTGATTATGTGGATGTTGAAAATGTTGTATGACTTTCTTCGAGTATTGCATGTAATTATAATTAATAACTTATAACTAATGTCAGGCACGTATCTCATCGGTTATAAGTTATTGGATATTAAAATATTTTAACCTGAGTGCCGATGTCCGCCCAATCATAAATTAACTTAGCCGGGCCAACACCCAGACGAATACAACCATGCGAAACGGGTTTGCCCAGATGAGCAGCTCCTTCTTTTATACCACTAGGCCATTCGGGTAATTCATGAATACCAAAGGTTCCTTTATTTAGTGATAACCAATAAGGCATCCATAAACCGTATGGTTTCGACCAGGCTTTTAATTCTTTTTCATCAATCTTAAAATTTCCTTTGGGTGTGGGCATAGCCGCTTTACCGGTGGAAACTTTAAAAGTGCCCATTCTGACACCGCCTAAATAATAACTTAATTCCTGTTCTTTTAAGTTAATTTCAATTCTTTTACTTAGTTTAAAGTTTCCTTTTTGCAGTGGATCAAAGCCATTTGCTATTTCATCTCCGTCTTTATAACCATCGCCATCAGTATCAGGATTTAAACCGTCCGTATGGAATTGGAATTCCTTATAATCCGCCAGGCCGTCATCATCAGAGTCAATTTTGTCTGATTTTAACGGTTCGTGATTTAGCGGTGAAAAACCGCTATTGATTTCATACCAATCCTTATAACCATCGTTATCGGTATCAGGATTATTCGGATTAGTATGGTAAATACTTATTTCATCTTCGTCCGGAACGCCATCTTTATCACTATCTAATTTATTGTTAGCTAATACCGGTGAAAATAACATTAAAAATATTGCCGGTAGAATCCAATATTTTAGAATGTTGTTCATAACAACTGGCTTAGTTTAATCTCTGCTAAAGTTTTATTGATTGACTGCTGCACTTTTGTCAATACTGCGGTTACGCCACAATTACATTTTTTACTGCAATAAACCTTGCCTTGCTCGTCTAAACAATGAAACGGGCTTAACCTACCTTCTAACGCTTTTATTATATCATAAATCTTAATTTTATTCGGCTTGGCTGTTAATCTATAACCGCCTCCAGCGCCTTTAAGCGATTTAACCAACCCCGCCTTTTTTAAACTGGCGAATAACCTTTCCAGATACTTTAAAGAAATTTTTTCATCTTTAGCAATAGCAGACAAAGGCACGCTATCTTCACTTTTGTGCTTCGCTAAATTTATCATGGCTCTTAAGCCATAGGTTGATTTGGTGGAAAATATCATAAGTTAATACTTGAGAAAAATAAATTTTAGTCTCTTGATATAATTCAAGTTATTGCCATTATTTAACTTTTAACGCTGATTTAACGCGGATTAAGACGCAGATAATACGCGGATAATTATCTCCTCGCCCTTCCGCCTGCATTGAGGCTTCTGTTAGTAGGGTGAGGCGTAATTCCTACTAAAATAGTTGGTATTTATATAATAACAAATAATATTTATTTGTCAATTGATTTAAGTAATTTTTCGTGATATATTAATATTACGAAATAAAATCAAGCAGAGGAGGCAAACAATGAAAAACGGTGAGACTGG
>Ga0315282_10001920_pt1 | contig 38905 bp, 37 predicted proteins | sample YL17G07_20_MG_FD_203693 | JGI IMG/M metagenome (GOLD analysis project Ga0315282, IMG submission 203693) | Sediment microbial communities from Yellowstone Lake, YNP, Wyoming, USA - YL17G07_20 | ecosystem: Environmental > Aquatic > Freshwater > Lake > Sediment | place: USA: Wyoming | collected... | reverse complement strand
AGCGAGGAATCCAAGCAGCAAGTTCCAGAACTCATTAGGGAACAAATCCGCCAGATTCAGCAATGGGTCACAAGGTACAACCGAACCACTGCAGATATGAGGTATCAGCTCTTCTCCGATTTCTTGTCAGATATTTCCCACGCCGGATATGTACTTCTGCAGATAAGCTACTATAAGCTTGATGAGACTACACCCCAACTTTCTGAAGCATTACGAAGCGACGCCAGATATCTCCATCTTATCGAATTCCATTATGAGGAGGGCGGAAGAAACTCAGAAGATGAGATTGTTAACGAAGTAAGAACGAGGCTCTTATCCCTTGAGGCTGCCCTGGGAGCTACCTGATTAACATGGGGACACATCCCTATTTTTAAACGGAGATGCGCCCTTTCTTGCAATCGTGTCCATTCATTTCGATTGCATAAGTCACAACCTGGGATGTGTCGCTATTTTAAATTTCCCTTACAGGCCCATTAGGCCTAATTATTCGTAACTAAAAGATGGAAAATACATTAGAGATTCACAAGCATTTGGATAATTTTCGAGCATACATAAATTCTTTTGACAAATGGAAAGCGTCCACTGGAGAAATGTTGGCGCTTCAAGAACTTATTGTAACTAAGAATACATTCCCTTTTCTTCGTGGAATTCCAATTTCTGAAATAGAAAAATATCGTGATCCATCTCGATCAAGGTGGAATGTAACTACATCTAGATCCAAAGATGCTTCTGCTACCATTGATGCTTATGGTGTAGGTGCAAATGAAACAAAAGTAAAGTTTATTGATGGTTATGTATCCTATGAATTTCCTCATGAAAGGGAGGAGATAGGACAAGCATTTAGTGAGTTAATCAAGATGCTTGTAAATGAACCAACTAATAATTCTAACGAGCTTAAAGAAATTGAACATTATGTTAATTTAAAAAGACTTATTCAACTTAAATCAATTAAAAGTTCAGAATATGATCTGAAAAAGCTAATACAATTGTGTGAGGAAATAAATATGGCGCATCGGAATAATTGTCATATGACTATTGCTATGATATTAAGAGCAATAATTGATCATATCCCTCCTATTTTTAAAGTAAATACTTTCCCGGAGGTTGCTAGCAATTATAAAGGAACAAAATCTTTCAAGAAAGCAATGGATCATTTAAATAACTCACTTAGAAACATAGCTGATTCTCATCTCCATATTCAAATTAGGAGAAAAGAAGATTTACCGACATTTAATCAAGTTAATTTCATTGCAGACCTTGATCTGTTACTATCTGAAATAGTTAGAATTATGCAATAATTTACTCATTAAAGATTGGGGTCTGACTTGATTATTGACTTTCAGAGGAATGGGTAGAGCCAAGCCATTCCAGCCAACGGCTGATAGCCGTTGCTGACTTTGATCGTTAGAGAGAAATGTTTGAGGGATGATATATGGAATTCTTTGAGCGGCTTTATAGGGGGTTTGAAGCCGAACATTATGTGGCCGGAAAGCTGTTTTCAGCCGGCTACGAAGCCTTTATGCTGCCTGCTGATTTTGGCTTTGACCTTATTGTCACGAACCAAAAAGAGCGGTCTAAGGGGCCCCGTATGGAAGGGCGACTGCTCGAGCCACCTTTCGCTCTTCAAATCAAGTCTCGACGAGTAATGTCTTCAGATTTTCGGCCAAGCACATCGGGTCGAGATGAAGCAGAGGTGTTTATCTCAGTAAAAAAGGAAAATTTGGACTTACTGGTTAGCACAAACTACAGTTTTTTGGTTATCGTGTTGTTTATACAAGGCGATGCCAAAAGATTTGAAGATCGGACAATTCACTTCTGGTTTAGCTCAGCACACGTTAATGCTCTATTCGAGCGTGGATATTTCCTGCCCGACGAAAACGATCGAAGAGTACGTGACCTTAGGTGTAGTTTACGCATGTTTCCGATGCTTGTCGTCGAGTCCCTTCTTGGCACTTTGGTATCTCAGAACCACCTAACTGAAGAGGGAAGACGCATACTTCTGTCCGAAATTCCAGAGCGGGTGCCCAGGACCTGGAGCGCATCTGAATATGTCGCATTAGCGCGGAAAGCGCGAGATAAAACTGATGATCTGGTCTGGAGGCAGGTGCCAAAAGAACTGTGCGAATTAAGTAATATGGGATTCGACATCGGGTTAGGCCAATTGGGCTAGCGCCCCAAACACTTCTACCAATCGAAAAAAGGGATGGAACAAGGGGGCGTAGGTTCTGAAACAACTTGACATCGGTTGGCCATTTTAAAAGAAGTGGGAACGGGATCAAAGCTAAACTATCCACTTTAAGAACAAGGTTGTTCGAGCAGAATTGCCCGGTTTATAACAAGGATTCAGCTCAACTACGCGTTAGAGTTAAAGTTAAACAGAGCCAAAAATGTTATTATTAAGGCAATTGAGAAGAAAGGAGGCAAACAATGCGAGCAAGGGATATTCCTGAGATTATCAAATTAAGTACACCTGAAAAAATCCTGTTGGTTGAGGACCTGTGGGATAGCATCGCCTTGGATGAATCTGCTGTGCCTGTCCCTAAGAGTCACACGGAAGAGCTGGACAGAAGGCTCAAAAGATATGAATCTTCCCCAGGGAACCTTTTATCTCTTGAGGAACTTCGGGCAAGAATAGAAAGAAGGAGATGAAGTGGTTTATAATGAATTCCGGCGTCGTCTACTTAGGAGATTTCCGTATGCTGTTTATTTTATGGTAGAAGAGAACCGGATTGTTGTATTCGGGCTCTTTCATTGCGTACGTGATCCCGGACCTATTAAAGCGAAGCTGCAAGATCGACCAGAGCCACAGAGACCCTAAAAAAATCATTCCAGCGAATGCTGATAACCGGCGCTGAGCTTGGTCGGTTTATAATGAATATATGAGACTGAAGAAAGTCGATTCCAGCAGGGTATATGCAATAGGGTACGGTCCTAAGTCGAAAACCTTGAAGGTGGTAGACGATAGAGTCCCAAAACAATGACAAACAAAAGAACGGAGATGAAAAAATACGTTGGGACCTGGAAAATCACCGAAATGGATCAATGGGACATGGATTACATTGACATGGAATCGCCCGGGTGCGTTGTTATAGACAAGAATGGACAAGGCAAGATTCATTTTGGGGCTGTCGAAGTCGGGATAGACTGCAGGTTAGAACCATCCGCGGGGGGTGTTCGCCTTGGATTCTCATTTGAAGGAAATGACGAAGGCGATCCTGTAGGTGGACGAGGATGGGCTTTCGTCGATGGAGAAGAAATGACAGGACATATCTTCTTTCATTTGGGCGACGACTCAGGATTCAGGGCGAAGAGGCATCTTTATTAATAGCCAGACTTTGTAAAATCGCCTCTACCCATCCCTATTACGCAATCCACATTCCGCAATTAGGCCAGTATCTCCCTCAACGCTCCCATCAGGCAATGGATATACCGGAGCTTGCAGGTCTCTCCCATGAGGCCGACTCTCCATATTTTTCCCTTCAGCCAGCCCAAACCCGCACCGACTTCGATATTATATTCATTCAAAAGCCTCGAACGCGTTTTTGCATCGTCCATCCAGTCAGGGAGAGTCACCGAAGTCAACATGGGCAAACGATAGCCCTCCTGTGCAAAAAGCTTGAATCCGAAGCCCTCCAGTTCCATCTTCAAGCGATCACCCAACATCTCGTGACGCCGGAATCTATTCTCAAGACCCTCCTCAAAAACGATCTTTAATCCTTCTCTTAGGGCATAGAACATGGAGACAGGCGCAGTATGGTGATAGACCCTCTCTTCTCCCCAATATTTTTCGAGTAATGACAAATCCAGATAAAAACTCTGAACCTTCGTCTTGCGGGCCCGGAGCACATCCATGGCCTTGGGGCTTACCGTGATCGGAGAAAGCCCTGGTGGAACGCTGAGACACTTTTGGGAGCTACCGTAGCAGACATCAACTCCCCAATCATCAACCTTCACACCATACCCTCCCAAAGTGGTCACCGCATCCACCACGAGGAGTGTATTCACTTTTTTGCAATAGGCTCCTATTTCCTCAAGGGGTTGCCTCACCCCGGTGGAAGTCTCTCCGTTAACAACGCCACAGATCTTTGCCTCGGGATGTTCCTTTAAGGCCTTAATCATTTTCTCTGGCTCAATGATTTTTCCCCATTCTCCCTCGACTCGAATGACTTTCGCACCGCACCGAGACGCAACCTGAGTCATCCTATCTGCAAAGAAACCATTCACTCCAACGACGACCACATCTCCGGGCTCAACGAAATTGACATAGGAAGCCTCCATCCCTGAACTCCCCGTAGCAGAGATCGCCAAGGTGACCGGGTTCTTTGTCTGGAAAATACCTCTTAACATCTCGCTGATCTCATCCATGCAGGCCAGAATCTGAGGATCGAGATAACCGATGACCGGGTTAGACATGGCTTGATAAACACGGTAATGGACATTGCTCGGCCCGGGGCCCATCAGAATCCGATAACTCGGATGCATATCACCACCCATCCACTTTTCCATCATCAAACCTCCTCCAAGAAATTTTTGAGAAAGCCCAAAAATCTCTGATTACATCGATTATGGACGATTACACAGATGCCAAACACTTCATCGATCAACGAAATCTTTGTAATCGCCTTTTCAAATCTATGTAATCAAGAGAGCGAGTCGTCTTCCAGGGCTCTCTCAAGATCTATTTTCATTCCATCGCTGGCAGCGATGATTTTCAATCCCAATTCTTTCTCCAATTCAGCAGCCATCACCCAGGGTTTGGCCTTGATCATCGTCATCCCGAAATGAGTCAGGATGGTCAACCTCGGCTTCGCTTTCCTGAGGATGCTCTTCACGTCTTCAATCGAGAGATGTTCGATCGGCTCATCCCCGATGGGTTTCAACCGAACCACATGAATGACCAGGATCTCCCCTCGATAAAGATTCGGGAGCTCCGGAAAAAATTTTGTGTCGGTGATAAAAGATATCGAATGGGGCGATGTTTTGAAATTAAGGCCATAGGTTTCTACTTGATGCTGGTGTCTCCGTGCGGTCGAGAATCGAATATCTCCGATTTGGTATTCGGAGCTCTCCTGGAGCACCTCTGTTTTTTCAACATAACCCATCGCATATTTAAAAACAACCGGATCTTCTTCCAAAGCGTCTCTCGGAGCAAAGAGGACCCCTCTCCTCTTAAACCCTCCCTCTGTCATGGCCTCAATCATGACGTTGACATCTCCCGAATGGTCTAAGTGCTTATGGGTGAGGAGAATGCCATTCAGTGTAGACGGGTCCAATCTGGGCTTGCTGTTGAGACATCGAACGAGGGCGCCGGGCCCTGGATCCATATAGAGATTCGTCTTACCAACGGAGAGCCAGACTCCGCCGGAGGCTCGGAGTTGTTTCATCACCACAAATCGAGCACCTGCCGTGCCCAAAAATTTGATGAAAGACATCTTGAAAATCGTTTGAGAGGCGCTACGCCCTGACACCATATTAGGTTCAGGGCTGCGCTTGAGGACCGCTTCACTTAAGGCTTGAGGCTTAAAGAATTTGTCTCTAACCTCCAACCTTACGCCTTCAACATCAATTTAGTCACTTTCCAGCTCTCTCAACCTCTCATCATCCAGTCCGAAATAGTGGCCGACCTCATGGATGACTACTTCTCTGACTTTCTCTTCAACCTCCTCCCTCGTCTGACAGATTGATTCGATGGGAATTTGAAAGAGTGTGATCTTGTCAGGAAGGACATTCCCGTAGTAGAATCCCCTTCGACCTAAAGGGACACCTTGATAAAGTCCCAATAAATTGTAAGGGGATCGCAACCCCATCGCCGAAAGAAGATCTCGTGGTGCCCGATCCTCCACCACGACATCCACATTCTTCATTTTCTTCTTGAAGAATTTGGGAAGCCTCTTTAGCGCTAAAACCACTAACTCGTCAAACTCTTTTCGGGTCAATTTCATAAGAAAGGGTTCAAGGATTCAAGGGTTCCAGGGTTCAAGGTTTTTTCTCAGGGCCTCCACTAGACCCCATGACCCCTTGACCACTTGGACCCTCTTCTACTTTTGAAGTTCCGGGACGATCTTCTCGAAGTAGTCCAGAACTTGTGGGTTCATCAAGGCATCCCTGTTCAGAACCGGCCGTCCATGAATGATATTGGTGACAGCGCTCTCCACCTTTTTCATATTCATGGTATAAGGGGCGTCGGGCATCTCCATGATGATTGCTGGAACATGGCGCGGGGAAGCCTTTTCCCGAAGGGTCTTTTTGATGGTATCCTTCAATCCGTCCGTCAACTGAGCATCCGGCGCAAGTTTCACGAAGAGGATGATACGCTGTTCGCCCCCCCAATTTTGTCCGATGGCGAGGCTGTCGGCAATTCCTCTAATCTTCTCGACGACATTATAAATTTCAGCCGTGCCGATCCGGACTCCAGACGGCTTCAGAACGGCATCGGACCGCCCGTAGAAAGTGATCCCCTTGGTATCACTGTGGAAGACGACGTAGTCACCGTGGCGCCAAATACCGGGGTAGTAGTCAAAGTAAGCTGCTTTGTACTTCTCTCCGGTTGGATCGTTCCAGAAATAGAGAGGCATGCATGGGGCAGGAGCTTCACACACCAGCTCTCCTTCCTTATCCCAGACGGGTTTGCCATTTTCATCATAAGCTTTTACCTTCATGCCTAGGCCCGGCCCCTGAAGCTCTCCCGCGAAGACACGTTGAATCGGGCTGCCGAGAGCAAAACACCCGTTGATGTCCGTGCCGCCAGCGATCGAGTTAAAGTGGAGGTCTTTCTTCACCTCACGATAGGCCCACTCAAACCCTTCCGCTGAAAGAACAGAACCGGTTTGAGAAATCTCTCTCAGGGAGGAAAGATCGTAGTTCTTTCCAGGTTGAATCCCCTCACCCCTGAGATAATTGATATAGCTGGCGCTGAGGCCAAAAAAGGTTATTTTTTCGTCCTGCACCATTTTCCACATCGCATAGGCATCCGGGTAATTCGGGTTCCCGTCATACAAGACAACGGTGGCACCCACGCCCAGTGCGCTGAGCATCCAGTTCCACATCATCCAGCTGCAGGTGGTGATATAAAAGACTTTGTCTTGACGCTTTAGATCGCTGTGGAGCATAAGTTCCTTCAAATGGTGGAGTAAAATACCCCCTGCCCCCTGTACCATGCACTTAGGTTTGCCGGTTGTCCCGGAGGAGAACATGATAAAGACGGGATGGTCAAAGGGTAATTGTTCAAACTCCAGGGCCGGCTCCTTTTCAAGGGCCAAGAAGTCTTCATAAAGAACGGCATTAGGAATATTCCCGATATCTGGCTTGGTCCCCGTATAGGAAACGATGACGACTTTCTTCAGGGAGGGGATGGCCTTGGCCAGTTCCGCAGCGTTTCCCAATGTATTGAACGGTTTCGCCTTGTAAAAATAGCCGTCCACTGAAAACAAGACCTTGGGCTCTATCTGGCCGAGTCGATCCAAAGCAGCCTGCGGGCCGATGTCTGTTGCGCAAGAGGACCAGACCGCTCCAATGCTGGTTGCAGCCAGCATACCGATGGCGGTCTCCATCATGTTCGGCATGTAACCCGCCACGCGATCTCCCGGCTGAATCCCTATTTCACGCAAAGATTTTGCCAGCCGGGCCACCGTATGATAAAGCTCTCTATACGTCATCGTGGCGGTTTTCTGCGTTTCCCCTTTGAATATGAAAGCCGCGCGATCGTCTCGATACCGCAAAAGATTCTCGGCAAAATTCAGCCTCGCCCCGGGAAACCACTTGGTCCCGGGGAACTTTTTCAAATCTTCGACAATCTGATCCCACCTTTTTGAGGCTTTGACTCCCGCAAAATCCCATATGGCTGCCCAGAAGTCAGGGATCGAATCAACGGACCACTGATGTAATTCGTCATAAGTTCTAATATTTTTCCCGTACTTTTTATTCACAAATTCAATGAAGCGCCCCATATTGGCGTTCTTAATTTTATCCTCAGAGGGCACCCAAAGAGGCGTTTTTGCACTTCTAACGGCCGATAAAGTTACTGTAACAGGTTTGATGGAGACTTTCTTCGCTGGTTTCTTAGATGGCTTTGCCAAAGGTTTCTTCAAGAGCTTTTTGACAGGTTTTTTGGCCGCCTTCTTCACCAGTTTCTTCTTGGTCTTTTCCAAGGGTTTTCTTGACGGTTTTTTGGGAGTCTTCTTCAGCGGTTTTCTCAAAATCTTCTTCGATGGTTTTTTCGAACTCTTTTTCAAAGGTTTTTTCATAAAACCCCCCCTCCTTTAGATCTATATTTTTCGGATCGCCCTCCATTCCATATCATTCTTGAAATTTTCCGTCAAGAAGTATTTGCCATCCCGAAAGTAAATGTGTTATTCAGTTGTATGTTACTAACCTACCGATTATTTTAACGTTAAATCCATTTTTTTCACGCTATGTGCATCGTGATGGCGCTTAGCGTGATTATTAGCAGGAGAGATGAGTGGGACTCTTAAAAGAATTAAAAATGCTTGATCTCTCAAGGCTTTTGCCAGGGCCCTACTGTTCCCTCCTCCTTGCCGATCTCGGCATGGAGGTCTTGAAGATCGAAGACCCTGATTTGGGTGATTATACGAGAACGCTTGGACCCGCCCGGAAAAAGGATAGTGGCAACTTCCTCGCGCTGAATCGAAATAAGAAAAGTATGAAATTAAATCTCAAGCAAAAAGAAGGAAAGGAGATTTTCTACAAACTTATCCAATCCTACGACATCGTCCTGGAGGGTTTCAGGCCTGGAGTGATGGATCGCCTTGGCATTGGCTATCAGGACCTGAGAAAAAGAAATCCCCGTGTGATTTTCTGCTCCCTTTCGGGATATGGGCAAGACGGCCCCTATCGGGAGAGGTCTGGTCATGACGTCAATTATATCGGGTTGGGAGGCATTCTTGGGATAACGGGACAGAAAAACGGAGATCCTACCATCCCCGGAGTTCAGATTGCAGATATCGGCGGAGGAGGAATGATGGCGGCCATCGCCATCCTCGCTGCCTGCGTCCACCGTGAAAAAACTGGCGAGGGACAATACTTAGATATCTCCATGATGGACGGCGTCGTCTCCTGGCTCTCCATGCATGCAGGAAAATATTCCATCGACGGTGAACTTCCAGAACGAGGAGAAATGCAATTGTCGGGGAGGTATGCCTGTTACCAAGTCTATCCAACGAACGATGGACGCCACATGTCCCTGGGAGCGCTGGAGCCTAAATTCTGGAAGAATTTCTGCGAAGCGATCAGCCGTATGGACCTCGTTCACAAACAATTCATCGAAGGAGAGGAAAGAGTTCGGATCATCGAGGAGATTCGAAATCTATTTAGGACCAAGCGTCAAAAGGAGTGGGTCGACTTTTTCAAGGATGTGGATGCCTGCTGTGAGCCCATCTTAACGTTTGAAGAGGTTTTTCAACATCCCCAAGTTCTCCATCGGAACATGATCATCGAATATGAACATCCTGTTGAAGGGAAGATTCGTCAAGTGGGAAATCCCATCAAATCATCCCAATTTCCTTTTGAGATTCGTAGTCCTTCCCCGGCGTGGGGAGAACATACGATCGAGGTCTTGAAAGAAATAGGTTATTTAGAAGAAGAGATTAAACATTTTAAAGAGGTAAAAGCAATCTAAATCCCCCCAACCCCCCTTTGCTAAAGGGGGGTTGGGGGGATTGCTTCTTTCCTGGCGGAACAATGGTTGGAAGAATCGAAATCGATCAAGAACGATGCAAGGGATGTGGGCTTTGCACGATCGCTTGCCCCAAAGCCCTGATCAAGATTGGAGAGGAGATCAATCGCCAGGGTTATTTTTACGTTGTCTGGCAGGCGAATGGACAATGCACGGGATGTGCGCTCTGCGGCGAGACCTGCCCTGATGTGGCCATTCGGGTATGGAGAGCGAAGTCAGATGAGGAGATGGGGAGATAAGGAGATAGGGAGACAGGGAGTGAGGGAGATAGCAAATTATTCCCCGATATTCCAGTAATCCAACATTCCATTATTCCAGGTATATCTATGGATCAGAATTCTGAAAAAATGTTAGCAAAAGGGAATGAAGCTATTGCCATGGCTGCCATTGATTCGGGATGTCTCCTCTACTTCGGATATCCGATCACCCCTCAGAACGACATTCCCGAATATCTTTCCAAACATCTTCCGGCTTTAGGGGGAGAATTCATCCAGGCAGAAAGTGAAATCGCTTCCATCAATTTACTCTTAGGGGCTTCCGCTACCGGCGCAAGGGCGATGACTTCTTCATCAAGCCCTGGGATCTCTTTAATGCAAGAAGGAATCTCCTATATGGCAGGTAGCGAACTCCCGGGTCTGATTGTGAATATCTCGAGGAGCGGACCCGGGCTGGGTGGCATTTCCCCTTCCCAGGGAGACTATTTTCAAGCCACACGTGGCGGAGGACATGGAGATTATCGAATGATCGTGCTTGCCCCCTCCTCGGTTCAAGAAATGTATGACCTGACCTGTCTTGCTCTTGATCTTTCCGACAAATACCGGAACCCCGCCATGATTTTAGGGGATGCCCTCATCGGACAGATGAAGGAACCCCTCGTCCGAAAAAAATGTGGAGGCATGGATCTTCCGCCCAAAGACTGGGCTTTAACAGGAGCACAAGGGAGGACGCCCAACCGGCTGAAGTCCCTTTATCTCCAGGACGGCGAACTTTCAGAACATAATTGGAAACTTCATCAGAAATATGATCAGATGAAAAAAGAGGAGGTCCGTTTTGAAAGCTTCCTAACCGAGGATGCCCAACTGATTGTCGCCGCCTTTGGAAGCATGGCCAGGGTATCGAAGACTTCTGTCGAGTTGGCGAGGGAGGAAGGATTGAAAGTGGGTCTCCTGAGGCCCATCACCCTCTTCCCGTTCCCAGAAAAGGCTCTTTATGAACTTTCTCGGCGGGCCAAACTATTTTTGACCGTCGAATTGAATACGGGACAGATGGTGGAGGATGTGAAGCTTTCGGTTGACCGGGATGCTCAGGTCTATTTTTACGGACGGCCTCCAGGTTCCCTTCCCTCCCCCGAAGAAATTTTGGAAGAGATCAGGAAACATTACCGTTAATTTCAAATTGCAGATTTCAGATTGCAGATTGAAAATTTGAAATCTACAATCTTAAATCTGAAATGAGGTTAAGATGGAACTTGCCTTCAAGCGTCCCGAGTGCTTAATCGATATCCCATTCCATTTTTGCCCTGGATGTCACCATGGCATCGCCCATCGGTTGGTGGCAGAAACGATTGACTATTTTAGGATTAGAGAAAAAACAATTGGAGTCGCCTCCGTGGGTTGCTCCGTTTTCATGTACGATTATTTCAATGTCGACGTCTTGGAGGCGCCCCATGGAAGAGCCTCGGCTGTAGCCTCGGGAGTGAAACGTGCCAGGAAGGATCGGATCGTCTTCACCTATCAGGGAGACGGAGACCTGGCAGCCATTGGGATTGCAGAGGGGATCCATACGGCCAATCGGGGAGAGAATATCACGATCATCTTTGCCAACAATGGAATCTACGGGATGACGGGTGGGCAGATGGCACCCACGACGCTTCTCGGGCAGAAGACAAGCACGAGCCCCTACGGAAGAGACTTTACATACGACGGCTACCCCATCCGAATGGCGGAGATGTTAGCCACTTTGGAGGGAAGTGCCTTTGTGGCAAGGGTGGCCGTGAACGATCCTTCCAATTTAATGAAAGCCAAGAGGGCCATTCGTAAAGCCTTTCAGATGCAGATTGAAGAAATGGGTTTCTCCTTTGTCGAAGTGCTATTGGCTTGTCCCACGAATTGGGGAATGACCGCTTTAGAGGCCAATCGTCGGGTTGAAGAGGAGATGATTCCTTACTTCCCGCTGGGCATTCTAAAAGAACGAAAGATGGCAGACTATCTGTAATGGCGAATTGATGAAAAAGTGTGACGGGGTGATGGGGAGACACGGAGATAGGGAGAAGCATGTTATGTTTCTCCGCGTCGCCGAGTCTCCGTTTCTCCGCGTCTTCTTAATATGATAATATTACAACTTCCATTACACTTGGTGTGATTGATGTCGGGCGATCGATTCCATTATAAGCTCATCATTGCGGGATTTGGAGGACAGGGAGTGCTGGTCATTGGAAACCTTCTCGCCTACGCCGCCATGATAGAAGATAAATATGTTACCTACCTCCCTGTCTACGGAGTTGAGATGAGAGGTGGAACCGCCAATTGCACTGTCGTGATTTCCTCTCGCCAGATCGGATCCCCGGTTGTGGGAAGACCTCACGCTGCGATGGTGATGAATTTGCCTTCTTTGGTAAAATATGAACCGCTCGTTCTGCCCAAGGGGCTATTGTTCATTAATTCCTCTCTCATTGAGCCCGGAGAAGCTTCTCGCAAAGACATCGAAATTCTTTCCATCCCTGTCAATGAGATTGCGATTGATCATGGAAGCCCAAAACTGGCGAACATGGTGGCTTTAGGCGCCTTTAATCAAAAGACGAAATTGGTTCAGATGACTTCTCTATTCGATTCCTTGGAAAAAGTATTGGATGGGCGTTATCATCACCTCATCCCATCCAACATCAAGGCCATTGAAATTGGAGCTAAGTACGTTCAAAATAATTTGACAGCCCTGCACCACGTTGGGTGCAGGGCAAAGCCCTGAACCTTACATGGTTCAGGGAGGGGGATGCCATGGAAGAAAAAAGGGCTTTTGAAGAGATCCGCGTTGGAGAAAAGGTCAAGGCCTTGAGAGAGCAGAAGGGCCTTTCACTGAAAGAATTGGCCGACTCAACTGGATTTTCGACGGCATTGCTCTCCCAGATGGAAAACCATTTGGTTTCTCCGTCCCTTGGAACGATCATTAAGCTGGCAAAGGCACTGGGCGTCAGAGTAGGCGACTTCTTGGGTGAAACAGAGGGAGAACCTTTTGCGATTGTGAGGAAAGATGAAAGGAAAACAATTTCTCGATTCGCCTCAAAAGAAGGGGTTAAGTATGGTTATTCTTACGAGTCCTTGGGGTTCGAGAAGAAAGACCGTCATATGGAACCTTTTATCGTCACTCTGGAACCCGCCACTGTTAAGGCCTCCAAGACCTCTGTCCATGATGGGGAGGAATTCATCTTTGTTCTTGAAGGCGAAATGGAGGTGGTTCTCGGAAACCATACCGATGTCCTTTACCCGGGGGATTCCATATATTACGATTCCAACATCCCTCACCGAGTCCAGTGCCACCAAGATAAGGTGACGAAGATTTTAGCTGTACTCTATGCATCGAACACCTGAAAAATAGGATAAGCACCAAATAACAAGCCCTGTACCTATTGGTAAGTTTAATAAAGGGAGCTATCCGCGATGATAGACCATCCGATTCCCAATAAAACGACATGCTCAAATATATGGTACAGGGCAAACACCAAATTCCAGATAAATTCCAACGGACAAAATTCAAACTTTCAAACTCGTTTGAATCATTTGATTTTTGACCCGTTCGGCGGCGCCAAGCCCTGCCTTTTAAGGCGGGGTAAAGAAGTGCCGCTCAGGGTCAACCCTGAGCAAGCCCAGGCCTTCAGACCGGGGAGTCGAAGGGTTGACATTTTCAATTTATTTGGATTTTGGGATTTGGGATTTGGAATTTGGCTCCGCATCTCCTTTCTGTCCCTTCTTCTCTTTCTAACCATACCTATCACGTGTTTCAGTCAAACACCCATCAAGGTAGGTGCCTTGATCCCCTACTCCGGTCGATGGGGCGATTCAGGGAGGGAATGCGCCCGGGGGATGCTGGATGGAGCAAGATGGCTGAATCAGCGTGAAGGAGTCGCTGGAAGAAAATTGGAGATCATCATCGTCGACGACATTTCTCAACCCTCTGAGACGATGGCGGCCTACCGAAAACTGAATGAGGCAGACCGCATCTTGACCCTCTACATTTATTCGACCGAGACAGCCCTTGCGATGGTTCCTCATTTCCATTATGACCGAATCCCTACTTTCATCGGCTCCCTGCCTTCTCAATTTGCCAACGCATCCAAGTATCCCTATGCTTTCTCGGTCATTCCGACCCCTCTCGATTTATCGAAAATAGCGATGAATTTCATTTCAAGTAAATCCGGCCTCAGGATAAGAAAACCGAAAGTCATGTTTATCGGATCCTCTGACCATCCCGGTGGCTACTTTTTAGATGAAACAAAGGAATATGCGAGAGCCTTGGGAATCGACGTTGGACCGGATGTCTGGATATCCGACTTGTCCCAGCCCGGAGACAAGGCATCGAAACATATCCCCCTCTTCCTTGCAACGATCAAGGCGTACAACCCCGATTTTGCTTATCTAAGCTTTACCTCCAAAGAAACCTCACTGTTCCTGCAGGAAGTTAAGAAAATCGACCTCAAGACCAAATGGATTTGCAGTAAGAGGGGCTTTGACGAAAACTTGGCGCCTTTCGATGGCGTTCTTGGAGTGCAACCTATTTCTCCTTTCGGAGAAGATATCCCAGGAATGGCTGGCATTAAAGAAGCCCATCAGAGATGGCACTCCTATGATTCTCATACCCTTTCGTATGTCGAAGGTTGGGCAACGGCACACGTGATCTCAGAGGCTTTAAGAAGGTCCCTTCCAGAGCAGGGATTTTCTCGTGAGAGGGTGAAGCTTGCATTGGAAGGTTTTAAAGATTTCATAACAGGAGGTCTCACGCCACCCCTCACGATTACTTCTAAGGATCATCGTCCCAGTGTGGAATCCAGGATTTTCATCGTCAAAGACGGGAAGCTTTCGCGATATACCAGCTTCATCTCTCTAGGAAGATAGATCGAGAGACGTAACATGTAACTCAGGGCTGAAGCCCTGAGTTACACCAGTGATCGGAAGGTCTTACGCTCAGAAACTGAGAATTCGAGGATTCTTGGGTTTTCAGGAATTGTCTTGACAAAAATATTAGATAATTGTTAAAAAAAAGACGCTTTTTATAGTTGAGGGGTCGAGGCCTCTCGGTTCTAAGATTCCCTCAAACATCCCCGGGGTGGGGAAAAATGTTCTCGCTAAGGAGGTATAATTATGAAAAAGGTTGGACTGATGTGGGTGGGAAGTTTCTTTCTCGTAATAGCTTTATTGGGTTTGTCTTTTTTAGGACCTCAAGCTAACGCGGCAGCAAAGCCGATTGTGATCGGAGCCCCTCTTGCCACAGCGTTTCTTTACGGGTGGGATGCTGAAAGGGCAATGAAGCTGGCTGCAGAGGAGATCAATGCAAAGGGAGGTGTGAGTGTCGGTAAGGAAAAAAGGCCTTTGAAAATCGAGGTCATGGATACCCGAGACCTCGAACCCGGAGTGCCCACCAGCGATGCCTTATTGGTAGTAGAAAAACTCATCCTGGAAAAAAACGCCGATTTTATCGTGGGTGGCCCAGTTCGTTCTGAAGCAGCTCTTGCTGCAATGGACTTGCTCTCCAAGTATAAGAAGGTATCCATTCTGACAACGGGGGTTTTAACTCCAGCCTATCACAAACGGGTGGAAGCCGAATATGATAAATTTAAATATTGTTTTAGAATCTCCGGTGAAGTCGGCTGGATGGTTACAGGAGAATTCCTTCCCTGCCTCATGGAGATCAAGGCAAAATACGGCCTCAATAAACTTTTCATCATGATCCAGGATGTCGCTCATGCACGCGCGGGAGGGGATATTGTTTCTAAGCTGGCCGCACAGAAAGGTTGGGAGGTTATTGGAAAAGAGATCTTCCCAACCGGGACTACAGACTATTCTGTGGGGCTGATGAAGGCTAAGAAAGAAAATGCCCAGGTAATCCTCATCTGGATGGACATGCCTGAGACTTCAATTCTCCTTAAGCAATGGTTTGATATGAAAATACCTGCACTCCCCTTCGGCACGATCATTTCTGCTGCAGAGGAACCCGGATTTTGGAAAGCCACAGAAGGCAAAGGTGAATATTGCATGGCCAGTGTGGTCAACGCAGGAAATTCTCCATCCAAGGCCACCGATTGGACCATGAAGTTCGTTGACGCTTACAAGAAAAAATATGGATTGGAACCCGAAGGATATGGGACCTCCTCGAGTTACATGGCGGTTTACACACTGAAGGACGCCATTGAACGAGCGGGCTCTCTTGACTCCGACAAAGTTGTCGCGGCATTAGAGAAGACAGACTTGATGGGAGTCTATGGCAGAATAAAATTTAATCCAAAGAACCATCAGGTGATCCCCAGCGTTGATCCACAAGAGGGCGCCGTGGGAACGATCTTCCAATGGCAGGCAGGAAAAAGGGTTGTGGTTTTCCCGCCCAAGATTGCCATGGGCGAGGTCAAGCTACCTCCCTGGATGAAGAAGTAGTGAAATCAATCAACGATTATCAGTTCTCAATTGTCAGTTAACAATTATACATGGGCAATGATCATTGACAATTGGTCATTGCCCATTGATTGTTTATTATGGATATCCTCATTTACGGAATCATCAACAGTTTTTCTCTGGCTTTGATGGCGATCGGTTTTACTTTAGTCTACGGAATCTGCCGCCTCCCAAATTTTGCTCACGGTGCGCTTTATGTCATCACTGGCTTCGGTGTCTGGTGGTTCGTTCATAAACTTCACCTAAATTATCTTGTTTCTATCCTCCTTGCGTTAGTCCTCATGGGGATGATCGGAGCGGCCATTTATCGATTCATTCTCATTCGAGTGAGAGGGATGGCCACCTCTGAGATCATTGCCACCTATGCCTTGGGATTGGCCATTCTGGAATTCTTGCGCTGGAGAGGATTCAAAGGGATGACTTACACACTTCCTGTTTTCATCGAAGGCAGCGTCACCATAGGAGGGGTCCCTGTTGACTTCCAGCGAATGATTGTCATCGGAATAGGAATTGTCGTTGTCTCCTTTATGTGGCTCTTTACCCATTTCAACAGGACGGGCCTGGCATTAAGGGGAATGGCACAGGACGAGCATGCGGCGATGATGCTGGGAATAGATTCTGATTGGATGGCAGTTATCGCCATGGCTATGGGATCAATTTTGGCGGGCCTCTCCGCCGTTGTCCTGCTTCCTCTTGGCAATATCGTCGTAGAAGCTGGTTATAACGTGTTGATCCTCTCCATCGCAGTATGCATTGTGGGAGGCCTGGGGAGCTGGGTGGGTGCAATCCTCGCGGCTTTTATGATCGGATTTCTCCAGATCATAACAGTTGCCTACATTCAATCCCATTTTCAGATGGTCGTCGCTCTCCTGGCCATTATCGTCACTTTGATATTAAGACCTTCCGGATTCTTTGGAAGGCAGAAGGAACTGGAAGAAAGGGTTTAGTGGCTCAAAGTTGAAAGCTGAAGGCTGAAAGCAGAAGGCAGAAATTTCACTCAATAGAAAGGTAAAAAGATTTGGATAAAGTTGAGAGGCGCAAGGAGAGATTAGACAGAGGGATCAAAGTCCGGACAGAAGGGATCTATGCTGTTTCTTCATGGCAAGAGGTGGCATACCTCGTCCTTCCGAGATTGGTCTTGATCGTAGGTCTTCTTCTCCTTCCCCTCATTATTCCGCCTCTTTTTGGACCGTATTGGAAACGGGTGATATCCTATGCAGCGATATATGGCCTGCTCGCTCTCGGGTTTGATTTCTTAGCCCATTTTGTGGGGCTCGTCTCTTTGGGAGGAGCTTTCTTTATCGGGGTGGGTGGATATACCGCAGCGATCCTGAATAAATCTTTGGGTCTCTCACCCCTGTTTACCATCCCTATGGCCACCGTTGGCGGGGCTATTATTTGCACCCTTCTCCTTCTTCCTGCCCTTCCTCTTAGAGGGGTCTATTTTGCCATTGTGACTCTGATGTACCCTCTGGCTCTCATGAGAATTATTGAAGCATTGAATATCTTCGGCGGAACGGATGGTATCCTTGGAGTAGCAGGTTTCCCCAACACATGGATTGAGCAATATCTCATTATCTTTATCGTGATTTTCGCACTGTTCGGTTTAAGGAGATTGGTGAATGAGGATATCGGACTCGTCTTTCGGGGCGTCAAGGATAATGATCAGTCTGTCAGAGCCTCCGGATTGAGCATCACCCTTTACAAAGCCATCGCTGTTTTTATTGCTTCGGGACTTGGTTGTCTTGGAGGAGCCTATCTTGCCCATATTTATATGTGGTCGGGAATTTCACAATTCGCTCTCGATTTTTCCGTCATTCCCATTGCTGCCACAGTGATAGGTGGAGGAGGCACTCTGGTAGGTCCCTTATTGGGTTGTTTCTTCCTGGTCCCCATCTCAGAATGGTTACGAACCTTTGGAACGTTAAGAATTGTGTTCTATTCCGTGATCCTGATGGCATTCATTATGTTTCGAAGCGAAGGAATCATGGTCTATGCCCAGCGGAAATACCATCAGTTTCAGAGGTGGGTAAAGGTATGAGCGGAGAGGACATTCTCCAGGTCACAAATGTCTGCAAGTCTTTTGGCGGCGTCCAGGCACTATTGAATGTCAGCTTCAATGTCCAGCGGGGCGAGGTCTTTGGGATTATTGGCCCCAACGGATCAGGGAAAACAACCCTCATTAACTGCATCACCGGTTTCATCAAGATGAATTCCGGCAAGGTTCTTTATAACGGTAAAGACATCAGTTATAAGGCACCCAATCAGATCGCCAATCTCGGACTTACAAGAACCTTTCAGATCATGAGACCCTATTACAGCCTTCCGGCCTACAAGAATCTGATCATTCCCCTTTTCTCCCCGAGGGCAAGGCGCAAAGGCGGATGGCGGGGAGGAGGAAAACTCGGGGATCGAGCAACGGTCAGCATCGATATTTTAGAGGAGATCGGCTTCGAGAGAGATTCCTTCGTACCCTATAAACTGGCATCCAGTCTCCCGACAGGATATCTGAAGCGCCTTGAACTGGCTAGATGTCTTGCCTTGAGACCCGATCTTATCCTGTGTGATGAAGTCTTCTCCGGGCTCAGCATGAGCGAAATCGCCAGCATGGTTCCCTTAATAGAAAAATTGCAGATGGATGGAATTACCCTGGTGATGATTGAGCACAGATTGAGGGAACTCTTCCGGGTGGCCAGCCGCGTGATGGTCTTAAACTTCGGGGAGAAATTGACAGAGGGCATCCCTGAAGTGGTCATGCAGGATGAGAGGGTAAAGGAAGCTTACCTGGGATCGGAGAAGTTGCTCGATTATACGTTTGAAGCGTAAGAGAAAAGAAAGTTGCTTCAAGCAAGGCCAAAGCCTTGCGCACCATGTAAAACGTTTAGATGCGTTAGCGTTAATACCTCCGAACTTGCACTGAAGAGACATGGAACCCGAACTCGTCTTCACCCAATTTGAGAGGATGTCCGAAAAATATCCGAATCGGCCTGCCATCATTTATCTCGGCGAGAAGTTTACCTTTGTCCGGTTGCGAAATCTGATCGATCGATTTGCCACGGCCCTCCATCATCTGGGAGTGCGAAAAGGCGACAAAGCGGTTCTTTATATCACGAACTCTGCCCAGTGGGTAATCTCCTTCTTCGCGATTCAAAAGATCGGGGCAGTGGTGGTGCCGGTGGCCCCCATCTACACTTCTTTCGAAATCGAATATATGATTAACGACTCCGGTGCCGAGACGATCATCTGCCTCGACACCAATTTCGGTTACGTACAGGATGTTTTTTCAAAGACCTCTTTGAAAAGGGTTATCGTTACGAACCTTGTTGATATCCTTCCTCTTTGGAAGCGCACCGTTGGCTTCCTCTTCGACAAGGTTCCAAACGGCATCGTCAAAAAGACTGAAAACGTCTATTTCTTGAAGGACCTGATCAAACAATCACCCGAGAAATTGAATGTAGAAATAGATCCCTGGAAGGATCTTTCTTATATCCTTTATACGGGGGGAACGACAGGGTTTCCTAAGGGAGTCCCCGGCAATCACATGGGTATGATCTCCTATGTCAGGGACGTGATGAAGGATGTGGCTGGAGGATATATCGAGGAGGGAAAGGATACCTATATCGCGATCAACCCTCTTTTCCACATCATGGCTCTTGGATTGTTTGTCGCCATCGGCTTAAACTATGGGAACACAACGGTCATCATGCCCGTTCCGCAGGTCGATGCCATTTTGCGAGCCATCGAAAAATATCGAGTGAGATGGATGCTCGGAGTCCCGGCTCTGTACCGCATGATTCTGGAGAACGATCGCTTGGACCAATATGACCTGAGTTCCTTAAAATACTGCTACTGCGGAGGAGATGTGCTTCCTATCGAGGTTTTTAAAAGATGGAAAGAGCACCTTGGCGTCTCCATCTATCAAGTCTACGGTTCCACAGAAGCGGGCCATGTCACCTACAGCCGCCTCGACAGAGAACCGGAGCTCACATCCATCGGATTACCCCTCAAGACCAGGCAATGCAAAGTGGTCGATCCTGATACGTTGGAGACGGTTCCGATTGGCGAGACAGGGGAGCTTGTGGTCACATCGGAATATACGTTAAAGCATTATTGGAACAAACCTGATGAAACGAGCCGATCCTATGTCGAAATCGATGGTAAGATTTACTATCGAATGGGCGATTATGTCAGACAGGGTGAAAAGGGAGATATTTATTACGTCGAAAGATCGGCAGATGTGATCAAACACAAGGCTTACCGGGTCTCTGCTTCAGAGATTGAGGCCGTGTTGCAAGACCATCCGACGGTCATCGGAGCCTGTGTGATCGGGGTGTCCGACCCAAAGGTGGGCGAACGCATTAAGGCCATCGTCGTCCTTAAGGAAGACGCACGCGGAGTGGATGCTTCTGAATTGACCAAATGGTGCCGTGAGAGACTTGCCCCGTATAAGATTCCACAATATATCGAATTCAGAGATATGCTTCCCAAATCGAAAGTTGGAAAACTTTTGAGACGCGAAATCAGGGACGAAGAACGGCGAAAGACAGCGAAGGATAAGAGATAGTCACACCACAATGTCAAACCTCAAAGTTCAAATGCCCAATCGAATGTCAACTTACAAAATCAGAAAATTTGAAATTTGAGTTTTTGAATTGATTTGACATTTGAGCTTTGTCATTTGTCATTTCTTCCAATCAGGCTGTGAGAAAAGGCAGGAAATGGAAATCTACAACGAACTCCTGATCAAAGGATTTGAAAGAGCCTGCGAGAAATACCCCGACCGGCCAGCGATCATCTATATCGGAGAAAAATTTTCTTACAGGAGATTGAAAGACCTCATCGATCGTTTTGCGACGGCGCTTCATGATCTAGGAGTCAGGAAGAATGACAAGGTGATGCTTTACATTCCAAACTGCCCCCAGTTCCTGATCGGATATTTTGGGGCCCAGCAGATTGGAGCCATCCCCGTACCCGTGTCACCCATCTACACGCCTTATGAGATCAAATACCTCATCAATGATTCTGGAGCCGAAACGGTCTTATGCCAGGACACAAACTTCAGATATATCCAGGAGGTCTTTCCCGACACCTGTTTAAAGAGGAGCATCGTTACAAACTATGTGGACCTACTCCCCTGGTACAAACGTGCCGTGGGGACCTTGTTTGATAAAGTTCCGGATGGGGTGGTGAAGCAAGGTGAGACCGTTTACTTCTTCAAAAATCTAATCTCAAAATACCCGCCTCGACCTCCCAAAGTGGACATTAATCCCAGGGAACATCTTTGTTATATCTTATACACGGGTGGGACGACTGGCTTTCCTAAAGGGTGCGCCTTGACTCATGCTGGAATGGTCTCCTTCGTCCAGGAAATTCGTGCTGTTGGCGAAGGGCACATTGGAGAGGGCAAAGAGGTCTTCATCATGGTCAATCCCCTTTTCCATCAGATGGCGCAAGGGGTCATTCTGGGAATGGTTCTGACCAAAGGAAATACTGCTGTATTAATGCCCATTCCACAGGTTGATGCAGTTTTAGAAGCCATACAGAGAAATAAGGGGACCCTCTTTTTAGGTGCCCCTACCCTTTACCGCATGATTCTGGAGAACGATCGTGTAGGCTTTTATGACTTATCCTCCCTGAAATATTGTTGGAGTGGAGGGGATGTTCTCCCCCTTGAGGTCTTTAATCGCTGGAAGAAACGGTTCGGCGTGCCGATCTATCAGGTCTTCGGGTCAACCGAAGTTGGTTTTGTCGCCATGAGCCCTCTTGATAAGGAACCTACTCCCGGAAGCCTGGGGCTTCCGCTGCCCTCCAGAGAAGTAAGGATTGTAGATCCGGAGAATCTTCAAACCGTCCCTGTTGACACACCCGGTGAACTGCTCGTGACCTCCGAATATATTCCGAAAAGCTACTGGAACAAACCTGAAGAGACAGCGGCTTCTTATGTTGAAATCGACGGGAAAATTTGGTATCGGATGAAGGACTTTGTTCGAAGGGATCAAGATGGGCAGCTTTATTACATGGACCGGAGCGCTGACGTCATCAAATATAAAGGATACCGGATCTCCTGCTCCGAGATTGAGGCAATCTTGCAAGATCATCCAGCCGTGGTGGGCGCCTGTGTCGTGGGTGTCCCAGATTCCAAAGTGGGAGAGCGTATCAAGGCCATGGTCGTTCTCAAGCAGGATGCGAGAGGTGTGGGTGGAACAGAGTTGATGAAATGGTGCCGCGATCGATTGGCCCCTTATAAAGTTCCGGGGTACATCGAATTCAGGGATATGCTACCCAAGTCCAAGGTCGGAAAACTCCTGCGGCGTGAAATCAGAGAAGAAGAACGAAGACGTGTCGCCAAAGGCGAACGCACCATCCGCGTGTGAGCCACTTAATCTACCTTGAGTGCTTCCTAACTTTCTGTTTCCTTAATCCAGAAAAAGGTGTATATTGCAACCGTAAATAAACCATACAGATATGCCTCGACCACAATGACAATTCATTCTGAAATTAACTCGATTCCATACAATATTATTTGAAACCGTCTTTTCTGGAAAAATAACAGGATATTTACCCCTTTTTGGGCAGAAGAGAGCCCTTGAGTGATTTATAAAAACGTAGAAGCAGCTTAAGAAATGAAGGTGGACGTCAACAATTATCGCAGGTGATTATGGCACCCGACTTATGGTCGCTTTATGCACTTATGCTGAAAAGCCGCTTGTTTGAAGAAGCCATTGCCAAACTCTGGCACGACGGATTGATCTCCGGTGAGATGCATCTTGGAACGGGCGAAGAAGCGATTATCGCAGCCGTCGTTGCCCAACTACGTGAAGGCGATGCCATGGCTTTAGATCATCGCGGCACCGCAGCTCTGCTCATGCGAGGCATAGACCCTGTTCCTATTCTGCGTGAACTGCTTGGCCATCCAGACGGACTCTGCGGCGGCATGGGCGGGCATATGCACCTCTTCTCTAAAGAGCACCTCGCCGCTTCTTCAGGAATTGTCGGCGCAGGGGGGCCAGCCGCGGCCGGTTTTGCGTTAGCAGCACAGTATTTACGCCCCGGTGCGGTCGCTGTTGCCTTCTTTGGGGAGGGGGCCATGAACCAAGGCATGTTGATGGAATCGATGAGCCTATCTTCTGTGTGGAATTTGCCCGTCTTGTTTGTCTGCAAGGATGACGACTGGGCTATAACCACCCAGTCCGCCAAAGTAACTGGAGGAAATTTGAACGAACGAGCGCGCGGGTTGGGTGTGCCGGCCGTTGAAGCGGATGGGTTGGACGCGTCCGCGATGTGGGAGGCTGCGCAAGGCGCAATTGAACGCGCGCGTTCCGGTCAGGGGCCGACCTTCTTGCATGCCCGCTGCGTGCATCTCGAAGGCCACTTTTTAGGCTTTCAACTGATAAGGATCGTGCGCGATCCGATCAGAGAAATGGCTGAAATTGCCGTTCCGCTTACAAAGTCCTTCTTACGACCTGGTGGCGCTGCCTTGCGCGAACGCATGGCTGGGCTGAAAACCGTTATTGCGGCGGTTCTCTCAACAGTGCGCGATCCACGCCGGGATCGAACCAAAGACCCTCTACCTCGTGCCCGCGCAGCCCTGCAGTCAGACCCGGCACGCTTGCAAGATCTGGAAGACAAACTTGAGAAGGAAATAAGCAATCTCCTTGCATCTGCCTTGTTGGAGGTGGTGTCATGAGAACCATGCACTTTGCACAGGCAGTGGATGACGCGCTCGCCCAGGCTATGGCTGATGATCCGCGCATTGTTCTCTTCGGCGAAGATGTTCCGCTGCTGCGGCGAGACCTTCTTGTGCGCTTTGGACCCAAACGTGTGCGGGGTACCCCTATCAGCGAAAGCGCCTTCTTAGGGGCTGGAGTAGCCACCGCCATGGCGGGATTGCGCCCAGTTGTGGAAATGTATATGGTGGATTTCCTCGGTGTGTGCATGGATGCCCTGCTCAATCATGCAGCAAAATTAGAAGCATTCTCCGGAGGCAAATGGACTGCGCCGCTTGTGGTGCGGGCGCCCTGCGGCGGCGGCTACGGCGACGGCGGGCAGCACGAACAGTCATTGTGGGGTTGGCTGGCACACATTCCGGGACTGACTGTACTGGTCCCATCCACACCTGCCGATGCGGGTAGCTTGATGTTGGCAGCCTTACAGCACGATGGTCCGGTCGTTTTCCTCGAGCATAAACTTCTCTCAGAAACCTGGCTGGAGTTCCTTGGTTCAGGAGCACGGCGTACGGTACAGTTTGATGTTCCTGCCGAGGGAGCGAAAAGCACTGTCCCCGAAAAGTGGAAACCCCTTTCCATCGGCAAAGCTGTCCTTCGGCGCGCTGGAGATGATGTGACAATCGTCAGTGTAGGAGTGGGCGTGCACCGCGCTCTAGAAGTCGCCCACGCCGTTGAGGCGGAAGGGATTTCAGCAGCCGTACTGGACTTACGAACCATCTCCCCACTTGACAAGACGGCCCTCTGCGAAGCAGTCGCACACACCGGGCGCTTACTGGTCGTAGATGAAGATTACGAGGGCTTCGGCCTGTCGGGCGAATTGGCAGCAGTAGCACTGGAGGCGGGCATCCCATTGAAGTATGCGCGGGTATGTACCCAGACAACAATCCCTTACGGCCGCGACCGTGAAGATCAAACTTTACCAAACGTGAAGCGCATTCACGCTGCGATTGAACAGCTTGTAGGGGACAAACGGAAATAAAAGATGGGGGCTAACAATTGCGCGAACGCGGACTGGCATTTCGCCCTGCTGCACTGCGAGAAATGGTCACCGTAAAGATCCTGGCATTAAATGGAAATGCGAGAAAGAAAGGTAATACAGACATATTGATTGACCAGACCTTATTCTTCCTCTCTCAATTTTCCAATTTTCTCCTGCATCGAACTCAATGATATCCCACTGAACGTGATAATAAGAAACCTGGATTAGGCGTCGCGCTTTGCTCCAACTGGAAAATGAAAGAAAAGAATAGAAATCTTTCGATCACCTCAGTGCTAAGGCGCTATGCCGTCTTATCTTGGAGTTGTGAAGGAAGAGATTAATCGGTATAGCAAATATTCAAGAATGAATCAGGAAGTGGGAATGAACGGAGGTTTCTTTAACGGGGTATCATACAAAGTGCCAAGCCCCGGCACTTATCTTCTTGAGCGTCAGCTGCTACCACTGCTAACTGTCCTCGAGCCTCCTCCGCTGCTACCACTGCTACCGCCGGAACCCTGTGAATAATTGACTATTATTCTCCCTTCGGAGTCCCTCATTGCGCGGTTGCTCGGCTCTGATCTTTTTAATACCTCAATTCCGTTCTCCTTGGAGTGTTTTTCTTTTTGTTGCTGAGCTCTTGCGTAGGTGGGATTATCAGAAAAGTGGACCGTGCCTTTCTCATCGACCCATTTATAAAATTCCTGTCCAAAGATGTCTTCGGTGAAGGCTGAGAGAGCAAAAACCAGAAATATCATCAGCACGATCCTTCCCACTCCGATCCCCCCGATCGACTCAGTCAATTGGATCAAACATACACCAATATGTAAGTTTGTCAAGCAAATTAAATGCCAGATCATTCCGGACGAAAAGCTGTCAAAACGAATAAAATGCAGTTAATTGACGTAAACCTTCGTGAGGACGTTTTGCCAAAAAATGGAATCGAGGGTTCCGAAAAACGTCTTTTGCTTCGGAGAATTCTGGATTTTTTTAAAAATCTCAAATCTATAGCCCAAAATAGGCCGACTTCACATCCGGGTTCTCCATCAGTTCCTGGGAGCTTCCTTCCAAAACCGCTCCGCCGTTTTCGAGGATATACCCATGATGGATGATCGGTAAAATAGGCCGGGCATACTGCTCGGAAATGAGAATCGTAATTCCTGTCTGGAGATTAATATCGTGGATGGATCGGGCAAGCATAGCCTCCATCAGCGGACTCAGCCCGAGTAATGGTTCATCGAGAAGAAGCAGCTTTGGCTGTGCCATTAGGGCTCTTCCAATGGCCAGCATCTGTTGCTCCCCTCCGCTGAGAAACCCTCCTTCTCTCCCCTTCAGACTCTTTAACGGTGGAAAAATGGTAAAGACATATTCCAAAGTTTTCTTCGCTTCAGCCTTTGTGGCTAAGTATCCACCTATCTTCAGATTCTCCAGTGTGCTGCTTTCAGCGAAGATTCTTCGCCTTTCGGGACAGAGGACGATCCCTCTCTTAGCTCTCTCGCTCGGCTTCATGAAGGTGATATCGGTTCCTTCAAACGTGACATTTCCGAGGACCGTGATCCTCTCGCCGCCTTTCATCTCTTCCTTCTTCTTCACGTCCAAGATGATCCCCGAGATCGTATACATCAGCGTCGATTTGCCCGCGCTATTCGCCCCGAAGATACCTGTCACCTTTCCACCCTGACAGCTCATATTGATATTATTGATCGCGATGGCATTCTCATAGAAAACCATCAGGTTCTTAATCTCTAACATGGCAACGCCTCCGTTCCGAGGTAAGCTTCTCTCACCTCTTTGTTCTCCATCACTTCTTCGGGGGGGCCTTCCGCAAGCTTCTCCCCAAAATTCATCACCATCACCCGATCGACCAGACGGAAGAGTTCTCTCAAACGGTGCTCGATCATCATAATGGTCATCCCTTCCATTTGAAGCTTCTCCACCAAAGGTACCATCGTGGAAATTTCGCTCATGCTGAGCCCTGAAAAAATTTCATCGCAAATGACCACTTCAGGCTTCAACGCCAGACACCTGGCGAGTTCAAGACGCTTCAGGTACCCGAGAGGAAGAGAAGAGGCAATCTTATAAGGGACATAAGCATCCCGCTCGAACCCAATCTCCTCCAGGATATCGATCGCGACCCCATCCTTATCCCCGAGCCTGCCTCCCCGGGTTCGGCGAATCCTCGGTGAATTCAGGGGCACAATCAGGTTTTTGAAAGCTGGAAGACTATGATAGGGTCTCATCACCTGAAATGTCCGGGTCACGCCGAGGTCCGCAATCTTATGGGGCTGCATGCCCGTGATCTTTCTATTTTTGAAAACAACTTCGCCTGAATCGGGCTTTACAAAACCCGTGATCAGGTTGACCAGGGTGGTTTTTCCTGAGCCGTTGGGTCCGATCACACCGAGGATTTCTCCTCTCACCATTTCAAAACTCAAATCCTTGACGGCCATCACGCCGCCAAAGGATTTCGTCATTCCCCTGGCTCGAAGAAAAATTTCTTCCATGTTACACTTCTTCCCAGTGTTCGAATTGATGATATTTTCGTTGAAGGACGTTCATCAACCCTTCGGGTTTATAGACGATGAAGCCGATCAAAATGAGGCAATAAACAACAACCCTCATCTGTCCGAATCCACGCAATGCCTCGGACAAAGGCGTTAAGATAAAAGCCCCTATCACAGGGCCCACCAGAGTGCCCATCCCGCCCATGACCGTAGCCGCGATAGGGAGTATCGAATAATCTAAGGCAAATTGCGAAATCCCAACCCAGCCGTAGAGATGGCTGAGGTATGCGCCGCCGAAGCACCCTATCAGGGCAGCGATGAAAACGGCTTTCGTCTTATAAGAAGTAATGCTGATGCCAGAAGCCTTGACTGCTTGATCATTGTCTTTAATGGAACGCAGAATCAACCCGATGTCTTCGGTCACCAATCTCCTCATCGCAAAGAGAGCAATGATCACGGCCCCTAATATGACATACTGGTCAACCCAGATGTTCGGAAAGGTAGCCAGGGCAGTGATCCCTTCTGTACCACCGAAGATATTAAGGGCAATGATAATATAAACCGTCAGCAATGGAAACATGAAACTGATGATGGCAAAGTAAATGCCCCTCAAACGGAGACAGGGTAAAAGAACGAAGGTGCTGACAGCAGCGCCAGCAATCGTGGCGATCGGAATGGTGAGATAGGGTGCCCAACCCATCTTCGCACTTAAGAGACCTGAGATATAGGCACCGGAACCGACGAAGAAAGCTCCTCCCAAGCAAACCAGGCCGACATATTCGGCAAGAAAATCGAACCCCAGGGCAAGCAGTGCATAGATGCCAGCCTGACAGAGAACCCTCTGCCAGTACATCTCCAGGAAGAAAGGCGATAGCAATAGACCGAAGATGAGCACGACTCTCGGGGCAAGAAGATAAAACATCTCTCTCCACGACGTCAGGGCGTACATACCCTCGGTTCTGACTTTGATGCCTCGATCTAACCGCTCTCTACGTCTCTCCACAACCACTCACCATCCGTAATAGGTAGGGCGCAAGGAGTGAGGGGTTAACACCTTACGCTTTGCGCCTCGCGCCTTACGGTTACTTAAACTCTTTCCTCCAGTTCTTTCTGCTTTCCGAGAAGCCCCGATGGCTTGAAAATCAGTATCAAAATGATGGCGCCCACCAATACCACAGATTCCCATACCGAACCGAACAGGGCAGTGCTGATAATCATCGAAAAACCCAGCACGAAGGACGCCAATACCGCACCGGCCCAGCTCCCAAGTCCTCCGATGATGCAGACGGCGAGAGCATTAATTAAAATTCTGTACCCTGCCTCCGCCGTCACATTCCCCAACGGGAGAATGATGACCGCTGCCAGGCCGGCTAAGGCTGAACCGATGGAGAGGGAGATGACAGCAGCTCGATCCGAATCAATCCCGAGCATCATCGCGGCCTGTTCATCCTGAGCAATCGCTCGAAGTGACAGACCCGTTTTCGTATAATGGGTGAAGAGCCAAATGCAAGCGACCACCGCCAATCCTCCCAAGATCACAATCAATCGTTGTGCATCGATCAGCACGCCGGCAATCCTTATCTTGCTATCAATAAAAGAAGGCAGGACATAAAACGGACCGATGAATCCCTTGAATCCCCCGATCCCCTGCAAGCGCAATCCTTCCAATATGATTAATCCAACAGCAAAAGAGGCGATGATCTCTGAGGTCGGCAAACCTCTTAGGCGGATAAGAACCAGCCGGTAAATCAGCGCTCCTAATATCGACGAGATACCCAGGGAGATCAAGATGGCAAGCGGATAAAACAATTTGAAATCGTGCACCAGGCTCCAGGTAAGAAAGCCAACCAAAACATATAACGCGCCGTGGGCAAAATTGGGTAAGCGGCTCACTCCATAGACAAGAGTAAACCCTACCGCGACGAGAGCAAAAATAATACTATTTACGGTTCCGTAAATGAGGATGTTCATAAGGAAGATTAGAGGTTAGAGGCCGAAGGATGGAGGCTAAATCTCTTTGCCTCATACCTCTAACCTCCAACCTTAAATCAATCTTTAGGATTTCTTAAGCCAGGGAGGCATCTTGATGGAACCCATCGATGCTGCCTGAGGATGGACGGTCACTCTCTTGCCATCCTGCCATTGTACCCAGTTTCCTAACACGCTTGTCTTTGGATCATAGCCGTAAATGATTTGATGATTTTCATTGAACCGAATTGTCCCACGAACGGCCGGCAGATTCGTCTTCTCAAGGGCGGGGATGAGGGCTTCTGTCTCGGTTGATCCGGCACGCTCGATCGCATCCTTCAATACATAAACCCCTTCGTAGGCGCTAACACATCCTGTGCTCCGGGGGGGAACCTTCCATCTCTTTTGAAAGGCATCATAATATTTCCTTGTCCACGGCGTAACATTGGACGGAGTGCAGCCGGTCTCCGAAAGAGTGACGATGGTATAAGCACCCTTCCCTTTCGTAGCCTCCCAGAATCCCGGGTCCTCTGCTGCTCCGATGAATCCGATGGGAAGAGCAGGAATTTCCATATCCGCCCATTGCCTCAACATGATCGATGTCTCGGGGGAGTAAGCCCATATAAATAGAACCTGAGCGCCAGATTTCTTGCAATCTCCCAGAGCTACCGAATAATCCGTCGAAGCGATAGGGTGTTTATCGAAGCCCACCATCTCCCAACCATCCTTCACAGCCAGATTCTTTACGATCTCGGCAGCTCCCCGGCACATGGCGCTATCATCAATGGAGATGAACATTTTTTTGAATCCAAATTTTTCTTTAATATCATGAAGCAGGTCCACCCCCTCTTTGATATACCACGCCACACTGCCACTCTCTCTGAAAGAATATTTATACTTTGCCAGATCAGCACCCACCTTCTTATCCCATCCGGGAGTATAACAACCGATGGAGACGATATCGAGAATTTTATATTTGGCGTAGAGATCGATGGCAGCCAAGCCACATTCCGACATGCAGGGTCCGCCAACGATCACGTCCGACTTCTTCTGTAAAATAAGTTTTTCAATGGCGAGAAGAACTTCGCTGGTCGGGACGCCTGGTTCCTCATCTCGGGTATCAATAATCTCAAGCTTCAAAGGTCTCTTGGTATTGCCTACTTTCACGCCACCGGAAGCATTAATCTCTTCAGCTGCCAGGATCATCCCTCTTTCACCATTCTGGCCATAGGCACTTGCTCGAGGAACCGGACACCCCACCACAATGGGCTTGGCCTGGGAATGGACTACACCCATGCCAGACATCATCGCCCCTGCTCCAACAGCAGTGGCTCCCAGGGTTTTTAAGAACTCACGCCTCGTCTTTCTCATGGGTTTCTCCTCCTTCTCCTTTAAATAAATTTACTGAAATTATAGGCTATATAGCACAATTAAAAACTTCAAGTCAATTGGAACACTCGCTTCCCATCCCCGGTTTTTTCTTTGCCCGTGATCGAGGTGGATCCACTCAGCATCGTCCTCCGATGGATGTCGAAGGGTGACGGAGATAGAAGGTTCGAATAAAAAAGCTTGACAAAAAAATTTTCTGTTGTATCAAAAGAAACACGGGGTGCGAATAAGGGGTTCTGTTAATTCCCGTCATAAATGCAAAAATAACATTCCTGGAGGTGGATTATGTCTATTGACGTGATGTTTTCTCAGGAGGAGATCTCTTTTCGAAATGGGTTCAGGGCTTTTCTGGAGGGGTTGGATCTCTCCTTCATCCTCAGGATGGACAAGGAGGACGAGAAGGAGTTCCCGAAGGATTTCGTCAGGGCCCTCGGACAAAACAACTATCTCGGCATCCCCCTGCCAAAGAATGTCGGAGGGAGAGGTCTCAACACGGTCTGCGCCATCCTTGCCGAGGAGGAACTGGGCGCATTGGCCTTTCCTTTGGGTTGTGCAATGGGGATGTCAACCTATCTTTGCCGTGCCATCTATAAATACGGCAACCCAGAACTCTGGAAGAAATATGTCGTTCCCACCATGAAAGCAGATCTGATCTGTGCCGAGGGGATTACCGAACCCCTGAAAGGTTCTGACATTGCTCGTTTGCAGACCGTAGCAAGAAGAGAAGGGAATCATTACGTCATCACAGGGGAAAAGCGCTTCCAGAAGGGAGGAATCGGAGCCGACTGGTTTCTCACCTTTGCAAGGACGAATCCTGATGTTCCTCCCCACAAAGGAATTACTGCCTTTATCGCCGAAAGAAACCACGGGGTCCAGGTCGTGGAACAGTTCAACCTATTGGGATGGCGGGGAATGGGAGCCTCCCATCTCCTCTTCCGGGAAGTGGCCGTTCCTGAAGAAAACAGGGTGGGTGAAGAGGGCCAGGGATTTGAGATCCTCATGTACCTTCTTCAAACGGAACGTTTGATGGAGGCTGCTACCGCGCTTGGCTCTGCCCGCGAATGCCTGAAAATTGCGGTAAGGTATTCGGATGCACGGGAACAGTTTGAACAAAAGATCCGAGAATTTCAAGGAATTAACTTCAAGGTCGCTGACATGGCAGCCACCCTTGATGCAGGTCGCCTTCTCTGCCTGCGGGCAGCCAAGCTCATCGACCAGCGTGAAAAAAGGCCAAACAGAGAAGTGGCCATGGCGAAATTTTATTCAACGGAGGCAGCCTGGAACATCATCGACCAAGCCCTCCAGATCTTAGGAGGCATTGGTTATACGGATTATTACCCCATTGAGAGATTTCTCAGGGACGTCCGAGTTGCCAAGATCTATACAGGCACGAATGAGATCATGAGGGAACTCACTCAGAGAGGAACCTATGATGAACTTCTAAAGGAAAAACCTTCGCCCGCGTGGAATCTCTGGAAAGGATCAAAGAATTTGATCTAATACAATTTCAGATTGGTGATTTCAGATTTCAGATTTTAGTTTCGAAAATCCAAATTCCCTAGCACAGCTCGTTGTGGTAGGCGGTAAGAGCATTCCGAATTCCGAAATGGCCATGAAACCGACCATCGAAATTCTTGATCACTGTAATGCCTGCGGGGCTTGTGTGGAGATCTGCCCTGTTCTCTGCTTGAAGATTGGCAATGGTTTGCTGGAGATAGCCAACGAAGAGGTTTGTTTCGGGTGCCGCAAGTGTGAAGATGTATGTCCTGGAGAGGCAATACGCATTAAAGGTATTGTACCATGACCGAACGGTCTATTTTCTTCGGGAAGAACAAGTTGCTGAAATGTAAATAAAATCTCATTTCACTCTCACATTACGTAAACTGGTTTATTTTTTTCTTGACAAAAAAATTAAGTTCTGTTACTTAAGTTGAAAATTTTGGGTGTTTTTTCTCGTCTGACTGATTTTTTCCTCACATTTACTATTTAAAAAACGTTGAGACGGCTGAGACAAAGGGTTTCTCCGTCGTCATTCGATGCTTATCCCGATTGAACGCGGAGGATTCTTGTCTTTTCATTCATCCCTTTCGATCATCTTCCGAATCGTCAACACGAAATCCATGCCTAAAAGGGTAAAATTATGGATTGGAAAATAACGGCGACAACATTGTTCTGTGAAACAGTGAAAAAGTGGGTCCCCATCATGGTTTACAAAGATGGACGGGCGAATTGTGGTTATTACCACAGACATCATGTCGTCAGCAAAGAAAATCCTGGCGGATCTTCCTGCCATGGACCTCAGGGATGTGCGCTGTGCGAGGCATATAAAGGAGATGTTTTTTCTCGGGTGGGGTAATCATCCACAATTTATCGGTTGATCCTTTACTGTTTGCGACAGAGCAAACAAAAAGACGAAGGGAGGTTGCTATGGATAAAAAGGCTTTCATTTTAATGATGGGTTTTGTTTTTGGCATGGGTATTTTCGGATGTGCCGGCGAGAAGGCAATGGTTAAAACCGCTCCCTCTCAGATTCTTCCCGTCAAGGTAACGGTGGACGGCGTTGAGAGGCTCAATGCGATCGCAGCCAAACCGCCCTTTCAGGGTACCGACGTTCTTGTCTACAGGGTCAATTTCAAGCTTTCCAACCCGAACAATGTCGTTGCAAAAGTGGACGATCTTTATTTTGAGGCAAAGATAGATGATGGGACCGCGGATAAGGCCATCATACAAGCAGTTTCCATGCCCAGTTATCTCGTTCCTGCTGGCGGGGAAATTCTCTGGTCTTCAACAGAGCCTTTCCTTTATGGTGGAATGCTGGGGCAACTCATCACGCGCGGTGTTGGCGGGGCAGATGGGATGAAGGGGGTGCTCCAGAAACGGGATGAGATTTGGACGGATTTAGGGGCCGACAAGAAACCATTTTTTGTTGAAGGTAATATCACCACTTCCCTTCCGGACTTTCCTAAAATGGGAACCGTTCGCAATCAATTCAAGACTCAATTCACCATTCCCAAACTGTAGTTGAACGAGGAGAGAAGAGTGACTAAATCAATTACACAAGAGACGTGGGATAAGTTCCGTCCCTCTCCGGAAGAGGATACCTTCCCCAAACTCTTAAAGCGCAATTATAACAAATGGGGAAATGCAAAAGTCGCCTACAGGTATAAAGATTATGGATACTGGCGAGAACTCACCTGGAAAGACTTTTATGAGCGAGCCAAATGGCTTGCCGGAGGTTTGGCCAGTCTCGGTTTCGGGCAGGGCGATAAGATTGCGATTTGCGGTGAGAACGCTCCTGAATGGTTCTGGGGACAGACGGCTGCCCAAAGTCTTGGAGGGGCTTCCGTTGGTTTGTATACGGACTCCATTCCCTCTGAGCTTCAATATATTATTGACCATTCCGATGCAAAAATTGTCATGCTGGACGATCAAGAACAGGTAGATAAAATCCTGTCCATTAAAGAGCAGATCCCTAAAGTGGAAAAAGTGATCTACTGGATCGCAAAGGGAATGTGGAATTATGATGACCCCTGGCTCATTGGCTTCGACGATATGATGGAGTTAGGAAAAACCTATGAAGCCTCTCATCCCAACTTCTTTGATGAATCGGTCGATAGGACAAAAATGGATGATGTGGCAGTCCTCCTTTATACCTCTGGGACGACCGGCTTGCCAAAGGGATCCACGGTTACCTACAGGAATCTTTTGAGTCTGTTCAATGGCTGGGATGCGGCTTTACCCTGGAATGAGAAAGATGAAAACCTCTCCTTCTTGCCACCGGCTTGGATTGGTGAACAAATCTTTACCGTGGCACCGAATTTAGCAAAAGGGCTTGTCGTCAATTTCATTGAAAAGGCAGAGACCGTTCGTTCTGATCTTCGCGAAATAGCCCCCGGTGTCATCCTTCTCGGGGCAAGACAGTGGGAGATGACTTGTTCCGAAATCCAGGCCAAAATGATTGACTCTGCCTTTTGGAAAAGATTTCTCTATAATCTGTTTCTTCCTGTAGGTTATAAGATTGCTCAAGGCCAAGAAGAAAGGAAAAAAGTGAGTTGGCTTTGGCGTTTCCTCTTTTTCTTTGGGTATTGGGTCGTGTTCAGACATTTGCAGGACAAAATCGGCATGACCCGGACCAGAACTCCTATTACGGCCGGAGCGGCTCTGAGTCCGGATAATTTCCGACTTCTACGGGCAATCGGGGTTCCGATTGCACAGGGATATGGTTCCACCGAAGTCTCCGGCCTCGATGTCCTCCAACTCGAGAAGAATTATTATCGTTCCGAAGGATCAGGACAGCCTTTCCCTGGGGTGGAGGTAAAGATCACGGAAGATGGAGAAATACTGCTCGGCGGTGTGGGAGTCGTTCAGGGATATTATAAACGGCCTGAAGAGACCACGAAAAGCTTCAAAGAAGGCTATTTCTTCACTGGCGATGGTGGATATATGGATGAGGAGGGAGAGCTCTACATTATCGATAGAGTGAGAGACATGCAGACCACGAAGACGGGTGAAAGGTTTTCTCCCACTTATATTGAGGGCCGATTGAAATTCAGCCCCTTTATTAAAGATGCGATGGTAATCGGAAACGATAAACATTTTGTTACGGCGCTCCTCAACATGGATTTTGAAAATACGGGGAGGTGGGCTGAACGAAACCATATCGCCTATACCTCTCATCCGGACCTCTCGCAAAAGGAACAGGTCAGGAAGCTTTTATCCGGGATCCTCCAACGGATTAACACGACGTTGCCTGAGACGACCCGCGTGAAAAGGTTCATTGTCCTTCACAAGGATTTCGATCCAGATGAAGCGGAGCTGACACGAACCCGCAAACTGAGGCGGGATTTTGTGGAAAAGCGTTATGAGAATATTGTGAACGCAATGTACCAGGGAGATGACCAGGTAGATATTGAGACGACGATTACATACCGCGACGGCAGAAAGTCGGTCATGAGGCTTCCGATCTATATTGAGACGATCCAAGGGTGAGGACACATGGCAGAAATTACCAGAGATATTACGAAAAAACGGGAACAGAGATACAGTTACGGGTTGACGCTGCTTCGAGAATGTATTGAGAAGAAACGGCCTTTGACCAATCCCAATCCTAAGGAAAGAAAAACATTGCTTCGGGCCGAGAACATCAGCATTGCCTTTGGCAAGCTTCAAGCCCTCAACAATGTGAATGTGGAAGTCAAGGAAGGAGAGATCCTGGCCATCATCGGCCCCAATGGTGCCGGAAAAACATGCCTTCTTAATGTCATGAGCGGCTTCTACCGTGCCCAGCAGGGGAACGTCTTTTTGGAAAAGAAAAGAATCACCCATTCTTCATCCCACAGAATTGCTGAACTTGGTTTGTGCCGTACGTTTCAGAATATTGCTCTATATACCGGCCTATCGGTGATCGACAACATCATTGCGGGGAGGCATCCTCATATCGGATACAACTTCGTCACTGGAATGATCTATTTCCCCTGGGCAAACAAAGAAGAATCCTATCAGCGGGCCATCGCAGAGGACATCATCGATTTTTTAGAGTTGGAGCACGTCAGGGGATCGGTGGTGGGGATGCTGGCCTATGGGTTAAGAAAACGAGTCGAACTGGGTCGAGCCTTGGCTCTGGAGCCGAGGATACTCCTCCTCGACGAACCCATGGCGGGGATGAATCTGGATGAAAAGGAGGACATGGCTCGTTTCATCATCGACATCAATGAATTTTTGAAGATCCCCATTGTATTGATTGAACACGATATGGGTGTGGTGATGGACATCGCCGACCGGATCGTCGTCCTTGATTTCGGCAACATGATTGCCGAAGGGATCCCTGAAGAGATCAAGAACAATCCTAAAGTCATCTCCGCTTACTTAGGAGCAGGATAAAATGGAAGAGATCATCAAGTCGGTTGTCTTGGGACTGTGCAGTGGAGGGATTTACGCTTTACTGGCCATCAGTTATGTGGTCATCTATAAATCAACACGGGTATTTCCATTTTCCCAGGCCGCGGTTCTGATCATCGGTGCCTATCTCATGTGGTTTTCTCTGATTGTCTGGCACCTACCCATATGGCTGGGGTTTCTGATTACCTGTGCTGGAGGAGCGATTTTGGGGACTGTCGTCGAACGAGCATTCATGCGTCCCCTGGTGGGACAGCCCATTCTGGCCCCCATTGTCGTGACCTTATGTCTTATGATGCTTCTTCGCGGAGTGGGAATCCTGATGGGCCAAGGGAATATCCAAGGTTATGGTGAATCATTCTTACCGCTTGGTGCCTGGAAGGTTGGTTTTCTTCACATCCCCCAGATTCAGGTTTACGGTTTTGCTCTCTGCGCCTTACTCATCGTCGCACTTATGCTCTTCTATGCAAAAACAAGAGCCGGACTGGGGATGAGAGTTGTCCATGAAGACCACGTGGTGGCTCAAAACCTGGGTGTCAATGTCAAGCGAATCTTTCAGTATAGCTGGATCATCTCCTGTGTCATTGCTGTGGTCGCCGGTATGCTGCTGGGGAACATCCAGGGGGTTGGCCTTGACCTGGATGCAAACGGCTTGATTGCTATCGCCGCTGTCCTCTTCGGAGGATTAGAATCTTTCACAGGCGCAATCGTCGCTGGCCTTGCCATTGGCATCCTCCAGATGTTAACGATCCAATTTATCGCACCCCTTCTTCCCGGAGAGACCACGATGATGGCTCCATTTGTCTTTTTATTGTTGATTCTTTTCATTAAACCCTATGGTCTTTTTGGCTTAGTCAGAATAGAGAGGTTATAACCGATGAATATCAATCGACCCTGTGGTACGTTTGACCGGAACTACTTCCAAGCCAAAGAGCTGTACAGAACTCCACTGCGTAAGACATTACTGGTGCTCTTGATCATCGGCATGTATCTCTTACCTTTTTTGACAGGCGATTATGGAATCTCCATTCTCACCCTTATCTGTGCTTTTACAATCGGGATGCTTGGTTTGCAGATCATCACCGGTTATTGTGGCCAGATCTCCATCGGGCATGCGGCTTTTATGGGCGTGGGGATGTACACCGTCGGGATTCTCCAGAGGCATTTCGGGATCAGCTTCTGGATGTGCTTACCCTTGGCTGGATTAGTTCCCATGTTCATCGGGATGATGTTCGGCCTCCCTGCTCTGAGGATGAAAGGGTTATACCTTGCTTTTGCCACCTTAGCCGCTCATTTCGTGATTGTGTATGTCATCAGTAATTGGCGATCAGTGACCAATGGGACGGATGGGATGTGGATGAAGCGCCCTGATGCCCTTTTCGGAATCGATTTTAAGACTGACCGAAACTATTACTTTTTGGTATTAAGCATTACGATCCTCATGACCTACTTGGCGACGAATTTAGCCAGGACAAAATTAGGCCGATCCTTCGTTGCTGTTCGAGACAATGATATTGCTGCAGAAGTCATGGGAATTAATATCGCCTATACCAAGATTTTGGCATTCGGCATTGGTTGCTTTTTTGCGGGGATTGCCGGGGCCCTGGGAGGAGCCTATTATGAATATGTCAATGTCGAATGGTTTGGCCTGGATGACTCCATCTGGTATCTCGGATTCCTTGTCGTAGGGGGCTTTGGGAGCATCTTCGGTGCGATTGCAGGGGCAACCGTTTGGAAGGTCATGGATGAGTTCAGTACACTCGTCACCCCTATCGCCGAAACCTTTTTGGGTGGCGCTGCTTTTTATGCCTCAGCAGCCTTCTCATTAATCTTTTACTCTTTGATCATTATTGTTTTCTTGGTGTATGAACCGAGGGGAATTGCCCATCGATGGGAAATCATAAAGAGATCCTACCGTCTACATCCTTTCCCCTATTAAGGATGGCGTGGAAATAGAGGTTTAAAGGAGAATATCATTTCTAACAAGGAGGTAAGAAAAATGAAAGGAAAAAGTGGGCTTCTTTATTTATTAGCAGCGTTACTGGTTTCCATTTTCTTCTTGTCTTCTACTGACGAGGTAGCCGCTGGGAAACCATCCG
>Ga0315282_10001919_pt1 | contig 38922 bp, 41 predicted proteins | sample YL17G07_20_MG_FD_203693 | JGI IMG/M metagenome (GOLD analysis project Ga0315282, IMG submission 203693) | Sediment microbial communities from Yellowstone Lake, YNP, Wyoming, USA - YL17G07_20 | ecosystem: Environmental > Aquatic > Freshwater > Lake > Sediment | place: USA: Wyoming | collected... | reverse complement strand
TTTGAATTAACTACATTTATAATTTCAGACTAATTTAACAGATTTTAAATAAAATTGCAAATTATTTTTACCATAATTTCTACTTCTTACTTCTAACTTATTACTTATTACTTTTTACTTTAACTGCCAAATCCATTTATCCAATTCATCTCTTTGTTCTTTGCTGATTAAATAAATATTATCACTATCGCCTTTTTTAGCATAATAATTATTGTCCTTATCGGCAGTGCCAACCATTAAAGTATTATTAATGCCATCACCACTAGCTTGAATAATAATCAAATGTTTTTCTAAACCAGTGCCGGTAAAAGACTGCTCGGTAATTTTTACAGCTGATAAATTAGTCATAATCTCCAAAATTTTATCAACTTTATCTTTGCTGACACTAAATTGCATGGGCAGACTACCCTGCCAGATATCGTCCTTTTTTTCTATAGTGAACTCTCGGTTAGGATACTGAAATCTAACTTTAGTAACTTTATTTTTATCGGTAGAAAAAATAGTTAAATCGCGCCAATCGCTTTGATTAAAAGCGCTGTAGAGGTTACTTTTAATTAAATAAGTTGCTGGCGAGATTGAATCGGAAATATAGGTGCTGGTAAAATCATTAGCTAGTTTACCGATTATAAAATCGGAAATTTTTATGTCGCCTTTATATAATTTTACTTCAATACCGCTACTTGTATCGGTATTTAATTCTTTCTGTTTCTCTTGATTATTACTAATTAATTCTAAATTTCCTTTGATCGCCTGATCTAAATCGTCCATAACCAAACTCATCTGTGCCGTAGCTGCATAAAAATCTTTACTACCGACGATTTTCCACCTAAACTGCTCCGAACTTGCCTGTGGTGTGTTTGCCTGCGGTGAGTTCGCCGAACCCGTCGAACCTAGCGAGGGATTTGTCTGTTTTTCCAAACTAGTAGTATTACCTCTACTCGTTATATCAATTTTATCAATCTGATCAACTTTGACTTGAGCTAAAAAATTTTTAGGTTTACCTAAATTTGCTTGCCAATTTTTTAAAGGTCCCTGATAAAGAAAAGCCAAGCCAATCAAAAAGACAAGAATAGCCGCTAAAATTGTGGTCTTTTTATTCACATTCATATTAATTTACAATTTTAAAATTATTAAATTAAAAAGTTGATTGAAAATTGTAAATTGTAAATTGAAAATTATTGTTATATCTCATCCACCAATTTACTTCTTCGTCTTAAAAAATATCTAATCAATCCAAAAATTATCACTATCACCGTCAAGCCAAATATATTTAAATAACGTACTGCCGCCTTGGTCATGTCTGATAATTCCTTAATAGGACGGTCGGCAATCCCTTTGGATCTGATGTTGATTAAATCTTGGTCAAGGCTTAAGCTATCAACTAAATTTTGGAAAAAGACTAAATTATCCGGGTTATTACGTAAGAAATTATCGCGAATAAAATCGCTATCCCCCACCACCACTAAACGACCAGACTCGGTCTTAGTTTGAGTAAAAGCACTAGTAAATTTTCCTGAAATAGCTACTGCCAGATTATATTGACCGGTTTGATTGGTTGACGAAAAAGCCAACTGTGGATTTAAATCGAAACTATCGGTTTGCAACCAAGCCTTATTAGTGGTCTTAGCTAAATATGAAACTTTATCCTCTTTTACTTTATCGTCATTGACGTCTAAATTTGAAACCCAGGGCAAGACTAAGCTCTCGAGTTTATTAGTCACCACATTGTCTTGATCAAAATCTTGCTTAATAATCTTGGGCCAAAAAGGATAATTGGTGGAAAAAGTGACAAAGCCTTGAGAAAAAGCAGCCATACCGCTTGATACATCTAAAACTAAATTATTGTTTAATTTAATGCCATAACTTTCTAAAATTTTATTTAAGCCTAAATCATTCTTTTCCGCCGTTAAATTTTGACCAACCTTCACCCCGTCAGCCAGGATCAGTAATGAACCGCCTTTGATTAAAAAAGCGTCTATGGCTTTAAGTTCGTCGTCTTTAAATTTTTCTTGTGGACCAATAATAATTAAAGTATTTATTTCTTTAGGAATTTCTTTTTCACTAGCGAAATTAACCGACTTAATCTCATATAATTCGCTTAATTTTTTATAAGCCAGACTAATATCTTTTTCCGGGTCCAGAGTGCCATTTCCCTGCCATAAACCGACCACTGCGATTTGTTTACTGCTTACTTTTTTTATGGCGGCGGTGATTTGGTATTCTAATCCAGAAGTATCTTCTATCACCGGTATGGTCTGGGTTTTATCGCCGTATCTAACTACCATACCTAAATAACCGTTGATTACTTGAAGTTTATCTTTTTCTAAAGCATTAAATTGCAGCTGTGGTATGCCCAAAGTGTATAATTCACGTTGTGTGTCTTCGTCACTACCGGGATTAATAAATTCTACTTTAACTTTACCTCCGGAATAATTAACATATTCATCCAAAATATCCGCCACTTCCTGCCGTAAATTGACAAATTGAACTGGCAAATCAGTAGAAAAATAAGCTTTAATATTAACTATATCGGTTAAATCAGTCACAGTTTTTTTACTGGCGCGAGAGATTGAATAATCTTTATTCTGGGTCAAATCCCAGCGGTAAGAAATCTGATAAGAAAAAAAGTTAAGCATGACTAAAATACCGATAACGATAATTACCAACAAACCGAAATTCGTATTTTTCAAAAATTTTTTATTTAAAGTCATAATTGAAAATTGATAATTGAAAATTACATCCTACTTCCATCCCCTACTTTCAATTACTCTGGCATTTAACCACAAAAATAAAAAAATAAACGACAAATAATAAATAATATCCTTGGAGTCAATCACGCCTTTAGCGATGTTATAAAAATGGCTGCCTAAACCTAAAAATTGCATAACTGGCACGACGAATCTTGGCGCTCCGACTAAAACAAAATCAGCACCGATAACAAAAGCGGCAAAACAAGCAACCAAACCCAACATAAAAGCAATAATTTGATTTTTTGTTAAACTGGAAATAAATAAACCCAAAGCCAAATAGGATCCGCCTAAAAGTAAGGCGCCTAAATAACCTCCAATCACTGGCCCCCAATCTAAATTACCCAGAAAGGAAACACAGATAGGTAAAGTCAAAGTTAAAATTAAACTTAAAAATAAAAAAATTAAAGCACTAAAAAATTTAGCCAGAACCACTTGCCAATCAGTCAGCGGTAAAGTTAGTAAAAATTCTATGGTGCCGCTCTTTTTTTCTTCGGCCCAAAGTCTCATGGTTATAGCCGGTGATAAAAATAAAAAAATCCAGGGTAGAAGCGAAAAATAACCGCGCAAGCTGGTCTGGGCAGCAAAAAAGAAAGAATTAAAAAACAGCCAATTGCCCACGATCAGAAAAACCGCAATAAAAATATAGGCAATGGGAGAATTGAAATACGACATTAGTTCTTTTTTGAAGAGAATAATAATAGTTTCTAAATATTGTTTGTTCATATTACGAAATTTATAACCTATAACTTATAACTCATAACTGATTTATTATTTAATTTCACGAGTTATTAGTTATAAGTTATGAGTTATATGATTATTCTACTTCGTTAATTCCCTAAATACCTCTTCCAACGACACAGACTTTTTACTAAACTCCAGTATGCTCCAACCATTATTCATTACCGTCATCGATAAATATTCACGTAAATCAACACCTGATTGGGGTTTGATTTCATAGCCATAAACATCCTCCGCTTCTCGATCTTTCACTTCCACGGATTCAACATTTTCCATTTCTCTTAATTTCTCTAAAACTATCTCCTTTGACCCTTTGATTTTAACATAGATTAATTCACTAACACCAATTTTTGAAATTAATTCCCGTGGACTGCCCTCTCCCACGATTTTGCCTTGATTAATAATAATCACCCGGTCACAGGTGGCGCTAACCTCGCTTAAAATATGGGTGGAAAAAATAACGGTTTTTTCCTGACCGATTTTTTTTATTAACTCTCTGATTTCCACAATTTGATTAGGATCAAGACCGGTAGTTGGCTCGTCTAAAATTAAAATATCTGGCTGATGCATTATCGCTTGTGCCAGTCCCACTCTTTGACGATAACCTTTGGATAATTCTTCAATGAGTTGGTGCACTACTTTAGCTAGTCCACAAATCTGCACCACTTCTTTAATTCTCTGTTTAGCCTGTTCTTTATCTAGACCGCGAATTTGCCCAATAAACCTTAAATATTCCAAAACTTTCATCTCGTCATAAAGCGGCACGGTTTCCGGCAAATAACCGATCTTTTTTCTAGTAATTAAAGAGTGAGTAGAAACCTCTAGTCCGTCAATTTTAACACTACCGGAAGTAGGTGCCCAAAATGAAGTAATAATTTTCATGGTAGTGGTCTTGCCCGCGCCATTCGGCCCGAGAAATCCCAGAACCTCGCCTTTATTTACCGTAAAACTAATATTATCCAATACCGTATTGGTAGCGAATTTTTTTGTTAAATTTTGTATTTCAATCATAATTTCACTATTTGACACTAATAAAAAACGAATTTACCCGAATTAAATACCTATTTAATTCGTGCTTAATTCGTATCTAATTTGTTTTTACTTGAATTCGTCTAGCACTACCGTCCTGATAATAACTTGATTGCCTCGTCTGATCTTTAAACCTAATTTATCACCTGGTTTAAATTTCTGCAAAATTGATAGTAAAGTATTTTTTCCTTCTATTTTTATACCAACAACTTCCATAATAATATCGCCTACCTGCAAACCGCCTTTTTCCGCTGGTGAACCTTGTAAAACCGCTGGAACATTATCATCGGTCTGGTTGATCCAAGCGCCGCTGTTAACCGGTAAGTTATTATCTTGAGCGATTTGCGGCGTTAACATGAAATATCTAACGCCTAATCTCGGCCGGACAATACGCCCGATCGTCTTAACGCTATTTATTACCGGTTTGGCGTCATTAATCGGGATGGCGAAACCGATGGAAGCGCCTGCCTGGTCAATGGCTACGTTTATACCCACGATATTACCAGTTAAATCTACTAGCGGCCCGCCAGAATTGCCTAAGTTAATTTCCGCATCAGTCTGAATAACGTTATCCAATGCCTCGGCATTTCCCGCCTGATCGGACGCTTCTAGGCTTCTGCCTAAACCGCTGACGATACCTTTAGTAGCGCTATTTTGATACCTGCCTAAAGTATTGCCGATGGCAATGACCGTTGAACCGATTTGCAAATTATCGCTATCTCCCAACTGGACGAAAGGTAAGTTCTTATCGAAAATTTTTAAAACAGCCAAATCGTTTAACGGATCTTTACCGATAAATTGGGCATAATATTGTTTACCCGTATTCAAAATTACGCGATATTCGGCAGTTTTTTCCTGTGCTGATGTGACGACGTGTTTATTGGTTAAAATCAGCCCATCAGCCGAAATTATAAAACCTGTGCCCGAACCTTTTACTACTTTTTCCACTTTTTTGCTTTGTGCTCCGGTGGATAAATCGATGGTTACGGTTTCCTGCTGGTCGTAAACTATAAGGCTGACAACCGCCGGAATAACTTTTTTTATGGCTTGAATCGTGGCTTGCTGATCATCTAGGCTTAAATTCTGCGCCGTTGCTGGTACACTGTTATTTAAATAAAAATAACCCATCGACAAACCGCTAGATAGTCCAAACAAAAAAATTAAAATAATGATTATTTTTTTAACATTCTTCATAATATTATTTTATAATAATAATTCTTAAAGTCTTTTTAATGGTCCTTTTTCTCGCTTTTTCTCTAAAAACCCTTCTAATCCGTGCCACTTAGATTCTTCTGTCATTTTTCTTCTTTGTTCTTCTGTAAAGATCTTCTCACTATCTTCTACACTTTCTATATTTTCTTTTCTGACTTTTTGCTCGGGTTTAATCAAGCTGTCTTCTATTTTTTTCATACAAAATTTTTTATTAATTGTTACGATTTTTATATTATAGCATCTTTTTAAAAAAAGAAAAGTTTAATCTTTACAAAGCCTGATTTTTGTCTTATTATAAATAAATCCACCATTGGTGGGTTTTTCTAAAGATAGTTTACATTAATTAACTTTCAAAAAACTTAAATAATAAAAATGGTTATAAATAATCTTAAAGCAGACGAAATAAAAAAACTTATTGCTTTCTTCTATGAGATTGGTACGCTGCGAAAGGTTATGCGCTCACACCGGCAAGTGCTGTTGACTGATGATTTATCGGATAATATTGCCTCTCACTCCTTCCGTGTTGCTTTAATCGGTTATTTTTTGGCTAAAGAACTAGCTGCTGACGCCAATAAGGTTATAAAAATGTGTCTTCTACATGATTTAGAGGAAACTAGGATTGGCGACCAAAATTGGATTCACAAAAAATATATTAAAATCTTTGATGATGAAATCAGGCAAGAGCAATTAGGTAATATACCACACCATCAGGAGTTACTGGCTTTAAGCAAGGAATTTGAAGATAGACAAAGTCTAGAAGCAAAAATAACCAAAGATGCTGATTTATTGGATCAGGTTTTACTCCTAAGGGAGTACCAATGGCAAGGTAATAAAGAAGCTTTGGATTGGCTAAACCTAGATTCTCCCAAAGGCAACCAACAAGAAAGAAGAATGTCCACTTCATTAGCCAAAGAGTTTGCGGAAGAAATCAAAAGACAAAATCCTAGCGTCTGGTGGGCCAAGCTTTGGCGAGGGGAAAGAAGACAATAACTTGCGGGGTCGCCCCAGTTATTCGACGGGGCAGATCCAATAGTTTTTTTTCTTTTGTCATCCTCCGGCTTGACCGGAGGATCCAGAACGGTGAAATTTCAAATAGGTGGAATTTCTAGATTCCTGCTTTCGCAGGAATGACAACAAATAATGCGGGATCGTCTAAAGGTAGGACACCACCCTTTGGAGGTGGCTATCCTGGTTCGAGTCCAGGTCCCGCAGCAAACGTATTATGAACCCTAAAGAATTGAAAACTCTCATCCAGATAATCGTTGCTGAAGCTTCTAAACTTCGTGATGCACGGACAACTGAGCATCAAACGCCAGTAAATTATGCTTGCGTCTTTTCCCAAAACGAACAAGAATATGAATCATTACTCGCAGCTGCGAGGCAACTTGGCAAAGCAGTACAAGAAACCGCGATGGGTCCAGTATTTTATTTTGAGCCGTTAAACACCATTGCAGGCAACCTTCGACTCGTGAAAATCCGGAAACCTGATCCAAAGCGAACGCAACGAGGTGATGCAGATTTTACAGTTACTGATTATCTGACCTTTAAGAAAACATATTTCGGTAAGCCTGGCTTTAGCATTATCGAACGGCCTAATATAGAAATGATTGAGCTTACCGACCCCGCGTTTAATGTTCTTGCCTACTTTTCAAATCCCCCGCTTGGCAAGGTCCTCAACTTAGATTTTTGACCCGCCGACCGAGACGAGTCAGCGTAACCCCTTAACTGATACTCAAAAAATCCTTATACTGACTAAAACTGGTCGGTACTAGACCGAGGAACACAGCACTATATGGTTTACTTACATCATTAGTAGTCTAATTAAGAAATGGTACTTCTGACAACTATATGTGTACCTGCTTTAAGAACTTTACTAACGAATGTTACATTCAATCTCGTTAATTTAAATTAATATTTACAAAATAAAAACAACTATCAGATATAAGTATGTCTTCACAGCCTAAACCGAAAAAAATAAAAATTGATACTTTGATTATTTCCGATATTCACTTAGGAGATAGAGCAACCCGTTGCCAGGAAATTCTTGAACTTTTGGATAAATACGACTACAAGAAGTTAATTTTAAATGGTGACATTTTAAACGGTTTACGCTTACAACGCCTGCATACCGGACATTGGAAAATTCTATCTAAATTCAGAAAATTATCAAAAAATCATGAAGTAATCTGGGTGCATGGTAATCACGATGCGAAACCGAATATTTTATCTCAGCTTCTCGGTATTAAAGTTTATAATCGGTATATCTGGCAATCGGACGATAAAAAATTTCTGGCTATCCACGGCCATCAATACGATTTATTTTTACATAATAACTTCTATATTAGCCGACTGGCTTATGCTTTTTATAGCCTATTGAAAAGACTGAACCCCAACGGTTATTTAACAGACTTGATTAAAAATCATAATAAAACCTGGCAAAGAAGTTCATTGGAAGTGGCTAAAGGCGCTTTAAAATTAGGGCGACTATTAGGTGCTAATTATGTTTTCTGCGGCCATACCCATAAAATCTATACTGATGAAAATTGGGGAATAAAATATTTTAATACCGGCTCATGGAATGAAAAACCTTCGGCTTATGTTATTATTTTGGGTAATAATGTTAGGCTCGATAAAGTAGATTAAAAAAATACGAATATAAATTGCGGGTCCGCCTGCCTGCGCAGGCAGGTCTAATGGTTGGACAGCAGCCTTTGGCCTGCCTGCGCAGGCAGGAGCTCAGTATGTAGGTCCGCCTGTCCGCCTCTGGCGGAATTCCTACCTCCGCAGCCTATTATAATAACCGCACTTTACTCTATAGTGCGGATATCTTCCGGCAGTCCCTAGGTAGATCTTGCCGACGCAAAATGTTGTAAACCCCGTTACTTGACCACCGGGCATTTACCCTCGGCAAAGACCGCGAAGTACTTCAAGTAACGGGGTAAAAATTACTAAATCCTGCCAATTCCTTATGTCAAAAAGTAATTTAATTAAAGGTATAGATTATCCCGGCATTTCGATAATTTATTTTTGCCATGATGGTCAAGGCAATTTTGTTATGGCTAGAAGGAGTGCTAAAGCGCGTGATGAAAACGGTTGCTGGGATATCGGTGGCGGCGCTTTGGAAATTGGCCAGACCGTTAAAGAAACTTTGGTTAAAGAAATAGGAGAAGAATATGGTACTAAGGTCTTAAATTTTGAATTCCTCGGTTATCGTGATGTCCATCGAATAAATCAAGGTAAAAAAACGCATTGGCTTGCCCTAGATTTTAAAGTATTGGTTGATAAAAACTTGGTTAAAAATAATGAACCTCATAAATTCGATCAAATCACCTGGTTTACTCTAAATAAATTACCAGAGAAAATCCATTCTCAACTCCCACAATTTTTTAAGCTTTACCAAGATAAACTTAAATGATTATTTAGTCTGATGGCCATCAAGTAAATTTATTAAAAAACTTTTTATGTTAAAAAAAATAATCATTATTTTCATAATTTTATTGATTATCATCGTCACCGGTTCCGTCTTGGTAATAAATCTTAAAACTAACAAACAAAACTCTACAACAAATAATCTAACTAGCAATCCATTGGAAAACTCTACTGCCGATACTTTACCTAATAAACCCACCGATACCACTACTACTCCGACTACACCTGTCTTATTAAGTCCGCCAATTGATAATTGGTCAAAGCGCGTTACTAAAAAACCCTTTGGTATTTATGTTTCTCCCGGCCACTCGCCAGTCAGCCCAGAACGTTTTACCGGCTATCATACAGGCGTTGATTTTGAGACCTTTTCTGATGAACAAAATAAAGATATAACAATTACAGCTATCTGTAGTGGTCCGCTTTTACTAAAAGAATCTGCTTCCGGTTATGGTGGAGTAGTAGTACAAGCTTGCCAGCTTAATAACCAGGACATCACGGTTATCTATGGCCACCTCAAACTTTCAAGTATTACCGAGATAAAAGGTCAGCCATTTACCGCTGGCGAAACTATCGGTATCTTAGGCAAAGCTTATAGCGGTGAAACCGCTGGCGAAAGAAAACATCTACATCTAGGTATCCACAAAAACACGGCTATTGATATTAAAGGTTATGTACAAACTCCGGAGCAACTTAACGATTGGCTGGATATTACCAAATATCTTAAATAATTTCTCTAAAATAAATAAAATTAATGGATACGTTTAAAACAATTTTATTACACTTGATATTTAAAATTAGTATTTTACTTAAAGGTCTAGATGGTGTTTTGGAAATGATTGGTGGTTTTTTATTAATGGTAGTTAGCCAAATAAAGCTTAATGAATTAATCATCCTGCTTACTCAGCACGAGCTGATTGAAGATCCCCATGATTTAGTCGCAAATTTCTTAGTCAATCTGGCTCATGATTTTTCGGTCAGCGTCATTTTTTTTGCCAGTCTTTATCTACTTTCCCATGGCGTTGTTAAAGTAATTTTAGTCGCTTCCTTATGGCGAGGCAAGCTCTGGGCTTATCCTACCGCCATTATTTTCTTTTTTATCTTTATTATTTATCAGCTTTACCGTTACAATATAACCGGAGCCGCTTGGCTAATCTGGTTAACCGTTTTTGATTTTCTAGTGGTATTACTCACTTGGTGGGAATACCAACACTTAAAAAATAACTTAAATAAAATCTTATGAAACTTATTTTAAAAGAAAAAAGTTATTATCTGCTGCGCTTTGATAGAGGTGAAGAAATATTAACTCAATTAAAAAAATTTTGTCAGCGAGCTAAAATTAAATCCGGAAATATTTCCGGCTTGGGTTCTTGTCAAGAACTATTACTATCTCATTATGATTTAGAAAAAAAGAGATACTCCGATTTAAAAATCAGACAGAAAATGGAAATTAACAGCCTTACTGGAACCGTTGCTACTCTTAAAAAAGAAGTTATCATTCATCTTCATGGACTCTTTTCCGATAAAAGCATGAATGTACGTGGCGGTCATGTTAAAAAATTAGTGGTCGCAGCCACAGCTGAAATTATTATAGAAAAATTTAACGGTAAAGTTTTAAGAGAATATTCTAAGAAGATTGGCTTGAATTTATTAACATAACCTTGACAAAAATTAAAAAATGTTATATTATATTGTATGCTCTTTTTAAAATTTATTCATCAATTTCAAGTTCCAGGATTGGATTAACTAAAATAAATTACTGACCAGGAGGGAAAATGAAAACAGAATTTGAGCAATGTTCAGAATTACAAAAACTAACGAGTGAAGAATTTAAATCGTGGCAACTTATGAAAACGATTGAACAGAAGCTTGAGCCATGGGAGTTACAAAAGGTTAAAAATTTTTTTAGTTTCAGAGTTTTTTCGTTTCAGGGAAAAATAGAAATTTTAAAGATCATATTAACAGCCAAGAAGCACAGAGTATTAATAAAAAAAGTCCTTAAAAGATGTCGTAGAGAATGGAATTCCAACTGGTCAAAACAACATTGTTTGATCCGCGCTAACCCTTATGACTGGGGTGTGGGCGCTTTAAACATTTTATCCCTTGAACAAATCTGTAATTCCTGTAATCTGCCAAGTCTAACTTTGACAAATGATTAAAAATCATTAAAGCAGGGGGGAGAAATATGAGTTATCCTGAAAAAGACTTAAAGAAAATCAAAATGTGTCTGCTGGCTGAGATGTTTCATGTTGGCAATGAAAACTCTTTTGAAAATTGGCCAAAACCAATGATAATCTTTTGCCAGGATGGCTATCTACTAGATGCTAACCAGGCGATTTTAAAAAAATTTGGCTGGGAAAATATAGATGATGTTGAGTGGTCAAGTTTAAGAGAGCTTATCTCTTCCGAACAATGGAAAAGGCTGAAAAAGGGATCAATCAATATAATGGAATTTGACTTGCATCACCACCCTTTATCACTTAAATCAACAGTGCAAAAATATGCAAACGGTTATAGTTTGTCTTTGGAAACAATTTGTTAAATTTAAGGAGGAAAAGGAAATGATTAAAAAGCTTTTACGCTGTGTCCAGTGTGATGAGGTCGTCCCTGATGGTGGAATTTTTGGAGCAATACCAAGCGCCGAACCACTGCCAGGGGTCGAGTGGTCAGATGAAGATCTGGAGATATGGAAGGAGTTCTTCCGTATTCACCAAGGGCATCCCCTGGAAGAGCTTCGTGTCAATCACGATACTATCATCGGCGACAAGCCTGATTGGGAAGCCATTAAAACCACCACTTTTGAAGCCAGCAATGGACGGCAAAATTTCCGTATTAAGCGCACGAAAACGAGCCTTGACCGTCCCGCGGTCTATGAACTAATCAGCGCCCTTGACTGGGACCCTGATTTGGCAGCTGCTTGTTATATCTTATCGAGCTAGATCTATTTTTTCCATAGACCTAGCTCTTTTTTATTTACCCCGTTAAATAAAATAAATCGCAAGCAACACGTATTTAACGGATTTACTTTTAATCTTTTTTGCTATAATATAAAATAATATTAATATATGAAGAAAAAAGTGATAATTAACTTTATTTTTTTATTCTTGCTTATTTTTATCTCTTTTAATTTTACCCTAGCCCAAACCGAACAATCAAATAAAGCTAAGGAAAAAATAATTTTATTAGATATCCCTTTTACAGCCCAAGCACCGCTAGCCAACTGGCACGATCCGCGACAACAAGATGCCTGCGAAGAAGCATCATCTTTAATCGTCATGTCTTGGGTAAAACATCAACTTTTAACTAAAAATCAGGCGTTAAAAGAAATTTTAGCCATGGCTGATTATGAACAACGACAATATAATAATTATCATGATACTTCGGCGCTGGACACGGTTAAACGATTATTTAACGGTTATTACCACTACGATGGGGCGGAAGTTAAAGATATTAAATCCAAACAAGATATTATATCGGAATTAAAACGGGGAAATGCGGTCATCGTGCCGGTTAACGGCCAAAAACTGAATAATCCTTACTACACCAGGCCCGGTCCGGAGAGGCATATGTTGGTAATTAGAGGTTATGATCCCAACACCGATGAGTTTATCACCAATGATGTGGGCACACGTCGCGGTGAAAAATACCGCTATCCCGCCAAAATCATTGAAAATGCTTTAAGAGATTATTTAACCGGCAAAAAAGAACCAATCAAACAAATAAAAAAGACCATGATTGTAATCAGGCCGGAATAATTCTATATTTTACACTTTTGAATATTTTCCAACCGCTACTAAACTGGCCAGAATATTGACAAAAGCCGCTCCTAGAAATTCTAAACCGAATATTGTGAGAAAATTTTGATTAAAATATGACATCAGGTTAAAATCGTAGTCAACAAAAAAAGCCGACAAATAAGGCTGAAGCAAACCCAAAAATAAATAAACCATACCGGCAACAATTATTACTCCAACCAAAGTATAAATCAAAGAAGAAATTAGATAGGGCGAACGAATAAACCAATTAGATGCGCCGACTAATTTCATGATGGCGATCTCGCGTTTATGGGTATAGATTGCTACTCTAATAGCGTTATAAACCACTAATAAAGTAATAATCACAAAAATAGTACTAAGAGCCATGCCAGCCTCACTAATTCTATCAGTAATATCGTTAATCCTGGTTAGCATAGCTTTATAATCGTCAAAATTTCGCGACTCAATTATGTCATCATCAATTTTATTCAAATTAGCAATCAATTCATCATACTGATCTAAATTTTTAGGTTTAATTACCAAACTGGGTGACAACGGATTCTTACCTAACTCTACCAGGGCCTGAAGAATTTCTGGGTCGTTTTTATGCTTGGCTCTAAAACTGTCAATAGCTGTTTGTTTGGAAATATAAACGACTTCTTTTACCTGATCTAAATTACTAACCCTAGTTTTTAATGCGAGAATACGACTCTCTTCAGTATCCGGCTTTAAATATAAACTCACATCAATTTTTTGTTTAACCGCGTTGATTGAAACCGAACTGATAACTTTTACAATTAATAATAAATTGATGGAAAATAAAGCTAAAATTAAAATTATTACCGTGACTAAAGATAACCAGATGTTACGACCAATATCCTGTAAACTAAATTTTATTACACGAGCAAAAGAAAGCAAAAACATATATACAAAAGTTTAGTCTATGTTTAAATTATTTAATTAATCCAAACGAAACTACGAAAATGCGAAAAAATATTTTAGCAATTTCGCATTTTCGTAGTTTCGCATATAAATTAGTAAGTTCGCATTATAATACATACTTGCCTACCGCCTGATCGCTAACAATCATCCCATTATCCAAAGTAATGACACGACGTCGTAATTTATTAACTATCTCTCGATTATGAGTAACCAACACCACTGTTGTGCCAAACTTATTAATTTTCTGCAATAGTTCTATAATCTCATCGGCGTTAATGGAATCAAGATTGCCGGTCGGTTCATCAGCCAATAAGATTTTAGGGCGGTGGACTAAAGCACGGGCAATAACAGCACGTTGCTGCTCGCCACCGCTGACTTGTAATGGATAACGGCGCATTTTATTTTCTAGTCCTACGATCTTCATTACTTGCGGTACGATACTTTTTATTTTTTTAGGTGTTTGTCCGCAAACCTGCAAAGCAAAAGCGATATTTTCCGATAAAGTCTTTTTATTAAGTAATTTAAAATCCTGAAAGACTACTCCAATTTGCCGACGTAAAATCGGCACTTCTGTCTGAGTAATATTAGTTATATCCCAACCACCGATGATTAGCCTGCCGCTAGTAGCTCTTTCTTCACCAATTAATAACTTAACCATAGTGGTTTTTCCTGTACCTGATTGACCAACGATAGAAACGAATTCACCCGGTTTAATATGCAAATTAACTTGATACAATGCCTTAATATCCGGCGGATAGATTTTAGATACACCACGAAATTTAATCATGTTAGAAAAATAGAATTTATTAACTATTTTATAACTATTGCTTTACTATTGTTTAACTGATACTGGACACATTAAGTAATACAATAGTTAGTCAATAGTTAATCATCGCAATTTTTTTAGCGCGTACTTAACCAATTCCTCTGTTTCCGCAAAACTTACCTCTCGGCTGGGGGCACCAAAAGTTACGGCGATTAACTCGCGCCCGGCTGAATCTTTAGCCCTGATCATTAAACAATAAAGTGCTTCATCCAAATAGCCGGTTTTTGAACCAGTTATTACTAAATTGCTGGTATTAATCAACTGATCCGTATTGTTAAACCCATGAACTTTTTTTGTATTTATGGTGGTAAATTTGTAAGTTGGCATGACCGAAGCTTTCTGGATAATCGGATTGGTAAATACTTCTTTAGTTATTATAGCATAATCTAAAGCAGAACTCACATTTTGCGGTGACAACCCCGTCGGTTCAATAAAATGTGTGGAACTGGCTCCCCAATTTATTACTGCTTGATTCATTTTATCGATAAAGTTACTTCGCGACAAACCGCTGACTCTAACTAAAGTCTCAATAGCATTATTGGCTGAACCAACCAAAGCGGCATATAGCAAATTTTCTATCGTCAAAGTATCTTTATCGGCTAATTTAACTTTAGCTGATTCCCACTGGTTGCAATATTGATAATTATATTCCTCATCTTTAATGCTGTAGGTCACCACTTGATTTAAAGTTGGTCTAGTATCCAAAAAAGTTTTAACTGCTACTAGTTTAGTTAAACTAGCTAACGGCAAAGTAGTAGTAGCGTTTTTCTGCCATAAAATTTTATCACCTGACTCAGTCATTACCACTGCTGATTTTACAGTCGGATCAGGTTCACTTTTAGCTCCGTTGGGGGCAACGCCTAAAATTCTACCTACTTCTGGTTTAACTAGTAAGGGTTCTACTCTAACATTAATCACCCCCTGGCTCTTAATCGCTAATTTAACAAAAGCAGTTTTTTCCAAATCAACTACCCGATCAGGATGCAGTTTTCTCTCTGGCCCGAAATCGTTAACTTCCACATCAATAAACTTGCCGTTATCCAAGTTGTAAACGCGTAACCTGGAACCTTTAGGGAAATCGGGTGAAGCGGCAAAATTGCCTTTTTTATGGCTATACCAACTAGCTTTACCTACGACCAAAGCTTCGGAATTAGCGAAAACCGCTAATCTGGCGAAAGGTAAATAAATTTGTGAGCGTACCGCAGATTGGCTGGGATAATCTTTCGTCGGTAGCGGCCGCCAAGAATTATAATTTTTATCATAAAAATATATTTGTTGGTAATAATTGGACGTTTTATCGTATTTTATCTCAACCTGAATCGGTTTTTTGCCGTTATAAGCAGCTTTATTTCTAAATTCAAACTGATAAATCTGACTTAATCTATCCAATTGCCAAGGCATGTCCATAACCTCATTTATTTCGGTAATGTCAACACCAGTGGCATCACTTAAAACACTGGGCATTAAAGATAATTTAATTGATCCAGCAAAAGCACTAACCGTATAACCACGAGTAATGGTCGCTTGGTCCAAATTTATAAAATAAGATTGGTTAACTTCATCGCCAAGACTAACCGGAACTACCGATAAACTTATTAGCAGTAAAAAAATTACTAACAATAATTTTATTATTTTTCTAATTTTAGAAATAAAAAACATATAGTGGATTGACTATATTAAATTATGATATTATATTATAATAATTATAGCACAAAAATTTTAAATCCCAAATCTCAAAAGGTTAATCTAAAATCGAAATTCGAAAATCGTCAATCGAAAATTCATTTGCGGGATTAGTACAGTGGTAGTACATTAGCTTCCCCCGCCTGCATCGCTAATGCGGGTATAGTATAATGGTAGTACGTGACCTTCCCAAGGTTAAACCACGGGTTCGATTCCCGTTACCCGCTCATACATTGGCGGGCAGGCAAGCTAAAAGCGCCAGTTCGATCCTGGTATCCCGCTCCTATGTTAAAAGAATCATCTTATGTTAAAATTAGAGTGAGTGTACCGGTCAAAGCCGCTGACAAAGTAAGGCGCGCCTTGGGTCAAGCTGGTGCCGGTGTTCAGGGCAATTATCAATTTACTTCCTTTTCCTCTCTGGGCATTGGTCGCTTTAAACCAAGCAAAGGTGCCAAGCCAGCTATTGGCAAAATTGGCGAACTGGAAGAAGTTAAAGAAGAAATGATCGAAACCATCTGCCATAAAAAGTTAGTGAAAAAAGTTATTACTGCGGTTAAAAAAGCTCACCCCTACGAAGAGCCAGCTATTGATATTATACCGAGATATGAGATCGAGTAAAATTTACGCCGATGTAGCTCAATGGTAGAGCAGCGGTATCGTAAACCGCAGGTTGTCGGTTCAAGCCCGACCATCGGCTCTAGCAATAGTCCCGACGTTTTCGCAAAGCGAAAAGTCGGGATCCCGACCGAAGCGTCGGGACTCAACTGGTAGAGCAATGGTATCGTAAACCATAGGTTCCGGGTTCGATTCCCGGTCTCGGCTCCAACTATAGTCCCGACCGAAGTTCCGACGATTCTATCGGAATCCCGATTAAAAACATCGGGACGTCGGGACTCCAAATAAAAAATACCTCGCATTGGCGGGGCTATTTTTTATTTAAAACTAGTTTACCAAACTAAAAACTCTAATTTTACTTAACTGTTGATTAGTATAATCATCCAAAGTTTCAGCTTTAACAAACAGATAAGTTAAGTCCAAATTATTGTCAGATTTGTCATTGATTCTAATTATATAATAACCCTGACTGGTTGGTATAATATTACTGATTTGCCCGACAGCTAGACTGTCTACGACTGAACCGAATTTTTCTAAAGCTTGATCATGACTAAAATAGCTTCCGCTGCTATAGTCATCAGCATATATTTTTAATGTCTCTAAATTATTACCACTATTTAAAAGATTATAAATTTTTCCAATTCTGGAGATACCGATCTGATTGATTTGCCTATCTTTAACTATTTCAATAGCTAATATTTTCTCTAGATCCTCTTTATTTGCTTTTAACTTATACTTTTCTGCTAAGTCACTGTAGATTATACTTCTAATTAAATTTTGTTCTACAGCCGTTTTTATCTCACTGGCTGTTTTTATTTGTTTAGTTTGATTATAATTACTTTTAACCCGATTGGTCATGTCCTTATAATCATAGTAATTTATCATGCCGATATTAGTTATATAAGCCGGTACCGGCAGATAATTAGCTATTAGCCTGGTATATTTATTATCAACATTAAAACTGATCAAGATTAAATTAAAAACCAAATAACTTACGAAGAAAAAAGCCAGTAAAGATAAAATAATATAAGCAAAGACCTTCCTTTTTCCGTAAATCTTTGAAAATTTCTTTTTTAATCTTTTTTTAAATCTTTTAAATTTCTTGGCTCTAGCCAATCTCTTCCTTTCTCTCTCTTGCTTAGCCAGTAATTGCTTTTCTCTTTTCTCCGCTAACTTCTTTAACAATTCCTCTTGCTTAACTTTCTCTTTTTCCTTAATTAATTTTTGGAGCTGTTGCTGTCTCTTTTGAATTTCTAGTTGCCTTTTTCTTTCACTCTCTTGCTTAGCCTGTAAACGCTGTTGTCTCTCGTCCTCGTGTTTTTTCCTTATAAACAACCTTTCTTCTTTTAAAATCTTTTTTCTTTCCTCTTGCTGTTTTTTAATAGCTTGTTTTAATTTTTCCTCCTCTTCTTTGGCTTTAATTTTTTCTAATTCATCCCTTTTTTCTACTGCTATTACCTGTTCTACCGGTCCGCTAGTTTGCTTATTGGCTTTTGACTTTAAGCCATCAACTTCTTTAGACGGCGTCAGCGATACCTTCTCCGTCGGTTTTGCTACCACTTGTTTGGGTTTACCCTCGCCAATGTAATCTAAAACTATTTCTCTTTTCTTTTTTAACTCATCAGGATTTAATTTTTTTATACCGTCTAAACTTTTAGGCATAATTATATAATGCGAATTTACAAATTTATATACGAATGATGCAAATAATTATTTGCGGCATTCGCATTAATTCGTGGATTTGCATTATTATTATAGCATAATAAAATTAAAAATGCATTTTGGTTACTCAAAAAAATACTTCCACCATCTTTGGGCATTGGTTATGGGTTTACTTAGTTGCTCCATAGCCAGGCCGGGAATATTAAAAATACTTGTAGTAGTAGCCGAGCCTTCTTTCTCTTGACCGCCTTGAGTTTCTACTACCGCTACCTGCTCACCTTCCTTTTTTAAACCGAGCTTAAGCCTGGCTTGCTCTTCAATAAATTGATTTGATTCCAAATAAGATACGAATTGTTTTAAATCAATGTTTTTATTTTGTAAATTGGCGATCTCTTGTTGCAATTGCTTTACTTGCTGATTTATTTTGTAACGCTGGCTGATATTTTTTGACAAAGGAATACTGATTAATATAATAATTATTAAGCCAACAAAAGCCAAAAATTTTTGGTTAAAAAAAATTCTAGCAAATATATTTTTTTTCGATTTTTGAATCATAAATTCGTTATTTCATATTATACCATAAACCAGGCAAAAAAATAAAAAAACCCACCTTCTGCAAAATGCATAATGGTGGGGTAAGAATTTTTGTTATGTTGCGATTATTTTCGACTGTGTTTTGCTCTCTTCCCTTTTCCCTCCCGGAAGTTCTGGCCTTGTTTGGCCAACTCAACCATCTTGGCCCGACGTTCGGCCACTAATATTTCGTGCTCTTTTTCCAGCTGTGCCCAGCGCTTTTCCTGCTCGACTTTTAACGCTGGCATGCGCTCATATATCAATCTTACCAGCATGCCGTGAGCCCGTTTAGGAAGGTTATTCACCTTTTCATCTATCAGCGCATCAGCTATAACATTCGGATTTACTTTGGAATAACCAACTTTTCTTTCACCAACTTCTCACATCTCTCCCACAGCATACCCTTGAAAAGATCGTTATACTCCCTGGCTACCTCCATAATGGTAGCTTTCAGCATATTGTCTCCAGTACTTGGCTGGAAACGTTCCTTTATATTCTGAACAATATCCTCGATTTCTGTTCCGGCCTCAAATGCCTCTTGGCCGAACTGGTCGTACCACAACTGAACAGTCGTCAGAGTCTCTCTCCATTTACTCTCCTTTTTGTCTTGAGCCTTTTTCTCATCCTCCAACTTACGCTGAAGTATCTCCATGGCCTTTGCCGCAGCCCTTTCAGCCGCGGTCTTGTCCTCCTCACAGAAATCGGCCAGTACTCCCGCGAGTTCTTCTTTTGAGGTCTTGGGATTGCTAGCCAAATACCCTAAGCCAGCATTGACCAAGTTACGAAAAAACCCCTGGCCATTAGAAACTGCCTTTGGCTTCTGTTCATACTTTTGCTGGTACGGTTGCTGCTTAACAAAACCAAGCAGCTCTTGGACTTGCTGGAGTCTGCCCGCTTTGAAGCAAGATTGGCAAACCAATTTATCGGGATCTTTTTCGCCGTCGCAGCCCTCTACCTCATGGAAGGGGCAGACATTTACTCGTTCGCCCTCTTTCATATGATGGACAACTTCCATGTCCACTATAGACTTTGAGGCAGATTCGCCCTTTCCAACGACTTGGGTTTGATTTTCCGTCTCGATATTGTTCTTTTCTGGTTTCATCTCTTCAGTTACTGGACTAACCACATTGGTCTCCCCAGCTCTACCGTTTCCCCCGTTTGTGGGCTGACAAACATTTTTCTCTTTGAGAGATTCTGGAACAATAACCGTTTCATGATTAACACCAGCTGGAAATGAATCTCTCACCTTTGCCAACATTTCCATTCCCTTTCCGTTCATTTTTTACTCCGACATGTTACGACTCCGCTCTATGGAGCCGCCTACCGCTTTCGTTGACACGAAAGTGCTGAACTCCTTGGCAGGAAAGTAAAATTAAGGTTGAGGTGATATTTCTCACCTCTTGCAAAGAACTACTCTATATTAATAGATCAAACAAGCTGATCTAAACTTCTCTTGACTTCCTTAAGCAACTTAACTTCTTCAATCGTCTTCAATAACGCTCGCATATTTCTTGGAGCAGACTTACCTAATAATTCTTTCATATCATCTAAATAGTCCTGCTCTTTTTTAAATTCTTTTACGTAGCTTTCGACCACACATCCTTGATGTAAAAATTGTTTGACCGTCACGATCAAACCTTGGCAACGAAACAGTTTTAGCCCTTCTTCTACATTATGTCTTTCCTCTTTGATTACAATATTTCCACTCCAAACCCTAATTACGTATTTTTTATTGGAATAATCGAAATACTCTTTTCTAAAATATTCTTTATTCATTATTCTTTCCTCCAAAAAAATAGATTTTAATGATCGAAAATAACTAAAAATTTTAGCATTTTTTGAAAAATTTGTCAATAAGAATAAAATTTTAATAATAAAAACAGCTAAAATTAGCTGAATATAATTTAATTAAATTTATTGTATCTAAAAAATGTGATGAGTAACATGTTATATGTTATATGTTATATGTTACGTGTTACGTGTTACGTGTTATATAATATACGATTCACGATGCGTAACCATCTCTCTATCTAGTTTTTGGTGTCACCCAAAACCCTAAATATTTTCCCAGCATCAAGCGAGTCTGCGCTTCTAAAGCAGGGATAGCACCAAAAATAATGATGCTTAAAGGTAAAATCAACCACTGTAATATCATGGCCAAACTTTTACTTAGGCCGTATTGTACTGGTCGCTTAGGTAAAAGCAAAGTAGAGATAATGGCGGAAAAAACCAAGCCAACCATGGCTACGGTCATTAAAGTCCGCGTCACCATGGGCAAATTACTTGACAGCACGGTTACATTAAAACGATTACCTCCCAAGATCAACGGCATCCAACCGATCACGGCAATGATTAAGGCATTAGTCGCCCAAGAATGAAAACCGTAGAGTTGAATTAAAATCCGGTTAATAAATTTCCAACGAGGAATTATCCGCCAATTCTTAATGGTATTAAAAATTAAATAAGGAATATTTTCTACGCCATAACCCCAGCGTCGTTGTTGTTTATATAAACTCTTGACTGATTGCCAGACAGTTTCATCCATCACCACGTCCATAGATACGGGAAAATATAATGGCTCAACCCGATAATCGCCTCGGTAAAAACAAAAGCAATGCCAAAAAATTCTTGAATCCTCATTAACCATATTGGTTGACCAAAAATCTATATCAATTAAAGTTTTAAAGGTCATGGAATGAGAAGAATAAGTAGCTAACTTTTCCTGTCTTATTTGTTGCATCATTTGCCAGAAAGTATTGGATGAAGCCGCTACGCGGGCAAAAAATGGCGCTCGCCAGAGATTATTATGATAAACCGGAATCGGTTGATAACTCGCTCGGTAAGGATTGAGTGCGGTTAAAAATTTATAGGTTAAAACGAAAAAATATCCCGGCCTAATCACGGTATCAATATCAAACACGCTAACTAAAATTTTATCATAATCATAGCCATATCTGTCAATAATCTCTTTTTTGGCTTGCTTAGCCGCCCAAGCCTGATTTGCGCCTTTGCCTTTAATTTCACCCACAATATTATCCGGATGGATAGTAACTAAAAAGTGTTTAAATTTATCGCTAAATTCTTGCTCCATAATCTTTGCTTTTTCAAAAGCCACTTCTCCCGCTCTTTTTTCTGCCGCCAATACTACCATCAATTTATCAGTCGGGTAACCGTCTTTAATCAAAGCCTGTAAAGTGGGCCTGATGATCTCCAGTCCTTCTTCATAAAACGGTAAAATAATTAAATGATAAATTTCCTGCCAATCGTACCTCGCCCCAGTCTGCTCACCTAAATAGGCGGGCGCAAACCGGCCTTGCTCCCCTTTCCCGGTTTTTTCCCCGTCGGATGACTTAGGGAGGAGAGGGGTTGGAGATGAAGTGAGTTTTTCACATTTCCGGCGCCAATCAATCTTTATATTTTTTTTCATTTTTACATAAGAAGCTAATAAATGAATGCCCAAAAAAACTACCAACAATAACCAATAAACGTCAAAAGCAATAATAAAATATGCTACCCAAACCGGTTTAAGGTAAGATAGAGCGAGCAAAACAATTAAGGTAGCCAACGACAAAAAACCTGGAAAGATTTCCAGGATCCGATAGAGTCTTCTCTCGCTACCAGTTAATTCAGTTGCCTTACCGATTTTTAAATAATCCATAAATATCACCTTTAAATAATCGACTGCCAGCTAAATATAGAATATACAAAAAAATGGTAAAAATCAACCAATTAAAAAAATAGTAATAATTAACGAAATAGAGACTAATATTTCTGACAAAGCTAATCGGACTAATAATAATTTCCCAACTATTCCAGCGATTAAGTAAGCCGAGCAAAACTCCCAAAGAAATAAAAGGAATAATAAAAATTACAAAAAAATTGGCTATTCTCTGATTAAAGATTACTTTAATTAAATCCGCTGCTTGCTTGACTAAAAAATAAAAAGACACCCAGCCGATAGCAGCATAAGTAAAAAAGAACATAATCACCCATGCGCGAGTAAGACAAACTTGGTTTAAGGAATTTATTGGGCAATAACTTAATAAATGTCTAACATCGGTAATAAGATAAGCGGTATTCGGAATAAAAACCAGCCAGATGATTGCGGCAAACAAAGCAATAACTTTTTGATGAAATTTTTTAAATTGATTTTTCTGCCAACTTACTTTAAGATACAACATTAAGACCAGTGGGATAAAAACTAAAAAGATGTTAAAAAACACGGTAAACAAATTGTAGTCATTAATGGTATACTTCGCCAGCCAGTTAAATTTATCTCGCAAAGTACTAAAAATATAGGCTGAATTATTTATGTCACTCTGCATAATCTATTAACTTAACCTTTAATTACGATTATTGGTTTTAGTTTGGCCACTTTTAAAGCGATGCCAGCTTGATGCATTACCCCTACTACCCGATCGACATCTTTATACGAGCCGGGCGCTTCTTCAGCCAATCCGGCTTTACTATGACCTTTAATAATGATACCTTGTTTAGCTAATTCTCTGACTAAATCATCGGCTCGCCACTTCTTTTTAGCCTGAATTCGTGACATCTGTCTGCCGGCACCATGGCAAGCGCTACCCCATGTCTGCTGCATTGCCGCATCAGTACCAACTAAAATATAAGAATGAGTTCCCATCGTACCGCCGATTATAACGGGCTGACCAACCGAGCGGTATTTAACCGGCACTTCCATCCGTCCCGGTCCAAAAGCACGGGTTGAACCTTTGCGATGGACTAATAATTTCTTTTCCTGGCCAGCCACCAGATGACTTTCTACCTTAACTGTATTATGACCGATATCATAAAAAACCTTTACTTGCTCATGGGCAATACCAAAAATCCGTTTTAAAGTCTGGCGAACTAAATGAGTTAAAGCTTGACGATTAGCAAACGCACTATTAATTCCGCAATTTACTGCTGCAAAATAATCTCTACCTTCAGGAGAATTAAACGGAGCACAAACCAACTCGCGTTCTCTAATCGGAATATTATACTTACGTGAAGCCGCTTCTAAAATTTTTAAGTAATCGGTACCAATTTGATGTCCTAGCGCTCGCGAACCGCAATGAATGGAAATAATTATTTGCTTAAGCTTTAAATCATAAACACGAGCTACTTCTTGATTAAAAATTTCACTTACATATTGGACTTCTAAATAATGATTACCACTACCCAAAGTACCAACTTGATTGACTTGTCTTTGTTTAGCTTTAACAGAAACTTTATCAACTAAGGCATTGGCAATACAACCATTTTCTTCAACAAAATCTAAGTCTTCTGGTATGCCAAGGCCTCTATCCAAGACGAATTTGGCGCCATCTATCATTACTCGGTCAATCTCGGTTAAAGTAAGTTTAATTTCACCCTCACTGCCTAAACCGGCCGGTATCTCTCTAAATAAGGCTTCGGCCAAGCTTTCTTTTATTTCGCTTTTCTCTAGATCATCTTTGGTTAAAGATAGTAACAAACTACGTACACCACAATTTATGTCAAAACCAACGCCTGCCACTGAAATTACTCCTGTCTCTAAATCAAAGGCCGCCACCCCACCAATGGGAAAACCGTAGCCAGGATGGATATCGCTCATGGCCAAAGCATAATTTATTATACCAGGCAAACAAGCTACGTTATGAAGTTGCCGAAGAGCATTCCAGTCTTTTTCCTGATTAATATCTTCAATCAATTGATCAATAATAACTTTATCTCCATAAATTCTGGCTGGCACCAGCATCTCACGGCTTTTAATCATCTCATAAAGAAAAGGGGTAATTTGTTTTAACTTAAATTTCTCCATAATTTTTATTTCGTTTAAACTTCCTGGGCATTAAAAAAAATTCTCTTAATTTATGAATCACCAGACTAAGAATTAAATGAAAGATCTTTTTCGGCTGGCTAATATTAATAAATTTTTTTGCTTTTAAAGCAGTAAAAAAAATTTGGCTATCCAATCCTTTCGTCTCTACTATTATATAATCACTATTAAAGCTGTCAAAACGATTAAAAAGATGTAAATCTGAAGTTGCCAAAAGTGGTTTATTAAAACCTTGAGCGATCTTGGCCGCCCAAAGATTAGGATTAATTTTTTTACTATAAAACCAACAATGTTCAATGCCATCAAATAAATCAATCTGTTTAATTAAATTTTTTTTGCCGATAGAATCGCGCCAACCGTAAAGTGGATGTGGCGCTAAAATAAATATTTCCGGGTGACTTTTTTTATATTCGGCTAAAGTATTGTAATTATCAATGACTTCAATTTTTTCTTTATCATCGGGATCAATATTTAAAACTACTACGTCGTGATGATGAAGTAAATTTACTTTAATGAATAATTCAATACCAAAAAGTAGTAAGATTCCCTTGCTTTGGGCATAACCAGCAAAATCAGGCCGATAAACTAAGCCTTGGTGACAGGTTAAAGCTAATACCCGAAAACCCAAAAGTGCCGCCCGGTCAATCAATTGATAGATGTTGTAGTTAATAAAATAACCTTCAATTTTATCTTCGCTAGTATGAAGATGTAAGCTGGCTTTTACTTTCATAGTTTAGATATCAACAATACATTGGCAGAAATAAATATTTTTTTTATGGCTACATCTTAAACTACCATATGTAGCTGCCTTAACTTCGGTCTTAAGTTCTCCGTGATAATCTGCCGGGTTTATGCCTTTCGCTCGGCCAACCAACTTCCACTGACCTTTAATTTGTTCAATTTTATCAACGCCAAAATCAAAAAAATTTAAATGATTAAGATCCTTTTGCGCTAGCAACTCATTTAACCATTCCACGAATAATCCCTCAATACTTTCTGCTGTTACTTCAATTTTTATATCTTTTATTTTTTCAGCCAGAGGCTGATTCGCCTGCCTGCGCAGACAGGCCTCTAGCGGAAATTTTTTATATTTTAGATCTATATTGTACATTAAGTTAAAAACAGCCTTGGCCCCATCAATAAAAACTTTTGGCCAAGACTTATTTTCAGCAAATATAACTATATCTGCCTGATGATCTAAATACTTGAACATAAAAACCCAAAATAAATTGTATTACAACTGCTTTACTCTTGTATTACTATTGTTTTATAAAAGAATTACATAATTTGTTACAAGATAAAACAATAGTAATACAATCGTTATTGAATATATCTTCCTGAGACTAAAAACATTATTAAAACTTAATTACTTTGTTTTCTGTCAATTCTTCTTCACTATTTTTTTTATTTTTTTGATTCTTGTCTATTTCTTTCTTAATTACTTGAGTCTCTGTTTTTGTCTCGATTCTTTTGCCATAAAAATCTACCGGACCTTGCCCGATCGCCTGATCAAGAGTTAGTTCTTTATTTTCGGCAACGGTTTGCTCTTCAAATCTAAGTTTTCTTAATTCCTCCTTTTTAGCCTCTTTTCTGGTGTCAATTTCTTGTCTTTTTTCCCTTCTGGCTAAAACTAAACAATCTTTGCAAAAAACCGGCCTGATACCGTCGGGTAAAAAGGAAACTTTGGTTGCTTTACCGCAACGATTACAAATCGCTTCATATTTATAAACCCCGCCTTTATCTATATCTTTTACTTGAGCTGACATCACTAAAATATTATTGGATGCGGATTGGTTAATAGAGGTGCGCTGTCGCTCTATTGATTCTCCCGCTTTTTGACTAAATCTTTTGGCTTGCACTTTAGTTTCTTTTTCCGGTAAACCGGCATCTATGTCATCAATATTGGCATGCCAGCGAGAAATTTTTTCTTCTACTATCACCTTGGGCTTAGCGTATCTTTCCCGCGATACTTTTATCATCTTATCCCTATTACCGGTTTTTTCCTCTTCGGACAAAGGCAGTAAGCCTCGGGCGGAAAAAGGATCGGAAGCGATTCCATCAATCATCAATTTTATATAAAATTCATATTTAGGTAAATTAACCAAATCTTCTTCGGTAAATACCGGCAAAAACTCTTTGACTAATTCCTCCGCATCAGCCGCTCCAACGCGAAATACTGCTAAAGTGCCGACATTTCCGAAAACCGCCGCTTCGATTTCTTCGCCAAGTTGTTCAATGTATTGATGCGCCATAATTAAATTAAGGCGATATTTCCTGGCTTCCGATAAAATATTAGCGAAACTTTCAGTAGCAAAATTTTGAAATTCGTCAATATAAAGATAAAAGTCTTTACGCTCTTTCTCCGGTAATTCCACCCTACTCATCGCTGCCAATTGAATCTTAGTGATCATCATGGCTCCTAATAAAGCCGAGTTATCTTCACCGATCCTGCCTTTACTTAAATTCAAGATTAAGATTTTGCCTTGATCCATTACTTCTCTCGGGTCAATGGCGGATTTAACCTGACCGACTATATTCCTGATAAGCGAACTGGATAAAAATTGGCCGACTTTATTTTGAATTGGCGAAACCGCTTCGGCCGCAAAATTAGCCGCATAACCGGCGAATTCATTAACCCAAAAAGCTTTTACTACCGGATCTTTAATTTTTTCTATAACTTTCTTTCTGAAATTTTTATCCGATAACATCCTGGTAACGCCCAAAAGCGTTGAACCAGGATAATCTAAAATGGCTAAAATTGCATTACGTAAGATATATTCCAATCTCGGTCCCCAGGAATCGGCCCAAAGCTTATTAAACACGCCTATTAAACCGGAGGCGACTAAATGCCTTAAATGAGGATCAACTTGTTCAACTACATTAAAAGCTAAGGGAAAATCCATATCAGCCGGGTTAAAATAAATAACGTCGTTAATTCGGTTGGTGGGAATATAATCAATAATTTTTTCCGCTAAATCACCGTGAGGATCAACTACGGCTACTCCTCGACCGGCTCTGATATCATTAATAATCATATTCTCCAAAACGGTTGATTTGCCCATTCCGGTCTTACCGATTAAATACATATGGCGACGCCTATCGTCAGATTTGATGCCAAAACGACGATAAGTATTGCGAAAATTCGTTTCGGCAAAAACTGTTATTTCATTATCATCAGACATATGTCTAAATATTTTTTATAAATTAATATTTATTATCAATTTAACTTTTATTAAACTCATTAACTATGATTAACTATGGTATAACAATTGTATAACAAATATATAACTTCATGAAAAGATTATCTTAGTTGTAAAGTTATAGTTTTTTAAAAGTAATACTATTGTTATTTTATTTAAACAACCGGTAAATTTTTTGGGGGCAAGCCCTTTTTTATACCGATTTCACTGATCAATTCTTTTTCCCCCCATTCTTTAATTTCTTCGGTAAAAATATCAGGTATTGAACCGGCGGCTTTTTCTTCGAAGGGAACGCTCGTCTGAGCGCCTTCTTTGACAAAAGATAAATTAGACGGCGGCTCGGCTTTTCTGCCTGGTGCTTTTTGCATTAAAGGTGCCTTTACCACGCTTTCCACAGGAAAATGCCAAATAGAAGCCAGCTCTTCAGTATTTAAGATACCCGGGGTTCTACCGGCCCCAGTATCTCTATCTTTATATCTGGACATTATCTTTCTCTTTCTGGCATTTAAGCGAGAGTTAAAAAATATCGGGTATTGGATTTTAGTGGCAGTACCGCCAGGGCCGGTATCGGGTTTTAAAGAATTAAGGTCGTTAGTATTAAATTGTTTAATATAACCAACAAAGCCATTAGCTGCTTTCGGTTTATTCATTACTTCTTTTTTAGCCAAATAGATAAATCTTAACTTAAAACCAAAACCGACTTTCCCAACCTTTTCTTGAATCGCCTCGATTTGTTTCTTTTGCTTAGGTTTTAAATTCATCATTAAAAATCTTTGTTCTTCTTCCTTGGTCTTTTTCTCGGTCTCAACGCCTGATTTATAAATAAATTCGCTAAAAGTATCTAACCACTTAACCATGGTTTCAATAATGATATCGGCGATATTTTTGTCTGATGAACTTTTTTCGCCGATTACCTTTTTTACTTCCTTCTCGGCTTCATCCGCCCATTCAACGCCGATCGGTTTAACAATAAGTTGATACCAGATTTGTTCGCCTTTCTTTAAGCTGCTCATTAAATCCATAAGAACCGCCATCGGATCTTTATATTGAGTCTCAGGTTCACCAAAAGGATGTTCAAAATCACGAAAAGTTTTTAAGGGATAAAAACTTTTTTTTACCTGAATGAATTCCGATCCCCAGATGTCGTATTGTTCATCCGGAAAAATTGATGGGTAACCGGTGGTATAATCATCCACTTCAGTTATTTCTGCGTCAGGATATTGCGAATAAATTGCGGATTCTACTAAATTTCTAAATCTTTCCGCAGTTCTAATCATGAATTGGGTATAGCCGTCAATACTGACAATCTCGAGACTAAAGGTTAGCTGGATGATGCCCAACCACCATTTCTCATATAAATCCTGTGTATCATGAGCGCCGGCTAAATAAGCGAAAATATTCTCTACGGCTTTGGGGGATTGCATGTTACCTCTGGGTATATCAATAGCGAGTAAAATTTTTCCCTGGGCCGTTATCCATTTCTTCTGGATATAAAATAACCAAAGCATAGCGCCTCCCCAAATAAAAGTTATAGCAATCGGTATCCAGCCAACCGTCCAAAAAATTTTAGTTAACATAATATCGGGCGGTAAATTTAAAAATTCGTAAAATTTTTCTAAATTGATAACAATATCCATATAAATTTTAATTTCTAATTTCTCCCGCCGCGGCGGGACCCCGTTGTAGGCGGTGGTAATTTCTAAATATAATTTATTTTACCATATTTTAAAATTTTTACCAAATAAAAAAGGGCCAGACCATTGCTAAATAATATTAGCTTCATACAAGCCCATTTCCGAAAAGAAACTTCTTTTTAATTTATTTAATTCTATTTTATATTAAAACCTAAACACTTTCTTGAATTTTTGGAGGTTGATTAGTTAATTTATACTTACTATCTTCTATTCGCTCAAATTTATTTCTATTCATTAAAGCTAAATTAACGGTAGCCTTTTTAACTAAACGTTGCTCAAGAACCTTATTAATAATTTCTTCGCGACTTAAAGGTCCGCTAGCATCAGCTAAAACCTTTTCAATAATTTCGGCCACGGTTCCTTTTTCAAAACCCCATTCCTTCAATCCGTAAAGCCCTCGACCCACTAAAATATACTTATTATCTAAAATTAATTCATTGTGAACAGTGGCGGGATTGGCTTGTTTTTTATCGAAATTGGTTTGATTGATCTTTCCCGCGATTTCTACAAAATGCAGCGGTTTACCATAATTCTTTAAAATTAAGAAAATCTTATCGTTAATGGTTTTTGGTTTGATTTCTCTCCAATCATATGCTCCCCAAAAACCAAATTTGTTTTGTTCAATTTTTTTAGCTGCCTGCAAAATTGAATAAATCACCTTATTGGCGTTGATTATCTCTATTTTTTCCGTATAAGGACTTTTCTTAAAAACTTCGGATAAATCCAGATTGTTCGGCGTATTAAATTTTTCTTGATTATTTTTATAACTGTCTAGCTCTTTTGATAAGTTTATCAAATCTTCGGTCAGAAACAATTTACGAGTTTGGTTTATTTTTTCAAATAATTCTTCTGCTAAAGTTTCTAAATGGTCAAGCGTTTGATATTTTAATTTAAATGAATCTTTAAAATTATTTGAGCCGATTACTTCTTCAAACTCATTGGGTAATAATTTGGAAATTAAAAAATCAAAATGACTTTTATGAACCTTCTCATTTTCCGTTTTTGACTTTAATTCTCCGACAGAAAAATTAACTAGATTATTAAATAAATATTCTTTTTCCATCAAGCCGCCATGTTCTTCAAGTAATTGAATAATGACCTTCTTCAATCCGCTGATGAAAGTTTCTAAATTTTCTAATAGTCTTAATTTTTTTATACCCGAGACCTCAATTTGTCTTATACGTTCCCGAGTTAATTTATGAACTCTGCCTATTTCTTCCAGAGTTTGCTTAATTTGTCCATGCAAACCGAAACGTCTGGTCAAGACGTCTCGCTCGCGATCATTTAACTCGTTAAGTAAATTATTAATTATTTCGATGGCGTCCAGCCTGGCTACCTCTTCGGCTTGTCGGTTAGTAATAATTTGGTCCAAAATTGATTTATTATTCATAAATTTAAAATAAAAATTACCACATTCCTCAACTCCTATTTGGTAAATTAAAATATATTAAACAAATATATTTAATTTTTGTCTATACTTTTTATTGCCTTAATATAGCACAATCTTTTTTATAAGTCAAGGGTTAGATTCAATATTATTATTAAGATTTCAAAAGAATTCTTTTTCCCAATAAAAAATAGCTAGTATTAGCTATTTTATAACAATAAGAATTATTAAAAACCTAATAATTGTATTTCTTTATTAAGCGAGATGTTAAATTTGTCTTTAACTCGCTGTTCAATTAAATTAGCTAATTTAATTACATCTTTCGCTTTAGCTTGTCCGGTATTTATAATAAAATTGGCATGCTTTTCGCTGACTTTAGCTCCACCAATTATCCTTCCTTTTAAACCTGCCTGTTCAATAAACCAACCAGCACCAATTTTACCCCCTCTAACAAGTCTTTGAGCCGTAAGTTTTTTCGCTAATTTAATATTTTGTTTCTGCAAAATATTAATTTCAAGATTTTTAAAAATACAGCCGGCACTAGGCTGTTGCGGCTGACTGACTAAACGATATTGTTGATAATTATTCAATAAATTATTAATTTGGCTTAACCTGCCTTTATTTAATTTCAAAATAACCTGAATAATTATGAAACTGGTCTTATGCTTAAAAATAGAATCTCGATATTTGAATTTACAATTCTTTTTTGTATATTCCTCAAAAGAATTATTATTGACATCGTAAATTTTTACTTGATAAACAAACTGACTAATAGAGGAACCGAAAGCGCCAGCATTACCGCGAACAGCCCCGCCTATCGTTCCCGGTATACCCATTGCCCATTCCAGCCCGGTTAATTTATTATTAACCATTACTTTAATTAATCTTGCTAGACTAACCCCGCTATCAGCTTTAACTCTATTTCTTTCCACTTGTAAATCTCTTAAACTCAATTTAATTACTATACCTTTTATCCCTTGATCATTAATTAAAATATTACTACCACCGGCTAAAATATTTATCGGTTTATTATTTTCTTTTGCCCAATTAACAGCTTCAACTAAGTCAACGATGTTTTTTATTTCGATAAAAAATTCAGCCGGACCACCAATTTTAAAACTGGTTAAAGGAGCCAAATTAACATTCTTAATAATTTTACTTCCGATTGACATATTTAAAAATGTAAAATATCAAATATTAAATATAAATTTATAAACATTATCTTAGTTTTATAACTTCTAAACTTCGCTATATTTACGGTATTAACACCGCTACAATTATTAAATCATCCAAATTAATCATCGGCTCAATCACCGCGCTCTGCCAAAGAGCATTACTTTCTTTAATCACTTTAATTATTCTCCCAACCACTAAACCGCGAGCAATGTTTTGTTCCAACCCAGAAGTCATAACGATATCACCCTCTTTAATCTCTTCGGTCTGGGGAATATATTCCATCTTAACGGTCAATCCTAAATCACCATGAACTATGCCTGAAGTTTTACTCTGATTAAATAATGAGACGGCTAATTGACAATTTGGATTAGTTATAAAATCAACTTCTGCCAGATGATCTTTGGCCTGAGTTATTTTACCGATAATCATACCCTGGCTATCAGCTTGGTAAACGTTAGGGCTTATCACGGCCAATTCCGGCTCAACCCCATCGGCCTTACCTTTATCAATTAAAAATGTTTGACTATTTTTAGTTGCGCTAATTGATTCTTCTCGGGAAATTATATTGGCAATTACATATTTATAGTTGGTTTTAGTTAAAAATTTTAACTGCTGACGTAAAAATTGATTTTCTTCTTGAAGAATTTTCAACTTTACATTTTCGCTGATTAATTGATTGACTTGATCCTCTAATTGTTTCACTTTAAGCTCTGAGTCTTCTTTAGTGGCTTGCTGGTTTTGACTAAGACGAAATTTCGAACTAAATAAATAAAAATTAGCTAAAATTGGCTTGGTGTAATAGCTAATTAAAGATTCTACTGGCAATAAAATCTGACTAAAGTGCAAAAAAATTAGCAGCCCGATAACTGCTATAACTAGAGAATATCTTTTTATTTGAGACTTAAACATAAACTAAATAATAAAGTTTAATGACGAACCATTCCTCGACATAGTTATAAAGAATATTTTGATTTATAAATCAAAATAACAGTTACAAAAATTCTTAAAATGTTTTAAAATCCAAATACAGCTTAGTATTCTTCAATCAACGGGGAGATTACTTTAGCTAATAATTCCGGATTAGCCAATAAAATTCCCGTTCCTCTTACCACACAGGTTAAGGGATCGTCGGCAACTCTGACCGGAATCTTAGTGGCTTGGGCTATCTCTTTGTCCAAACCTCTTAAGAGGGCTCCGCCGCCTGTTAAAACAATGCCATGTTCGTAAATATCAGCAACTAATTCTGGCGGTGTAGTTTCTAAAGTTATTTTAATATTTTCTATAATTTGACGGATAATTCTGGACATAGCTTCGCGCACCTGGCTATCGGAAATAATGACTTCTTTCGGCAGACCATTAATTAAATCTCTGCCTCTTAACGGCATCTCCATCGCTTCTTTTAGCGGCGTAGCTGATCCAATTTTAATTTTTAAGTTTTCGGCTACCTGTTCACCGATTAAAATATTAAATTCCTCCCTAACGTATTGAATTATGTCATTGTCAAGCGCATTACCGGCCAGTCTTAAAGTTTTCCAAGTAACTACACCGCCGAGGGAAATAACGGCTATTTCTGTCGTGCCTCCGCCGATATCGACAATCATATTGGCGGTTGGTTCGGTAATTGCCAATCTGGTGCCGATAGCAGCCGCCATCGATTGTTCAATTAAAAAAACCTGACGGGCCCCGGCTGACTTGACCGCGTCTTCTACCGCCTTTTTTTCAACTTCGGTGATATCTAACGGTATACCAATAACCACCCGCGGTCTGGGTATTAAGGTAAAATATTCGGCATGAACTTTATCTATAAAATATTTAAGCATCTTCTCGGTTACCTCAAAATCGGAAATTACCCCGTCAACTAAAGGCTTGATGGCCTGGATATGACCCGGAGTTTTTCCTAACATTTTTTTGGCCTCTATCCCGACGGCCAAAATTTCTTCGGTTCGCATATTGACCGCTACTACCGATGGTTCATTAATCACAATACCTTTTTCCGTTGTATAAACTAAAGTATTGGTAGTACCCAAATCAATCCCTATGTCTTTGCTAAATTTTCCAAAAAATTTATTAAACATAAACTATTTATCTTTTAATTTACTTTCAATATTTTTCATGTTATCCCAAAAACTTTTTTCTAAATTAATTCCTATTTTATTAGCAATAACCATAATACTATAAAGCATATCGGCCAATTCGTGGCCTATCATAGATTCTGTTTTTTTATTTAGATCGTCCCTATAACCATTATAAATCATTAACACTTTAGAAAGATCGCCAACATCTTTTACTAATCCCATAAAAACCTGTTCAATTCTCCACTCTTTCCGGTCAAATTTACTGTATCTTTTTCTTATTGCTACTGCTTTAGCCGCCATTTTTTTAAAATTATTAACCATATTATAAATATATTTTAATTGAAGATTGATAATTGCTACAGTCTTGACGGCGTCCCGCATCATCGGTAAAAACTGAAAATTTATAAATACAGTTTACCTTAAAATGATCACTTTTGTCAAAACTTAAAATCGCCAATAATTATTGACGATCTGTTAATATAGTAGAGTTGACTTAGTAGAGAAAAAATTTAAGCCGACTGGCTGACCGGTATCCTAAAATAAAAAGTTGCGCCTTTACCTTCTCCGGATTTAAACCAAATTTCACCATGATGACCATTGATAATATTTTTAGCGATATAAAGACCTAACCCGTTGCCTTCGGTCTCTCTTAAGAGCGCATTTTTGCTGCGGAAAAATTTAGTAAATATCCTTGATTTTTCCTCTTCTGGTATGCCGATGCCAAAATCTTTAATGGTAAAAATTATATTTTGTTTTTCACGCTCTAAATTAATTACTACATCACTATTGGCAGATGAATAGATAATTGCATTTTCAATTAAATTCTGAATTACCAACTTAATTTTTTCTTTATCAATCATAACTTCAAATTTATCTCCCGCTGATTGGCTAAATTTAATGGTAACTTTTTTTGATTTACTAAAAGACAAAAAATCGTCAATAGCGTTCTGGACTAACTCGGTTAGTGAGACTTTAGCAAAATGATAAGAAAACCTTCCTTCTTCTATCCTAGTGACGTTGAGTAAATCGTTAATTAAAATAATCATCCGCTCATTACTTTGAATATCTTTTCCGATAACTTGTTTTTGTTTTTTGTTAAGCGTCCCGAAATCTCCGTCTAAGAGTAAGTTTAATCCCCATTTCATTTCTGACAGCGGGGTACGTAGTTGATGAGCGGTAATAGTAATGAATTCAGATTTCATTCTTTCTAGAGCTTTTTCTCTGGTTATGTCATTAAGGACAATAATTTGGCCAAATAGTTTATCTTTAGTATCAACCACATAAGCAGTACTGACCTCAAGGGTACATTCTTCCGGACCAATCAAACTTAATTCTTCCTTGACTAACTGTTGACCAGCCTGACTGATAATTAGCTGATTTAATTTTTTTAGATTAATATCTTCGGTTTGGGCTAAACTCTGATTAATTATCTCTTTGGCCCTAAGATGAAGGGTTGCTTCTGCTTGCTGATTAACTAAAACCACCTTACCTTCTTGGTCTAACATAATTAAACCAGCGGTTAGGTTTTGGATGACTGCCTGAACCTTATTTCTTTCAACTATTAGATTATTCTGGGCTTTGGTTAGTTCTTTAGTTTGTCTGGTTAAAACTTCGGCTTTATTAATTAATTCTTGTTTTTGTTCTTCTGAAGTCTTCTCTCGTTTTTTATTTAGAGCCGAAAAATAACCGGTGTAAATAGCAGTGGCGATAGTATAAACGTTAAAAATTAAAATTCGATAAATCGTCTTGTCAGGATCATCCCTTAAAGAAAAGAATTTGGTAATTTCCGGATTTGGTTGATAGAGAAATAAGCCATAAAATTCTAATAAACCTAAGCCGGTATAAATCGCGGAAATGGTAATGGCAGTGGCAATAATACCTTTTTCCCGATAAAGAATGCTACCGCTCATAATAATAATATAGAAAAAGACCGCGATAAAAATATTAACAGTGCCATTAAAGTAAATCATTATGGTAATCATTAGTACATCCTGTACCACTTGCAGAATTTTGACTATTTGTAAGCCGACTAAACTGACTTTTTCCACCGGTCGTCTGATATAAAATAACCAAATAAAAGTCAGGGCGAAAACAATAATAACTAAAATTATAGCCATTGACCCGGAAATTACGGAATAACTATGAATAGTAATTTTGGTGATCATTACTTGAACAAAAATTAAAAATACAAAAAATAACCGCGCCTTACAAACCGCTTTAATGGCTTCAATCGCCTGTTCTTTTTCTGCCCGGATACTTGTTCGCCTTTTTTTATTATTTTTAAAACTAGCCATAATAACAAAGTAATCTTTTCTTACTTCACTTAACTTAACTTAATTTAATTTAACTTTTTTGTTTTAACGGTATCCTAAAATAAAAAGTAGAACCCTTGCCTTCTTTTGATTCAAGCCAGATTTCACCATGATGACCATCAATGATATTTTTAGCAATATAGAGCCCGAGGCCGTTACCTTCAGTCTGCATTCTTAAAGCATTTCCACCACGAAAAAATTTTGTAAATATCCTGGATTTCTCCGCTTCAGTTATGCCGATGCCAGAATCTTTAATGGATAGGATTATTCTCTGCTTCTCTCGCTCTAAATTAATTACTATTTGACTCTTTGGAGCTGAATAGTTAATGGCATTTTCTATTAAATTCTGAGTGACTAATTTTATCTTTTCTTGGTCAATCTCCGCTTCAAATTTATCCCCTGCTGGTCGGTTAAATTTAATGGTAATATTTTTTGATTTACTAAAAGAAAGAAAATCATTAATAGTACTTTGCACTAATTCAGCTAAGGAAACCTGAGCATATTGATAAAAAAATTTTCCTTCTTCTATTCTGGTGACATTAAGTAAATCGTTAATTAAAATAATCATCCGCTCATTACTTTGAATATCTTTTCCGATAACTTGTTTTTGTTTTTTGTTAAGCGTCCCGAAATCTCCGTCTAAGAGTAAGTTTAATCCCCATTTCATTTCTGAAAGCGGGGTACGTAGTTGATGAGCGGTAATAGTAATGAATTCTAATTTCATCTCTTCAATGGCTTTCCCTCTGGTAATATCACTTAAAACAATGGCCTGGCCCAAGAGTTTACCTCCTCTATCCACTACCTGGGCAGTGCTAACTTCTAAAATGCACTCTTCTGGGCTAACTAAAGTAAATTCTTTCTTGACTAACTGTTGACCAACCTGACTGATAATTAGCTGATTTAATTTTTTTAGATTAATATCTTCGGTTTGCACTAAACTCTGATTAATTATCTCTTTGGCCCTAAGATGAAGGGTTGCTTCTGCTTGCTGATTAACTAAAACCACTTTACCTTCTTGGTCTAACATAATTAAACCGGTGGTTAGGTTTTGGATGACTGCCTGAACCTTATTTCTTTCAACTATTAGATTATTCTGGGCTTTGGTTAGTTCTTTAGTTTGTCTGATTAAAACTTCGGCTTTGTCTTTTAATTCTAGCTTTTGTTCCTCTAAAGTCTTTTCTCGTTTTTTATTTACAGCCGCTAAGTAGCCGGCGTAAATAGCAGTGGCCAGACAATAAACATTAAATAACAAAATTTGGTAAATTGCTTTATCAGGATCAGCTTTTAAGGTAAGGAACTTTACCGATCCTTCCGGATTTGGTTGATAGAGAAATAAACCATAAAATTCTAATAAACCTAAGCTGGTATAAATCGTGGAAGCAGCAATGGCAGTGGCAATAATACCTTTTTCCCGATAAAGAATGCTACCGCTCATTACGATAAGTAAGAGAAAGACTGCGGTGAAAGTATTAACTGTACCATTTAAGTAAAGCATTGAGGTAACTACCAACTCGTCTTGAACTACTTGCATAATTTTTACTATTTGCAGGCCCCTTAAACTAACTTTTTCTATTGGTCGTCTGATATAGAGTAGCCAAATTGAAGTTATGACAAAAACAATAGAAACTAAAGCAAAAGCCGCTGGCATAGAAGTTGGATTAAGATTTCTGGTTGTCAGCTGTGTGGTTATTACTTGAGCTAAAGCTATAAGTACAAAAAGTAACCGCGCCTTACAAACCGCTTTAATGGCTTCAATCGCCTGTTCTTTTTCTATCTGAATACTTGTTCGCCTTTTTTTATTATTTTTAAGTTTGACCATTTTGTTGATTTTATTTTTTCTCTTTAAATATAAAGTTTGATTATATTATACCATATTTTACCAAACTGACCAAAACTCAACTAATTTAAAATTTCCTTAAAATATAATTATAAAAATAATATTACGGCTTGACTTTTTATGATTTTTCTAATAAAAAAAGTGAGGTTTTACTCTCACCTATACACTCTTCTTTGTACTTAATTTTTTATTGATTTTAATATTGCTTCTTA
>Ga0315282_10001918_pt1 | contig 38925 bp, 36 predicted proteins | sample YL17G07_20_MG_FD_203693 | JGI IMG/M metagenome (GOLD analysis project Ga0315282, IMG submission 203693) | Sediment microbial communities from Yellowstone Lake, YNP, Wyoming, USA - YL17G07_20 | ecosystem: Environmental > Aquatic > Freshwater > Lake > Sediment | place: USA: Wyoming | collected... | reverse complement strand
TTCAGCCTTGAAAGTCCCGGCCCATTTCTCTATAATAGCGGAGCCCTCGCGGGGTCGTAGTTCAGCTGGTTAGAACGCCGGCCTGTCACGCCGGAGGTCGCGAGTTCGAGTCTCGTCGGCCCCGCCATTTCTTAGTTTTGGCTGAAAATTCGGGTAGGACCGCCCCAGGAACGTTGCGGGTTTCCGCAGAAAGGCGGCTCATAATCCCGGCCTCGAAAAGGTCGCTAAACGGCTCATTCCAATGAAATTCAAAGGGCCCATATTTGGGCGGCCAGGTGTACTCATACATGGGATCGCGGTCCAGAGGATCGCCGACAACGATTTTTCTGAAGTACGTCTTCAGCAGGATTTTGTGGTCCGCCAGGATGTCCCCAGCGGACTTCTTCAAGTCCTTCTTATTGAATAAGTTAAGGAAGTCTTGGGCGGTTTCCAGAGTCTGCAAGCCCTCGTCCACAAACCCGTCGTCCAGCCCTTCTAGCTCCTGGACCTGCGAGTTGATCTCCGCGAGTTCGGCCTTGAGTTTGTCCCGGAGCCGGTGGTAGTCCTGGAGTTCGTCCGGATCGATCTTCCCGGCCATCTTGGCCTTGAAACTCAGTTCGATCTCGTTGTCGATCTCGGTCCTTTTCTTCCGCAGACTCTTCAGGTCGGTCTCGGCGGCAGTGTGCCGCTCGACGAGCTCCCCTGTGACCTGCTTCCGGAGGTCATCGAACGCTTCTTGGCTGAACTGAACGTCCGCCAAGGCCTTCTCAACAGCCTGGGTGATCTCGCGTTCCTTCCACCGCTTTTGGGGACACTTATCGGTATGCAGGTTCTTTCGATACCAATCCGGGTCGTCCCAGGCCTTACCGCTCGTGCACGCATAGTAGGTGTAGGGGCCTTCAGGTTTCCCGTCCCCACCCAGCTGACACCCGCAGTACCGACATTCTAGAAGTCCTCGATACAGGAAGGGCTTCGCAGTGTGAATCTTTCGGTTTCCTCGATTCCGTTTGAACACCTCTTGGACCCTGTCGTAGAGGTCCTGAGATATCAGCGGCGGATAGGTTGGCTGGCCCGTGCCCTCAACGCCGCGACTATCCCAGAGTTTCTTATTCTTTCCCCAGCAGAACCATCCATAATAGAACGGATTCTTCAGCATCCGCCAAAGGTCGGCCCTTGAGATAGGCCGGGCCGGAACACTAGCCCGTTCCTCCCGCTTAGCGGTTCGCACCGTAAGACCTTCCCTGCGGATCCTCTCCCACACGTCATCCAGAGAGTAATCCTCGGTGGCGTACATATTGAACGCTCGGATCACAAGCGGAGCCCGGTCGTCGTCAATGACAATCTTCCCGGTCCCGATGATGTTCCGGTACCCAACCGGCGCGTATCCGGGGAAATGACCAGCCTCGAGGAGTCGCTTGATGGACTGCCCGACGCGGTATCGCATCCTAGCGGATTGGAGACCGGCATCGATGATATCTTTTCTCAGACCAGCAAGCTCCTCGTAGGCCTCGGGGTCGAGGATTCCAAAACTTCGGCGTCGATAGATATCGTGGAGGACGAGGTTGTGATGGATTCTCTCACACAGTTTTACCAAGTCCTCAAACTGGCCAGGGTCTCTGGACAGCCGGTCATGGAGCAGGAAGATAAGGTTAGCGGGTCGGTCGGATTCTATGAACTCCAGCATTTCATAGTAGGCCACGCGTTTCCCCGGCAGGAAGCCGGACCTGGCCTCCTCAAAGATCGGATGGGCTAACTTAAACCCCCGATCGTCTAGGCGGGTAAGACAAACTTGTTTTTGTGCGGGGATGGACTCTCCCTCCGCTTGGCCGGGGGAGGAGACCCTCACGTAAATAATGGATGTCTCTTTACCCATAATGCGCCTTTCTTTCTAGAGCATATTTCAACTTCAGAAATTAGTCAAGCAATTTCTTTTTGGGCCCTTTTTTTGCGTTACGCCATGAAATCCGGATATCAGCCTTAGTTCCCATGAAAATACCTGGTGCAGGACGCTTTAGGACGCGAGATCTTCACCCGGATCCCTATGCTTGAATTCACAAACAGTGTCCTTTTTGCCCTTAGCGCCGCACTATGCGAGAAACGCGTTCGCCATTCTCTTCAAAAAATCGCCTCATTTCATCTTCCCTATCCTCCTTCCTCTGCCATGCTATCGACGCCGGTAGGGAATGGAATTGTTGCGGGAGATGTGCTTCTTGCTCTTTTTCATCCCATGGTCGGTCCTTCGCCAGCGTCACGGCACACCCCGCAACCACGTTGGCTCGGTCGTCGTGGAGGCCCTCTGGGTGATCGACGGAGTCCTGGCCGCCGCTCCGGCACCTCCGCTCCAGCGAGAGGAACTGCCTGGCCGTTAATTCATCGTCTTGGAGGAGCTGGACGCGACCCATGTTAGTGAGCGCTTGAAATTCGATGTACAGCTGGCTTGCTGAGAGGTCGCTCATCATCGTCGTGATCCCGTGGATCCGGAATGCGTCCTCAACCCAGATTCCTCCGTAACGATCCGAGGTGACCCGGGTGACCCGATGGGCTTTGAGCGTGTTCGCAAAGGAGGCCACGACCTCCTTAGGATCGAAGGGCGATTTCCACTCCTCAACGCGAGACACGACGGCCTTATTGCCTTCCAAGTGCCCGATGGCCAGCGTCATCGAGTCGCTTTTCCCACCAGACGGGTCCACGAAGGCCAGGTAGGTATGATGGTCGGGATCGGGGAGCTCCGTCGGGCGGCACATGCAAGCCCGCAGGATGCCCTCATCGATGAATGAGCTGATATCGTCTCTCCATTCCGCATTCAATTCCGCGCCGAACACGACCGGGTCCCGTTCGAGGAGGTCGGCAATCGTTTCGTCGTCGAGGGTCGAGTTCATAAGCCGAGTTCCTGCTTTCCAGATCAGAACTTTCGACTCCTTGCCGTAAAACTGCTTCCAGCAGTCATACAAGTAGCCGGACTTCGAGTATGGAGTGGAGATTCCGAGGAGCTTGGCCCCCTTCATCCTGCCGGGGAGAAGGGAGGCGATGATGTCCGAAGCGGGATTCACAGACTCCTCATTCCGTAAGAACGCTAATTCGTCGAGGATGATCAGGGCTGTGCTATACCCCCGACCTGCGCGGAACGAGGCCGTTTTGACGCAAATGGAAATTCCGTTGGACAAGTGGAGTTCGTCGGAGGACTCCCTCTGAACCAGGTCCGGCTGGCACCCAGTCAGCAGAGCTTTGATATACCCGAACACAACTCCGGCTTGTTGCCGATCCGTGGCGATAACGAAAATCCACGCCCTCTCTCCGGCTGACAACATCTCGGAAAACGGACCGAGAACGGCGGTGTAGGCCGCAATGTACGCCGATATGCGGCTCTTCCCTGACCTTCTGCCACAGATGCTATAGACCTCACGATATCCGCCTGGCCTAGGCGCTTCTAGGCCGGTGCATTGCCGGAAGACCACCAACTCGTCCTCATCCATCGGCTCTCCGAACAGGGCTTTGAGAAACACGAACCACGCGGACCAGGTCTCGGGTTTAGGAAACGCCGGCCCGAACCACCCGGGGTTGAGGAAGGCCCCTACGATCCCAGGGTGATCGGGTCGCGGGGTCCTGTCGGGCTTGGGTGAATGAAAAAAGCAGAGGCTACTATTGCGAACAGCGAACGCTTGGCACGGCCTTCCGTCGACTATTGCGGAACATCTCTGTGCCATTCTCTTACATCCAGGTTCTCGGCGTTGTCATTTGAGGCGTTCCCGTCAACAAAGCGAATCACTTCGCTGTCGGCCAACTGACGGCCAAGCCTGGCCTCGAGCCGCACGCGCGCACGGAGCACGTAGCCGTCCGCTCCAGCTTTGGGGTGTTCGGGGACAAACTGCCAGACGCGATCACCCCAGGTCTTCTGTTGTCTTTTCTCGGAAAGAAACGAAGGGTTGTCCTTCATCTTCATCGTTCTCCGCCACCAGACCATTAGACTCAGGCGAGTTTTCTAGAGAATCCTGTCCGGGCTCCGGTTTCTCTTGCGGGATGACCGCAAATTTCGTGATATCCACGCCCATCTTGACGAGTTCAGCCACCTCCGCACTGCAGTTCTCCAATCCCGCCGTGATCCGCTCGGTGTAATACTTCGAGGATACATGCGTGCCTGTGCGCCACGGCCACAGCGGGCAGTCGAACAGATGGCAGAGGGTCACTTCCTTAGCTGAACCCCCCGCGCACTCCTTACAGAAGTCCGCAATCGCACCCTGTTTCGTCATTCTCTCCCCCCTTCACACCAGACCGTCCTTAAATCCGGCCCAGCGGAGGGTGTTTTTCCGCTGCCCTTTCTTTGCGTTCCTTAGCTCTGGCCTTGATCTCCTCCTCGATCTTGTCTAGCTCGTCCCTTGACCGTTCCTCCTTGACCATCCTGAGGGGCGTGGTCCACACAAGGTAGTTCGGGTTAGCGGGGTTCTCTTTGCGTTCCTTGACCAGCTTCCACTCGATCCGCTTGTACCGGACGTAGGGACTGTCGATTGTCAATGTCACAAGGCGCGGGATCCCCTTATAGCACTGAATCATTGGATCGGCCGGTGAGTTGGCGTAAAAACCCTCTGTGTTGTTCCCGTCTGTATTGATCAGTTCAAGTATGTACTTGTCCTTCCAGGACTCGGGCGCTTTCCAATCCTTGTTGAGCCGGTTCTCGACTCGGTCTCCCTCTAGGAATGTAATCTGTTTGAACCGGGCATATGAGGTCTCGGGGTCGTACGACTCCACAAGGAACTCTTTGCCGGGAGGAAGCATAAGGAGGGTCTTGCCGTATTCGCGGACCTGAACCGGCGTCTTTCGTTTGTTGATAAAAAGGGTGGCTAGAACGAGTTCTTCCATTGTATCACTCCTTGTCGATTGTTGTCTGGACGGAATTTCCCATTGACCCCGCTTGATAAGTGAAGTTGAGTAGTCTTTTCGCGTTAGGCATTATTATCCATCCTGAATTCGCCGGACGCCGGGGATACGACGGATGTTTGACGCCGTATCCCCGGTCCGGCAGGGACGGGAATATTCTCAAAACCGTCCCCTTCATCCGAGGAGAAGGTAAGAAGAGTAGAGCCACCGGCCGAGCTTCCGGAAAGGTCCAGCGGCTCATTAAAAAAGAGGCCAGGCGGGGGGTCAAAATGATGAAGTCCTCCCGTCCGACCCGGGCGGGGATGAACATAGCTGAACAGCTAGCGACCCTCAAAGAACCAGCGCGGTACGGAGTGGTAAGAGAGCCCATAACCCTGATCCAGCTTCCGCCCCGCGCCGGCTTCTGAGGAAAAGAGACTGAGATATTCAAGCCGCCACCTCCAAGGACTTAAGGTCCTCGGCGATCTTGTCGAGCTCATTCTGCGGACGAGAAGAGGGAGCGTCCTTGACCGTCTCTTTCCAAACCCAGTAGCCAGGGAACTCCGGAGATTTCACGCGCTCGCAGACCTTTTTGATCATGATCCGTTCGTACTTAGCGTTGGGATCCCTGCTATCTATCCACACATGCACCGCCAACCCCTTTGGGATATGGACGGTTCTCCCGCCGATCACTCTCCTCTCGAGTTCTTGTCCGTCGAGATTCTCAATAATGACTTCCCATAGCTCGTTGGAGTAGGGCGGCACCCATCCTGGACGTATTGAGGTTGAAACTCTGCCATCCGCTTCGAAAATTACTTCCGCGTATGGCGCGTATATTGTCTTGTCATTCTTGGATTCAATGATCTCGATCGCATTTGGTAAGACTGCACATACCATATGTCCGTCGGAGTCGTAGAGGCGTATAGGTTCTCGACGCCGGTTCCAGATTTTCGTCTCGAATACCGTGCTGACTTCGTTCATCATTTTTCTACCTCTGTCCTGATTAGGTCGAGACTTCCCTAACAAACAAGGTCACTTTTTGGGTCGGACCGTTCTTCTCTCATGTTCTCAAGCGCGTCAGCTAGCCGCTCGGCCCGCTCCTCGAGGTCGATCTGAGCCATCCCTGACTTCGCTCGGATAACGTCGTCCAGCCGGGCCAAGAGACGAACCTCGTCGCTCCCCTCATTCCCAGAGAGGGCCGCAACCCTCCTGAACTTGATCTCTTCTTCGAGTTCGCCGGGCTTCTCCCATTCCCGCTCTTTCAAGACTTGATGATATATGTTGGCCTCGGGCACCCCGACGATGTACGCCAGCTCCTGTTGAGTGAAGTACTTCGGGTAAAGCCTCTCCAACAGGCCACGGAACCGAGCGTAGAGGAGGTCCGTGGGCTTTGGGAACTTGAGGGTCTTGCCCTCCATCGTCCTCACGATCCGGTTGAAGATCTCGTCCGCCGTCTCCCCCTCCTTCAGCCCCCGCTCGATTAACCGATAGATGAAACGGAAGTCAGTCCCCCTCTCCCGCCTGGCCCATTCGACCGCCGCCGGCCCCAGGGCCTGCTCGAACACCTTCCTGGCCGCAATGGCCTCGGGGGTGGCCTGATTCTCACGCCAAACAGTCGCGGCCTCCTGATCCTCCTCGGGCATTGGGCCAGGGGGCGGCTCGGCCCTCTTGGTCTCGATGCGACCCGTAAGCCAGCGGTGGTACACAAGCACTACCCGCCCTCCCAGCTCCTCGTTCTCCATATTCGCGACGGAAGCTCTGTGGTTTGGGTACCACGTCCCCTGGAGATAGGCCAGGAACCCCTGTGCCGCGTCCTCGACCTCACTGTCTATGTCCACGTCTAGGCTGGAGGCCCTAAAACGTTCAGCGGCGATCTTGGACAAATAGTTCTTGAGTCCCTCCGCGTTTTTCTTGCTCAGGCTCCCCTTAAGGTATGATCTGATGTTTTCTGCAAACATCTAAACTCTCCCTTTCTCCGACAAAGAACGAGGCCCAGGCTTCTACCAGGGCCTCGAATGAAGAAACTCAGACGGCAGACGATTCGGGAGTGCTGAGGTCGTAAAGTTCCGCTTTCGTCCGTAGAATCTCCCCTCGAATCTCCGACAGTTTTGCCTTCTGGGCCGCTAGGAGCCGTTCCTCCCGCGCTTCCAGTTTCTCTAGGTGCGCCTTGGCCTTGACGATTTTCTTGGCCCTGTCCTTCATCCCTTTTCACCTCCTTTCGGTTTAGATTTCCGCGTGCCCTTACCGTGCTTCGAAGATCTCCCGTTCGCGTAGGCCCTTATAGGGGCCGGGCCGAGATCTCTTGTCCTAGCGCAGGGGACACGCGGTTTCTTGACAATCTCGAAGTCTCCCGGCTCGCTTACGAACCGCGATCTCATTTGAATACCTCTGAGGCCCGCGCGGCCATCTTGGCCGAGTGAGCCAGGTCGTTCCGACGGTCGATGTAGCGCATCGAGGAGGTCAGAGCTCGATGCCGCATCCAACTTGCAATTTGGTAAAGCGAGTCTCCCCGCCGGGCCATCTCCATCGCGCACGTATGCCGAAGGTCGTGGATCGAATGCGAGCCTTGAATCCCCGACAGCTTAAGAACTCGCTCGAACGTGGACATCGCTCCCTCACGCGTGAGGTGTTCCGTCTCCGAATACACCCGATGACGGTACAGCCAAGGGTTCGTGTCTTCGCCCCGCTGGCGCATGTAGGTCTGGTATTTCTTCCACAAGCGTTCGGGTAGCTGGTAGTCCTTGGTCAATCCATGCTTCTTGGCCCGGATCACAATCGAGTGGGAAGCCGTATTGATGTCCGCTTTTCTCAACTCCACTAGCTCCGCGACCCGGAGTCCGAAGTAGTAGGTAAGGGACATCATGAAGTCGGCCCGCTTGCCCTCCCTTTTGGCCGCCGCAAGGAACTGGGCTAGCTCGTCGGATGAGAATGCCCGAGTCCGACCGCCGAGGCCAGTGCCGCGGGGTCGCCCGGGCTTATTCGACATCGAGGTTTCCTTCCCCCTCTGTGAGAGGTTCCCAATAGCCACGAGCCGCAATAGCCGCGATGGTGTGGACCGGCCCGACATACCCTTCGGAGGGGATGATCACCCGGCCCTCCGTCTCGGAGACCTGCTCCAAATACCGATCTCCACTCACGGCGATCAGTCGCCCGGGCTTATTCGACATCGAAGAACTCCATGCACGTCTGGAGAAGGTGGTCGTAATTACCCGACACGGCCTTGTCGAGGAACTCCTTCCATTGCTCCTTGGTCCAACCTGCTTTCTCCCCGGCCCGCTTTGCCAGGCCGAGGATGTTGTACGCGTTCCCGTCCTCTCCGACCAGCTTGAGACGGGGTCTGGCATTGTTCGTCATGTCAGTCATCCCTGCCGAGGTCGATTGCAAAATGGCCGTTGTCGGAGTTACCTCCGGCGGCTTGATCTTTCCCCAGGTAGTAATCCGATTGGACTCTCGTAACACCTTCGGTCAGCATCCGGATGAAATCGACCATCACGGTTCCCGGCTCCAACCGGAACAGAGGCCAGGTCATCCCGGCCCGCTGGGCCTCGGTCTTGAGTTCGCGGACGTACCCCCTAGCCACGGCCACGAATCTCATGCCGCCCCAGTGCGAGAACAGGACAACGCTTTCTTCCTCGCCTTTCTTGAAGCTGATAGAAACGCGGTCTCCCATTTTAGGCCTCCTGATGCCCCAGGCCAGGCTATATGTTCACCATTATGTTCACCACATATTTTATAAATACTATTTCTTAAGCTGTCAACCCCGCATGTGTCCGTAACATACACTAAATGAGCGAGATAGGCCATGTACCTCGATTGTTTTTAATGGCCTCTATACCTTAAAAGAATCTAAAAAAATATTTATTTGGAGGGAGCTTGGGGCTGCCGCTGCCGGCAGGGAACTATGTACTCGCCTTGACTCTCTGGAGGGGCCCAGGCGGGGGAGGGGTGGCCGTCGGTCCCCTATGACACAAACCACTCGATGACACGCCGGGGGAAATGTTCGTTCCCCCGGACCTATTTGGCCTACTCAACCATCTGCCGATTTCTCGTCTAACCTTGGCGGTCTAACAAAGTTACCTCGCTCCCCCCTCCAGAGTCGAGTAACCTATGCATATATTAGAAGTGGGATACATCCTTGGATATTCTTTCAGTATGGAGTGAGCTTCTCTTGTTTCTTTGACTTGCCCCCTTCCCTTAAATCGCTTCAGGTTTAATGAGAAAAACCTGGGACAGCCTTCGCGAGGATCCGGTCCCTCGTTCCTCGCACACGGCTTCCAATGCTACTCATCTCCATGCGATCCGCAAGCGATCTACAAGCGCCTGAACTGGAACCCCAAAGGCCAGGCCCTCGAAACCGGGCGCTACAATTTTCCAGCTTACGATTCCGACAATCCTCCCCTGGGGGGAAAGCAAAGGCCCCCCACTATTTCCAGGGTTTAGAGCAGCATCTGTCTGGATGTAGCGTTTCCCCTGCCATTCTCGGAGCCCGCTGACGACACCCTTCGTTACAGAGAAAGCTAATCCTTCACCTGTCGGTGCTCCGATAGCAAACAAATCCGTTCCGATTTTCGGTTCATCCCCAATGGCAATGCTCAAACACGGGTGACCGCGGCCTGGCAATCTGATCAGAGCAACATCCTGTTGGCTATCAACCCGGACTACAGTAGCAGTAAGCTCGAGTCCAGATTGCATCCGGACGGCTACCTCACTCAGTCCAGACACGACGTGCCCAGCCGTAATCGCCCACCCATCGCTCGAAATTATTACCCCACTACCCATAGAGTTTCCAGCTTGAATTGTCAGCACGGATCGGAGCGCAGATTGCAGGTTATCTGGGAGGAGGATTTGGTGTTCCGACGAGCAAGGAGTGATCGAAATGGGCGCAAGCTCATCTGTTGCCTGATCCCAAGCCTTACGCGCGCTTTTCTTGACTGTAGAGACAAATCCCGAGTCAGCGAGCAGGTTGTCCAAAGCTGACCGGAAAGCTTCTTGAATGCATGCAGATCCAACGCCCGGTTGTTTGCCATAACCTTTGGTTGTCGTCGTGTACACTATTTGCGCTCGGTAAACGTCGTATACCTGCCACTCGATTGTGAGGGATGACTCGCCATAGTTGCCGGCTCTCGGCTCGTAAGTATTGTAGAGAATGGACTGAATCGTACCGCCAAGCTGGTACTCAGCTTTAGAGGATTCATCTTTCCCAAACAAAAGATTGTCACCTCCCATGACGGTGTATCCCCTAGACTTCAGGTGTTCGGATGCTACAATCCTAAATTCATCGGAAGCGACGGTGATATTCGATTGCCAAGTATAACGAAATTGAAGCACTTTCAACCAGCCGCCGTAGTCGGCTCCAACCGTGGTACCTGACGGCACCCTAATTATTAATCGTGTGAAAGTAATGGGTGCTGAGCCTTCAGCGCCGACTTGGATAGGCGCTAGCTGAGTGACTTTTGGCGGGCTGACCTTGACCGCGCAGCCCATAGCCATAGTGAGCATTAGCACTGCCGTCGCCAGCATCAAACGTTGACGTTGCGTCTTTGTCATGTGGCTCATCTCTCCGCATCGACTAAGGGGAGCAGGTCAGCAGATAGGCCAGAGATCAGAATAGCTGGATCTGACCCGGGGCTACCTGGTTCTTATGCCCCTTGTGAGTGTTGGTTCCATCGACTCTCAGTCTAATGGACGCGCGGATGGGGTGTCAATCGTCAGCCGGGGCGATATTAGGGAGGAAATTCGCCGTCCGTTTATCACCCTCCACGATGAGGGGTTCTGGCTTCTTGCTTGAGAAGAGGGGAGGAGCGCCCTTTGCGCTCACGGGCTTTGTCATGCCGATATCACGGCGGCACGAAACGGCTTACCTACTCGGCCCACTCTGGGCTCAGCAATCCGTTGCTGATATGAAGCCTGGGGACCTTCCCGGCGAATATCTCCGCCTGTCACATATTCCCCGCCGAGAACCGGCCCAGGACGCGATTTGCGCCAAAATCTCGCAGAGGCCCCATAACTTTGCCAGGGGACTGGGACCTTTATCTGCAACTAACCCCTGGCACTGCTCCAGGTTCTCCCTAAACGCTCGCGGGGAGGTTCGCCGGTGCTTTTCCTGTCTGACTGGTTTTTCCCTCTTCCCTGAACGAAGTGAAATATTGTAGGCCCGAGGCCTCCGAGGGCCTACGGCCGAAGGCCGTTGACCTCTGGACCAGCCTATACCGCTCCTTTCTAGCTAAGTCCGTCATTCTTTATTTCATTCTTAAAGACCAATCTTGTTATAGGGGGTAGCGCCATATGTTTTTTGATCACTCTCATACGTTTTTTGGTCACTGGTCATATGGTTTTTGATCACCTTCTGACTTGCCCCATATATCGGTTAAGGAAGCGGCTTGACGGGCTGACAGGCACCTGCTCAGGCCGCAACAACCCTATTTAGCCTTAAGTTCTCTCAAAGGATCGAGGCGGTCTGCGTGGTCTTTTGCCCATGCAATCCACTTTGCGAACCACTGCCTGGTATCGTCGGGGAATTGCTTCTCTACCGCTAGGCTTTCGACTGCCTGGATAAATGCTCGGAGCTGCTGGGTTTTTGCCCATATTTCTGCTTGCTTTTCGAGATCTCGGAGCCTGGCATCTTCCGCAGCCCTCTGCTTTTCAACCTCTTCTCGTCTCTTCCGTTCTTCCTCTCTATTCTTGTCTTCCTCTTCCTGCCGGATCCTTTCGTTTTTCAGGGCATGAGCGACGAGTACGGTGCCCTTAATGATATCGCCTATTTTCTCCTCAAGCCTCCTCTTGGACGAGTCGGGCCATTGCTTTCTGATGCCTCGGACGCCCCAAACATCCAGCACGAATTGCAGGCAGCCTGAAGGAACATAATCCCATTTTGGCAGGGACCATAGGGAACCTGCTTTTTGCCTCGACTTTTCCTCTGCAGTCATAACATGGTTAGCTTGCCGGGCTTCTTCTAGGAGCATGAACGGTATATCTTCTCCGTTGATTTCGATCCGGTTTCTGACCTTCGGCTCGGCAGTTGTTGTTATACGGAATCCTAGCCTCTTGAACTCTTTTAAAATAGTGTCCAGGAGTATCAGAGCCCTCTTGACGCTATCGGGGCCGATCCTCAAAGTCAGACAACCTTCCCGAAATAAAGAAAGCATCCCATATTTGTCGCGGGGGGTCTGCTTTAAAACTGCTTTGGTTGCCTTAACTAGAGGATGAGGAGATTCAAGATGATCCGGGACGGCGATAACCGAAGCGGCCTCCGGGATATTCATAATTTCTTTCCCAATCTCGACCGAGGTTGGGCTTCTAACGGGTCGGTTATACGTATATACCTCTGATTCGCCTGGGTCGAGCTTTGGCAGAGGAGGACGGTAGACCTTTTTGCCATGCTTGACTTTTGCCCAATGCCCTATAGGGGGCTTAGGCACTTTGAGCCTTTTGCATATCTTGGCGAACCCAACATCGGAAATGCCGAGCTCTCGCGCGAGCTGAGTTACGGGGGTTTTCCAAACCTGCTCATAAAGCTCGCCTCTTCTGAAGACTATCTTCTGAGCATCATTGGTCATATGTTCTCCTTTGTCGACACAAACAGCCATCCATCAGATTATGTAAATTGTGCCAAAGCGCACAACTCGGCCGCCGAACCCGGGGTAGCATCGGAAGCATACTCAATAAACTAATACGCGTTCTTGACGCAAATCCGAGCCAGGGGATATTATCTCGGTGGGATAGTGTCAACGAAGCGATAGATAAGATAGTTACACTTAGAGCAGACTGAAGGGAACCGCTGTGGAAATAGGAACATCAGTAAGAAATATATTTAGCCTAGTTCATCATTTCGGAAATGAAGAAGACCAACTCTCTGCCTGTTTCGGGTTCATTCTGAAAAATAATCCTCCTGTGCTGATGGAGGTGTTGAAAAAGCTCGGAATAGATACGAGGGGCCTGCAAAAGAAAGATGTCCAAAGGATTTCTATAGAAACGCAAGTCCCATATGTAGGTGAAGAACAGAGTCATATTGATCTAAGAATCGAACTAGACGATAAATTTCTGATCTTATTTGAATCAAAGATTTGGGGGAATAGGCTTCATGAAGGTCAAGTGAAGAAGTATGCGGGACTCTTAATTAGCGAAAAGGCGAGCTATGAACATATCCGCCTAGTATACATTTCGCAACTCGATCAGAAGCAGACTTATGTTTCACTGAAGGAAAAGGTGAAGTTAAGGGATTCTGAATTTCATTATCTAAGATGGGGTGAAATTAGAGAACTGGTCGAGAAATACGGCACCAAACATGAACTGAGGTTTATCAACCGTCATTTCTTAGAATATCTGGGAGACAAAATGAGCGACAAGAAGATAATTAGCGATCAGAGGCTTGGGGACCTGAGGGAAGTAATGATTCAATCTACCGATCCAGACTGGTGGGAGCTGGTAAGAAAAGAAAAAATCGCTTGCCAGGACAATAACACTCCAGATGCCCAATATGTGGCCTTCTATAGGACATCTCCGATAAATGCGATTACTCATATAGCAAGAGTGAAATATACGGAACGAAACATCCCGGCTTTAGAGACCTATAAGAAGTACTCAAATATTGTGAGAAAAGGAAAAGAGCGGGGATGGATCGGCAAGCCTCATAAGATTTATCATTTGGAAGATATCATCGAGCTGCCAATGCCCATAAAGAAGCTCAAGGGAGAAGGTGGCGTAAGAAATAAATGGTTTAAGAGCGTAGCACAGCTTTTCGGGGCGCGAACGCTCGGCGATCTAGCTAAATAATCAGGTCCTACCCTATTCTTGCTTTATTGAGGATACTAATCGGTTACTTAGTAGAGAAATAAGGGATAGTGGTAGCTAAAGAGCGGAGAGCTTTTTATAAACCTTATTCTTGATATCTTCTTCGTTACCGACATCCACCAAATTAATCGCATACAAAACTGCTTCATCGATGACATCTTTTTCGATGAATAGATCCCTATTTTCCGGCCTGGATTCCTTATATTCTTTATAGGGGACTCTTTCCTTCGTATCATCAAACCAGAGATTATAAATGTCCCAATCTTGAGCTTTATCGACCTTCTCATATGTGATTCTTCCCATAATGAGAAGTGGCTCCTCGATTCTGCCTTCATAAATGTAACAAGGCACTATGCCCTTTCTTACTCGATCGCCCTTTGCATTTTCATAAAGGCGAAAACTCGCGTCAGGAAGCCATTTCTCCGGACTCTTCAGGCCCACTGAGACTTCAGAAGTTGTAGTGCTTCCCCTCGCACTTGTCCATCCTTCCTTTTCCATCAGATCATCGAGTTTTACTATCAACTGGGCTACTTCTTTGTAGAAGTTCTGTATGAATACGAATGCCTTTGTTATGTTTTCTCCCTTTTTGTTCATTAATTCACCTCCAAGAATATTCGCTTATCAAAGCTGACGATAACGGCTGAATCAAGGTCCTTGAATCCTGAAAAAGAGACTTTAGGTCTCTTCGGCTTAAGCAGTGGAGGATCGAAAAGCGGCGAATAGTTCATATCAAGGGTAATATCCAAGAAGCCCGAAAAATCGACGAAGTTCTTCTTTTTTAGCAATAAAAGCAGGTCCTGCATAAGGGCATATTCATAGTTATTATCGGTCTTGATGTTTGATAAGGTCCTGGTTATGTCATTCCAGCGGAGTTCGTAGATCCTAGATTCGAAGCCGATTTTGCCCTTCTTCCTAATTTCTTCAAGGGATTCACTGACCTCGGCATGCTGGCTGAAATAGGTCAGATAGATCGTCCCAAGAAAAACCCCCTCGAAAAAGGCGATTTTCGAATTTTGATAGGTTTTCCTGTTTTCCCTATCATCGAGTGAAAGCGTGTAATCTGCGGTGGACCCCATAGTCTGGACACTCGGAGGGCCTGGATAAGGTGTTGTTCGTGCCCGCCGTTAGCGACATTGTAGCTCTTTCCTTCGCAGAACGCCATTTTCGCAATCCGGCCAAAAAAACGGCTTCGCCATTTGACCCAGGAAGGGCGACCGCCGTCCGGTCCATGTCAAGCTATGGCCTCCGAAGCCGGCAGCAGCGTCGCCTGAGTCCCAAAATGAACCTCGTGCGGCGTTCGATAGCCGAGCGCTTCGTGCGGCCTCAGGGTGTTGTAAAAGTGAAAGTAGTCGGCCAGGCGTTGCCGGGCTTCGCTCACCGTCCGGTATTCGTGAAGATAAACCTCTTCGTATTTGACCGACCGCCACAACCGCTCCACGAAGATGTTGTCGAAGACTCGGCCGCGGCCGTCCATCGAGACCCGGATCCCCTGGCTTTCCAGAAGCCCCGTGAACTCGGGGCTGGTGAACTGAGACCCTTGGTCGGTATTGAAAATCTCCGGCTTCCCCTGGCCCAGGGCCGCCCGGAGCGCCTCCAAGCAGAAGTCCTTTTCCAGCGTCGTCGAAAGCGCCCACGACATCACTGTCCGGCTGAACACATCGATGATCGCCACCAGGTAGACGAACCCGTGGGCCAGTCGAACGTACGTGATATCGCTGCTCCAGACCTGGTTGGGCCTCACGATCGCCAGACCGCGGAGAAGATACGGATAGATCTTGTGCCGGCGGCCCGGAATGCTCAGCCGCGGCTTCCGGTAAATGACCGAAAGTCCCAGTTCCCGCATCAGGCGGCGGACCCGCTTCCGGTTGACCCGATATCCCCGCTTTTTCAGCCGGATCCGAAGCTTCCGCGTTCCGAAAAAGGGCCTGGCCGTAAATTCCTCGTCCAAGAGCGTCCGCAGAACCTCGTCCTCCGGATCCTCCGGAAGCGCCTGATAATAGAACGTCGATCGGCTCAGATCCAAAAGCTCGCATTGTCGGACAACCGGGATCTCGGGATGATCGGGCTCGATCTCGTCCCGCTTGCTCAGGACAGGAGCTTCTCGGATTTTTTTTTAAGCCAGTCCAGCTCGACCTTGAGCTGGCCGATCTGCCGATACAGCTCGGCCTCGGTCTCCTCCCGGTCCTTCTCCTGCCTTCTCCTCCGGTCGGAGAACAGACCGGGCAGCTTCTCGAGCAGCTCCGATTTCCATCGCCCGATTTGGTTGGGGTGGACGCCGTACTCGCCGGCCAGCTGGGCAATCGTCTTCTCGCCTTTGACGGCCTCGAGGGCGACCTTCGCCTTGAATGTAGCTTCGTACTGTTTCCGTCCCATACTGGACATAATGCCATACCTCCTTGTTGAGATACAGCGGGTCCGTTTTCCACCTTATCGGCCTGTCCAGTTTTTGGGGTCCAGCTCAATCCATTAGCTGATCCCGATCGCCTGATCTGCTCTTTTCGCTAAGCAGTTTTACTTCGATGCACAGCATAAGGTCTATCCTGTCATTCCCAGAGCTGCTGATAAGGAGAATAAGATCAGGCTCTCCATAAACAGGGGAGTTTTCCCAGAACAAATATTCAACACTGTCGTAAGCGCTGAGTTCTATTCCTGTGGCGCTCAGATTATGCAAGAAAGTGCTTCTCGCGGCAGAATAATCCCTTGCTTCTTCTAAGATCCTAAAAAGGGCCCTTTGAGGTGGGATATATTTCAGCATCCCTAAGACATTAGAGGTAAGAACATCTTCCCGATTTGCTACTTCAGGAAGCTTCCCCTTTAGCTCGGCCTGAATCATGCGAATTACCTTTATGATATTGAAAGCAATGATTTATTGTCCTCAAGATACCACGTCCAGTGCGAAATTCTCAAGCCGTAGGTTGCGTGTCAAACCGGCTGGCAGGGGACGGAGTGTAGTACCTGGAAAAGGGTGAGAATCCGGAGACCGACTGATGGCCGATTGGCAGAAGATATCCAGTCGGCTTACTGTCCATCGCCTAAAAAGAATCCAGAGAGCCATTTTACGAAAACATGGCATATAGTTCATATGCCCACGGTTCAGGTTGACATGTTAATTGCCTTAAAACTAGAATCAACTGAATAGAGCTGGCCAGGGGACAGCAACCCAATGGTTTAGCCGGCATCTGATGTTGAAGCGCTTACCAGACTTGCCCTTTCCAGGCCATTGCACAAATTTGCCCACCTTAGTCTATTTGCCATGACGGAGCCAAATGATGGACGTATTTAATCTTCGCGAGAAATTAGTTGCTGATTACGCATCCTTCGTTAAGAGCTTCATTAATATTCGCGACGAACGCATCAACAAAGAACTCGATTCCCATCTTGCTGCCGGACTTCTTTGGCCTGACCCACTTATTCAGCTGAATCCCTGTTTCTCACCCGGGGAGAGCGTCGATGAACTTGTGGACTCCAATATCTTGCATAACGAGTGTCGACGTATCTTTCGCCTGAAAACGAACCTATCTGATTTCGGCCGACCATTTAGGCTGCATAGACATCAAGTAGATGCGATTAAAATAGCCGCATCAGGGCGCAACTATGTTCTCACTACAGGTACGGGTTCTGGCAAGAGTCTGGCTTACATAGTTCCCATAGTCGACCACATATTACGATATGGGACTGGCCGTGGTGTTCAAGCCGTGATTGTGTATCCGATGAACGCCCTTGCAAACAGCCAGGTCAATGAACTTGAGAAGTTCCTTCATTTTGGCTTCCCAGAAGGCAAGAGCCCAGTAACCTTCCGCCGATACACCGGTCAAGAATCGAACGACCAACAGGATGAGATCGTCGCAAACCCGCCTGATATCCTGCTAACAAATTACGTTATGCTCGAGCTATTACTCACGAGGCCGAGAGAGCGCCGGTTGGTGAGGGCTGCTTCCGGCTTGAGGTTCTTAGTCCTTGACGAATTGCACACTTATCGCGGACGTCAGGGTGCCGATGTTGCCATGCTCATTCGGAGGGCCAGGAACGCCTTTTCGGCCGATAGAATGCAATGCGTCGGGACCTCCGCGACTCTTGCCAGTGGCGGCTCATGGGCGGCCCAACAAGCGGAAGTTGCCCGTGTCGCGACGCTATTTTTCGGCGCAGAAGTTCGACCTCAAGAGATTATCGGGGAAACAATAAAGAGGGTGACCCCGGAATTAGATTTCACGGACCCAGCACACCTGACCCGCCTTGCAACCCGGGTGGCCGTAGGCATTGTGAAGCCTCCGGTCTCTTTTGAGGAATTGATCTCAGACGCATTGGCTTCCTGGATTGAAACTACATTCGGCATACGCCGGGAAGATGGTTCGGGACGGCTGGTTCGCCAGGTTCCGCGTCGTATTACTGGGGAAAATGGCGCAGCACTGGACCTCCATCGCCTCACCGGCTGCTCTGTTGCAGCTTGCACGCTTGCGATTCAACAGATGCTTCTGGCAGGCCACTCCTGCATCCATCCCGAAACCGGTTTCCCGGTGTTTCCATTCCGGCTTCATCAGTTCATCAGTCGGGGCGATACCGCGTATGCATCTCTGCAGCCAGAAAACGATCGATACATCACACTTCAAGGTCAGAAGTACGTGCCGGCCGATAGGAACAGAATACTGCTCCCGCTTGTCTTTTGCCGCCAGTGCGGACAGGAGTATTACTGCGTTCGGAGAGAACCGGATGAACTATCGGGGGGAGAACACTTCCTTCCGAGAGAACTGATGGATACCCATCACGAGCCAGACAGCAAACCGGGTTTCCTCTATGCCAGCACGGATTTTCCTTGGCCCCATAAGAACGAAGATATTTTGTCCAGGCTGCCTGAAGACTGGATTGACGCTGACGGAAATCTGCCGTCTCGGAGGCATAAGGATCTGCCGGAAGAAATACGCGTTTCAGCCGATGGACATGTTTCCCCAGACGGCTTGAACGCCTGGTATATCTCCGCACCTTTCAGGTTCTGTTTGCGCTGCGGAACATCCTACGGTTTTCGGCAAAGGTCGGATTTCCAAAAACTCAATTCGCTTGGTGCGGGCGGTCGCAGCACGGCGACAACAATCCTCAGCATCTCAGCGATCATTCATTTGCGGGAAATGCCCTTATCTAACGAGACCAAAAAGCTGCTGAGCTTCACAGACAATAGGCAGGACGCATCCTTACAGGCAGGCCATCTTAATGATTTCGTAGAAGTCGGACGGTTGCGCGCAGCGCTATATCACGCGGTAATGAAAGCGGGAGCTTCCGGCATCCGCCACGATGAGCTTTCCATAAAGGTATTTGAATCACTTGGTCTCGCTTTCGAAGATTATGCAAGCGACCCAGGAGCTCGTTTCCAGGCGAGAGAAGATACAAATAGGGTCCTCCGTAGCGTGCTGGGATACCACCTCTACCGCGACCTCTTGCGGGGCTGGCGCATAACTGCTCCGAATCTTGAACAGGTTGGTCTCTTGTTCATGGACTATCCTTATTTGCGGGAAGTCTGTCAATCCGATGATATTTGGCAGAATACACACCCGGCGTTAGCGCAGGCATCTGTGGATCAGCGCATCGATATCTGTCGGACGCTCTTGGATTCAATGCGACGGAGCTTGGTTATCAAGGTCGAATACCTCGACCAAGCTTTCCAAGAAAGGCTGTTGCTTCAGAGCAGCCAGAGATTACTGCCCCCTTGGGGATTTGACGAGAACGAGCAGGTCCGCGACCTTGAGCATGGGGCGGTTCTGTACCCCAGAGCTTATCGTCGAAACCATGACTATGGGGGCGACCTTTACTTATCGCCCCGAAGCGGATTCGGACAATATCTGCGTCGGCCGCAAACGCTCGGCGCCGGACGCTTGACCCTGGATGACACGTCGGCCATCATCGAAGGCCTGCTAAGCGCGCTTCAGGCTGGTAGCCTCATAGCCATTGTCCGCGAACCGAATAATGCCGACCAAACGCCGGGATACCAACTCCTGGCCGATTCTATGACATGGATAGCTGGAGATGGGAGCAGGGCGTATTATGACGCAGTTCGCCAACCTGCGATACCGTCTGAAGGTAGACAGCCTAATCCATTCTTTCAGGAATACTATCGGACTATGGCATCGCAAACGCATGGGATCGAGGCGCGTGAACATACAGCACAGGTTTCATATGAGGATCGCCAGGCGAGGGAGGATGCTTTTCGAGCGGGGCGTCTGCCAATTCTCTACTGCTCGCCGACGATGGAACTGGGTATTGATATAGCGCAGCTTAACACCGTAAATATGCGGAACGTACCTCCCAGTCCGGCGAACTATGCCCAGCGAAGCGGCCGAGCAGGTCGGAGCGGACAGCCGGCGCTCGTTTTTACGTATTGTGCTTCTGGCAGCCCCCACGACCAGTATTTCTATAAACGGCAGGAAAAAATGGTCGCCGGCGTCGTTTCTCCTCCGCAGATCGATCTAGCAAACGAAGATCTGGTGCGTTCTCACGCTCAGGCACTCTGGCTTGCGGATACAGGTCTTTCACTCGGCACATCGCTTAAGGACATCCTGGACCTCGAAGGAGACCCACCCTCATTGGCGCTTCAGACGCCCGTCAAAGCGGCCCTCGACGATGACAATGCTAAAGTGCGTGCCCGGCAACGAGCCGATCGTATTCTTCTGACTATTCAAAATGACGCTGAGGCAGCCGAGCGTTTTGACGGGGCATGGTTGGACGCTGTCTTTGCCCACATCGGCAAAGAATTTGACCGAGCATGCGAGCGGTGGAGGGGGTTATATCGGTCGGCTTATAGCCAAGCTCAAAAGCAGAACAAAATCATTCTAGACGCGTCACGCAGTCCGCAAGATAAACAGGAAGCTTTGCGGCTTCGGAGAGATGCAGAAGCGCAACTGCGTCTCTTGACTGACGCTGAGAATATCATCCAGTCGGACTTCTATAGTTATCGCTATTTCGCCAGCGAAGGATTCTTGCCTGGATATAACTTTCCGCGGCTGCCTTTGTCGGCTTACATTCCCGGACGTCGTCTTCGGGCCAGTCGAGACGAATTTGTCTCCCGCCCCCGCTTCTTGGCGATTTCCGAGTTCGGACCGCGAGCCATCATCTACCACGAAGGCTCACGTTACATCATCAATCAAGTGATTCTCCCAGTTCAGGAAGAGGGAGGAGATCTCCGCACACGTATCGCCCTGATCTGTCCACAGTGCGGTTATATGCACATGTCAACGGGTGGCAACGGTCCCGACATCTGTGAACGCTGTCGGACTCCGTTAGGGCCACCGCTCCGACAACTCTTCCAGCTCCAGAATGTTGTCACGAAGCGGCGCGACCGAATCAACTGCGATGAAGAGGAACGGTTGCGCCGAGGGTACGACTTACGAACTGCCATCCGATTCGCGGAACGAGAAGGAACAGCATCCTTCCGAACGGCTACGCTTGAAACGGACGGAAAGACCCTGGCCACTCTGTATTATGGACATGCGGCTACCCTATGGAGGATCAACCTCGGCTGGAGGCGGCGTAAGAACAAGGATCAAACTGGGTTCGTCCTGGATGTGGAACGCGGCTATTGGGCCCGCAGCGACGATGAAACGGCCGAGGACGACGATCCGATGAGTCCTCGTCGGGTTCGCGTGATTCCATTCGTCGAAGACCGCCGTAATTGCCTAATTATCGAGCTCCAAGATGCTATGAGCATCGGGGCGATGGCATCTCTCCAAGCTGCCCTTAAGATTGCCATTCAGAACTTATATGAATTAGAGGACGGCGAACTGGCCGCTGAGCCCCTGCCCAGCTTCGAAGAGCGGCGGGCACTTCTCTTCTATGAATCGGCCGAAGGTGGCGCAGGCGTCCTGCGTCGTCTTGTCGAAGATGCGGCCACCATGGGGCACGTCGCGAAGTTCGCCTTGTCCCTCTGCCATTTTGACCCTGCAACTGGCCAAGATATGAAGCGTGAGGCTATCGCTAAAGATGACTGCGAAGCCGCCTGCTACGACTGCCTAATGAGTTATGCAAATCAGCCTGATCACGAAATGCTGGACCGGAAGTCGATCTTGGATATCCTTCGAAAGATTGCGGACGCGACGGTTCGGATTTCCGCCGGTCCTAGAACGCGCGCCGCTCACGTAGAGCAGCTCCTGCGCCAGTGCGAAACAGAATTGGAGCGTAGCTGGGTGCGATTTATGGATGGGAATAATTTCCGCCTGCCTACACAAGCCCAAAAGCGTATTGAGGAATGCAACTCCCGCCCCGATTTTATCTACAGCGACCTGTATTGCGCTATCTATGTGGACGGACCCCATCACTTATTCCCAGAGCGAGCCCAACGTGACCGTCAGCAAGAAGCCACACTGGGTGAGCATGGCTGGACGGTAGTCCGTTTCCCTCATAGCGATGACTGGCTAAGTATCATCACTAGACACCCGGACATCTTCGGAGGGAATGCCTGATGCACGCGGTCGGTTCACTCGTGCGCGCACGTAATCGAGAGTGGATCGTCCTTCCCGAATCTACGGAGCGTCTTCTGGTTCTCCGGCCGCTTGGCGGAACCGATGATGAAATAGCAGGCATCTGTACCGCAATCGAACCGGTCGAACCCGCGAGTTTTTCCCTTCCAGATCCGGCGCAAGTAGGCGACTTCCGGTCATGCCGCTTGTTGCGCGATGCCCTTCGGCTGGGCTTTCGTTCAAGTGCGGGTCCTTTTCGTTCTTTCGGCCGGATCGCAGTGGAGCCGCGCCCTTATCAATTAGTGCCACTGTTAATGGCACTTAAGCTAAATCCCGTCCGACTCTTGATAGCCGATGATGTTGGAGTAGGCAAGACGATCGAGGCTGCACTCATCGCACGTGAACTTCTGGACCGCGGCGAATGCCAGCGACTTACGGTTCTTTCGCCGCCGCATCTTGCCGAGCAGTGGCAACGCGAGCTAGCCGAAAAATTCCATATAGATGCTCGTCTCGTCCTCCCCAGTACGGTACGAAGGCTTGAGCGGGAATGTCGCGGGGATCAGTCGATCTTTGATGTGTGGCCTGTCACCGTCGTCTCCATTGACTACATCAAGTCAGACAGGCGGCGTGACGAGTTCATTCGCACTTGCCCTGAATTGGTCATCGTTGACGAAGCCCACTCGTCCGCATGGGAGGAGAACTCTAGAAGCAACCGACATCAACGGTATTCTTTGGTCAAAGCACTTGCTGCTAGCGTATCCCGCCACATGATATTCGTCACAGCTACGCCTCACAGCGGGAAGGAAGGGGCTTTTCGGTCCCTTTTGTGTTTTTTGGACGAGGACTTTGCTAACCTCCCTGACGATTTGAGCGGAAGAGAAAACGAAAATCATCGCCGCCGATTGGCCGCTCATTTCGTTCAGCGTCTCCGCGCTGATATCCGCCATTATCTAGACAAAGAGACTGTATTTCCTGACCGTGAAGACCGAGAGGAGCATTATAAGCTCACCCCTGAATACAAGAACTTGTTTGAGCAGGTTCTAAATTATGCGCGAGAGATTGTAGCCGACCGCTCCGGCGGCCAGCACCGCCATCGTGTACGCTGGTGGTCGGCGCTGGCGCTTTTGCGCGCCTTGGCCTCTAGCCCCGCGGCTGCCGCGGCCACACTGCGCAATCGCTCTGCCTCCGCTGATACCGATACTTGGGAGGAGGCCGACGAGGTGGGGCGACGCATGGTTCTTGACCAAGAAGACACGGATTCGGCCCAGATGGCAGACGTTATCCCTGGCAGCGATCCGGGCGAGGAGTTTGCTCCCGACTCTGGAGTCAGGCGTCGGTTGTTGGACTTCGCCCGCCAAGCAGAGAGCTTGGGTAGCGAGTCCGATGCAAAACTCGTAAAGGCCACAACTCTTGTTAGGGAAATCATCCGAGATGGATATAATCCAATCGTTTTCTGCCGCTTTATCCCTACGGCCGAATACCTCGCTCAGGAACTTCGCTCGCGCCTCGGAAATAAAGTCACCGTTATGGCTGTTACCGGATTACTCCCCCCCGATGAGCGGGAACTCCGCGTACGGCAGTTGGCTGAGTCTTCGCCTCGTGTGCTCGTCTGCACCGACTGCCTCAGTGAGGGCGTAAACCTACAGCAGTTCTTTAACGCCGTCGTTCATTACGACCTCTCGTGGAATCCAACGCGCCACGAGCAACGTGACGGTCGAGTAGACCGCTACGGGCAGGCACATACGACTGTCCGCTCTTTGATTCTATATGGTATTGACAACCAGATTGACGGACTTGTCTTGGATGTTCTTCTCCGCAAGCATAAGACTATCCGAAACTCGCTGGGTGTTTCAATACCTGTCCCAGCCGATACTAATGCGGTCGTTGAGGCCATCTTCGAAGGCTTACTCCTACGCGAGCGCGCTGGTTCCTCGGGCATGACGCTTCTTCCTGGCATGGAAGATTTTCTCCGCGAAGAACGTGCCCGACTCCATACGGACTGGGAAAACGCAAGCCAGAGGGAGAAACGTTCTCGGACGATGTTCGCGCAGGAAGGAATTCAGGCTCGCGTAAAGGATGTGGCCCGTGAAATGGAAGCAGTTCGCGCTGCAATCGGATCAGGAGCCGATGTTGAGGTCTTCACGCGCCAAGCACTACAAGCTTATGGGGCGTTCGTAACGGACCGACAAAGCGGCGTGGAATTCGCCCTTCACGAAATACCTCGCGCGCTTCGCGAAGCTTGCGGCTTCGTAGAAACCTTCATAGCAAAGTTCGAGTTGCCCGTAGATTCAGATGTGCTTTACCTAAGCCGGACACATCCTATCGTCGAAGGATTGGCCCAATACGTCCTGAGTGCAGCCTTAGAGAATGAAGGTACCGTAGCTCGTCGGTGTGGCGCAATACGGACCGATGCCGTGGACTGCTGGACCACGTTACTTTTATTGCGCTACCGCTATCATATCCTCACTAGTCGTGGAGGCAGCACCACCGAGCTTCTTGCTGAGGATTCGCAGCTAGCAGCATACGCGGGTTCGCCGGGCAAGGCGCAGTGGCTGGATAACGCCCAATCTGAACGGCTTCTCGCGGCCGAGCCAAAGCAGAACATCACCCCTACCCAGGCTACCGATTTTGTAGGAAAGGTGCTTTATAGCTTTGAGGAAATCCGCCCGAAGTTGGAGCAACTCGCGCGTCGCCGCGGGGATGAGCTTCTGGATGCCCACCGCCGCGTCCGCGAGGCCGCGCGTATGCAGGGCGTCCGTTACGAGATTCGACCAGAGTTGCCCCCGGACCTGCTTGGCATTTACATCTATCTCCCGGCGAATGGGAGACAGGGATAATGCAATCCGGCAAACGAAGCGCGTTCACGACAATTAAGACCGAAGGCGGGCTGTTACCAGCCAATCTCTTGGTACGCATTGCTGAAGGCGGGGCTGGACTTGAGTGTATTTCGCCGGAAGCGTACCATCTGGCAAAATCAGAGCGCCTTAACGAGGCTACCAACCGCGCGTGGAACCGTCTTTGTGGTGCGTGGGAAGGATTCAAGGACGGCATGGAAAATCTGTCCGAGTCCGACGCAGGCACCACCCTTACCCGAGAACGTTGGCTCCTTCCGCTCTTCCAAGAGCTTGGCTATGGACGACTGCAGCGCGCTAGAGCGTTCGACGTCGAGGGAAAGCCCTATCCGGTCAGCCACTTGTGGCAGGCCACACCAATTCATCTGGTTTCCTTCCGCCAAGAAATCGACCGCCATACGCCGGGTGCACGAGGCGCGTCCCGCATTAGCCCTCATAGCCTTGTTCAGGAGCTCCTGAACCGCAGCGATGATTTCTTGTGGGGCTTCGTTTCAAATGGCCTAAGGTTACGGTTGCTCCGCGACAATGCCTCCTTTACCCGTGCCGCCTACGTTGAGTTTGACCTCGAAGCGATGATGGAAGGCGAACTGTACAGTGACTTTTTCTTACTTTTCCTGATCTGCCATCAATCCCGCGTCGAGGTGTCCGAAGGCAAGACAACTGAACACTGCCCTCTTGAAAAATGGCACAATAGGTCGCTTCAGGAAGGCACTCGTGCCCTGGACAGCTTGCGCGGTGGAGTCGAAAAAGCCATTGAGACTCTGGGTGGCGGCTTTCTTTCCCATCCAGCCAGCAAGGCCCTCCGAGAACGACTGCGTTCAGGCCTTCTATCAACACAAGATTATTACCGGGAAGTTCTGCGTATTGTCTATCGCATGCTATTTATTTTCGTTGCCGAAGACCGAGACCTACTTCTCCTGCCCTCTGGGTGTGATAACGAACTGGCGGAGGCGCGAGAAATCTACTACCGCTATTATTCCACTCAGCGTTTGCGCAGATTGGCCGAACGCCGCCGCAGCGCCCGCCACAACGACCTTTACATCGTCCTGCAACTTGTCTTTAGCCAATTAGAGTCGGGCTGCCTCAAATTGGCGTTGCCCGCCCTCGGCTCCTATCTCTTTTCACAAAAGGCGACGCCGGATTTGAACGACGCTTGCATCGCCAATTCCGACCTACTGGACGCTGTTCGCTACCTGGCTATTACCGTAGAAGGCGACGTCCGACGTTCGGTGGATTACCGGAACCTCGGCCCGGAGGAACTCGGGAGCATTTACGAGTCGCTTCTTGAGATGTCCCCGGAGGTGAACCTGGACGCTGCCCTCTTCAAGCTCAATGTTGCCGCCGGATCCGAGCGCAAAACCACCGGCTCTTACTACACACATTCCAATCTTGTAAATTGTCTGCTCGATTCAGCCCTTAATCCAGTGCTGGACGGAGCGTGCGGAGAATCCGAGCCAGAGAGGGCACTCCTGGGTTTGAAGATATGCGACCCGGCTTGCGGTAGTGGTCATTTCCTTATTGCTGCAGCGCATCGCATCGGCAAGCGACTAGCGGCCGTCCGGGCCGGCGAGGAAGAGCCCGCGCCGGAAGCGATCCAGCACGCCCTCCGAGACACGGTCGGCCACTGTCTCTACGGCGTAGATATAAACCCGATGGCCGCTGAGCTCTGCCGCGTCAGTTTATGGCTTGAAGCATTAGAACCCGGCAAGCCGCTCTCTTTCCTCGACCACCACGTTCGCGTTGGCAATAGCTTACTGGGAGCCACGCCACAACTTATTACTGCAGGCCTGCCTGATGAGGCCTATGAACCTATTGAAGGAGACGACAAGAAAGCCTGCGTTGTGCTGAAGAAACTCAACAGGGCAGAACGCAATGGTATGGGGCCCATTTTTGCCCAGCAGGATGCGGAAACCCAGAACCGCCTACAGCAGTCTGCCAGAGCGTTGGAAGAACTGCCCGATGACAAGGCGGAGGAAATTCGCGCTAAGGAACAAGCCTTTTGCCGCCAAGAACAAGCCGATGAATATCATAATAAGAAGCAGCTTGCCGACGCTTGGTGTACAGCGTTCGTCATCAAGAAGCGATTCCGCGAGTTAGGGCGCGAAAGCAGTGTAAGCGGTATCACGAATGGCCATCTGATCGACCTCGCTTCCGGTCGGGCTCTCCCCGCCGACCTCGCTGCTGAATTAGAGCGCCTTTCAGCCCAGCACCAATTCTTCCATTGGCATCTAGCCTTTCCCGATGTGTTCGTAAGGGGAGGGTTTGATTGCGTCCTTGGGAATCCGCCATGGGAGAGAACTGCTTTCGAGGAAGTGCCCTATTTTTCGTCTCTAGTGCCGGAGGTTGCAGCAGCACCAACAACGGCCATAAGACGGGAGCTTATCGCGCAGCTTGAGACCACGGCACCCGATGTTTACCAGAAATTTTGCGATGACCGTCGTAAAATAGCCGCCGAGGACGCCTTCTTCAGTACGTCTGCTCACTATCCTCTTTCTTCTAGCGGGCGAACCAACACCTTCGCTCTGTTTGCAGATCTTGCGTCCGGGTTGACCAAACCCTCTGGTTACGCCGGACTAGTCATCCCCACCGCCATTGCCACCGATGCACCTATGCAGGCATTCTGGGGTTCCCTGGTTCGAGACAAACGAGTCGTGTCGCTATATGATTTCGAAAACCGCGGTATCTGGTTCCCAAGTGTACACGGAAGCTACAAGTTTGCCTTGTTGACCATGACAGGCAGCTCGGGACATGCCGGTGCGGCTAGCTACGCATTTTTCTTGGAGACGATCGAAGATCTGCAAGCTCCCGCCCGCGTGTTCCACATGACCCCAGAGGAGCTCAGCTGCGTCAACCCTTACACCCGGCAGCCTCCAACGTGTCGGAGTAGGGCTGATTTCGAGCTTTTGCTTCACATGTCAAGGCAAGAGGAACCATTGGGCGAGACGCATCCAGCATGGGTCGGCCTCACTTCGGCGGGAAGCAGCGACTCATGGATGGAAGCAAGTAAGTATGAGCCCGCGGAGCACGGCGAATACGTGCCTTGCTACGAGTCCAAGCTAATGCACCAGTTCGATCATAGGTTTGCATCCTTCCGATCGGGCGCGTCCGGGCCTCGTCAGAGCGCAGCGCCTGATCCAGCTGGATCACTTCGAGGCGATCCGGAGTTCCGGGTTCAAACGCGATTCTTGGTGCCACATCGCGTTGCTAGAACTCACCTAGAGAGAAAGACGTCTTACCTCACCTCGATTCCATGTTACCGTGATCTCTCTGATAATAGGGCTTTGCGTACGATGATTGCGACTATTGTCCCGTTTTGCGGGCTCTTGCAGCCACTAAATGGGATTACGGCCGCGGATGCACACTCGGCGGCAATTCTAATCGGAAGTCTCAACTCCTTCGCGGCAGACTATGTCACGCGCTTGAAGACGCCTGGCATGCATGTGAATGTAACGATATTCAACCAGCTGCCAAAAGTTCCTCTCGCGAAGTATTCGCACGCCTCACGCGTCTTTCCAGGCTCGCCGGAAACATGGCTCGAGAATCGCATTTTGGAGCTGACCTACACGGCCTGGGACCTCCAGCCATTCGCAAAGGACTGCGGCTGGCAAGGCCCCCCGTTCCGTTGGGATGAGGAACGCCGGTTCCTGCTTCGCTGCGAGCTAGATGCCGCTTTCTTCCACTTCTACCTTCCTACTGACGAGAATGGCGGCTGGCATCTAGCAGAGTGCGAGACGGCAGAAGAACTGGCGCGGCTCAAGGCCAGCTTCTCAATTCCGCGCGACGCCGTAGCCTATATTATGGACACATTCCCTATTGTCCGCCGCAAGGATGAAGAGAATAATAACGGCGACTACCGCACCAAGCGTGTCATCCTCGAGATCTATGACGCTATGCAGGAGTCCGCCCGGACTGGCCAGCCATATCAGACCCACCTGGATCCGCCGCCGGCGGATCCGCGTTGTTGTCATCCGCCGCGTGAGACCCGTCAGACGTGAGCAAAATAGGCATCTTGGCTTACGGTTCCCTCATAAACGATCCCGGGGCTGAAATATCCAAACTCATATCAGAGGAAATCCAGGTGATGACGCCGTTTCCTGTGGAGTTTGTGCGGATATCCAAAACGCGGGGCGCAGCACCTACAGTTGCCCCATATAAGTCCGGGAGGCCAGTAAAGGCCAAGTTATTCGTGCTTAAAGACAGCGTTCTACTCCAAGACGCTAAGAGCCTGCTGTGGCGCCGTGAAACAAGAAAAGAAGGTCTCGACAGAGATTATCGGGAGAGCACTGGGTTAAATGCTGTTATTATCCGCGACCGCCCAGGATTCCACGGCTTGGATCATGCTCTATACACAGATTTCAATCCGAGTGGCAAGATCAATGATCCGGATCCCGGTGAGCTGGCTAAGGCTGCAATAGACAGCGTTGCTAAAGCACCAGATGGCAAAGACGGCATCACTTACTTGATGGATATCATCAGTATTGGTATTGAAACCCAGCTAACTCTAGCCTATCAAAAAGAAATATTGGCACAGACCGGCACGCTTAGTCTTGCTGAAGCCCTCACTTTGGCCAGGTCGAGAGGTAAGGAACCAAGAGACTAAGATGCTTCCTTCCTGGAATCACCCTAATTGCAGCATCGCTAAGGGCGAAATACGCAAACTCTACCAGCGGCCAAGATGCGATTAGCGTCATCTGGAAGATTGGTGAGAGGGAGATATCCCTTTCAAGAATTATCGAGAGAAAACACCTTTTTGCTATAAGTAATCTTGTTCTTTTTGCGAGACCAATTAACCAAGTTTTCGTTTCTCAATTCGCATAAGTATTGATCTAATGATGGCCCTCGGAGAGGAAGTTTTTGGCTAATTTCCTTGTTGGTTACCGAGCCACTATGATTTATGAAATCTAGAAGCATTCTCTTTTTTTCTTTTTTCCTTTCAATAGCTATTTCTCTCCAGCCTCTTAACAGCTCTCCACATCTTGGATTGCCCTTCTTGATAATTGGGATTCCTAGGTCTCTTCTAAAGTTGTTCATGCTTCCCCAAATGCTATCTATCCGTCCCCAAAGCTTTCTCCAATTCTTCCGCTTTGACATCTCTGTCGCGGTAGGATGATGCCCGATTTCCTGAACGATACTTGCATATTCCAGCAAACACTTATTTTTCCTTGCCGTTAAAACCAGGCTCTTGAGGTCAATCCCGTACAGCCTAACTAGTTCCGCTAATGCTTCCTCGGTTATTTCATTCCCATATGTATTTTTGAGGAGTTTAAAGACTTTATTTTCTGATTGATTGTTAATAAAAAGGTTTTCCAAGTCTCTCTTTTTGACTTTGCGCGATAAGTTACTAGCTTGCTCAATAAGGGTAGGCTTATAATAAACCAGGTTATATTTCTTCCCCTCTTCTAATATTTGTCTTACCCTTTCTTTCGTTACTCCCAGTTCTTTTCCGACGGCTTCAAGAGTTCCCAATTTTTTATATAGAGAAAACACTTCGAATATTTTTGACAATTTCATATTGGGTTCGCGAAACGGACTAATGATCGTATTGTTCCTAATATAGTTGATCAGCCTACTCGCATGATATTCAGAAATACCTAACCTTTCAGATAAGCTATGTATGGTCCCCTCTCTATGCCACAGCAAATATACTTTTTTATAGAGTATATTGCTTTGGCCGTGGCCCAAGCCAAAATAGGTGAATAGCTTGATTTCCGTTTTGTTATTAATTCCGGATTTATGTTGATAGTCCTCATCGGGATGGTAGTCGGGATATAGAGCGGAAATTACTTGTCTGGTTCTATAATCGCTTATTCCAAGCTTAGAGGATAGAGCCGAAACTGCATGGCATTCATTCCATAGGTTCTTTATGTTATTGACAAGAGATGCCGTGTCGGATGGTTCAAGGTGAAAGAATTCAATAAGTCGGTCATAGGTCGTTTTCCTGAATGCATCTTTTGTAATGCTGGAGTTAGCTTCTAATGTATCCGTCATCACGATATCCCTCTCCTTGAACCATAACTGGTAATTCGGGAAAAGACAATCACCCCTAGGGAGGAAGCCGAGGGGGGAATTTCCGGTGCGAATTGGTGAGGGAAGAAATATGAGGCGGATTCTCTGGCAGAATCCTAAAGTTGTCTAGAGGCCAATATGGGTTTGGCGCGGTATGCGATCAGCCGGACGAGAGTGTTCGAGCCCCCAGCTGTTCTAACCTCCCGTGCAGAACTTGCAGTTTCCCGATATTCACAGGATTGCGAAGGCGTTGCCTTTTTCGCCGATGATCTTGAGCTTGGGCTTATCGTCGGTCATCTTCGTCTCCCCGAATAAGGTAGGTCCTGGGGCAGGATCGGCCAGATAAGGCCTTGCTGGATCAGCTGGGTACCACGCCCCCCCAGTGACCAAAATCTATTTAACCCCCGCCAATCCACAATAAACATATTCTGGTTTCTCATATTCTGGTGCACACAGAATCTATTAAATACAGAATCTATATAATGGGGTGTCCAGGGGGGTATTTCAGATTCTGGTCAACTCATGGCTATATAGGGGCCTGTTGAAACCGCCTCAAATGGACAAGAGTACCAGAATATGAAAAAGCGTTTTCAGATTCCGCCCCAGAAGAACCCCCCCCAGAATTTGAAAAACCATTCTCAAATTCTGGTGTTTCCTACCACGTGATGTATCCCTTTGATACCCCGCCCTCGACAAGGGCCTTCAGCTCGTCAAGATATAACCTGCACACCTCAAGTACGTTTTCGTCGCCCTTCCATCTTTCCGAAGTGTACGTGTACGATACCTCAGCAAACAGCGGGGGTGCAGAATCGTCTCCGTCCGCGTCCGACCCGATGGGTATCTTCTTTACGATGCGACCTTCACGCGCAAGGATTGCAGCGCCACTCTCACCTGTACGGATCGGCTCATTCTGAGTCACCGTCGCATGGGTTTTAGGAATCACAGGAGCCCAGTGGATATTCTCGTCTCGTTCAATTCTGCCGAACCTGATAACCTTGCTTCTCCTTACTGACGCTTCGTACCATTTCAGCGCTTCAGGTTTCTTATTTCGGGCCGCCTCTTCGTGGGTGTACTGGAGGACCGAGCGTGCCGCCGAAAGGAACGCGCTGTAGTTGAATTGAAAAGTACCTGGGTACTTTTCGTTTTCCATCATGCATCTGTGAAAGTACTCGGCCTCATCCATCTTCCGGCGCTTATTCCCAGGTTTGCCCCTATAGGGGCCCAACTTCCTTTTCATGACTAGACGACAGAGCACTTAAGTTCTCGGTCGCGCCTTGCTTGGACTAACTTAGTGGCGTACCACTTCGTGTTTCTATAGCAGTCGACGAATTTAATGCCTGGGAAATCAGCTTCAAGACGGTCAATTAAAGCATCCGGGCATATCCCTACGAATATATCTTCAATAGCAAATTCTAGGTCTCCAAATATACTAGGATATCGCCACTCTCTTTCCCAGGTAAAATCAAACTTTCCCTCTTTGAGCAACATTTCTCCGAAGGATGATATAAGAGGCAGCAACTGTTCTGCTGCCTCCGGGTTGATCTCTACGAGCTTACATAAGGCCTCGATTATCGGGCGCTTGTCGTCCTTTTCGTTATTGAGATAAATGACCGGTGACACTCCCTTTTTCTGGAGCTTATCCTTCAGGAATACGATGCCGTACGGTTCAAGTTCGATGCTTCTTCCGAATATGTCTATTAGACAGTGGATTTCGTTGAGTGGAGTTTCAGTCAGACTGATGGCCCTACAGAATCGACTCTTCTCAGCCGCATTTCTTACGAAGAACCTGGCATCGCTGATAGGATCACTTCCGGCTATCAACTTGCTCTCTCGGAGTATCTTCCTAAGGACCTGCTCTGCAGTATTGCTGTCCTTCGCCCGGGTTAAATGTACTAGGAACGGAGAGATGTCCTGCCTAAAGCACAGGATGTCGTCAATATTCCTTCCCATGATGAGGCCCCCAACCGAGAATCTTCTCTCCCCTTAATCGTCTCTCGTCATGAAGCGCGATATTCCCAGATAAGCATCTTTGCTGCTTTGTCCCGCGGGCTCACAGCCTCGGCTTCCTGTCTAATTCCTCTTCTATCTCAGGATCTGAACCCTAATCCCAGCGTGTCTTTCAAGATCTGCCTTAAATCGATCATCATTCGCAATGAAATGATCATTATCATACACAACGAAAAGTACCTTGGCGCCTTGATCCCTATAAACGGTCACGCGACTCGTTATTTCCGTAATGACGCTATTCAGCCGTTGCCTCGACTTTAATAATTTGAATTCGACAAAGAGCATACTGTTGAAATCCCGAATCTTCGAAAAATCCGGCGTTGTTCGGACTGCGGAATAAGAAAGCGTTGGCGCTTCTCGCTGCAATTTTTCTTCTGCTGCCGCGAGAGCACCCTCTCCAGCCTCCTGTAATCTCCTCTCCGAATTAGGCTTTTCTGATTGGAATATTAGAGGCAAGCCTTTGGACAGAATGGTCACTATTCTTTCTGTAAATATGTCGAGCGGCTCTTTAAGATGGTCCCGACGGTTCGTCATCGCAATCAAACAACTGTCAGGAAGCCTTCCCGACATAAAGTCTGAATAGTTTTCGATATATTTCGCCTGTAAAACCTGCATAACCTCCCCGGCATGGCGTTTGAATAACGTATATACCTTTTCAGCACACTCCGATGAAGACATGGGCAAGCCAATATAATCAATCACGTCCGCGAGTTCTGGATAACGTTCGTAAAACGAATTCTCGTTCATTTGATCTAATTCAATCGCGGTACGAACGTACTCTAGGGGGATTATCCGCTCCTTGCCCTCCAACAGCTCCTCTTTGAAGATATCCTTTTCATAATAATCGGCCCGATCATGTTCCTCGAGTCCCGACGCAATAACCGAAAATCTGCGATTGACACATTGGAAGCATGATCCGCATTGCGGTTTTACGAGTGTTCTTCCCTGAGTATAAGAACAGGATACTGCCTTTTGAATGAGCTCCTGCTGACCCCATTTCACTAGGATATTAAGCACCTGAGATTTCGTATAAAAAATGAAAGGATTCTCAATAGTCATATCAACGGTAGCGAATAGCATTCGTGCTAAGGCACGAAACTGTATTAGAAACCTCGGATGAGTCGACCGAGTTAGAAGAGTTCCGACATTTTGTCCAGAGATAGGAATATTGATACTGACCGTTCCGTTCTCACAAATGGATATCTTATTGATGCCCAATTCATGCGCGATAACTGCTGCAAGAGATAAGTATAAAAAGGAACGAGTTCTTTGGGTATTTTCGACAGCCCTGTTGCCCGTCCGGTTTATCCATATACTCAAATGAGGAAACGACCACTCTGGGTTTCTCTCATTTAGCGCTGTCACCAATTCCCTTTGAAGCTTATCTAAGTTAGGGCGAGTCCTGTGGCTGACTAGTATTGATCTCTGGCCAAGTTCCTTTAAGTTATAGATAGTTCCCGCAAGAGAATCGAGACCGCCCGAAAATAAAGCGATACAATCAGCTCCTTGGAATGGAGGAAGCATATCCGGAAAACTGATAAAGAATTGGGTCGGGGTTGGTCTTGGAGGAAGGAAATAAAATTCAAAATCGTCATCAGATAGAAAGTCCAGGGACTCCTGCAGCTTCTTGACGACATCTCTACTGTTCCAAAAATCGGGGTCACTTATCGGAATGTAGAAAATAAACTTTCTCTTCCAATCGTCTGCAAAAACGTCACGATCAGAACCCCTAGGGATAGAACAATCTGCGTAATAGACATAAGAGGCGATTTCCAATAGATCCCTAGATAAGACACTTATGTCCTTTATCAGTTTGTGAGTAAGATTCTCTATCCGCAGTCTAAGGTTCTGATCAGGGCTGCTTGCGTTTATTTCGATCTCTTCGTCGTATTCAATTCCCCTTGGGCCATCCTGGAGAGTGGCATGATTACAGAGGACGAGAATCTTCCTCATCTATCTTATCGTCAATTCTCCCGGGATATTTCAGACTCAAATTTATCGACGGCAATAGCCACGAAACCGCGGGCGTCTTTCTCAGATATCTCTCCTTGCCAATTCCTTTTTGAATACCATCCCTCGGCGAACTTCTCAACAATCTTTGCGGATTGATAACAATACGTCTCTAGTGCAACGTTGAATTCTGACAAGTCCGATATGCTATCGAATCTCCTTCCCGCCCCAACGCTATTTGCGGCTTCTTTATCGATAAGAAATCTCAAACCTCTCGTAAAAACCTTAGAGAAATACAACCGTGCTAATCGTGAGAATTGTGTGGGGGAAGAGTACTTTTGGCACGCCCTTTTAACATCTTCTAAAGAAGCACCGAAAATGGATTTGCTTTCTGCCCCTATCGATTCGGTCAGTACCTCTCGAAGGGCGAGTTGTGCAAAATCTGAAAGGGGAAAAAGTTCTCCTCTCTTCTTAATCTGGCTTCTTGAAAAATCGGCGACCCGACCAACAAAATCGAAGAAATTATCAACCTTGCTTATATCGAGATCGATATTCTTGAGCGCCGATACATAATCATCTTGTTTCGCCCTATATGTAATTTGGGTCAATAGCCAATATGAAAACGCGAGGGAAGGATCGAACCTCGTGTCCTTCAAAAAATCTGCTGCCGCTCGGGCAGTTTCTGCTGCAATATCTGATGCCGGGGATTCCTTCGAATTCAGCAGACCGATAACTTGTTTCCATTTCCTTGTTTTTGGCAAAACTCCGATTCTCATATGTCCCATTACGGATTACTCCGATGAGGGAAAGGCATTTCTCACCTCTCTTGGTTCGGAGGAGATAATAGGCATTATTGTCAATGGGCAGACACTATGTCAACAGTATTGTGACAGTTAACCCTCCTTCGTCAGACTCCGCTCAACCTCGGCCAGATTTTCCTCCGTCCAGCCGATCTGCTCCATAATCGCCAACACGGCCCTAGGACGTTGGCATCCCCCCTCGCGTGCTGCACAATAACCCCATCCACGGCAGGGAGGTTCGGCCCATGAGCCCCTATGAAATCGACGACGCTACATGGGAAGCGGCAAAGAAAGAGGGGAGGGACAGCCTCATAGAGTGTGCAAAACGACAAGTGTTGGTTGCCTATACTGATCTTGCTAGAGAACTTCGCTCGGTCCAGCTTGATCCTCACGGCCTAGCTCTAGCGGAACTACTTGGCGAAATCTCAAAGGAGGAAAACCAAGCTGATGGGATAATGCTTTCTGTATTGGTTGTGCATTATGAAGATGGAAGACCAGGAAAAGGTTTTTTTGTTCTAGCGCGAGAACTCGACCGAGAATTCAAGGACCCTGAGACGTTTTGGATTGAGGAAGTAAAACGGGAGTTTGCCTTTTGGGCTAAATAGGAATAGATCCCTAGGAAGTAGAAGGGAGGCCCCTGGGTATCCCACGGGGCCCCCTCCTTAGCCCTTGCCGGCTTTTAGCTCCTTGCTCGCTTCTTCCAAATCGGGCAGAAACGGAAATCTGGTTCGAGACCTTCGTCCCCCGTGATTCTGATCTCGAACTGCGTGAGAACCCTATGAACGGCCTTCACCCCGTCCCGCTCTCTCTCGGGTCTTGGAGCCCAGCTGTCCCATAACATATCCCTCAAATACTCTTCAGCCCTTTCTATTGTGGATTTTGCTATGTTAAGCCTCCTTCGCCTCGAAAACGAAGTTCCCGGGAAACTCGATCTGCGCCTGATCAGTCACTGGATTCAGCCGGACCATGATCCAGCGCTCATCCGCCAGGCATTCGAGAGCCCAGCCGTACCTGAAAACATCGAGAAGCCGATCTGCCGTCGCCTCTCGCTGTTCAACTATCCGCCGTTTTTCCTTTTCCGCTTTGTTCATGTTGTGTTCTCCTTACCCCCCAGTCGCGGGGGCCGTCCAGGGTTTGCACCAAAAGACCCGGTAAGCCCTCTAGCAACAGCGGGCGGGGCCCTAATCGACCGAAAGAGAGAAAGAGGTAGTGCCTTCATTGGGGATTTCATGGATTAGTTCAGCGGCTGGGCCGGTTCGCTATCCGGCGAAGGGGGAAGGGTGCATAGCGCGCCCTTCCATGTAGGCTCCCCTTCGGCCCGGACCAGCTTCACGCCTAGGGCCTTCTTGGCCTCGATGAACGTGCTCCGGCCGATTCCGTCCGCCTTGGCCCGTGCTTCTAGCTCCTCGTTCGGCATGGGGCTGCCATTGAGCATCTCGACCACCCACGCCATCGCTTCCTTGTGCTTGCTGGGCCGTCCTCTTGGCTTCATCTCCGCCGGGGTTACGAGGTCGTCAGCCGAAGGAACCTCGGCGTCCTTTAGCCATTCGATAGCCGGGAGGCAGTCGTCCTGACCGCGAGGGATCGTAAAGGCCAGCCCCTCGACGGGCGGCGCGTTGTTGCACTTAACCCGCTGGAAGAAGCGCCGGGGGCAGGGGGTGGTATCATCCTCCTTATGGACCAGCCAAACGGCCCTAGCGGCGGCGACCCACGCGATAGAGCCCTGAATCTTGAGGATGGCCTGGGCGACCTGCTCCTTCTTCAAATGGGCCACGCCCAGCACCGCGACGTTGGATCGCGCCGCGATCGCCGAGACGGGGGCCAATACCCCCCGGACATCCGCGTCAACGTGGGCGTTGACCTCCTTGCCATGACCGAGATACGAGGAGATAGGGTCAATGATCACAAGCCGCACGTTGCCGATCTTGGCGATTAGCTCTTCGAGCTTCTGGAGGTCGTGGATCAAGCTGAACAGGTGATGACGGCCGTCCTTTTCCTTCGTCCCCTTGACCATCCAAAGGAAGCGTCGGTCGCCCTTATGCGCGTCGAACCGGGGATACCATGTATCATCACCCTCATCCTCGGCGGAAAGCACAATCACATTGCCCTGCTCTGCCGGGATCGAGCAGTCGGGGAAGCGGCCTCCCGTCGTCACGACAGCGGCCAGCCAGGTGCTTAGGTAGGACTTCCCGACATCGGGGTTCCCCGTCAAGAGCGAATACTTAGCCTTAGGGATTCGATGATGCCAGAGCCATTCGACCATTTTGGTCTCGACCCCTTCGGCGTTTTCGACATCAAGCTCCCCATCGGTCCCGATGAGGTAGGCCGCGTTGATATGCTCGCGGATTTTCTCGAAGTCGCGGCCCGACTTTAGGATCGGAACGGCGTCGATAATCGCCGTCTTGAGGGCCGCGTACCGAGCGAACGTGAGGGCCTTGTCCCGTAGATACTCAAAGTCCGTTTCGTCGAGGACGCAGTTAACGACCTCGCTTAGCCGCTGAGCATACATATCCGCATGGGCCCGGGGGTCCTGGTTCACGTGGTCCTGGATTTCCTGGGCTAGGTCGGCGTCGGTGATCTCGCGGCGGTACTTGTTTTTGTACCGGTTCATGATCCGGATGAGAACTTTGTCCTCTTCTCGATCAAAGATGTCCGGAACCAGAGCTTTTCTCGAAGCCTCGAGTATTTCCGGCTTGACCAGCAAACAGGTGAGGATCTTCGTCTGAATTTCGGGCGTGAAGGCAAAGGCCTTGGGCGTCTTCTCCAGATCTTCTTTCATTGCCGGGCCTCCGTGTCCTTCTCTTCGACGAGCTTGAGCATCCTGCCGACCAGGACCAGGTCATCGTGGAAAGGCCCGTTGGGGAAATCGGTCACATAGAATTGCCGGAAGACCCGCCAGGTCTTCCCGCCGTCCTCCGATACGAGGACCGCCTTGAGTTTGAGAACCGTCTTTTTCATCACTATCTCCATCAATCTTCGCTGAACCGGAGGCCGTATTAGGCCGCGGCTCGGTTATGCCGCTTGCGCGGCTGGGATTGCGTTAATAAGGGATTCCAGGGCCTGTCTGGCCCCGGACTTAGCGATCTTCTCGAGGAGGGGGAGGATTCTAGAGTTATTTACTCCGTCCCGCCAATTCCCCCCATATGAATCGGCTTTTCCCTTTAGGCACGAGTAGGCAGGATTAGGCAATTTTAGGCACATTTGGTGACGTATTGGTGACGCGGTGGTGACGCGGCTTGAGCGCACAGGCCA
>Ga0315282_10001916_pt1 | contig 38938 bp, 34 predicted proteins | sample YL17G07_20_MG_FD_203693 | JGI IMG/M metagenome (GOLD analysis project Ga0315282, IMG submission 203693) | Sediment microbial communities from Yellowstone Lake, YNP, Wyoming, USA - YL17G07_20 | ecosystem: Environmental > Aquatic > Freshwater > Lake > Sediment | place: USA: Wyoming | collected... | reverse complement strand
ACCCCCACCTTTGGAATCTCCTCACTCAGAGCCCCCTCAGCAGGATACTCTTTTTTCGGTTGAAGACCATTCGGAGACAGGAAGGAAGCAACCATGGCTGCGGCGCTTGAGCCTTCCACCACGCTCTCCGGAATGTCCCTTGGACTCCTGAAGGCTCCTCCCACGAAGATGCCCTTCACCGAGGTTTGGGCTGGATTGAACTCTTCGGTCTGACAGAATCCCTGCGGATTCAATTGGAGCCCGATCCTCTTTGCCAGATCTTTGATGGTCTGAGGCGGTGTAAAACCGACTGAGAGGATAACGGCATCGAACTCTTTCTCTTCGAATTTTCCATCCTCTGTCACATAGGTGATCATCAGATTTTTTGTCTGTTGAAGTTCTTTAACCGAGGAGATGGCACATCGCTTGAATTCAATGCCATAATCCGACTTTGCCCTTTCATAGTATCGCTCGTAGTCCTTTCCCATCGGCCGGATATCCATATAGAAAAAGGTGATGCCGAGGTCAGGAGACCGATCCTTCGCAATCATGGCCTGTTTCATAGCGTACATGCAGCAGATGGTGGAGCATTGATCCTGACCGCAAGAAGGGTCTCGTGATCCGACGCATTGGACGAAGGCAATCCTCTCCATCTTCTTCCCATCAGAGAGGCGGATCGGCAATCCCTGGGTGGGGCTTGATGTGGACAGCAATCTCTCAAACCGAATGCTTGTCAGGACATTCTCATACCTGCCAAACCCATACTCTCCTTTTCTTTGGGCCCAGAAGGGTTCGAAACCAAACCCCAGGACGATGGCTCCGGTCTGAATTGTTTCCTGTTCCTCCTTCATATTCAGATCAATCGCACCTGGAGCGCAGACCTTGACACATTCGCCGCATCGCGTGCAGGTATGGGGATCGATGACAAGACTGTGAGGGATCGCCTGAGGGTACGGAAGATAGATGGCTTTCCGTTTCTCCAACCCTCCACCGAATTCCCTCTCCACTTCCACCGGACAAACCTTGATACAGGCCTCGCAGAGGGTACAACGGTTCGGATCGACGAACCGAGGTTTCTTAACGACAGAGACTTTAAAATCTCCTCCCCCTCCTTCGATTCCGGAAACTTCTGAATAGGGAAGCAATTCGATGTTGTCATGAAGGTGACATTCGTAGATTGGACAAAAGGCAGGAGGCGTAGGACTCATGAAGCAGACGCCACAGGAATTTGTCGGAAAGGTCTTGTCCAAAAGCGGAAAGTATCCACCAATGGCTGGCCCCTGCTCCAGAAGGAATACCTTCCTTCCCATCTCCGCCAATAGAAGAGCAGATTGCATCCCCGCAATCCCTGCACCGATCACCAATGCTGATCCTTTGTCACCCCTCATCTTTTTCTGCTCCATTATCATCCTCTCAAATCCCCCCTCCCCCCCTTTGCTAAAGGGGGGGGAGAAGGGGGATAATTTCATGCCAATCCCAACTCCTTCAGTAACCCCTTCGGAGAGATCAAATGTTTCTTCCACCAGTCCCCTCTCTTTTCAACATCAAAGGCCGCTCCCATCAGTTCAGTAAAGTAGAAAATTGGAAGACCCACGTCCTGCCTCATCTCCAGATTCATTTGGCAGAGGCCACAGGAGGTAACGATACATTGAGCCCCCGCCTCCTTGGCCATGGATACAATTTTCCCTACAAGCTTCTTAACCACATCACTATAAGTCATGGCCAGGTCTGCACCACAACAATCAGTCTTATAAGACCACTCCACCGGCTCGGCACCGAGGCTCTTCATCAAACGATCCAGATATTGAGGGTTCTCCGGATCATCCAACTGGGTGATTTTAGGATGTCGAACTAAAGCACATCCATAGTAACAGGCAGCCTTCAATCCTTTTAAGGGTCTCTTCACCTTTTCTTGTACTTTCTCCAAACCAATTCGATTCAGGATCACATCCATCAACGCTAATATCTCAAGCGAAGGTTCATAAGTAAATCCTACGATCTCTTCAATCTCTTTTCGCTCCGCCTCGTCATTTTTCAGAACATACTCGGTTCTTTTCAAATAGCTAAAACATCCGGCACAGGGAACAACCAGAGGCCCTGCTTGCGCAGACTGGGCCTTGGAGATATTCCTGGCCGGAAGGCAGAGAGAAAGGAGACGATTGAGACTATGGGTCGCCGCAGCTCCACAACAGTTCCAATCCTCAATCTCCACCAACTCCACCCCAAGGGCCTTAAACACCTCATGGGTCGATAACCCGTATTCTAAAGATGAAGAGTGATCCGTACAACCCGGAAAGTAAGAAAATCTCATTGGATGCCTCCGTAGCATGATTCTGGAATACTGGAATCATGGAAAACTGTCAGGTTGAGGTTTAGGTTGAGGTTGAGAATTTCTAAAAATTAACCTAAACCTTAGCCTTAACCTTTCACTTCTCCATTAACCCAATATTCCATTACTCCATCCTTCTCTTCTATTTCCCTTTTGTACATTTCTCAAAGATCCTTTTGATCTCCCCTCTCCCCTTGACGAAGCTGGGAAGCAAAGGAAATTTCCCCTTCAAAAAAAGCTTCACGCCAGGAAAAAGTGAACCGGTCATTAAGTCTCTGCTCCGGAGCATGTAGTCCATCAACATGGTTACCTCATGGGCTCTTCCCCCTCTCCGGACGCTCTGGATAAAAGCCTCATGGAAGAGATGGATATTCTTCTCTTTTGCCGCAATCCCCTCCTCCATGGCCATCTCTCTTAAGGCATCCATGAGGACCCCGATGTGGATCTCATTCGGACAACGGGTCCCGCAAGTCTGACAGTAAACGCAAAACCAGATAGCACTGCTCCCCAGAACTTCTTTTTTCATCCCCATCTGGATCATCCGAATGATATTGTTAGGCCGGATATCCATGTAAGGAGCGGTGGGGCATCCTGCTGTGCATTTCAGACATTGATAACAGAGGCTTAGGTTTTCCCCACTTCTCTTTTTGACTTCCTCCAAAAAAGAGGAATCGATGGTCCCCATTTCAGTCATAGATTCCAATTTCATCTCCTCCATCTTCCGGTTCATTTCGCTTATTGAATACAAACGCAATAAATGATGTTCTATAATCTGTAGGGTGCGTTCCCCGAACGCACCGCTGATGGCATGATCGGGGATCATGCCCTACAGAATCGTCATGGAACAAAATGCGCCAGAAACCATAGAAACGCTAAGCTATAAACGTATCCACCATTCTAAGGACCTGACCGGCGCGAGTATTTCGCAGTTCACAGGCATTGTTGGGACAGGTGGCAATGCATGCTCCGCATCCCTGGCAGAGAGCGCTGTGAACAATTGACATCCCTTTACGTGGATCCATCTCCCTGGCCTCATAGGGACAGACTTCAACACAGATCCCACATCCGCTGCAGATGAGCTCATCCACATAGGCAATTAAAGGGTCCTGAAGGAGTGTGTCTGTCGAGAGGAGGGCCTGGATTTTGCTCGCTGTGGCCGACGCCTGGGAAACGGTATCGGAAATATCCTTGGGCCCCTGCCCACAACCCGCAAGATAGATTCCCTTCGTAGAACTTTCCACGGGATAGAGTTTGATATGGGCCTCCGTCAGAAAACCATGCCTATCCACCGTGGCCCTCAGTTTGGCAGCCAAATCCTTCACTCCCTCACTCGGGACCATGGCCGTTGCAAGCACGACCATGTCGGCAGCCACCTCGACCATTCTTCCGGTCAGGGTATCTACCCCCAAGATCCTCACCTTTCCATCGTCCTGAAAGACTCTCGAAACCCGTCCCCGGAGGTAGAGAAGCCCTTTCTCTTCGATGGTCTTCTGAAGGAACTCTTCGTATCCTTTGCTGTCTGATCGGATATCCATGTAGAAGATATAGGGTTGTCCATCAGGAATCTGCTCTTTATAAATCTTGGCCTGCTTGGCCGTGTACATGCAGCAAACACGGGAACAGTAAGGCATATATCGATCCGGATCCCTTGAAGCCACACACTGGATAAAAACCATCTCTTTGGGCACCTTCCCATCAGAGGGCCGGCGGATTTTCCCTTTTGTCGGACCATCGGACGAGAGCATTCTTTCGAAGGTGAGGCCATCAATCACATCCGGAATTTCTCCGTATCCATACTCACCTAGCTGTTCCCTGGGATAAAGCTCATATCCTGTAGCAACGACAATGGCCCCCACCTTCTGTTCTACCCGCTCGCCTTCTTGGTTGAAACGGACGGCCTTTTCAGGACAGACCTCCTCACACTTTCTGCAACTTCCGTCGACAAAATAACGGCAATGTTCCTTTTGGATGACGGGTCGATTGGGAACGCCTTGGGGATAAAGTTTATCGATCGCTTTTCGCATCCCCAAACCTCTCTCAAAGGTTGAGACATATTCCACCGGACAATGCTCGATGCAGAGGCCACACCCATTACACTTATCCCAGTCCACGTAGGTTGCCTTCTTGTGGATCACCAGATCAAAATTTCCAACATAGCCTTTCACGTCTTCCAATTCCGAATAGCAATAGAGATGGATCTTTGGATGTCTCTCCACCTCCATGGTTTTCATAAGAAGGCTCGAGAGGGCAGGATCGAGTTCCGGAAAGGTCTTTGACAGTTGAGCCATGTGCCCCCCCAGAGCCGCTTCTCTTTCAATGAAAACGACTTCATATCCTCCGTCCGCTAGATCGAGCGCGGCAGTAATCCCCGCAATGCCCCCACCAATCACCAGAGCCCTCCGGTTGATCGCCACCGAAATAGCTTCCAGATGTTCATTCTTTCTCACCTTTTCGAGGGTTGCTGAAATGATCTCCTCTGCTTTTTGAGTCGCCTTCTCCTTCTCCCTCTGATGAACCCAGCTGCACTGTTCCCGAATATTCGCAATCTCACAGCAATAGGGATTCATTCCCTGAGATTTGACGGCTTTTCGAAATGTATTCTCATGCATGCTGGGGGAACAGCAGGCAACCACGATTCCTTCGAGCCCTTTTTCCTTGATAGCTTCCCGGATGAGCTGCTGCCCCGGCTCTGAGCACATGTAAATGTATTCGGTGCTGTGGGCCACATCGTCGAGCTTTCCCATCTTTTCAGCGACCGACTTGACATCCACAGTTCCAGCGATATTGACGCCGCAATGGCAGATAAAAACGCCGAGTTTTTTCATGAGCGCTTCGCGATATAACATCGCTCCGCTTAAGGAGCACTCCGTTTGAGGATCATTTCATTTGAGGAGCGCTTCGCTTGAGGAGCATTTCTCTTTAACCAAATTCTTCATTCTTTTGCCTCTTGCCTCGATCCTCCAACCTCAAACGTCTTTATGTTTGGCAAACAGCCCTTGGACTTTGCTGGCTGCGGCATTGGCATGGGCCACCGCATCGGCAATATCCTTTGGACCCTGAGCACAGCCTGCGATATAGATTCCCTCCACATTCGATTCGACAGGCCGTAATTTCCTCTCTGCTTCTGTTAAAAACCCGTAATCGTCGACCGCAATCCCAAGTTTCCCAGCTAACTCTTTCGTATCATTTTGGGGAATCAAAGCAGTGGCTAGAACCACCATATCGGCAGCGATTTCTATCTTCTTCCCGGTCAATGTATCCGCCCCCCAGACGATCACCTTATCTCCGTCTTGAAAAAGTCGTGAAACCCTTCCTCTCAGATAAAGGATCCCTTCTTCTTCCATCCCCTGCTGGATGAATTCTTCATATCCCTTTCCTGTGGAGCGGATATCCATGTAAAAAATATAAGCCTGGCCATCATGGACTTTGTGTTTGTAGAGTCGAGCATGCTTTGCTGTATACATGCAGCAAACTCGGGAACAGTAGGGCATATACCGTTCAGGGTCTCTCGATCCGGTACACTGGATGAAAACCACCTCCTTAGGGATTTTCCCATCCGAGGGTCTCCGGATCTCACCTGTGGTGGGCCCGGATGCCGAGTTTAGTCTTTCGAAACTGAGACCATCGATCACATCTGGGATTTGACCGTATCCGTACTCTCCAATTCTCTCTTTCGGCAACAAATCGAATCCAACTGCCACAATAATGGCTCCTACTCTTTCCTCCACAAAGCAGTCCTTCTGTTCATAATCAATGGCCTCAACCGGACAGACCTTCTCACAGACCCGGCATTTTCCTTCTTTAAAGTACCGGCATGTGGAGGTGTTAATGACCGGTTTGTTTGGAACAGCCTGGGGGGATAAAGTATAGATGGCTTTGCCCATTCCCATGCCACGGTCAAATTCAGAGGGATTCTTTGAGGGACACTTCTGCTGGCAGAGTCCACAACCCGTGCACTTCTCCCAATCTACATAGGCTGCCTTTCTCCGGAGCTTTACCAAAAAGTCCCCTGCCTTCCCTTCTACTCCATCCACTTCTGAGTAGGTGAGCAGTCTAATTCGAGGATGTTGACCTGTCTCCACAGTCTTCGGAGTTAAAGTACACTGAGCGCAATCAAGGGTGGGAAAGGTCTCGGAGAGTTGAAGCATCCGCCCCCCGATAGAAGGAAGCTTATCCACCAAGACCACTTCATATCCCGCATTCCCAATATCGATGGAAGCAGAGATTCCTGCAATCCCCCCGCCGATGACCATGGCCTTTTTTATAAAACCATTTGAATCTTTCATCTAAATCAGGCCCTTTTGCTTCAAGAGCGGAACAGGATCAACAAAATTCTGATCGAATCCCAAGGTCCGGTGATCGAGGCCCATGGCAATCCCAAGGAGTTGAGTAAAATAGAGAACCGGAACCTGTTTGAAATCGAGATATTTCTCTTTGATGTCGGCTTGTTTATGGTCGATATTGAAGGTGCACATGGGACAGGTGGAAACGATAACTTCCGCTCCATTCTTAATCGCCGAACCGAGAATTTTATAGGCGCATTCAGTTGCCACCTCCGGCGCGCCTACGGATTGGAAAGAGCCACAGCACTCAATCTTATAGGGAAAATCGACTGCTTTTGCACCTAACGCCTCCAACAATTCTTCAAAGAGGGTCGGCCTTTCCTTATCATCGAACTCCATCTCGTCAAAGGGTCGGAGGAGCATACAGCCATAATAGGCCCCGGCTTTGAGACCTTCCAAAGGTCTCTTCACCTTTTCTTTTACCTGTGCCAATCCGACATCCTTCTTAAGGATTTCGAGATAATGGACGACCCGGAGGTCGCCCTGATAATTTTTTTCGATAAAATTGTTGATCTTATCTTTCTTCTCACCATCTCCCTGGATCAACCGGTTCGTCCTTTTGATCACATTGAAGCAGACGGCACAGAGAGTAGTCAGAGCCGTCCCTTCCTCTCTAGCACTGGCTAAGATCCTGGAGGGCGGCAAAAGAGCCATGATGTTATCGGTAGCCAGAGGAAAGGTAGCTCCGCAACAAGTCCAGTTGGAGAGTTCCTTCAATTCAAATCCCAGAAGACGGGAACAATTTCGAGCGGTTTGATCGAAGTTCTTCGCCTTTGTATAAAGGGTGCACCCTGGGAAATATAAGTAATCCATTCCAAGCTCCTAACCTAAAGACCACAGAACGCATGAAGTGCTGCGTCAGCCAAGGTTGAGGTTTAGGTTAAGGTTAAGAAAACCAGGTCTTAAGTCTACTCTTAACCTCAACCTTATCCTTAACCTGTTCCTCATGACAGAAACTTCCTAAACCCACTGATAAATGCAATCTGGGGGACCTTTTCCAGGAACCCCTCTGGAAATTCGGAAATTTGAATATGATCCTTCCTCTCTTTCTTTCTTAACACGACCATCCTTATGGCATCCATGACCCGCGCAATATCGATTCCTTTAGGGCATCTCGATGTACATTGAAGGCAGGAGGCACAGAGCCAGAAGGTATTTACCCCGAGGGTTTCCTCTTCCAGACCCAGGAGCGTATAACGAATGACCTCATGGGGACCCACCTCCATGGCAAAGGAGACCGGACATCCTGCCGTACAATTTCCGCACTGGTAACAGGCGAAAAGATTTTGTCCGCTGATCAGCTCAACCTTCTTCGTAAATTCGTTATGAACCTTGTCCCTTGTCAATTCGATTTTCATGGATCATCTCCAGAGATGAATAGATATAATCAAATTATAAAATACCTTCTCCTACCTTGCGATGAAGGTAGCAATCACATATCCGATAGTGATCAGAGCCTGTGTTCCCAGGATGGTGATGACATTCGAACCCAACACAGGAATTAACTGACCGGTGTCGTTATAATATTTTAGTGCCCCTTTGGCCGTCTTCCATCCAAGGCCGATGGTCATCAACCCGATGAGGGTCACAAGAGGCATGATCTTTGTAAGAACCCCAATGATGATGCAAAGATAAGAAGCGATGAGCAACGCCACAAAGAGCATACTGGCACTCCTCTTTCCCATCGTAATCACTAAGTGCCTTCTCCCACCCTTCTGGTCCGCCTCCCGATCCGGGAACTCGTTTAGAAAGAGAAGGTTAGCCGTCAGTATGCCCGGCGCTAAAGATGCGAATACGGTTTCCCAGCTATATCTTCCCGCTTGAACATAATATGAACAGAGAACGAGGATAGGGCCGAAGTTAAGACCCGCGAAGAGCTCTCCCACCAACCACTTGGCGAGATAGACATTATAGAAGTAGGCTGAAAACCCGGCAAGGAGGAGAAGTGGAAAGAGGAGCCACCCTCTCACCATGATAAAATAGAATCCAATGGCCATGGCGATGAAGAGGCAAATCGTTGCAAGCCAAAAGGCCTGTTTTGGTTTGAGGAGACGAGAGGGGAGAATACCGCTGCCTCCACTGAAAGGAGTCCTTTGGGTGTTCAAGTCGATTCCGTCCACATAGTCGTAATAGTCGTTAGCCACATTAACCGTCATATGGACGAGGATGGAACCTATCATGGCCAGCACATAATAATCCCAGCGGAAGAATCCCTCATGCGCTGCAATTGCTGCCCCTAACGAAACCAGGATGATGGTCAGAGGGATGAAATGGAAACGCGGAAGCAGAAGCCATGCTTTGAGCGAACCCGGTCTGACTTTATCCATTGTTATTTATCAAAGCTCCTTTAGAATGCTTACATGATGCAAGCGGTCATCCTGAGGGCAACGCCCGAAGGATCTCAACGAGATTCTTCGCAGAGTTTACCCTTAGCCATGAAATCAGACTCTTCGCTTCGCTCAGAGTGACACTGAGCGAAGGGCTCAGAATGACAAAAGACGAAGACCACGCAACGACGTGCTTTTACTCCTTCTTGTATTTTTTCATCCCTTCAACATAGAGGTCATTCCCTCTCACATCATTGACGACAATGACCGGAAGGTCTTCCACTTCCAGTTTTCGGATGGCTTCTGGACCCAGATCTTCGTAGGCCACCACTTCCGCTTTTTTCACTCGCTTCGCCAGAAGGGCACCGGCGCCCCCCGTGGCAGCAAAGTAGACCGCTTTATATTTCTTCATCGCTTCTTTCACGGTGTCGGATCGCATCCCCTTCCCGATCATTCCTTTTAGACCTCTTTCCATCAATGTTGGAGAATAGGCATCCATACGGTAACTAGTTGTCGGGCCTGCAGATCCAAAGGCCTGCCCTGGTTTAGCGGGGGTAGGACCCACATAGTAGATAATCTGTCCTTGAATGTCAAAGGGAAGATTTTTACCTTCTTTCAATAAGGTGAAAAGCCTTTGATGAGCTGCGTCCCTTCCGGTGTAAATGATTCCGCTGACGAGGACTCGATCTCCAATCTTTAGTTTTTCAACGTCCTTATCAGTCAAAGGCGGTTTCAGCCGAATGGGTTCGCTCATAGAATCTCCGAATAAGGACCACTTTGTTCGAGGATCGCTTCGCTTGAGGAGCGTTTCACTTGAGGTCTAAGGTTAACTCTTTTGCCTCTTTCCTCAAGGCTCCGTCAGGAGCCGGTCCTTAAGTCTGGTGAAACCAGACGATCCTTAAGGCCTTAAGGCCGGTCCTTGTCATATGATCGCTTCCTTATGCCTCTGGGCGTGACATTGAATATTAACGGCCAAGGGAAAACTGGCGATATGGCATGGCATCATTAAGATCTGGACGGCTAAAGAAGTAGTCCGCCCTCCTAATCCCTGGGGACCAATACCCAGTCGATTGATCTCGTTCAAAATCTCGGATTCTAACTTATCCAGCTCTGGATCCGAATTCCTGCTGCCGAGGGGTCTAAGCAGGCTCTTCTTGGCAAGAAGGGCCGCCTGTTCGAAAGTCCCCCCGATCCCCACTCCCACAATGGTTGGCGGACAAGGGTTTGAACCCGACTCCTTGACTCTTTGAACGACAAAACGTTTAATCCCCTCAACTCCGTCTGAGGGTGTAAGCATGACCACCCGGCTCATGTTTTCGCTGCCGCCGCCTTTCGGGGCCACGGTGATCTTAATCTTTTCTCCCGGAACGATTTCAGTGTGGATGATCGCGGGGGTATTATCTCCTGTATTCGCTCTCGTAAAAGGATGGCAGATCGATTTCCGCAAATACCCTTCCCGATACCCCTGTCGAACTCCCTCAAGGATTGTCTCTCTCAGGTCTCCTCCAACCAGATGAACATCCTGTCCCAGTTCCAAGAAGACCACGGCAAAACCCGTATCCTGGCAGATGGGGACTCTTTCCTCTCTGGCAATCCGAGCATTCTCCTTCAATTCCTTCAATATCTCAACCCCCAGAGGGGATTCTTCTTTCCCTAATGCTCGATCGAAGGCCTGAAGCACATCCTCCCCTAGATCAGTATTCGCCTCCATACACAGCGCTTTGACTTTCTCTGTAATCATCTTGACATTAACTTCCCGCATCAGCTTTCTTCCTTCGCTCAAGGGTCGCTTCGCTTGAGGAGCGCTCCGCTTAAGAATCACTCCGTTTGAGGACCGCTCCGCGATACAAGATCGCTCCGCTTGAGGAGCGTTTCACTTGAGGTTTGAGGCTAATTCTTTTGCCTCTTCCCTCAAGGCTCTGTCACGAGCCGATCCTTAAGTCCGGTGAAACCGGACGCTCCTTACACCCTTAATTACAGTTTCAACTCTGCAATGCTCTTTTTCACACTCTCGGCAGACTTCGCCACAAGTTTCTTCTCTTCCGCCGTTAATTCGAGTTCGATAATCGACTCGATACCCCTCGCTCCTAATTTGACCGGGACTCCGAAGCAGATATCCTTCAGTCCATATTCTCCGTTGAGATAGACGCAACAAGGAAGTACTCTCTTCTTATCCTTCAGGATAGCCTCTGCCATCTGGATGACCCCAGCGGAAGGGGCATAGAACGCACTTCCCGTCTTGAGGAGATTGACGATCTCTCCCCCCCCTTTCCGTGTCCGATCGACCAGTCGGTCAATCGTCTCCTTCGGAAGAAGTTGCGAAAGAGGAATACCGCTCACGGTGCTATATCTTGGAAGGGGGACCATTTCATCACCATGTCCACCTAATAGCAGGGCTTGAATGTCCTCCACCGAAACTCCCAATTCCATGGCAATAAACGCTCTGAATCGGGCTGTATCTAAGACGCCTGCCATCCCCATCACCCTTTCCCGGGGAAAACCGCTTTTCTTGCAGACCAGATAAGTCATCGTATCAAGCGGATTGGTGACCATTATGAGGATGGCTTTCGGGGATCTTGCAACGACCTCGGCGACGACCGATTCGATGATCTTTTTGTTAATATCCAGCAGGTCTTCCCGGCTCATCCCCGGTTTTCTAGGGACTCCTGAAGTTATGATCACAACATCCGAATCCTTTGTCTCCTCATATCCATTCGTTCCGATGACCCTTGCATCAAATCCCTCAATTGGACTTGCCTCAAAGAGGTCCAGGGCCTTTCCTTGAGGAATTCCTTCCAGGATATCGACGAGGACAACATCGCCCAGTTCCTTTTCAGCTGCCCAGTGGGCGGCCGTGGCTCCCACAAACCCTGCTCCGATAATCGAAATCTTATTTCTTGCCATGACAATCCCCTCCTCTCTCATTCGCTGACGGTCCCCCGTCTTAGCCGGAGAGGTCGTTCAGCGAAAATCGATCAACCTCTTGCTCCACTCCCTTCAACTGATAGCCTTTTAAATGAAACCCACAGGTTTTCCGAATGATCAATTCGGGCTTTAACAGAATCTCCTTCGTGGAAGGCTTGCTCTCTCCACCCTCAATCTTTTCCACCAAGGTCTTAACGGCAAGGGCACCCATTTCGAATTTTTTCTGGCCAATGGTTGTCAGCTCAATGCCTTTCATTCCCGTGAATTCGATGTCGTTGAACCCGACCAGAGCAATATCTTCGGGAATCCTCAAGCCTCTCTCTACGATGGCCTGATAGGTCCCGAGAGCCATGTAATCATTGGTGGCAAAGATAGCGGTAGGAGGCTCGGCCATCTCGAGAAATCGCTTTCCTCCCCGATAGCCGGACTCCTTCAAGAAATCCCCCTCCCAAAAGTAATCGTCTCTCTGCTCGAGGTTGTAGGCTTGAAGCGCTTTCTTTCCGCCTTCCAGACGCTCGAGGGCCACAGAAGATTCGGCAGACCCACCGATGACACCTATCTGTCGATGGCCGAGTCTGATCAGGTGCTCAACCGCCAAGAATCCTCCGAGAATATTATTCACCCCTACGTAATCCACTTTTTCTTTCACCAGAGAATGATAGGTCCTTCGATTCACCAGGACGATGGGAAAAGACTCTTCGGCCAAGGCAACGATATTGGGGTCACCCAGATGGGCAGAAGTAAGAATGATCCCATCCACTCCTTTGCTCCGTAGCATATCGACATATTGTTTTTCGATTGAAAGATCTTGGTGAGTGCTGCAGAGGATGATGTTATACCCTAACCCTATGGCCGTAGCCTCAATCCCTTGGGCCAATTCAATATAGAAAGGATTGGAAATTGTTGTGATGACAAGGCCCAGTGTTTTGGTTCGCTTCATCACCAGGCTTCTGGCTATGAAGTCGGGCCTGTAGTTCAGGTCCCGGGCGATGGAGAGGATCTTTTCCTTGGTTTCATTCCTTATTCGCGATTTATCATTGAGGGCTCTTGAAACCGTTGTATGGGATACATTGGCCATATGGGCAATGTCTTTAATAGTAATCTTCTTTTTCATCATTGAGCGTTAACGGTAATATTGTGCCCCTTAACCCCGCCTGTCCCGCTAGGGCGGGACGGGGCACGTTCCGGTCAACAAAGGAGGGAAGAGCTCAAAAAAGCTGCTCTACGCCCTTTTGATTGCACACCTACCACGCGCGGTCGGGGCACATACGGGTGTAAGCGGAGATTTCTGGACTTTTTCAAAAAATCTCCTCAGGCGACTTTTTTCTGAGCTTCGGCCTTGGCTTTGGCCATGGCCTCATCCTCACGCTTCACATCCTCCAAGGTCTTCGGCTTCACCCGCTCCGGCACAGGCTCCAACCCATACTTCCACTTCAAAAACTCTATTCCCGTCTTCGGATAAAGCGCATAAATCAACGTGTCACAGAGATCCTTGGCCAAACCCTTTGTCTCCTTTTTCGCCTTCTCCAACTCCGGCCCAATTAAATCCGCAGGCCGACACGTAATCGGCTCCTTCCCCTTCTTATACCCCTTGAGTACCTGCTTCTTCACCTCATCCGAAATCCCTACAGGCGGCCTCCCATAAAGCCCATACACATAGTCCTGCGTTTCCATCGACACCATCTTATAACGCCCAAACAGCACATTCAGCACCGCCTGCACCCCAACGATTTGAGAGGTGGGGGTCACAAGCGGAGGATACCCCAAATCCTTCCTCGTCTCCGGAAGTTCCCGATACACCTCCTCCAGCCGATGGATCGCCTTCTGCTGCCTCAGCTGACTCACCATGTTCGAGATCATCCCTCCAGGAATCTGATGCCTCAAAACATTCGTATCGATCACCGCCATCTTCGTCGTATCCAAGAAATCCCGATACTTGGGCGCAATCGTCTCCAGATACTCCCCCAACTTCAAGAGCTTCGAAAGATCCAACCCCGTATCCCAAGGTGTCCCCTCCAAAGCCACCACTATCGGCTCCACCGCCGGCTGAGAAGACCTCAAGGCAAACGGCGCTAACGCCGTGTCCAAAATGTCCACCCCAGCCTCCACCGCCTTCAAATACGTCATCGACGCCATCCCACTCGTATAATGAGTATGAAGCTGGATCGGAATCTTGACCGTTTTCTTTAACGTCTTAATCAACTCATAAGCATCATAAGGCGCCAACAGTCCCGCCATATCCTTGATGCACAAGGAATCCGCCCCCATATCTTCCAGTATTTTCGCCTTCTCCAGATAGTAATTCAGATGATAAACTGGCCCCCCCATCCTCCGCTCGGTCAACGAATAACAGATCGTCCCCTGAATGTGCTTGTCCACCCGCTTGATCACCTTAAAGGCTGCCTCAAAGTTGCGCTCATCATTGACCGCATCGAAACAACGAAAAATGTCTATCCCCACCTCCGCCGACTTCTCGATAAAGGCCTCCACCAAATCATCCGGATGATTTCGATAAGCCACCAAATTCTGTCCCCGAAGAAGCATCTGAAAGGGCGTCTTGGGCATCAACTTCTTGAGCACCTTCACCCGCTCCCAAGGGTCCTCTCCTAAAAACCGGTGGGTCACATCAAAGGTCGCCCCTCCCCACACCTCCACCGAATAAAAACCCACTCGGTCCAACTCCGATGCAATCGGCACCATATCCTCTGTCCTCATCCGGGTCGCTAAAGAGGACTGATGCCCATCCCGAAGAGTGGTATCTGTTATCCTAATCGGCTTCTTTGGTATCTTCTCCATGCCCTCCATGACCATTCCTCCTTCTATTATTTTGTATTTTCAATAAGTTATACCGAAAATGCAGGTGTTGCGTTCACGTTAACATTATTTGCAAATTTTGTCAAGGAAAACTTTTGAAATTCCTGATTTCACACCTGCCTGCGCCGCCCACGGTTGGGACCGAGCCAGTAGGCAGGGATAACGGAAGGATGACACAGGTTTGAAATGTACTGGAAATCAAAGGGTTCCTTATATTCTACAAATGGTTGTACTATTTCTTCATCAATCTCTCATAATAGATATGGGAAGTATAAAGGGCTGCCATTGGGTTATGACCTGTTACTCTGTCTTTTACAGCAAAGACGGTTGTCAGGCCTTCAATATATTTTAAGAAGAGCGAATCGTGCCCAATGCAGAGACCCAGCATGATATTGAAATCCGTTTTGGCCTGATTTAAAATTTTTGCCTGAGTAATGGGATTACACATCGCTTCAAATTCTCCAATCTTAATCTTCTCTTCATCCTTCACGCCGATCCTCTCTTTTGGGGTTCCTCCGACCTTACAAGAAACAGCCACAACTTCAAAACCGTGCTTCTCTAAAATTTCAGAAAGGATGGAAGCCTCATGGGTCAGACCTCCGCAAAAAGCCATGCCCAGCCTTTTATACCCCATCCTCGTTGAGAATTCGATTAACTCCTCCACCCTAGTTTTCGTAGGAACCATGACATAAGGTTTGACATCCCGAAAGGCATAACATGCGCCCTCTTGAACAGAAGCTGTCCTTGCAAACTCTTTCACCCCTGGCGCGTCATATTCTCTTAATGCCTCTTTCAGAGTTGCCGTCTCCTTCCTCGTGGGACACCAGGCAGGGCCTTTGCCATCCTCTACCCGGCAGATCTTTTCCATAATTTCACACTTTGTACAATTGCAGCAAATCTTGTCCATCTTCTTACTCCTTCGACAAAGAAATTCAGGATGTAGGAAATCAGGAATGTCCAATCACAGAATTCCAAAATCCCTAAATTCCCAGATGATCCATTGCAGAACTTCCTATCCTGCTGACCTGATATGCACCGTCGATTTATAGGATGAAAACTGATCAGACTTTTTAAAGGATGGAACTGATCACTTAGTGGACTTTCTTCTCGTAGTTTGCCCAGTAGGGATCCCTCAATCCCTTTTTGTGAATCTTTCCGGATCCGGTCCTTGGAAGGGCGTCAATGAAATCGATCGATTTGGGTGCTTTGTAATGGGCCATCTTCTCCCTGCAAAACTGGATGATCTCCTGTTCCGTGGCATTCTGGCCGGTTTTTAGGACCACAATCCCTTTGACCGCCTCGCCCCATTTTGCATCCGGAACTCCGATCACCGCACACTCTAGGATGGCGGGATGCATATAGAGGACATTTTCAATCTCGGTGGAATAAACATTCTCTCCACCTGTCAGGATCATGTCTTTCTTTCGATCGACAATGGTGACATAACCCTCTTCATCCATCACCGCCATATCGCCTGTATAGAGCCAGCCGTTCTTAATTGACTTTGCCGTCTCCTCTGGCAATTTCCAGTACCCCTTGGTCACAATATCCCCTCGGACAATGATCTCTCCCACCTCTTTTTCATCTTTCTTGATCTCTCCTCCCCGATCATTGACCACTTTCAGTTCCACGCCCAGGAATTCTCTTCCCGTCTTCGACTTGAACCGAAGCCGGTCCTCATAGGGGAGTTTATCTAAATGTTCCTTCAGAATGGAGAGGGTCAAGTAGGGGCTTGTTTCGGTCATTCCGTAGGTCTGGATATAGTCGCACTTGAACGTTTCTACAATCTTACGAACCACTTCCGGTGCAATGGGAGCTCCTCCGCTTAGGAGGACTCGCAGACTGCGGTAATCGTACTTTCCCACCTCTGGATGGTTGACCATCAGGTTGAGCATAGTAGGAATCAGGTTAGTCAGGGTCACTCGCTCCTGTTCGATGGTCTCCAGAACGACCTTCGGTTGGAACTCTCTAACCATCACATGAGTCCCTCCAACCCATGTGATGGCCCAGGTCGCCCAGGCATCGGCGAGATGAAACAGGGGTGCCACATGAATCCATACATCCCTGTCGGTGAGATGGATCTCGGCAATGGTCCCCAGGGCATGGGCTGTTACATTCTTATGAGATAACATCACTCCTTTCGGACGACCCGTGGTGCCGCTCGTATAATAGATTTGAGCGATGTCTTCATCCGAAATGGAAGGCTTTGTAAATTCGCCCGAAACGGCCTGACTCAAAGCAGTTTCATAATTGAGATCGAGAGGTCCTTTCCCCACCCTTCCCTTCCCGGTCCACAGAATCTTTTCGATCCCTGGAATCTCTCTTCGGATCGCCTCGACCTTATCCTGAAACATGGGATCGGCGATCAATACCTTCGATTCTGAATCCTGGAGGATGAAGGCGATCTCTCCAGGGGAGAGGCGAATGTTAATGGGAACGGAAATGGCGCCCATCTGAGCAACGCCGTAGTAGGCCTCCAGAAAGGTATGGCAATTGGGATGGAGGACGGCAACCTTATCATCCTTGCGTACTCCCCAATTTTTTAAACAATAAGAGAGGCGGTTGACCCGCTCGTAGAACTCCCGGTAAGTCCACCGCTCTCCCCCACAGACGATTGCCCGTTTCTCCGGGAAAAACTTATAGGCCTTCGATAAGGTTTCAGTGAGAATCACCCTTCTACTCTTCCTCGCTCTTGGTCAAGTCTTCGAATCGAATATCGAGTCCCAGGATCCCTTTGATCTCTCCAGACTCATCCCGAATGGGACCCGAGACGGTGATGCAGAGAACTCCTGTGTGCTTTGATGAGTACGGGTTGGTGACGTGAACCTTACCGTCCTTCAATGGCTCGATGAACCAGGGGCGGTTCGAGTAATTTTCTCCCTGTGGGATGTTGTCATACTTGGATTGATCGATTGGCTGAACAATCGTCCGCGTGATCTTCATCCCATGGACATCGACCACATAGACATACTGCAGGTACGGATATTCATCCAAGAGAGATCGTAAAATAGGTTCAATCCTTTTTGAATCCATCGACTTCAGCTCAGACTTCTCAATCACCCTCTCAACAATGTGAGCCGCCATCTCATAAGCCCTTGCCTTGAGCCTGTCAAATTCTGAGACGAAATACTCGGGAAGGTATTTTCGGGTGATCTTTTCCATCTCCTGGTCTGAGAGGGACGTCGTCCTTCCTTCCTCATATTGTTTGGTCACCCACTTATTGATCTTCGCCACTCGTGGATGGGTCTTCTCGACCCTGTCTTTTCCTGTGAAAGCAAAGTGGGAGTTGATCCATTGGGCAATCCCTGCCAATCCTGACTTATCGTTCACCGAGATGGAGGTGGGCCGGTTCAGAATCTTGGCCGTGTTGAAAATATTGTAGATCTCCTCGTTCTTCAGAATTCCATCGGCATGGATACCAGCACTCGTCGCATTGAAACCCGATCCCACAAAAGGCATATTCGAAGCAATATGAACGCCGATGGCTCGTTCGTAGTAATTTCGGATCTCGGTGATCATGGTGGGATCGATGCCGTTGTCATGACCCATCAGGCTGATATATTCAATGATCAACCCTTCAATGGGTGAATTTCCCGTCCTTTCCCCGAACCCAAGGAGCGTGCCATTCGCAGCCGCGCATCCATGGAGCCATGCGGTCGTGGCGTTGATGAATCCCTTATGGAAATCGTTGTGACCATGCCACTCCAAGTACTCAGAGGGAACGCCTGCATCATCGATCATGGCCCGAATCATCTTAGGAACCGCACGGGGAAGGGCCGCTCCTGAATAGGGCACCCCGAGGCCCAACGTGTCGCAGAGTCGAATTTTGACAGGGAGTTTGGCCTCTTCAGAGAGACGCATGATATCCTGAGCAAAGGGAACACAGAATCCATAGATATCGGCTCGCGTGACATCTTCAAAATGGCACCGGGGAGTGATGCCAAGGTCCAGCGCAGCAGAGACGATGGAGAGGTACTCCCGCAGGACCACTCTTCGGTTCTTCTTCAGCTTCAGGAAGATATGATAATCTGAAACAGAGGTGAGGATGCCCGTCTCTTTTAACCCCATCTCCCTCACCAACTTGAAATCTTCCTTGACGGCACGGATCCAGCCCGTAATCTCCGGGTAGCGGTACCCCCTCTCCTGACAACCCCTCACTGCCTCTTTGTCCTTCTCACTGTAAACGAAGAATTCACATTGCCGGATCACGCCATTGGGTCCTCCAAGGCGATGAAGCATTTCGTAGAGGCTGACGATCTGCTCCACCGTATAAGGTGGCCTGGCCTGTTGTCCATCCCGAAAGGTGGTATCGGTGATAAAGATCTCTTCGGGGGGATCGATGAAGACAAATTTATTATCGAATTCTACCCGGCAAACCTCTTCGTAAGGAAAGATATTCCGATAGAGGTTTGGTTCCTGGATATCCAGGAGGGGGTATTGCTCGATCGTCGATTTGCCGTCAAAAGCCCTCTTCTTCCTCGTAATGGCCATTCTTGTTTGTTTCTCCTTTCTCCCCCCTCACCTATCCCTGACCTCGTCCAAGGATGGGAGAGAACTTACACCTTTAGTTTAATGGATAACTCTTCAAGTTGTTTGGGATCTACTTTCGAGGGCGCATCTGTCATGAGATCGGTCGCTTTCTGGGTCTTCGGGAAGGCAATGACATCCCTGATGGACTCCGAATGGCTGAGGATCATGATGAGCCGGTCGAATCCAAAGGCAATCCCGCCATGAGGAGGAGTTCCGTACTGGAGCGCTTCCAGCAAAAAACCGAATCTCTCCCTGGCCTCTTCCTCTCCCATCCCCAATTTTTCAAAGACGAGGGATTGGATCTCCCTCAGATGATTCCGGATGCTCCCGCCTCCAATCTCAGATCCATTCAAGACAAGATCATAAGCCTTAGCCTTCACCTGTTCGGGATGATGTTCTAATTTCTCAATATCTTCGTCCTTTGGAGCGGTGAAGGGGTGATGGACCGCCACAAAACGTTTTTCTGCCTCATCGTACTCCAGAAGAGGAAAATCTAAAATCCACACAAATCGATAAGCGTCCGAAGGGATGAGTCCCAGCTTCTGGCCGAGATGAAGGCGAAGATTGGCCAATGACTGATTGACCACTTTCGAAGGGCCGGCCATGAAGAGAAGGAGATCATTCTCCTCGGCCTCAAGAATCTCCTCCACTCTTTTTCTCTCCTCATCGCTGATCGACTTCTGAATTGCCGACTGCCATCCATTCGGACTAACCTTCGCCGAGATCAATCCTTTGGCCCCATAGGCATAGACAACGGGATTGAGATCGTCGATCTCTTTCCGCGAAAAAGTGCTTCCTCCTTTGACATTGATGGCTTTGATTATCTCTCCCCTCTCGATCGCCTCCTTGAAGATCCTGAAAGAAGAATGCTTTAGTATGGAGGTCACTTCCCTCAGCTCCATTCCAAATCGGATGTCCGGCTTGTCCACACCATAGCGGCTCATCGCCTCTTCATAGGTCAGATGGGGAAAGGGCGTCTCCAGTTCCACCCCTAAAATCGTCTTGAAGATATGGACCATCATTCCTTCCATCGTTCTCTGGATATCTTCGACGGTGACAAAAGACATCTCCACATCGATCTGGGTAAATTCAGGTTGTCGATCCGAGCGGAGGTCCTCGTCCCGGAAACAACGGACAATCTGAAAGTACCGGTCAAATCCAGAGATCATCAGGATTTGCTTAAAAAGTTGAGGGGACTGCGGCAAGGCGTAAAAATGACCGGGATTGACTCTGCTAGGGACCAAATAATCTCTCGCCCCCTCGGGAGTGCTCTTGGTGAGCATGGGTGTCTCGACCTCCAGAAATCCGAGAGAGTCAAAGTAATTTCGTACCTCTTTCGCCACACGGTGCCGCAGGATCAGATTTTGTTGAAGCCTTGGCCTTCTAAGGTCCAGATATCGGTACTGGAGGCGGACATTCTCTGCCACCTCCTCGTCATCCTCGATCAAAAAGGGTGGGTTTTTAGAGGGATTGAGAATCTTTAACTCTTGGGCAATGACCTCGATCTCTCCGGTCTTCAATTTGGGGTTCGTTGTGCCTTCCGGCCGGGTTACCACCTTCCCTTTCACCCCCACAACAAATTCACTTCGAAGGGACTGGGCCTTTTCGTGGGCCTCTCGATTCAATTCGGGATTGAAGACCACCTGAACGATCCCCTGCCTGTCCCGCAGTTCAACGAAAATGAGTCCACCCAGGTCCCTTCTTCGCTGGACCCATCCCAGAAGGGTCACCTCTCGATCCACATCCATTCGTCGAAGATCACCACAATAATCTGTTCTCTTTAGATCTTCCAGGAGATCAATTTTTATTCGAGATTCATTCATCATGGGTGTACGGTAGCGTGTGGGTGATTAGTTCTTACAGGTGACAAACTCGAATCACCCCCGTATTTTCTCACAAAAATAAATCCATATTAACTGAATTCCCTTGGCCGGTCAAGGATTTACAAAGAAATCCTGATTCCACAGATTTTGATACTTCGGCGGCTTCAAACACTGGCCTTTAGGAGAGGGTAAAAAGCGCCGCTCAGTATCAACCCTGAGCAAACCCTGGGCTTTAGACCGGGAATAGTCGAAGGGTTGATTTGATTACGCAGATTTCTTCGTTGCAATTTTATCTCAGTAATCGATATTTAATCCGTGCCTGCGGTAGGCAGGGGCGTAATCAGAGAGCTCTAAGGACTTTCCCAGAGTTTTTAGAGAACTTTACAGAGAAATCCCTTCAGATATTCACCTTCGAGATGGCAGAGATTGACCGGGTGGTCGGTGGGGTGTCCTTTCCGAACCAGAAGCTGGACCTCCCTCCCTCCATCCACTGCGGCAGAGAAGATGATCTTTTGAAAAAGGTCCCAGCTCACATGATGGGAGCAACAAAAGGTGAAAAGAAAGCCCCCTCTTTTTAACAAACGCAGGGCCTGGAGATTGAGATCTTTATACCCCCTTGAGGCACCTGAAAGATGTCCCTTTCTTTTTGCAAAAGGGGGGGGATCAAGAATGACGATATCATACTCGGGTTTGAGGCTTCTCAAAACCTCAAAGGCATCCCCCCGTATGAATCGGTGAGGAATCTGTTCCAAGGCGTTCAGGTGGAAATGTTCTTCTGCTCTTTTCAAAGCCCCCTCAGAGGAATCGAGCAGGGTCAATTCTTCTGCGCCTCCCAATCCCGCATAAACTGAAAAAGCCCCGGTATAGGAGAAACAATCTAGAACCCTAGTCCCTTGAGACAGGTTCTTCAGGTCAGACCGATTCTCCCTTTGATCGAGATAGAATCCGGTCTTCTGTCCACCTTTCACATCGACCTGAAAATGACAACCATACTCCTCTATCTCAATTCGATCGGAAACCTCCCTCCCAAAGAGAAGACCGGTAACCTCCGGCAGATCCTCTTGTCTTCGGGTGGCAACATCACTCCTCTCGTAAATGGATCGGGGTTTCATTTCACTCACCAGGAGATCGACGAGAGACCCTTTAAGCCGCTCTACTCCAGCGGTTAAGGACTGGAGCACCAGGGTCTCTCCGTACCGGTCCACGATCAGTCCCGGAAGGAAGTCTCCTTCGCCATTGACGATTCGATAGGCATTCGTCTTCCCTTTGAGAAAGGTTTCTCTCAATCGAGCAGCTCTTGAAATCCGTTCTCTAAAAAAAGGGATATCGACCGGCTCCTTCTTTTGAGTCAACAGTCGAAGGATGATCTGTGAGGCTGGGTTGAGATGCCCCGCCCCGAGGTATTGGCCTTCTTCTGAGTAGATCTCTCCGAGGTCACCGGGGGACACCTCTCCTTCGATCTTCGCTACAGCCCCTGAAAAAACCCAGGGATGTCCTCGAAGAAGAGGCTTCTCTTTACCCTTCTTCAAAATGATTTTAGGAAGAGCTTTGGTCATTTAAAATTGACGCGTGGAGCTGATTTACGATTTGTCTGCCTGCCCTGCCTACCGCAGGCAGGCGCAGGCAGGGAATTTGGGATTTAAGATGATTTTCTTTGAAGAGCCCTTTCGAGCAAGTTCCCTATGAATTCGGTATAGGTCATCCCCTGAACCTTGATGGCCCGGGCCATTCCAGATTGAGGAGAGATGTCTGGGTTTGGATTCACCTCCAAGACAAAGGCTTTCCCATTTGGGTCGAGACGCATGTCCACCCGGGCATAGTCCTGGCATCCAAAGAGTTTAAAGACCTTGAGGGCAATCTGTTCGATCCTCTTCTGCATCACCGGCTCCAATCGTGCAGGGCAAACCGGTTTCGATTTCTGATATTCCGGGGTCTCGGCCTCCCACTTAGCCTCATATCCGCAAATCTTCGGAACACCTTCAGGAAATTCGGAATAATCGATTTCAGAGATGGGAAGAACCTCCACTTTTCCATCGATCTCTAATAATCCTACGTTTAATTCTCTCCCCTCGATGAACTCCTCTATCAACGCTGGCTGCTGGTAACACTCAACCACGTATCGAATCTGCCTGCTCAGAGCCTCGTCGTCATACACCACACTCTCCTTCGAAATTCCGAGGCTCCCATCTTCATGAAGGGGCTTGACGATCATGGGGAAGCTATCTCCCCGAATAGGGTTCACCCCCCGGTCGAAAATTTTATACCGGGGAGTGGGAATACCTTGTGATTGGAGGATGTCCTTCACCTTTCCCTTATCCAGACACAATCCCAACGTAAGTGGAGAGGATCCGGTATAGGGAATCCGGAAGAGGTCCAGTAGCGCAGGGATATTCATCTCCCAGCAGGAATTTCCATAGACGCTCTCACAAAGGTTGAAGACCACATCGGGCCGGATCTCCTTTAGCCAGTGGATCACGGTGAGGATTTCATCTCGAACGGCCATGATATAGCCTTGATGACCAAGGGATCGAAGCGCCCCCTCAACCGCTCCGATCTCCTCGAGGATGGCATCCTCAGCCAGGATATCCTTTGCCTCTCCTTTCTCCAACCGTTCAAGGAGATTGTACAAGACGACGACTTTTAACATGAACCGTTTATCCTCGTTCCCCGAACCCTGTCAGGTCCAGGGCTACGCCATCACTTTCTTCGAGGCAGATTTCTCCTCCCCATTCGATTTGACCTTTTTGAATTCGATGATATTGGGCTCCGGATACTCAAAGACTTGCCCTTCATAATTTCTTAAGACGAGCTTCCCCTTCTCTTTCGAAATCACATAGTCGGGTTCCACAGGGATCTTTCCGCCCCCGCCGGGCGCATCAATGACATAAGTGGGGATGGCGTAGCCCGTGGTATGGCCTCGCAATTTCTCGATGATCTGAATCCCCGTGGCCACAGAGGTCCGGAAATGCTCCGTCCCCGTAGCGAGGTCACATTGATAGATATAGTATGGACGGACCCGAATTTTGAGGAGTTCATGAAACAGTTTCTTCATCACATAAGGCTTGTCGTTAATGCCTTTGAGAAGAACGGTTTGACTCCCCAAAGGAATGCCCCCGTCGGCCAGTTCGTTACACGCCCTTCTCACCGCATCGGTGATTTCCTTGGGATGGGTAAAATGGATGGAAATCATCAAGGGATGATATTTCTTCAACATCCTGACCAAACCCACCGTAATCCTCTGGGGAAGTGTCACCGGAGCTCTCGTCCCGATTCGGAGGAGTTCAATATGAGGAATCATCCTTAAGCGGCTCAAGATCTCCTCCAGCCTCTCATTTTCCAAGAGGAGCGGATCTCCTCCGGAGAGAAGGACATCTCGAACCTTTTTATGGGTTTTCAAATATTTCAGGACTTCCTCAAAATTGCCCTGGGTAATGGCCCGCTCATTACTTCCCACCAATCGTCTTCGGGTGCAGTATCTGCAATAGGTGGCACACTGATCGGTCACGAGCAGCAGAACCCTATCAGGGTAGCGATGGACGAGCCCTGAAACAGGAGAATTCTTGTCCTCTCCACAGGGGTCCACCATATCATTTTTCGAAAGATGGCATTCCTCAATCCGGGGAATGGCCTGTCTTCGAATGGGACAGTTGGGATTGCTTGAATCCATAATGCTCACGAAGTACGGGGTGACGGCTAATGCCAGTCTTCCCTTCGACTGTTTAATCCCCTCAATCTCCTCAGGGATCAGCTGAAGGATCTCTTGCAGCTGTTCCAGCTTGGTCACCCGATGGCGAAGTTGCCACCTCCAATCATTCCATTCCTTCTCGGAAATCCCTTTCCACGCCGAGGGAATGGATTCTTTAACCTCTTCCACCTTCCTTTCTTCTTCCCGAGTGGGAAACAATACAAGTTGCGATTTCTTTTCTGTCCCTCTCAGCGGGACAGGGACACTAGAGTCCGAAGCAGGCTCCATTTTCACTCCTTCCCGCATACCCGCTCTGGCCAGCCTTTTCAGGAAATAAAAAAGGAGATATCACTCGATACCTCCTCTGATGAGATCATGTAAAGGCTCTCTTTTTTGAAGAGCAAGCATGCACCTTTTTTTCTGTTTACGTTGACGAATAATGCTGACCTCCCCTTGAAAGGTGTTGTCACTTATGTTGGCGCCCCCCCAATCCTATGAAGAGGAGGCGCCAACTCCTCGGCACAATCATGGCCTGCTCACGATCCACACTACTTCTTGGGTGGTGCAGCAGGCGCTGCGGGCGCAGGTGTGGCTGCCGGTGCAGCAGGAGCCGGCGCCTCAGCAGGTTTAACCTCCTCCTTGGCCGCTGGTTTCTCTGGTGCCTTAGGTTTGCATGCCATTCCCATGGCAGCTAAATTAATCACCAAAACCAGTGCGAGCAAGAGCAAAATCCATTTCTTCATGTACCTTCACCTCCTTTCTGATTGGTTCGGGACCCCTCCCCTTTTTCTACCCGATGGAAGAGCCTTCACGCCATCGGGGAATGAGATCTGTCGGATCGCTCGCCTCAACATTCTCGGATCAACGGGTTTCTTAACAATATGCTGAATCCCCATCTTTTTCAGTCGGGGGGCAATTTCATCTGTGATCGAAGGGCTCATGAGAATGAAGCGATCGCCCCATTTCTTCAGAAAGGGGGGCTTTCCCTCCAACACCTCCATCTCCACATCGCCTAAGATCACCCCTCCTCGAATCTCTTTTTCCCTTCCCTCCAGTTGCGAAAAATCCTCAATTTCCACTACCTGGAATCCATATTTTTGAAGGATCTTATTTAAGCTAAGCCGAACGAATTCATCCCTGTCAATGACAAATGCCCATTTCACCTTCTCGTTCATAAACAATTAGTAGTAACAAATTTCGTGCCAATCTTCTTTATGAACGAAGATAGGGACATTTTAAAGAAATCTAATAATATCATAAGGTTAAATTTATATTGTCTCTATCATCCCCTTTCTATATATAGATATATATGCATCGAGTGTGAAAAATTGTCATCCAATTTTTGCAAAAATGCGACAAAATGCCCTCCTCTTTCTCTCCTTTTTCAATTTTAGTGACTTTTGGCCACCCTTTCTCTTTCTTCGGACCAAGCTTAAGGGAGACGAATATTTAATCATGCAGGAAAGGGTTCGTCTTTTCCCTCCATCTTCCGGTGAATTGTCCGGACATTGATTCCCAATAACTCAGCTGCCCTGCGTTTATTTCCTTTGGTCGCTTTCAGAGTTTGAATCAATAATTCCTTTTCCACTTCCTCAAGGCGTGTCCCGATCTTGATCGAAATCACCTCAGGCTTCTCCTTATACTCACGGATCTCTGGCGGAAGATGGGGAAGATCTATCACCTCAGGGCTATGGATCACCAATATCGATTCGATCGTATTCTCCAATTCCCTCACATTTCCGCTCCATTCATAATCCATCAGGAGGTTCATCGCCCTCTGTGAAATTCCCTTCACCTTCATCCTATATTTTTGATTGAATTTATCAATAAAAAAATTGATCAAGAAAGGAATATCCTCCTTTCGTTCCCTCAAAGGAGGCAATTTGATATTGACCACATTCAGTCGATAATAGAGATCTTCTCGAAACACACCGTTCTTAACCGCCTCTTGCAGATCCCGGTTGCTCGCAGCAATAATACGGATGTTGACTTGGATGGTTTTATTCCCGCCAACCCTTTCAAATTCACCCTCCTGAAGGACCCGTAATAGTTTGATTTGAGTGGATGGCGGGATATCCTCCACTTCATCCAAAAAGAGGGTTCCCGGGTGGGCCATTTCAAATCGTCCTTTCCGTGAAGCGATCGCCCCCGTGAAGGATCCCCTCTCATGACCGAAAAGTTCACTTTCGATGATCCCCTCGCTCAAGGACGCGCAGCTCACTTTGACGAATGGCAAGGACGCCCGGGGGCTCTTGTAATGGATGGCATTCGCGATGAGCTCTTTTCCTGTTCCGCTTTCGCCGACGATGAGGACAGAACTGTCGTAAGGGGCAATATGCTGGATGAGGTCGAAGATCTTCACCATCTTCTCGCTTCTTCCGATAATATTCTTGAGATGAAATTTGTCCTCCAATTTGGAACGCAGATCCCGGTTCTGAAGGACCAGGGTCTGTTTTTCCAGGGCCCTCTCCACCACCAGAGAAATCACCCGGGGGTTGATCGGCTTCTCGATGAAATCGAAAGCCCCCAGCTTAATCGCCTGAACCGCCTTCTCTATCGTTCCCTGAGCGGAGATGACGATCACCTCTGTCTCCGGTCTGAGATGCTTCACCTCCTCCAAGAGTTCAATGCCATCCATTTTAGGCATGACGAGATCGGTGATGACCAGGTCGACCGTCTCCTGACGAAAAAGGGGAAGGGCCTCCTTTCCATTGGAGGCCAGAAGGGTTTCGTACCCCCTCTTTTTCAAAAGGAGACGGATGCTCTCCCCAACATTCGGATCATCCTCCACAACGAGGATGGTTTTCTTGTCCATGGTTTCTTGTTCCCAAAAAGGCGCCATGCGCAGAGCGCTGAGCGTTATTTTGGAGTAAGTGGGATTCTGATCCTGAAGGTTGAACCCCTATTCAGCTCGCTCTTCACAGAGATCTCGCCGTGGTGGTCTGAAATAATCTTTTTGGTGATCGAGAGTCCTAACCCGGAACCCATCGGTTTGGTACTGAACATGAAATCGAAGATCCTGGGAAGATTTTCTTTCGATATTCCCACCCCATTGTCCTTGAGGACGACAAAGACATTCTTCTTTGAACCCCGCGTGAAGAGATGGATCTCCCCTTTCTCAGAGACGGCTTGAATGCTGTTGACGATCAGATTGGAAAGAGCCAGATTGAATTGACTCACATCGATCTTTACCGGTGGCAACTTCTTTTGGAAATGGGTCTCGATCTTCGCGTTCTTCATCTGGGCATCCGGTCTGAGAAGCCGGACGACCGAGTCCAGCACTTCGTTCAGTTGAACCCATCCAAAGGTTAACGGCGGGAGACGATTGAAATCCAAGAATTCTTTTAGATTATTTTCCAAACGAAGGGTCTCGTAACTGATAAAGTTGAGCAATGAATGAATTTCCTCTTTCTGTGAAAGGTGGGCCTCTGTTCCCAGCTCTTCCCTCAGGAGTTCAATGTTGATATTCAGAGAACTCAGGGGATTCCGGATCTCGTGGGCCATCCATCGGGATAAAACACCAATGGTCGAAAGGTCTCGGCTCTTGCTGATCTCCCTGGAAAGCAAGCCCTTCTCCGTCACATCGGCAAAGGTGGCCAAGCAGCCCAGGAACACCCCTTGCTTATTGAAGATGGGGTTGAAACTGCACCGGAGGATGTGCGTCTCTCCATTGCTGGAGGAGGGAGGTGGGACCTGGATGGCGAGTTCAATATCGTGATCGCTGTTCTTCTTCTCGTAAACCGATTCGAAATACTTCCGAATATTTTTGAAAGGAATTACCCTTTCATATTTCTTGCCCAAGGCCTGTTTCCGCCGGATCTCAAAATACTCTTCGGCCACGGGATTGAAGATTTGGATTCGGCCTCGGGCATCCGCAAAGACGATGGCCTCCTCCAAATTCTTCAGAAGAATTTCGTAAAGGTTTTCGTCACTCCGACTCATTGAGAATGCATCACGCCATCAGCCCGTACCGTTTCAGGGCATGATGAAAAATGGTCCTTACCAGTTGGTCGTAACTCCAGCCCATTCGCTTCGCCATGATCGGAAGATCGCCATAGACAGGGGAGAGGCCCGGGAGAGGGTTTATCTCTAAGAAGTACGGGGTCCCATCCTCTCCTACACGGATGTCCACCCGTGAAACATCCCGGCAATCCAGGGCCCGATAGGCCTGAAGGGCTACCTCCTCAATCCCCTTCTGGAGTTTTGGATCAATCGGAGGGGGACAGTGGTAGGCCACCTTCTCTTCCCATTCCCTCTTAATCTCCAAGGAATAGATGGCTTCTTCGATGCGCTCCCCTTTGATTTCTATCAGCATCACCCCGAGGACAGAGGGAACCTCGTTGCCGAGGATGCCCACGGTAAACTCAGGGCCTTTGACGAACTCCTCCACCAGAACCGGAGGCCCATAGTTCTCTAACAGCCATCTCGTCTTCTCCTCCAGAGATCGGGCATCCATCACTTTTGAATCCAATCGAACCCCCTTGCTCGATCCCTCATCACACAACTTCACGAAAAGGGGGTACGAAAGACTGATCTCCTTCAGGTCCTCCTTCCGATTCACTCTTTTGAATCGAGGGGTGGGGACCCCTGCGCTCATGACCACTCTTTTTGCCATCGATTTGTCCAGGGTGAGAGAAAGCGTGAGGGGATCGGAGCCGGTGTAAGGGATGTCTAAAAATTCTAAGAGGGCCGGGATGTGCGCTTCTCGGTTTCGACCTCGAAGGCCTTCGGCAACATTAAAGACAATATCGATCGATGCCTGTCTCAAACGATCGACCAAACCGGTGTCCCCTCCCAGTTTTATCACTTCATGTCCATCACGGACCAGGACGTCCCGGATGGCATCGATCGTTTCCTCAATATCAAATTCTTCGTAAAGATCTACGGGCTGATTTGCTTGATGGGAGAAATCTTTTTTTAAATTGTACGTGATCCCTACTCTCAATTTCATTTCAGGAAGCTTAAACAATTTTCTTTCGATATACTCTGGTTTTTAATCTTTGTCAACCCCGTTGAATAAAATTCGATCAGAAAAATATTTGGGCCGTGTTATGATTCATTCATCCCACTAACCGCTGACAACCTAAATCTATATTCTACGGGGTCAACCCTGTTGAATAAATTTCGATCTGAGAAATGTTTAGGCCGTGTTATGGTTCATTCACCCCACTGACCGCTTGCGACTTAAATCTATATTCTACAGGGTCAACCCTGTTGAATAAATTTTCACCCTTGAAATGGTTCACACCTCTTATGTAATTCAATCATCCTAATCGTCATTCGTGATTGAGCCCCATATTCTACAGGGTCAACCCTGTTGAATAAATTTCGATCCGAGAAATGTTTAAACCCTATGATGACTCATTCGTCCCACCGGCCGTTTTTGATTCAAATCTATATTCAGCAGGGCCAACTCTAATCCTGATCGATCCAAAAAATTTCTTCCAGAAAGAGGCCTTCCGTTCATCGTTCTTCGTGAATCGTTTATTGTTTTTCGTTCACCATTTCTCATTCATCGTTCAACGCTTCTTTAGAACGGCTTTAAGGAAAAAGTCTTTTATGTTACATTATATTTGGTCAGTTATAGGTTAGCGTGAGAATGAAGCGAGAAGAAATTCTAGGAGCTTTGGGACAGCTCAGACGAGGGCTTCTCCTGATGATCCTCGTGGTCATTGGATGGGGGATCCTTCTCTATCCTTTTTCAAAAACCGTGCTTCGCTATCTTCAAACCAACCTTCAGGAGAACCTGGTTGCCTTCGGCATCCCGGAGGCCTTCCTTTCCCTCCTCAAGTTAACTCTCTATGGCAGCCTCTTCCTTTCCGTGCCGGTCATCTTCTATCAGGTTTGGAAATCTTTCTCCCCTCTGTTCCATTCGAAGGGATTGAAATCTCCCTTTTCCGTTCTCTTGGTCGCCATCTTTCTCTTCTACCTCGGAGCCTCTTTCTGCTGCTTCGTCACGTTGCCCTTTGGCATCCGCTTCCTTCTTGGATATCAATCGGCCCATCTCAAACCGATGATCTCCGTGGGGAAGTATGTTTCTTTTTGCACGGCTTTCATCTTTGGGTTCGGTCTTACCTTCGAACTTCCGCTCATCCTCGCACTGTTGAGCTATATCAAAGTCATCAAAGCGTCGTTTTTGACTCGAAACCGTAGGTATGCTATCCTGCTCATTGCAATTGTGGCCGCTGTCGTTACACCAACCCCAGATGTCTTTAACATGAGTTTAATGGGAGGTCCCCTCTATATCCTGTTCGAAATCGGAGTCATCCTGGTCAAAATCATTGAGCGGAAAAGGGCCGGAGTAGAGATCCCTTCCCCCGAAAATTAAGCAGAGAGATGAAGAGGTTGCCTTTCTTCAAACACTTCTCCCTTCCCATCGAGTGGATCAGATCCCTTATCCCTCGATGGATCCAAAAAAGATCCTTTGGATTGAAGGCCAAGATCACTTTTCTCATTATCCTCAATGTTGTCGGAGTACTCGTCGTTGCCAGTTACTTAGACTTTCATTTTTCCAGGAAGGCTCAGTTCGACCTTTACCTCGATCGAAATCTCTATATCGCAAAGCAGATCGACATCGGTATCCCTGATCAAAGACTCATGGAAAACCTGCCGCGCATTCGAGAGGAATTGGAGGAATGGTTGCTGAGTCGGTCCAGTCTCCGAGAAATTGATGTCTTCCTTTTCTCTCATAAAGGATGGGAACCCCTCGTCTCCAGCTCGAAACGGAATGCCCCTCCATGTACGACCTTTGTCCTATCCAAAGACCAGATCAACCACCTGAAAAAAGACAAATATCTGTCTTCCCTCCGCGAGGTGGAAGAGGAAAAATGGCTGGAGGTGATTGTCCCTCTCCATTCAGGAGAAAGAGTGACCGGCGGAGTCCGGGTCGTCAGTTCCTTAGACGAGGCCCAAAGTTATTTGAGCAAAAAGAGGGATCGTGCTTTCATTCTCACAATCTCCAGCATCCTCGTCATTCTGATCACCTTAACTCTTCTTTTTGGGAAATTCGTCGAAAACCCAATTCAGAAATTGGTAGAGGCTATGTCCCGGGCGGAGCAAGGCGATCTGGAAGTAGAAGTCCCCATTGAAAGCCGGGACGAATTAGGAGAGCTCGGGAGGCATTTCAACCGTATGCTCAAGACAATCCGAGAAACCCATGAGCAGAACGTCCAACTCCTCTCTCAGATAAACCAGTTCAATGAGGAGCTGACCCGAAAGATTGAAGCAGCTACCTCAGAACTGGCCAGAAACTATGGGGAGCTCAAACGGCTTAATGAAGCCCTCTTTGAATCCCAGAGACAGTTGAGCCAATCCGAAAAACTGGCCGCTCTGGGGCAGGTTTCAGCCACTCTGGCACATCAAATCGGAACCCCCCTTAACTCCATCTCCGGTTATATCCAATTGATGCTCCAGGAAGGAAATCTCCAAACCGAAGATCGAAATCGGCTGAAGATCATCGAGTCCCAACTCGATCGGTTGGCCGACTCCGTTAAGAATCTTCTGATCTTTACCCGTCAGCCCAACCCTCTCTTGAAGCCTTTGAATGTCAATGAGGTCCTAGAGGAATTGATCCGTTTAAGTCTCCCCTGGCTCCATGCAAGGAATGTGACGCTTCTCTCCTCTCTCTCCTCCGAGGTTCCTTCCATCCTGGGAGACCCTACCCATCTTCAGACCCTCTTCCTTAATCTCATCACCAATGCCCTCGATGCCATGCCCCAGGGAGGACACCTGAGGATTTCCACCCAGCTTCAGTCCACCCCAGCCACCTCGGGAGGGAATGGAAAATGGGTGGAAATTTCGATCGCCGACACAGGGATTGGAATCACAGAGGAATCGAAGAAGAGGATCTTTGATCCCTTCTTCACGACGAAGAAGATCGGAGAGGGAACTGGATTGGGTCTGGCCATCTGCGAGAAGATCATCAAAGAACATGCAGGGAGGCTGGAAGTGAAGAGCGAAGTGGGGAAAGGGAGTACCTTCTCCATCTTCATCCCCGCGCTGGGGCGTGAGGAAATCTAATGAATAAACCATCCGCCCATCTCTTGGTCGTTGATGACGATCCGGTCACTGTGAACCTCCTAAAAGAGGTCCTGACGAAGGAGGGCTATGAGGTAGTGACTGCCTTAAGCGGTGAGGAAGCCATCACTCGGGGGACGGAAGGTCTTTTCGACATTGTCATCACAGATATGCGCTTGGGGGATCAGGATGGGATGGAGGTCCTTCGTTCCTTTAAAAAATTTGCTCCGGAAACGACTCTCATTATGATCACAGCCTTTGGAACGATTGAAACTGCCATTGAGGCGATCCGTGAGGGAGCCTTCGATTACATCAGCAAACCTTTTAAATTGGAGGAGATCAAGTTTACCGTTCGAAGGGCTCTGGAGCAACGGAGGCTTCTTCAAGAAAACAGGTTCTTTCGTCAGGAGCTTTTGAATAAATACCAGTTTAAAAATGTGATCGGCCGAACGCCTCAGATGTTTCAAATTTACAAGACCATTGCCAAGGTGGCGAATACCAAATCGACGGTTCTTATTTATGGGGAGAGAGGAACGGGAAAAGAACTGATCGCCCGTTCCATTCATTATAATAGTCAGAGAAACGATCGACCCTTTATCCCTGTGGACTGCGCCTCTCTCGTGGAGAATTTGGTAGAAAGTGAGCTTTTCGGTCACGTCCGGGGGGCTTTCACAGGAGCGCTCATCGCCAAGAAAGGATTGTTCGAAGAGGCCGACGGCGGAACCATCTTTCTGGACGAAGTGAGCAATTTCAACCTCTCCATTCAAGTAAAGCTTCTGAGGTTTCTTCAAGAACATGAAATCAAACGGGTGGGAGGAACAGAAACCCTTAAGGTAGATGTACGGGTCATCGCCGCTACCAATCAGCCCCTGGAACCCCTTGTCAAAAACGGAAAATTCAGAGAAGACCTCTTCGACCGTCTCAATGTCGTCACCCTCCTCCTGGCTCCCCTGAGGGAGAGGAAGGAGGATATTCCTCTGCTGGCAAACCATTTCCTTCAGAAATTTATCGAAGAGAACCATAAGAATATCTCTCACATCTCTCCAGAAGCACTTGAGATACTGATGCAGTATCCATGGCCGGGAAATGTGAGAGAGTTAGAGAATACCATCGAACGGGCTGTCATCTTTTCGATCCATCCCATTATCCTTCCAGAAGACTTCCCCCAAAAGTTACTCGAGTCCGTGTCAGAAAGGGAGGAGGAGAAGTCGGGAGGAAAACCTCCTCCCCATCCAGAAAAACTTTTACCTCTGAAAACAATAGAAAAGAGCTATGTCTTAAGGGTACTCGAAGAGACGAAGGGGAATAAGAAGAAGGCTGCAGAGATCTTGGGTATTGACCGGACGACACTCTATCGCATATTAGAGAAAGAATGATTGCTGTTTTTTACAACATTACTTTTTATTTAAATATCAACTAGTTACTAGCCCTGCCAATCTAACTCCTTCATCCTGTTGGATTTTGAAACATTTTCTTCGTCAACAAAATTTTTCTTAAATCAAATTTATTTAATTATATCAACTAATTATAAAAATTCTTTATTTGAATCAATCTGGCATCCTCCTTGCTTAAACCCTTAATAATGAAAGGAGGTGAGATTGAATGAAGAAAGTGATACTCTTAGTCACCCTCATGACACTGGTAGCATTTACCTCAGGCGTAATGGCACAGCAGAAACCGGCTCCGGCAAAGCCGGCAACGACACCAGCCCCAGCCAAACCGGCAGCGGCCCCCACACCTGCACCAGCCAAAGTGGAGAAGTTTAGCGGAATGATTGAGAAAGTCGATGAGATGGCTAAAGCCATTGTCGTAAAGGGCAAGGTGAAGAAGGAGGAGAAGGCCCTGACCTTTGCTACCGACGGTAACACAAAGATCCAGAAGGCAGGAAAAGATATGCCTTTTGCAGACCTGAAAAAAGATATGACGCTTTCCGTCGAGTACAAGAAGGAAGGGGAGAAGATGATTGCTACAATGATCAAGGTGGCTGCTCCAAAGGCTGCACCCAAGAAAGACACGCCTAAGGAGGCCCCCAAGAAGTAATGGGCGATCCATCTCAAACAGGAAAGGCACACCGGAGGGGGTGTGCCTTTCCATTTTTTCATCCTGCCTTAATCGTTCCTTATAGAAAAATGAAAAGAATAATCTACTTAAGGTTTCTCACCGGCTGGTCTTTCCTCGGGACACTCATTCTCCTCTGAAAATGCATACCCGGTTTCGTCCTCCTTCTTTCGCCTCATAGAGGGCCAGATCTGCCATCTTCACCAGCTCTTCTTTTGATTTCATCCGATGAATCGGAAAATTGGAGATCCCTAAACTGATCGTAATATGAATTTGGGTCTGCCCCATGTCGAAGGAAGTATTCTCAACGGATCGCCGGATTCGTTCCGCAACCATGTTCGTAGGATCCAAGGGAGCTCCGGGCAGTAACAGAACAAACTCCTCCCCGCCATAGCGAGCGACGGTATCATGTTGCCGAACCGAATTCTTCAACAGAGAGGCAATTTCACGAAGAACCTTGTCTCCACCGTCATGGCCGAAGGTATCGTTCACCTTCTTGAAATGATCAATATCGACCATGATCATGGAAAGGTTGCTTTCGCTCTCAAAAGCCTTTTGGGTTTCGGCACTCAATCTTTCCTCAAAATGTCTCCGGTTAAAAAGGCTGGTTAGCGTGTCATAGATGGCTTCTTTCTTAACCGTACTGAATCTCTGGATATGTTTTAAGCTCGCGGCCATCTGATATCCAAGAACGGAGAAGAATTGAAGCCTTGGGACATTATACATATTGGCCTGATCACTGTTGATGGAGATGCAGCCTATGATCTCTCCTTCGATCACAAGGGGTAACGTAAGATGAGATTTCAGGCTAGCCTGGGGATCCATCACCTTCTGTTTGTTTCTCAACTTTCCCTTCTCCACCTGAAGGTTCACTCGTTCCACCTCGATGGGCTCTTCCCCCACAATCGAGAAGACCTTGAGCATGTTCTTCACCACCTCTTGGGTAAAGGCAGGAGGGCAAGATTCCTCCTGAAAAAGGGAGAGCATGGGGCCTTCTTTCCAGAGGACTCCAAAAACAGAAAAATCAAATAGACTGGGAAGAGTGGTTCCAACCGAATCAATGATTCCTTTCACCTCAACGCTTGTGCTAATGGCATTAATGATTGACCGAAGTTTATTTAGGTCTTTAAAAGTAATAAACTCCATTGGACTCCTCTATTTCTTGGAAACCATTCGCTCGGCCTCTCTTACTTTTGGGAGGACCTTCGGAAGAAGCTCTTTAGTGATCACACCCTCTGTCAATGCAGAAAAAAGGTGGGAGAGTTGATTGATCAAGCTTTGAAAACCTCGATGGATCTCCGCGGGATGGAGATTCCGGCAGCCCTTCTTCACCTCCTCCAGAGCAAGGCCTTCTTCAGAAACTCTTAGGGAGTTTAAAAAAGGATACTTCTCTCCAATCTTTCGAATGGCTAGATTAAAAAGGAGGGTCAGGATGGCTTCGCCGATCAAGGCTGAGACACTCTCCCAGATCTCCTTCAAGAGATTTGCATAGAGATCCGAAATCAGATCAGAAGAAAATTTTTCTTCTCTTCCTTCCTTCACAACCCCTGCCCTTCCTGCCCATCGAGGGGTTTACCCCGTTAGAAAGCCCCGCTGCTTGCAGCGGCGATAAAGGTAATTTCCTTACGTGAGCCTTCCCGTTAGAGGGCCAAAGGTCTTCTAACGGGGTTTATTTTCCTGCCCCCTCAACTTTTTGATCGCATGGTGAATTTCATCATGGTAGATATAGAAAACCAGGATGATGAGGGCTGATATCCCTGTCAAAATCAGAAAGGTTTTGTACTGATGATCGAAGGCCTTCGCGCCCTGAAGACAGGCCATCAACGTCCCGGGAACTCTTCCCACGGTGGAAATGAGGAGGAAGATCCCCAAATGCATGGGCGTGAGCCCCAGGATATAGCACAGGGCATCCTTTGGAAAACCTGGGATTAAGAAAAGGAGAAAACTGAGGATGACCCCTTCGTGTCCAATCAGATAATCGAACTTCTTTCTCGTCTCTAAGGGCACAACCTTTTCCACGGCCAACTTCTCGAAAATCCTCGCCAGGCTGAAGGCGAACCATGAGCCTATGAGAAGGCCGATCACGGAGTAGAGAAATCCCGCCTTCGCTCCGAAGAGATAGCCTCCAATGAACTCGACAGCCCCTCCGGGAATGGGAGCGATCACCACCTGAATCATTTGAAGAAAGATATAGGCGAGAGGGGAATAGGCTCCGTAAGAACGAATAAGTGCCTTTAATTGGGTCCTGTCATAGAGGAGCATGTAAAATTTAATAACCTTCGCCCATATTTGTGAATTATAATGATAGACAAGGAAAACAAACAGGCCCGTCAGGAAACAGATGAGAAGAACCCATTTTACTTTGGGTGAAAGGAAGTATTTCATAGAGTGATAGTCAAGACATCTTGGGCCAAATGCCCATGTTTCAATAACATAAAAAAGGCTTTCAGTAAACCCCTAATCTTAAGAAATGTCAAGTCTTTATAAATGTTCTTCTTTTCACCAATAGCCGCAAGCGACACGTCTTTGACGGTTTCTTCATGCCAGCTGTGTCTCTAATCTGAAAATAGACAGCTCCAAAGATACATGATAACATTCTACCAAATAATGCCCACAACTCTCCTCCCTTTTTTGAAGGGAGGGATCGCCGTCCAAAGCTCCTAGCGCCGATCCAGCGGAAGTGACCAGGCTATGTCCCGGGACGGCAAGCTTCTTCATTCTGGTTTTGCGATGCGCTTTATCTACGCGTGGGCTAAAAGAAAAGAGAGGAATCCTATGAAAAGAATCCTTGTTGCGACCTCAATCATCGTTGTCCTGTTTGTAGTTTTCATTCCGCAGGCAGGGGCCCAGATGGATCCCCTTCTCTCCTGGAATGACGGGCCAGCCAAACAACGCATCTTCAGATTCGTAGAGAAGGTAACAAAGGAGAATGGGCCAGACTACGTGCCGCCGGCTGAATGCATCGCCGTATTCGACAGCGATGGCACCCTCTGGCCAGAGAGGCCCTTGCCCACAGAACTCTACTTCGTCATTCAACGGCTAAGACAACTCGCGCCCAAACATCCGCAGTGGCGAAAAAACCCTCCCTTCAAGGTTCTTTTTGAAAAGAACCCGAAAGCCCTGATGACACTGAGCAAACAGAATATCGAGAAGCTCATGTTAGCAGCCTATGCCGGGATGACCCAGGAAGATTTCCGCCATGAAGTGCAGAATTGGATGGCCACATGGCAACATCCACAACTCAAGGTGGGTGTGAGGGGGCTCTATTATGAACCGATGCACGAGTTGTTGGAGTATCTGAGGGGGAATGGTTTCAAAACCTTCATCGTTACTGGAGGCTCCAGCGATTTCGTGCGTGCCCTATCAGAGCCCCTTTACGGCGTCCCCATCGACCAGGTAGTGGGGACCGAAATTGGACTGCGCTACAAGCTGACTGGCGGGAAGTCCTTTGTCGTCCGTGATCCGAAAGTAACCTCCTTTGAAAACGGCCCGCTGAAACCTGTGAACATTGAGCGGCACATCGGACGGCGACCGCTGATCGCAGTGGGCAACGGCAAGAGCGATATTGAAACGCTGGCTTATGCGAGCGATCGTCATGGCATGTCGTTATGTATGGTGATAAGCCACGATGATGCGAGCCGCGAGTTTGAATATCGTGCGGATGAAGTGCTAAAGCCAGCCCAGGAGCGCAGCTGGCTCGTCGTCAGCATTAAGCGCGACTGGAAATTGATATTTCCCAAGTGACTCGGATACAAATTCTTAAACAATCTTTTGAATTCTTGTGTTTTTCTTTTAAAATTAAGATTGGTACTTCGAATATCAAGAGCGAGGTTCGGCAAAGGAGGTGGTGAGAGTAAAGCTTTTTAAGTAAAAAGGGGGGGCATTGAATTCAATGGAAAGGAGGTTATTATGCAAAACAAGAAGTTTCTGGGGTTAGGGTTGTTTCTGTTTGCTCTGTTATTTTTAACTTTTTCGAATGCAGAAGCGCAGAAGCAATCGCCGTTGATCGGGAGGGACACATTGAATTTCACCCTTCCCTCCACGCATGATCGGATAATCAATTATGCAGAAGAGTATTATGGGAAGCATCACCTGATCATCACGTTCTT
>Ga0315282_10001915_pt1 | contig 38968 bp, 27 predicted proteins | sample YL17G07_20_MG_FD_203693 | JGI IMG/M metagenome (GOLD analysis project Ga0315282, IMG submission 203693) | Sediment microbial communities from Yellowstone Lake, YNP, Wyoming, USA - YL17G07_20 | ecosystem: Environmental > Aquatic > Freshwater > Lake > Sediment | place: USA: Wyoming | collected... | reverse complement strand
CCAGCATTGCAGCCACGTGCCGACAGCAGATGGCATCCTTTGTCGATCTGGTAGCGCGTTCCATGCCCTTGACAGCCCCGCCGCTGGCCCTCATACCTCCATAGCGCTAAACAGGTACGAAAGCGACAGCTGGTCGAAGTCGGCGAAGGAGGCCGCCTTCGACGGAATGGGCAGGGCGGAGCGCGTCCCTCCACACGAACGGCGGGCAAGCCCTCCAGGCGGCTGTTGCCAAGTGGGGGATCCGAGGCACGTCAGAACGGCTCTCAGGAGCGGACGCGTGCGGGAGCATGCGGTTGCGGGCGGGACGGCGCCGTGCGATAATATTGGGGATGGGCTACGGGTGTATCTTCGCACGCTGACAGCCCCGTCGCACTCCTGCTGGACCGCCGACAACCTCAACCTGATTCGGGTCGGCCGAAATGGCGATGAAAGCCTTGATATCGGATATCCACGGAAACCTCGAGGCGCTCGAGGCCGTCTTGAGGGAGATCCGCCACCAGGGCATAGATGAGATATGGTGCCTCGGCGACATCGTCGGCTACGGCCCCGAGCCGATAGAGTGCACGGACCTGGTGCGGCGGAACTGCTCCCTGGTTCTGATGGGGAACCATGACTGGGCGCTGCTGAACAGCCCCGTGGGCTTCAACACGCTGGCGGCGGCGATGGTGTACAAGACCAAGGAGTGGATGCGGATCACGGACAACTCAACCGAGGAGGACAAGGAGCGCTGGAACTTCCTTTCCCAGCTTCCGTTGAGCGCCGAGGTGGGCGACATGCTGCTCGTACACGCCTCGCCGCGCGCTGAACTTAGCGAGTACATCCTGCCCTCGGACGTGGCGCACGACCCGGACAAGTTCGCCGAGATATTCTCCATGATAGACCGAGTGTGCGTGGTGGGGCATTCGCACGTGCCCTGCTGCATCGCGGAGAACCTGGACCTGGCGGTGGTGCGCGGCGAGAGCTTCACGGTTGCGTTGAACGACCGCAAGAGGATCATCAACGTCGGCTCGGTCGGCCAGCCCCGGGACGGCGACAACCGCGCCTGCTTTGTGACGTTCAACGAGGACGTCGCCCGCTACACGCGGGTCCCGTACAACTACCGCCGCACGATGGACAAGATCAACAAGCTCGGCGATGAATATCAGATGCTGGGCTACCGCCTTGGCCTGGGCCGCTGAGCGCAACGTCCTCCCGTGTGGCCGCCCCGTTCCGGGCTAAGAGGCGCTAAGGCGTTTGGGGCCCCTGACGCGGCCGAGTGGCGGGCGCCCGGCCGAGCATGCGGCAGAAAGAAGAGCGGTCCAGTCGGCCCCAATCAAATGTAGCTTCGTGAGCGCAGTTCCCCAACAGTGTAGGAGTTACGCAGCGTTTCCGCTTCTGGGGGGCGGTGTCCGTTTTCCCTTTTGTTTTACGGAGGCCCTTATGGTCGTAGTGGATGAGCAATCGTGCACGGGATGCGAGACATGCGTTGCGCGATGCCCTGCCAACGCGATCTCGATGGTGGACGGCGTGGCGCACATTGACCAGGAGGAGTGCACCGAGTGCCTGACGTGCGTGGGCGAGTGCCCCGTCGAGGCAATCTCGGAAAAATGACGGACAGGACGTGATCGCCATGCGGCCGGGCGGAGCCCTCGGGGGCTTTCCCGGCCGCGGCTTTTCCGGGCCAATTCCCCGGCCCTTCAGCAGCGAGCCGCCACGTGGACCGCCCATTCCCGGCGGAACAGGCGGCCGGGGACGGCCGCCCTACCCCACGGGGGTAGACGCGAGCCCAAGCAGGCAAATCGCGCGATGAATTCTCCATGCACGTTTTGGGCGTTTGCGGTAGCACGAAAGCATAAAACGTGATACCATTTCCTGAAGCGGCGAGGCAGCAGGCGAGGGTGCGGGGGCATGGGCTGCGGGGACCGGTTCTTTGGCTGCACCGTAGCGGCAGAAATGGAACTCACGTGCCGGCTGCCGGGTCGCCGACGATGAGAGGGTGAAGATGCATATTCCCGACGGCTTCGTGTCCGGCCCGATCAACGGAATGACGGCGGCGACATCTGCTGCGGCGGTAGCCTTCAGCGTGTGGCGGGTGAAGCGCGAGGTCGGGCAGAAGGAGTTCGCAGTGCCTCTCCTGGCCACGACAGCCGCGTTCGTTTTTGCGGCCCAGATGCTCAACTTCCCCATCGGTGGAGGCACAAGCGGCCACTTCCTGGGAGCGGCGACGGCGGCCGCCCTCCTGGGGCCCTGGAGCGCCTGCATCATCCTGACGCTCGTGTTAGTGATTCAGGGGCTGCTCTTTGCCGACGGCGGCATCAGCGCACTGGGCAGCAACGTCCTGAACATGGGCGTCATCGGCGGCATGGGCGCGTACCTCATAATGCGCGGCGTGCGGGCCTTGCTGCCCGCCGGGCGTGGCGGCTATCTGGCCTCGGCCGCGGTGGCGAGCTGGGCCAGCGTCGTTGTGGCCTCCGGCGTCTGCGCCGTGGAACTGGCCATGTCGGGCACGAGCCCGCTCGGGATCGCGCTGCCGGCGATGGCCGGCACGCACGCCGTCATCGGCATCGGGGAGGCCCTGATCGCCACGGCGGTGCTGACGGCGGTGGCCACGGCGCGGCCGGACATTATTCCGGAGTGGGCAAGACTGCATGAAGCACACAGCAGTCACGGGAGGACGCGCAGGGGAGTGTGGGCTCTGGCAGGGGTAGGCCTGGCCCTATCTGTGGCGCTAGCCCTGTTCGGAAGCCCGTTCGCCTCCAGGTCACCCGATGGGCTTGAGAAGGTGGCCGAACAGAAGGGATTCATGCAGGCGGCAGCGCAAGACAAGGTGGTCTGGACAAGAGCGCCCTTGCCCGAATACAAGGTGAAGGGCGTCGAGTCGGAAAAGGGCTCGACAAGCCTGGCAGGGCTCATTGGGACGGCCGGAGTCTTCGTGCTGGGCCTCGTGGTGATCAAGGTGGTTGCCCGGCAACCAACCGGGCGCGTCCGCCAGGGTCAGAAGAGGAAGTAACGCGCTATGGAGCACGATTTCCTCGACAAATACAGCAGCGTGGATTCATGGGTGCACCGCCTTGACGCGCGAGTGAAGGCCATTGCGGCGCTATTCTTTATTCTGATGGTCGTGACGACTCCCCCTCAGCATCTCCTGGCGTTCGTGATTTATGCGGGGCTGATTGCGTGGACGGCGGCGCTGGCGCAGGTGCCGCTGGCCTTTGTCGCCGGCCGCGCACTGCTCGTGTTGCCCTTCTCGGCACTGGTTGCGTTGGGGCTTCCCTTTCTGGGCGGCGGCGAGACGATCACGGTCCTGGGAATAGGCCTCTCCGTGAAGGGCCTCTGGGTGCTTGCCGGGGCGGCGATGAAGTCACTCCTGGGCGTGGCCGCGCTGGTGCTGCTCGTGTCAACGACGCCTTTCAGCATGCTGTTGGCGGGGATGCGCGGGCTGGGAGCGCCGGCGCTCTTCATTGACTTGTTAGCACTCACGTATCGGTACCTTTTCGTGTTGTTCGGTGAAGGCATGAGGCTCAGGCGCGCCGCCGCGGCCCGCGGATACCGGCCCCGATGGCTGCCGCAGGCGGCAATAGTCGGACGCCTGGCAGGGAACCTGTTCATCCGGAGTTACGAACGTGCTGAACGGGTATATGGTGCGATGCGGCTGCGGGGTTACAGCGGCCAGATGCCGACGGCGGCTCCTTTGCGATTTCGGGCGGCAGACGGCCTGGTGCTTGCCGCGCTGATATCAGCGCTGGCGCTTGTGAGGGTCCTGGTAAGATGAGCACGCCTTCGACGGCCATAGACGTCTCGAGCCTCCGGTATCGCTACCACGACGGAACGGAGGCATTACGGGGATTGAGCCTGCGCGTCGAGCACGGCGAGTCGGTCTGCCTGGCCGGGCCAAACGGCGCAGGGAAGAGCACGTTGTTGCTATGCCTGGCCGGGCTGTTGAAGGCAGAAGGCGGCGTGCGCGTCGGCAGCGGCAAAGGAGTGGGGCCCGACCTCCGTATTCCGGGGCCGGCCGCTTTCGGCCTGGTGTTTCAGGACCCCGAGGACCAGCTTTTCTGCCCAACTGTGGGCGAGGACGTAGCTTTCGGCCCGCGTAACGAGAAGCTGCAAGAGGGCGAGGTTGCCAGACGCGTGGCCGAATCCCTGTCGGCCGTGGGGCTTTCCGGTTTTGAGACGCGCAGCGCTCATCACCTTTCGGGCGGTGAGAAGCGGCGGGCAGCGATTGCGGCGGTGCTGGCATGTCGGCCTGCAATTCTGGCTCTTGACGAGCCCTGGGCGAATCTCGACGCCAGGGCCTCGCGGGCCGTGACAGGAATCCTGGACGGATTCGGTGGCACCTTGCTCGTAGCCAGCCAGGACCTGTATCACGCTGCGGAGGTTTGCGAGAGGCTGGTGATTCTCGATGGCGGGACAATCGCGGCGGACGGACGGGTGAAGGACCTGCTGGCGGATGCGGCGCTGTTGGAGGCCCATGGTCTGGAATTCGGCGCGCGGTGCATCCCTTGCCCGCATAACAGTCACTCATTCGCGATATAGCGAGTCCGATTCTCGCCTCTGGTAGAATGGGTCAGATGCGGAAGTCGGTGGCGTGCGCGGGAGAGGGCGCTTCGGACGAGGATTGAATCGTTTTCGGTGGCGAGAGGACGGCATGGGCCGCGTTCATTGGGTCATCTGCCTGATGTGTGGGGCCCTGGCGCCCGCCGCATTCGCCGGGCCGTCTCAGGCAGCGTCGCCGGCTTCCGAGCGGACAGCGGCTGCTCCTGCTGCCTCCGCGCCTGCCGGGGCGGAACCGGCTCGCATCCGCCAGATCGGCCCGCACCTCCATCAGGTAGGCTCCGTAGTCATAGATGCGCAGGCCCGCACCGTCCGCTGCCCCGGCCGCGTGAATATGAATGAGGGCGGTCCCATCGAACTGCTGGCTTGCCTGCGGCGGGGAAAGACCCACGAGAGCGTCTTCACCCTCGACGTGGAGCCGACGGACCTTCAGGTGGCCTTGCTCCTGCTCGGCCTGAAGGAGGGCCGCAACCCGTCCTTCAAGTATCCGGAGGGAAGTCCCGAAGGCGAGCGGCCTCCCGGCGACGAAACGCTCATATTCGTGGAGTGGCGGACGCAGTCCGGGGGCGAGACCGCACAGCCGCAGTTGCAGCGCTGCAGGGCGGAACAGTTCCTGCGCAATGTCAAGCCCGGAGGGCCGGTCGCGCAAGGCACGTGGGTTTTTCTCGGCAGCGTTGTGCTGAACGGCAGGTTCGGCGCGGATTACGACGGGACGCTCATCACAACCTACCATGACCCCCTGGCCATCCTGGAGCTGAACATGGCGGTGGTCAACGAGAATCCCTACTCGGGTCCGGAACTGAACTACGTCGTGGACAAGGACCGCTGCCCGCCGGTCGGCACCCCCGTGGAGCTGATCATCCAGGCCATCCCGAAGGACAAGCCAGGCGGGGAAGGAAGGGCCGGCAGCGGCGGCCTACAGGGCGTAGAGAAAGGCGCAACTGCCCCCGCAGATGGGCTGACGCCCGGGACGCAGCGAGGCAGAGGCACACAGGCGGGGGCGAAGGGCAAGGACTGAACGCAGCGAGTCAGCAGATCAGTAAGCTATGCCATAAAGGAGGGCGAATGATGCAGCGGACCTTGGGGATGTGGCCGGCTATTGCGGGCGTTTGTTTCCTGGCGGCAGCAACGGTGTCGGCCGGAGGAGAGGCGGCAGGCACTGCGCCCGCCGCCCCGAAGCCCGAACAGGCGGCCCCGGCCGCAGGCACGGCGCCGGGCACGGCGCAACGTGACGTATCGCTGCTCCTGGAGAGCAAAGCCGCCGCAGACCGGGCTCTGCGCTACCTCAAGGGGACCCAGAAACCGGACGGCTCCTGGCAGGGCGACCCGGCCATCACAGGGCTCGTCGTTACCGCAATGGTCGGAAGCGGGCAAGAGGATATGGGCCCGGAAAGCGAGATCGTAGGCAAGGCACTCAGCTACATCCGCAGCTTCGCCAAGCCCAATGGCGGCATTTACGGCAACTTCTACCCCAGCTACACCACGAGCATCTGCGCAATGGCCCTCCTCGAAGCAGGGCTGCCAGAGGACCGCGACTTGCTGAAGAAGGCACGTTCATTCCTCCTCGAATCCCAGGCCGACGAGAGCCAGGACATAGCGAAGTCCGACCCGCAGTACGGCGGCTGGGGCTATGAGAAGGACGCGTCCGGCGCGGCCACGCACAGGCCGGACCTCTCGAACACCCAGTTCGCCCTTGAAACACTTAAGAATCTGGAGGCCGTGGCGCAAGAGGACGTGGCCGCCGCCGGCACGGGCCAGAACGCACAGACACGCACCGAACTCGCGTACGACCGTGCCATCGTCTTCCTGCAGCGCTGCCAGAACCTGAAGGCATACAACGATCAGCCGTGGGCGACCAACGACGGCGGGTTCGTCTACAAACCCGGCGAGAGCAAGGCGGGGGAAGATGACGGAGGCGGCCTTCGGAGCTACGGCGGCATGACGTACGCCGGGCTAAAGAGCATGATATACGCCCGCCTGAAGAAGGACGACCCGCGCGTAGTGGCAGCCTTCGACTGGATTCGCCGCCATTGGACGGTCACGGAGAACCCTGAACTGGGCGAGCAGGGGCTCTACTACTATTACCTGACGATGGCGCGGGCGCTGAGCGCATACGGGGTGGAAGCCGTGGTGGACGCCCAGGGCCGCTCGCATGACTGGCGGAGAGAACTCGTGGCGCAGTTGCTGAAGGTGCAGAGGGCTGACGGCTCATGGGCCAACACGAACGGCCGGTGGATGGAGCAGATACCCGACCTCACGACGGCATACTGTCTGCTGGCCATCGAGAACGCAAGCCGCAAGTGGTAACCGCGCCGGCGGATGCGCACAGCGGCTGGCGGATTGGATCCTCGGGTGCACGAACCGGCCGGCCCATCGCGGCATAGGACGAACGTCAGCCTCGCCGATCCCCCCGTCCGGCGCCATGAACCCCTTCGACCAGTTCTACGGCCGCCCGGCGGGCGTCTTCGAGGTAGTCGGGGTGCTTCGCCTTCAGGTCGCCCTTCTCGTCAACCTGAGGGTAGAACCGGCTCACGGCGCAGCCCATGTTCAGGCACGCCATCCAGGTCCTCACGATTGTCAGGGCGCAGTTGTAATAGCGCTCCTTGTCCATCGCTCCCACGCAGAGGAACATGCCAGCCCGGCGGGGCTGCGGCGGCTCTCCCAGGCGATAGGTGCGGACCCAGAAGCATTGAAATCGGTCTATGAGCACTTTCAGATGCCCGGGGAGAGACGTGAAATACAGCGGGGAGGCCACCACGACGTGGTCCGCCTCGCTGAAGCGGACATAAAGCTCCTGCATGTCGTCCTGAACGACGCATTCGCCCGTCTGCCAGCAGCCGTTGCACGCTCGGCACGGCTGGATCTTGAGCAAGTGCGGGATGATGGTCTGCACGGTGGCGCCTCGCTCACGCAAGGCACCGAGCGCGCTCTCCAAGACGGCGTCGCTGTTGCCGCCCCGTCGGGCGCTCCCGGCGACGGCCAGGATGTCGGTCATGAGCGGACCTCAGTTGACGGTTGGATGTTGATAGTTGATAGGCGCCAGTGAACGGCCCGCAGTGCACGGGGCCGGCCGAGGCGCAGAGCGCTTAAGCGTCTCGCTCGCGATAGACGGTCGGGTCAGGAACGCCCGCTTCATCGAATCCCTTCCTGCGCAGCTTGCAGCTATCACAGCGTCCGCACGCGCGGCCCTGCGCGTCGGGATCGTAGCAACTGACCGTCAACGAGTAGTCAACGCCGAGCGCGAGGCCGGTGCGGATGATGTCCGCCTTGGTCATGCTGATCAGCGGCGCGACGATCTCCGGGGCCGTCCCCTCTACGGCGCGCCTCGTGGCCAACGCCGCGACGCGCTGAAAGGCCGCGATGTACTCGGGCCGGCAATCTGGGTAGCCGCTATAATCAATAGCATTGACTCCGATGTAGATGGCATCCGCCCCGACCACTTCCGCGAACGCCAGCGCGACGGCAAGGAAGACCGTGTTGCGGGCGGGCACGTAAGTCGTGGGTATTCCCCGAGCCATCTCGCGCGCGGCACGGTCGCGAGGCACGGGTATGGCTTCGTCGGTGAGGGCCGAACCGCCCAGTTGGCCTATAGGCACCGTGAGTACGCGGTGCCCGACGGCACCGAGCAAATCGGCCACGCGCCGGGCGGCCTGGAGTTCGACCGCATGCCTTTGCCCGTAGCGGAAGCTCAGCGCATGGCAGCGGTAGCCGTCCCTGCGGGCGATGGCCAGCGTGGTGGCGGAGTCCACACCTCCGCTCAGCAGTACAACGGCATTGCGCGTTCCGGCGTCCTCAGGGCCCATCGCTGGAATCCTCCCGAACAGGACGAGGATACCCGGCAGCAACTCCAGGTGCAACACAAGGCGGGCGGCTGGCAGGGTCATTCAATTATGCCGTAGCGGATGAGGTGGAGGAGGTCGGCACGTTGTTCGGCGAAGTGTTCAAGGGCCTCGACCGTGTTGGTGAAGCCGATCCGCCGCGCCAGGGTCAACGCTGTGTTGCGCAAAGCTGCCAGCGCCTGGGCTGCATTGGGCGCACGCACCCGGCAGCGGTCCTCCTCCAGGGCCAGGTCCCGCACGCAGTGCAGTCGGTTCTCTATGGCCCAGTGGCTCCGGTTCAGAGCCAGCAGTTTGCGCGCATCCGCCCGTTGTCTCGACAAGCTGGTAATGGCATAAAGCGTCGTTGTACTCTCCTTGCCCCTGTCTACACGACTGCGCCGGATCCGGCATACCTGCTTCAGGCCCGGCCAGTCCGTATAACCTTCAAGCCGCTCCGTGCTTTCCAAGCAGCGTTCCTCCCGCCGCCCATGCCCCTTATGTACGCTGCAGGCCCGGTCCACTTCCCGTTGCCACATCTTCTTCTCCCAGGGGGGAAATGGGCCCGGCAAAAGCCGTCTCGATCTGCTCTTTGAGCGTTGGCTGATTGTCCTTGACGACCAAGAGGTAGTCGCCGCCGGACTCCACCACATCCCGGCACAGCTCCCTATCAGTGAAAATCGCGTCGCCGCTGACGACGACGCCCTCCAGCGGCGTCTCTTTGAGCAGCCTCAAGGCGACGCTCAATTCGTTCTCCTGCGTTGTCTCGACACGTTGCTGGCCCAGCACTCCCTGCAGTTGCCCACAGTAGAGAGCCAGAAGGTGCAAGGCAGGATAGTGCTCCTGGTGGCTGGCCCGCAGGCTCTTGCCATCCATGCACAGAGAGTTCACCGGACCCAAGCTGCGCACCCATCTGGCCAACTGCCCCTCTAAGGCAGCCGTGCGCAGGTCCTTGAGCACATAGTGGTAAGTGGCATGACAGGGCCCCTTCGGGCGCTCAATGCCGAACTGGCGCAGCTGAGCGCAGTCAAGCTGCCGCCCCCAGCGGGCGATGGCAGCCAGACTCTTGCGCCCGGCCAACAGCGCTGCCAACACAATGCCCAGCACACCTTGCAGGCAGAAACGCCTGCCATGCGCACTGCGATCGTCCTCCACCTGTCCCAACGCATCCCAGAGCGTCACTGCCTGCGCCTCGGCCAGACTCCCATCCCTCCTCAAAAAGGTATGGCCTATAGGCTATCCCGAAGCCCAGGGATAATTGAATGGCCCTGGGGCGGCTGGCCGCCCGCGACGAAGGTCCGGCACTTCCCGCGCAGGGCGCGGGGTCGGGGCAAAGCCAACGAGAGGTTTGCACGAAGGGCTTGAGCAAACTGTGCGGCGGTAGAAGCAGACCGCCCGCTGGGTGAGCTAAACGAAGCAAGCGGGTATCCCCTTCGGAGCCTGCCCCATCGTGCCTGCCCTGGACCCCATGAAGCGGCGCTCCTCAAGGCGCGCGAATGGTGCGGCTAAGTGGAACGTCCTACCCTCCACTTTCGCCGGCCAGCCGCCAGGGCAAGCAGGCCGCTGCAGAGGAGGGCGAGCGTGGTGGGCTCTGGGACTGCCGCTATAGGGCCGCCAGTAGGCTCATCGCCGTTGCCGCCGTCACCGCCGTCGCCAGCCGGATCCCCACCGTCGTCAGGAGGCGAGTCGCCTCCTGGCGGGGCGTACTGAACGAAGCTCAGCTCTCCCCTCAGTCGGATATCCTCTCCGCCGTACAGAGCTCCGATCACGCACACCTTGCGCGCTGTCAAGAGGTCGTACGGGGTGTAGATGGTCCCAAACCAGTCAGAACGCTTGAGCTTAGCCCGGCCGTGGACCTCGGCGTAGACGAGACCTGCCAGATCCGGATCAGCTTGATCGAAAGGGACGTAATCCCCGCCGGCGTCTTTGACGAAGACCGATGTCTTCTTCAGGCGCATGGGACCCTCGACGAAAAGGTCCACGCCGCCCTGCGAGAGGTCCAGCATAAGGTGCGTCTGCCGGCCCGAGAGATCAGCAAAATAGTAATCCCCGGACTTGAGGTACAGGTCAGCAGGGCCCTTCTGAGCTACGCTTCCATAGGAACCTGGGGCCAGGGTGAGGCTGTGGTTTTTGACATTGTAGGAGTCGCCACCTGCGGTAAAGTCGTGGGGTGGCAGCAGGTCGCTTGCGAGCACCGAGGCCAAGTCCGTATCGGTCAGGCCCGGGCGAAGGGCGCCTTCGACCGTGCTTGTCCTTTTCCTGCGGATCAGGCCCCCAGCATTGACATCACCGTCAACCGACGAGTGGCGTCCAATCCGCACATTGTCCCAGGCGGACACGTCGCCGCTAACGGACGTCTTCTTCTTCACCCGGACATCATCGGTATGGCTTCCAACGTCGCCAGTGACCGTACCCCGAATCCGGACGTCGTCCTGCGCGTAGATCGCGAAGTCCGTCACAGTGACGGCTGAAGCGAGACTCGCCGTTGCCAGCCAGGCACCAGCCGCTGCACACACACATGCTATCTTCATTTCCCGATGTCTCGGTAGCAACCTTAGTGTGGCGGCTGGTGGACCCGCCAGTGCTTGGAGTGCGCAAAGACCATGCCGAGTGTCCTACTATTGCGAATGCCGTGCCCCGATGGGCGTAGGGTGGCCTGCGACAGGCCTCAGGGGCGTATTAGGAACTGTACACTCAGCGTCATCAAGAGAGCAGAAACCTGCAAGCGTGTTGAGATTTCGCAACACGCGTCCGTGGAATTAGTCACCTGGCCATCGCTCCCCTGCTGCCGACTGTCTATGCCCATGTATGAGGAGCCAGCGAAAGCAGAAAGACAAACGGTCACACGTCAACGTTGCGCGCGGAAATTGAAGAGAGACAGAGGGACGAGTTGTCAACCTTAACCCGACGCGCGTAGCAGGGCGCGGAACACCGACAGCTACGGCACAGGGCGGGCAAGAAGACGAAGATTGCAGAATTCACGCGGGTTGGAGTTCACGGGAGACGTCCGAAGTTGCTATCAAGAAAACGCTCATAAGCTTCGGCAAGGAAGAGGATCAGGTCCGCAAACGCCAGCCCCGAGGGAGTACAACGTCTCGGCGGGGTAGATGCTCGGGAGGCACGACGTGAAGGTTGAGAGACCTCTCTACAGCAAGCGCGCGCCTTTGGCGCCGAAGATGCCGCCGCGGCCGCAGAGCCTTGCGACCGGTGGGGCACCCCGCTATAATCGGTCTGTTGAAGGCCACAGGCGGTTTCGCCTGCTGGATTCGGCAGCAGCGACCTCGGGGGCGATCGGAGACAGGACGCGCGAGACTGACGGCGGGTACAGGTTGTGGACATCCAACTGCGGAGTGCGCCCGCTCCGTGTCCGCGCGAGTAAAGGTTTTGGATTACGGACAGCGCGCGGGATTCAGCAAAGGGGCGATGAGGTTAGCGGGAGAAGCGCGGAGGAGCGGCAGGGCGCGTCAGGCCACACCAGAGGGGAGGCAGAAGAGGGCGAGTATATGTGCCATGGCGTGTTTTTCCGGCGGCCTCACGACGCAGGGGCAGCCTCTTCGGCGGTGAGACTGTTGTGGCGATCTCACTTGTGCTGGTCGTTTCCATAGCGTCTATATAGAACGGTTCGCGCCCTCTGCTGCGCGTGGATGATGGTCGGTAAGGTAGCGTCTTTCTGATCGCTGAGGACCGCAGTATGGCGTCCGGACGCAATAACTCGCGCAAGAAGAACCAGGAGACCGTCCAGGCACGTGAGCGGCAGGCTCAGCAGGGCGGCGCCCTGGTGCCCTTCTACGGCGTGCCCGGTGTGACAGCGGGCATCCAGGCATTCCGGCGCGGAAACGTCATCCTCTACACGGTCCGGGGCGAGCCGAAGGAGGTTCAGGCGCTGATCGGTCAGTTAGATCAGCAGGGCGTGGGGGAAGTGGTGGCGCTGATCAGCCACAGAGCTGACCCGCCCCAGGGGGACGAGGCAGGCAAGGCTGAAGCGTGAAATCAGAATAGGCGAGCCGAAGGACGAGCGCGACCAGCCGGGCAGCGGCAAAGAGGGCAAATCGGGGAAAGCTGCATGCTGGACGATGAAGGCGGCCGTGGGGCGCCGACAGGGATGCCCAGCGGATCAGAAAGGCCGGGCAAAGGTGACTGACACGAGGTGAGATTCGGCGGCCGGCTAAGTTGGATCTGGAATGGCAGTTTCGGCCCGGCCTGGGGGCAAACGGTGGAAGTGGCAAATCGCAATCGCCAGTGCGTCAGCAGCGTCTTCCGGGCTGGGAGGATCACGCAGGGCGAGGATGAGGCGGACCATCTGCTGCACTTGCGATTTGTGTGCGCGGCCTGAGCCGACAACGGCTTTTTTGACCTCCGCAGGCGCATACTCAGCGACCTCGATGCCGCGGCTTGCGGCTGCCAGTAAAGCTACCCCCCGCCCTTCGCCGATTTTGAGGGCGGAGCGGACGTTCTTGCCGAAGAAGGCGCCTTCGACGGCGACCACATCCGGCTGGAAGCGGGTGATGATGGCCTGGAGACCTTCGTAGATGACGCGCAGGCGTTCGGGGAGGGGACGGTCGGCGGTTCTGACGACGCCATAGTCGAGGGCACGCACGTCATGGCCATCGGTTTCGATGATGCCGTAGCCTGCGATCTGGGTACCGGGGTCGATGCCGAGGATTCTCATGGTTCCATCACCCATAGACCGCCGATAGGGCGGTGGGGCTGCCCTGCCGGCGCTTACTGGCCCGCCGGCGCGACGCCTGCTCGACCGCGGGGCCTAGCGGAGCCCCCGCGACGCATGCCGAACGTGACACGCTCGGCGCCAACAATGTGCTCGATCTCTTCGGCCACGCGTTCCGTGGCCTCAACTCCCATCCCGTTCTCGACCCGCGACCGGAGCTTGAAGCCGTCCTCGACAAGGTCAACGAACACGGGCACCTGGCCGCGATGCCGGCTAAGCAATTCCCGCAACGCAGACCACATCTCGGCCTTGGCTTCGGCACACGGCACCGTAACGACGAGTGCGCCGGCAAGCCCGGCCTGCGCTTTCTCAAGGGACAGGACTTCGTCGGCCTGGAGTGAACTGGCGCGCGTATGGCTGACCTTGCCCGCGAAGAGCAAGACGCGGCCGACCTCGACCAGGTCGCGGTACTGCTCGTACGCGCGGGGGAACAGGACGCACTCGAATGAGTCGCGCGTGTCCAGGACGCGCAGAACGGCCATGACGTCGTTGGTGCGCGTGGTGCGGCGCTTAACGCTTTCGATCATGCCGCCCATGACGGCTTCGGCACTTTCGGGGAGAAACGCCAGTTGGTCGCTGAGAGCGGTGCAGAAGCGGCCGAGGCGGACGCGGTACTCGACCAGGGGGTCATAGCGCACGTAGAGGCCGAGGGCTTCCTTCTCCTGTTGGGCCAATTCCTGAGCACTGAGAGGCGGAACGTCGGGAAGGTTCGCGGCCATGCGTTTCTCGGGGTCCTTTTCGGCAACAGCGCCGAAGAGGGAGCGTTGGCCGAGCTGCTTATCCTTGCGCGCGCGCGCGCCCACCTTCAAGGCGGTTTCGAGCACGGCCAGTTGCTGGGCGCGCGTGCCGGGCAGGCTGTCGAAGCAGCCGGCCTTCATGAGGGCTTCAATGGCGCCGCGCGAGACCTCGTGCTGGTCCACGCGCTCGCAAAAGTCGAAGAGGCTCGGGAACCGGCCGGCCTGGTCGCGGGCAGCGATGATGGAGTCTACAGCTTTGGCACCAACATTCTTGACGGCACCGAGGCCGAAGCGAAGCCTGCCTTCGCCGATGGGGGTGAAGTCGGCCCGGCTCTCATTGATGTCCGGCGGCAGGACCTCGATGCCAAGCTGGGTGCACTCGGCCATGAGGGCGACGACCTGGTCGGTGTTGCCCATTTCGCAGGAGATGCTCGCGGCCATGAATTCAGTAGGATAGTGGGCCTTCAGGTAAGCGGTTGTGAAGGCAACAAACGCGTAGGCGCTGGCGTGTGCCTTGTTGAAGCCGTAGCCTGCAAAATGGCGGATGAGGCCGAAAATCTCCTCGGCGGCCTGGCGGCCCACGCCGTTGGATTCGGCGCCCTCGACGAACGATTGATGGTAGCGCTCAATGATCTCGTCGTCTTTCTTGCTGATGGCCTTGATCATGGTGAGGGCATTGGCCATGCTCATGCCGGCGATGGCGTTCACGATGCGCATGATCTGTTCCTGGTAGACGAGGACGCCGTAGGTGGCTTTGAGGATGGGCTCGAAGGCTGAGTGGGGATACGCGATCTCCTCGTGGCCGTGACGGCGGTTGATAAAGTCGTCCACCATGCCGCTCTGGAGCGGGCCGGGCCGGTAGAGGGCGACCGCGGCGATCAGGTCTTCAATGCAGGAGGGCTGAAGGCGCTTAAGAAGTTGCTGCATGCCGGCGCTGCCGAGCTGAAAGACTCCGCAAGTGAGCCCGCGGGAGATAAGGCCGTATGTCTTCGGATCGCGCAGGTCGAGCTTGTCCACGCCCAAGTGAGGTGGCTCGCGGCCGCTGTCGCGGATGACGCGCAGGGCACGGTCAATGATGGTGAGGGTACGGAGGCCGAGGAAGTCCATCTTGAGCATGCCGACAGCGGCCAGGTCGTCCATGCTCCATTGGGTCATGATTTCGCCGTCGCTCACCTTGTAGAGGGGCACCATTTCCCATAGGGGCTTGTCGGCGATAACGACACCGGCGGCGTGGGTGCTGGCATGGCGGGGCAGGCCCTCGATCTTGCGGGCGAATTCAACAATGCGAGCTACATCGCTATCTTCACGGACCAGCGCGCGCAGTTCCGCGCTCTGCTCAAGGGCGCTATCGAGCGTGACCTTGGGCCCCTGGGGGATCATCTTAGCCGCGCGATCAACCCTTTGAAGCTCCACGCCAAGGACTCTGCCGACATCGCGGACGCAGTTGCGGGCTTTCAGGGTGCCGAAAGAGATGATCTGGGCCGTGCTTTGTGGGCCGTAACGCTGCCGTACGTAGTCAATGACCTCGCCCCGGCGCACTTCGCAGAGATCAATGTCAATATCGGGGGGCTCCTTACGCTCGGGGTCCATGAAGCGGTTGAAAATGAGGTCGTAGTCCATCGGGTTGATGTCGGTCAGGTCCAGGCCATGGGCAACGAGGCTGCCGGCGCCGCTGCCGCGCAGGCCGACGGGGATGGACTGTTCGCGGGCAAAACGCACGAAGTCCCAGACTATCAAGAAGTAGTCTACGTAGCCCATCTCCTCGATGACGCCGAGTTCGTACTGGAGCCGCTGGCGCATCTCGGCCGAGAGTTCGCCGTATCGCTCGGCGAGGCGGTCCGTGGCAAGCTTGCGGAGGAAGTGGGCATTCTCCTGCGGGGGCACGCCGTCCTGACGGAAGGCAGGATATTTGCGTGCGTCATCCAGCATGACTTCGCACATTTCAGCGATGCGAAGGGTATTCGCAAGCGCTTCCGGGACCGTCGCAAAGAGCTGCGCCATCTCCTTTGGGCTCTTGAAGTAGACCTGATCGGTGGTCAGGCGGAAGCGCTTGGGGTCATCCAGGTTCGCATGAGTGTTGATGCAGAGGAGGACGTCGTGCCACGAGCGGTCTTCGGCGGACAGGTAGTGGCAATCGTTGGTTGCCACGACAGGGAGCGCCAGCTTGCGGGCGAGGTCCAGGGTCGGCCCCAGAACGCGACGCTGTTCGGGCAGACCGTGGTCCTGAAGCTCAACGTAGAAGCGTTCGCGGCCGAAGAGATCTGCCAGGTCGCCAAGCCATTTGGCGGCCTGGGCGCCGCCCTCGGCCGCAGATCCCGCCAGGAGCAACTCGTTCAGCCGGCTGTGCAGACAACCGCTCAGACAGACGAGGCCTTCGGCGCAGTCTTCCAGAAGTTCCCAGTCGATGCGCGGCTTGTAGTAGAGCCCCTCCAGGTAGGCCATGCTCGATAGCTTGACGAGGTTACGGTAGCCGGCGTCGTTGGCAGCCAGGAAAGTCAGGTGAAAGAACTCCGGGCTGCCCCCAACCCGTTCGCGCGAGCGCCGGTCGCCGAGCGTGAAGTAGCCCTCATAGCCGATGAGGGGCTTGATGCCGTGTTTCCGCATGGTGCTGTAGAACTCGACCACGCCGAACATGTTCCCGTGGTCGGTTATGGCAACGGCGGGCATGCCCAACTCAGCCGCCTTTTCAGCGGTGGGCGCAATGCGACAGGCGCCATCGAGGAGGCTGTACTGAGTGTGGACGTGCAGGTGGCAGAAGTTTGCGCCCGGCATGGCAATTCCAGGAGGCCCTGCGTGTTGAGGATGCCGTCCCTTCCGAACGTTGCGGAGCACCGCGACGAGGCCATTGTAGTGGGGCTGCAGACAGCCGTCAAGGCGGACGAGTTATTCGCTGGCGTCGGCCCTGTTCGGCCCGCTCCGGACGCTGCCGCAGCCGACTTCCTACCGAGAGTCCAGGCCGTAGATGCGGCGCGGATTGTCGTAAAGCCAGGCCCGGCAGACTTGCACTGCGCGGGACTCGGTCATCTGCCTACGCGCTATCCTCACCGCCAGGGCCCTGGCGATGTTCTCGCGCGCCAGAACGAGGGCGCCATAGGTCTTTTCCGGTCCGCAGTGGTAGTCGCCCCCGAAGCCGATGATCTTGCTCGTCGGGACCAAGTCCAGCCACTCATTAAGCACGTTCTCAGTCATGTAGGGAGATATCTGATGAGCCCAGACAAGGTTGAGGTGGGCGTTAGGGTACTGATTGGCGATGACGGCCATCTCGCGCACCCACGGGATGCCAGCATGGTAGAGGTCGAACGTCGTGCGCCGGTAGCGCAGGAGCAGGGGGATGACGCGCATGGGATCGGTGGGCGCAAAGTCCTGCCAACAGCACCAATTGAGGCCGCAGTGAACTGCCACGACGAGGCCGTGGTCGGGGGCCTTCTCGATGGACTTCAACGCGAGCCACGAGCTGAGACGGGCCGCGTCCTCGTCGGAAACCGCGCCGTCGCGCACTTTGAGGAACAGGCGGGCGGACTCGCCAGCATCAAGGGGGCCGGCGAGCCTGCCGGCGCTGTGCTTCACGCCGACGCAGCCTTCTCGGACGACTTCGCCGAGCCAGAAGTCCACCCATGAGTCCACGTCCTCGAAGTCGCCGCCGTGGCGCTCCTTCCAGCGCCGGTAGAGGCCGCACACGTCTTTCGCCACGTTCCAGCGGTAGTCTATGAAGCCCCGGTGGACGCGCACGGCGAAGCCTCCAGGGCCGTCGTCCCACGTGCCCTGGTTAAGCACACGCTCAATACGGCATTTGCCTTTAAGGATGCGGTCGTAGACACCTGGCGTGTTCGAGGCCTGGATGCGCTCGGAAAGCGTCAGGTAAGTCTGGTCGTTGATGTCCTCGATGCCGAAAAGGTCGCGCGCGGCGATCAAGGCGGCACGGGCATAGCCGGTGTCCTGCACGGCCGAAAAGAAGGGCCGGAAGATAGCCCAGCGCTCCTCCAAGGGCCGGTTTGTGTCGATGATTAGGGCCCGGGCGTCAGGCAGGCCAGCCGTCTCCACGTTCGTCGGTGAGTAGTGGGCGAAGATGCGGGTGAAGATGTCAGCCCCGCGAGACGTCAGTTCTCGTTCTGGAGGCAAATGCTCATGCGAGTCAATGACGGGCATCTTACTCATCTCGCCGATCAAGCCCTGCATGATTGATTCCATACTCTGTTCCTTCCCTTGTCCCGGGGTACAGCGCTCATGGATGGAGTCGAGAAGCACAGACTTCGCTCGGCAACTGTCACGGCCGCCCGGCCAGGAACTCCAGAAGGGCTTTGATTCCGCTGCAATGGCGGCCCTGATAGGTGGCGAGCAGTTCGCGCGTCGTCCTATCGGCGTGGGACGGTTTGGCGTCGGGATTGCCGTCCCACTCAACGTCAAATGCCGGGACTCCCAGCTTGCGGTAAACGTAGGCCGGCAAGCTGCCGGGCGTCGTCTCAAAGGCCAGCTTGATCTGACACCTTCGGGAGTAGAACCCACGGGTGAACGTTGCCGCAATCGTCCGGCATTCAGCCGCAAATGCCTGGTCTCTTTTTGCCACAGCAGGCGCAAGGAAGCTGGCACCCGTGATGCACGCCAAGGCGTGGTAGGAGAGCACGGCCTTAGGTTTCATCTGGGCCAGGAAGTTGACGACTGCCCTCGTTTCCGGTTCCGATCCTGGCCTTGGCCCGCGGTATGTCTCGGCATCTGGATCGGAACTCACAAGCCCATAGCCGTGGTCTGCTACATTCCAATCGGCGTCGAAGTTGCGGTTCAGGTCCACCCCGCGCATGTTGAGCCGGAGGTACCACGGACAACCCGCAATCATTCGCTCTCGCTCGTCAATGTTGACGTTGGGCAGAACCGCCAGGCCGCTCCTGCGCAGGAGGGGCGGGGCCTCTTTCAGCAACCGTTCGAGAGACGGAATCACCAATTCCGGCCCGGACTCGCCCGCGTGGATTGTCCCGACCAGCGCCAGCAAGTTCCGGGGGTTTCCTGCGACAATGCCCAGAATCGGGCGTCCGCCAAGCGTCCGGCCGTAAGTCTTCACAGACACAAGCTCCGGGTACGCTTCCGCAAGCTCCGCAAGACGTTCTTCCACCACACTTTGCGGCCACCAGACGTGAGCGTCCCGCACCCGCACCGTCACAGGGCCAGTAGGCAGAATTCCCCGATCCGACGACACCCAGTAAGCATAGGTGCCGCCAACGCGGACGCGCCGGTCTATGTGCTCATACTTTCGCCGGTTGATGGCCGGCAAGTAACCTTCGAAGATCGCCCTTGCTTTGGCGCTGTCCAGGCAGCTGAAGTACTCCGCGTGGTCCTTGTCGAAGGAAAACGAGGATTCAGTGCTTCGGTAGATGCGGATGGGAAAAGGCCCGGCCCCGCCGCCTTTCGACTCGAAGATGGAAGTGGTGAGATAGAAAGCCAACCGCACTGCGCCATCTTCGACTCGGGCTCTGAGTTCTGTAAAAGCATATTTGCGCATTTCAGCGCGCTCGGTCCGCACGAGGCAGGGAAGCCAGCGGTCCCAGAGCCGCGCGCGGAGGAATGACCGCCAGGGGCGCTGGCGATACCGGAGCGCGATCCATACCGCACGCGCAGAAGCTGGCCGACCCCGGAAGCCGTGGTGAACGCTTGCTCCGGGGCTGCAAGCACGTGCCCTCACAGGGCAGTTGCACATCATAGGCCCTCTCTGCACCGCCTGCAACGGCCGGCGGCAAGGGGGCCAGACCTGCGCAGCCAGTTGGGCCGTCCGGCATGGGGCTGTACAAGCCCCCCATCGCCACGGACCGACTGCCCAAGGGATTCGGATGGGTGCTCGAATCCGTCCCAGACGAAGAACGCTCTGCCAGCGCGCTGCCAACATCACTCGAGCGTCGTCGTGTTATCCATCGTGGCCGGTGCTTTAGTACTCGCCCTGCCTCAATTGCCCAACGGCTTCGTGGCGACCTGTCTGACTGCCGTCGGAGTGACCCCTTTGCTGACGCGGACAGGGGTGGCTGACGAGGCCGCCGGTGCGGGGTGCACGGCGGTGCATGAAATCAGGATCGGGATCAGTTGCGTTTCGCACCAGCGTGCGCGCGCTGCACCCGAAGGGTAGATTGACATTCGGGCATTGCCGCGCTACCCGGCGGGCGGGTGGACGCCGGCCAGGGCACCGTGCCATGGATCTTTCATGATCGGCATATACAATAGATACAATGCATAAGACGCTTAGTCTCCAAACTCCGCATCCCGTCAGATGGTGCATTCTTGCCTGTGACGCGCAGAGCACAGATGAGAATGCACCAGTGCTTGCCGGCCCAAGCGGCACAGTGACGTTTTTGCGAAACGAACCCAATTTGTCATAACCTCCTTGAACGCAGTGACATAAATTATGACTAATTCGCTCATCAAATAGCCCACCGTCCCTCATGCTGCGAGAGTCAGACCGCGGTTCGCGGAACGCGCCCCGGGAACGTTGACGAGCCGCAGGATCACTTCTTCGATGCCGCATGGGGTGCATGAAATCTGCACCGCATTTGGCGCGCGCCGACGGGCTGTCGCCCGAGGGCGACAGCTGGTCGAGGTCGGTTAAGGAGACCGCCCTCGACGGAATGGGGGCCACTGCGCGGACGCGACGAAACGGGTCCCCTCCATAGGCCGGCAGGCCTCCGGGCGGCTGTGGCGGGCCGGTGCAGGCAACCTACTGAGGTTTGCACGGAAAAGTCATCCACAACATTGACGGGCCGCAGAGCGGCGGCCCGTTTTCGTGTGAGGCGATTTCACCATTGCATGCAACCCTCAGTCAGTCATGCCGTGTAGTTTTCGTGCACGGGATGCACGGAATTCGATTGACAAGCTTCCCCGAATCGCCTAGAATCGTGCAAGATTTTCAATGTGGGGCGGGTCTGTGCCGGCCATCCTACCCATTCGGCTTCGACTTCCTCCCCAGCACGTGTATTAGGGACGACGAAGCTGCAAGTTATGCCTGAGAAGGCCCTCAAGAACGTCGCGGCGAAGTACCACCTGACCGCCGAACAAGCAGCCGAGATTCTACGGCTGCTGGACAAAGGCTTCAGTATTCCGTACCTCATGCGCTATCACAAGGAGCTGTGCGCCGGCATGCCGGCGGACGGCTTCCATGAACTCGTTGAGGAACATAGGCGGCTGGAGAAGCTGGAAGTGCGCCGTCGCAAGACGGTCAAGAAACTGCAGGAGCGTGACATCCTCACGCCCGAGCTTGAAGAGAAGATCAACCGCGCTCGCGATATGCGCGAACTCATTGACTACTACGTCCCTTTCCGACCCCGCAAGCGTTCGCGGTCCCGCCAGGCCCTCGCGCAGGGACTGCGGCCGCTCGCCAGCCAGGTCCTTTCGCAGGAACAGTTCATCTCCGACATGGGGGTGGCCGCCGAGCCGTATGTATCCGCCGAGAAGGGGCTGGACAATGTGGAAGCCGTTCTTGAGGGCGTCTTCCACATCGTGAGCGACTGGGTGGCGGAGGAGAAGTCCCATCGCGACCGCCAGCGGGAAGTATTCCGCCAGGATGCAGTCCTTACGTGCCGGCAGGCCGCTCGTTCGATGCCGACGCGCTTGCTGCGCGAGTTCAAGCCCTATTTCGATTTCCAGCAGAAGGCTTCCAAGGTCCACCCATTCCACATGCTCGGCATCCTGCGGGGGAAACGACAGAGGCTCCTCGACTACCACCTGGAGCCGCCGCTGGACGCCATGGGGCGTGCCGCTGCAGACCTCTATCTGGCGGGCGGAGCCGCGCAACTGGAGAAAATCCAAGCGGAACTGGGCGCTGCCCTCCCTGCTGACACCGGCGCTCAACTGAAGGGGCTTAACGGCACCGAATTCCTGGCAGCGTGCATGAAGTACAGTCTCGACAAGATACTGGTGGATGTGACGGCCAGGGAGCTGGACAAGGACTTGTGCAAGCAGGCTGAAGACCTTGCGCTGGAGATCATCCGCCGCAACGTCCGGTCTATGCTGATGGCGCCGCCCCTGCGCAAGCGCATGCTCGGCATACACCCCGGATACCGGACGGGGTGTAACCTCGCCACGCTGGACGAGAAAGGTGCCGTGCTGGAGACCGCGACCGTTTATCCCCATCCGCCGCAGAACGAAGTCGAGAAGGCGAGGGAGACGATCAGCCGGCTCATTGATGAGCACAAGGCCGAGGTGGTTGCCATCGGCGACGGCACCGGAGCGGAAGAGACCGAGGGCCTGATCGCGGGCCTGATCGCGGAGAAGTTCCCCAACCTGCACTACACAGTGGTCTCAGAGGTGGGCGTGGAGACCTACGCGACAGGCCGCGCGGCGAAGAATGAACTGCCCGGGACTGAAGCCGACGAGCGGTGCGCTGTTGCGCTCTGCCGGCGCTTGCAGGACCCCTTGTCTGAGCTGGTGAAAATCAACCCGCACGAACTCTGCCCGCAGCCGTACGCGGACGACGTGAATGGCGGGGCCCTGAAGAAGTTGCTCGATCGCACGATTGAGGAATGCGTCTGCGAAGTCGGCGTGGACGCAGACGCCTCGCACTACAGCCTGCTGCGGTACGTGTGCGGGCTGGGTCCGGACAAGGCGCTGGGACTCGTCGAGTACAGAGACAGAGAAGGGCCGCTGAAGAGCCGCGAGGCGCTCCTCAAGGTCCCTGGCATGGACCCGGAAAGCTATGACCGCGGCGTCGGCTTCATCAAAGTGCCGAGTTCGGAGAATCCACTTGACGTGACGCGCATACACCCGCGGTTTTACCCCGTCGCGGAGGAGATCTGCAGCCAGCTTGGCATCCCGCTGGCCGATCTTCGTACGGCAGAGGGAAGACAGCAAGTGCGTGCCCGCGCGTCCGAAGTGAAGCTGGCCGAGCTTGAGAAACGATTCGGCGCCCATTACTTGCTGTTGAAAGACATTGTGACCGAACTCTCCGACCCGTGGCCCGATCCGCGCCCCGAGGCGCAGGGCCCCGTCTTGCTCCAGCGTCGCCCCGTTATGGAAGAGCTTCAGGCCGACCAATGGCTCACGGGCACAGTGCGCAACATTGTGGACTTCGGCGTCTTTGTTGACGTGGGCGTCGGCGAGGACGGCTTGATCCACATCAGCGAACTGTCGGACAACTACATCCGGAGCCCCTATGACGTCGTGTGCGTGGGTGGGAAGGTCCGGGTGCGAGTGGTCAAAGTCGACAGGGAGAAGCGGCGCATCGCACTGTCCATGCGGTCCGAGAGCAGCCGAAAGGAACGTCGCGGCCGCGAAACGCACCGCCGCCGGCCGTCCGAGCCGAGCCGCGCTGAGACGCGGACAACCGCCGTAGAGGAGCCGGCCAAGCCACTCCCCAGCGCCGTCCGCACACCCAAGAGTACAGTCGGCTGGGACAGCCGTCGCGTGGAGAAGGCCGTGCTCGCCGAACGCCTCGCGAAGGCGCAGCAGGATGCGGCCAAGAAGGGTGAGCCAAAGATCGAAGAGCCGACTGCGAAGGAAAGAGCCGAGGAGAAGCCGGCTGAGAAACCCGCCGAAACGCCCAAAGAGAGCGTAGGCGGCCTCCTCGACAAGCTTGGGTTCGCCGCCATCGAACGCCGCGGCCGTCCTACCGAATAGCGTCCTGTCTATCCTCCCCATGCGCCTTTGTTTGCCCCATGCTCAGTTGGTATATTACGAGTGTTGTGAGCGGATGCCGGAAGTGCGGCTGTGGCCATCGCACATAACGCTGGAATCGCACGGGGAGCGCTATGGTACGGGTGATGTGCCGGTCACTTCTCCTGGTGGGGGTTCTGTGTCTCACCTCCGCCGCTCGGGGCGCGGAGGCCGTAGGTGCTGCGCCTTCCTCCGCGCCAGGGGCCCCCAACTCAGTCCGCGTCGAAGGGCGTGCGTATGTCGTCATCGGCGAGTGCCGGGAGCCCTTGTACAGCCTCAGGCTTCCGCTGGCCCCGCCGCCGGGTCAGGCGCAATTGCAGGGCGTGTCCGTGCTGTTTGGCGCCGCTCCTCAGGGCCAATCCGGCGTCGAGGGGTACCGTTTTGATGCCGACGCCAAGGGCTGGGAGTTACTCAGCATAGGGGCTGCCGGCAGGCGAACGGTAGCTCGCGGGCGCGTAGCGCCATTTCCCTCCGCTGGTCCCGTCACGTTGAGTGTCAAACGACGCGACCTCCTCCTGACGGTGGCCCTGGACGGTAGGATCCTGGCCGAGGTTGCCGACGCGGACCACTTCGCAGGGCTGGTTGCAGTGGACCCAACCAAGAGTGCCCCCGGGGGCGAGCCGGCCATCCAGACGATAGCGCGGCTGTACTTCGAAGACAGCTTCATGCGCCCCGAGAATGATCTGACCCTGGCCCCGTGGACTGTGGAAGGCGGCCAGTGGCGCTTGCATTCAGTGCGCGAGGACGTGGACGACATGGACCTGCGCACCGCGCCGGAGCCCAAACAACCGCAAAGCGATCGCAGCGCCAACCCGTTCTGCGTCAGCGCCCATGCTGAGAAGTCGGGGCTGCTGACGACAGGTTACTGGTTCTGGGATGACCTGGAGGCCAGCATCTCTCTAAGGGACCCTGGCACCAAGGCGGCCGGCTTGGTCTTCAACGTCCGCTCACCTGAAGACTTCTTTCTCCTTCGCTGGGAGAATGGGGCCGAGGCGGTCAGGCCCACGCGCATACAGCTTCTGCGCGTCAGCGCGGGCAAGACGGAAGAGTTAGGGGCCGCCTGGGTCAACGGTCAGCGCGACCAATGGTACACCCTTGGAGTACGCACGTCTGGACGCCGCATTCAAGCCGTGCTCGACCAGGCCGTCATCATTGATTTGCGCAGCAAGGAGTCCTTGGGCGGCAAGATTGGCCTCTATGTAGAGGGCGGCGACGCTGCGCACGAAGCGTTCTTCGATGACGTTGTGGTGCGCGCCATTAGCGGTTACGACTACGACGATGAGGCGTGGCTGAAAGACCACGTGGCGTCGCGCGAAGGAGACTGGGAACCTCAGCGCGTGGAGCGGCCGGGCGCACCGGCCAACTTCTCGGCGGCACTGCGCAGCCGCACCGGCCGCATGGTGATCGGCCATGCAGGCTGGCGGCCGGCCCTGGTGAGCGCGCGGGTGTCTGCGCCGGGCGTCGGACAGCGGATCGGCTTTGAAATGGGTCTGGGCGGACCACACGGCGAACCGTTCCGCGTAACGCTGACCCAGGAGAAAAATGGCCCACGGCTGTCGGTGGGCCGCGTCGCCTCGGCCGGCGAGCAGGAGCTTGCGTCGTGCCGCGACTTCGCGCTGCCGAAGGGCGCCGCCGTCGAGCTTAAGGCAGACCTGACGAGGCCAGGTGAGCTGAATGTGTACGTGGGGGATCAACTCCGCCTGCACCTTGCGCGCGGTGAGGCGGGTGCGGGTGCGGTGGCCGTGTTCGCACAGCAATTCTCGGGCGCCGAGTTCCGCGACCTGCGCGTGGCGTTCGAGCGCAGTGAGGATCTGGAGAGGCCCCCGGCCAAAGAGGTCTTCCGCGACGATCCGTTCATGAAGCATTGGTCCAGCCCTCAGGGTGCCTGGTGGCCCATTCAGGGGCGCGCGGACGCTTGGTGGCACGTGGGTGATTTCTACGGCCGCTCGGAAGTGGAGATCCCTCTTGATCCGCGCATTCTGTTCGTCCATGCTGCTGCGGATGCTGTGCCCGGCGGCGGTTATGCGCTTGTGCAGGAGAAGGCGCGCATCGAGGAGCGGGACGGCTTCAAGCTGCGCCTGCTACGCCAAGGCCAGGAGGTTGCCTCTGCTTTCATCGTTCCGTCGGCCGCAGAGCCGCCCAAAATCGTCTTGGTCAGAGAGACTCCGTACATCTGGGTGAGCGTGAGCGGACAGGAAGTGCTGTCCTTCCGCGACCCTGCGCCACTCACCGGCACAAAGGCGGCCCTGAGCGGGGTGCGGGCGGATGAACTGGGGAAACTGCAACTGCGGCGGTATCAGGTCAGGGACTACTACTTCGAAGAGGCACCTGCTGACTGGTACCAGGTGGGCAAATGGAAGGTCACCACCCGCTTCAGTTGCGACCCACGCTGGTCGTTCATGACCGCCATCGCTACGCAGAACGCCGCGCTGTTCAATAAGTTCCGTTACGCCGGGGACGTAACGCTCGAGGCGTACATGGGCATGCGGATGGGGACTCAGGCGCAGGCCGGCAGGTATCCCCGCATCGGAGACTTCAACCTGGCCCTCTGTCGCGAAATGCTCGACTTGAGCGGGGGCTACAATTTCATCGTTTGCGGTTGGGATCCGTACTGGAGCGACCGGCACACTTACCTGCTAAAGGCCGGCAAAGAGGTCGCCCAGACGACCGAACGCCTTCTTCCTAACGCGCGACGTGAGAACACACAAGATCGCGTCATCCCGGTGCCGTGGATCAGCGGGGGGCGGGATGTTCACGGGGCCTGGTATTACATCAAAGCACGCAAGTGCGGGGGCGAACTCTCCTCGTACGTTGATAACCATCTGGCATACAGCTACAACGATCCCGACCCTCTCCAACAGTTCGACCCCGCGATCTGGACCTATGGAACCCAGATAGTTGTGGCCCGTGTTAAGATCTCATACCAGAAGAAGATGGTCCCCGGCCGCCTTGTGGCCCCGCCTGCACCCCAAGACACCCCGAGCCAGCCTGAGGTTCCCGCGCCTCTCATAGCGTCCGAAACGCATCCTGGCTTCCTTGACGATTTCGAGGGCGGTCAGAGAGGATGGCACACCTACGAGGGCCAGCAGAGCGCCTCCCTCCGCCTTGTCCGCGCTGTCCCCGCGTCGAGAGGTCAGTGCCTGCAGGTGACCAACCCTGGAACAGGCGGGCTCATGGAGGCCATTGCCCCGCTTGCCGATGCTCGCATCCGTCCCGCGGACGCGCGGCTCGTGGCCTTCGATTACAGCATCCCTCCTGATGTGAAGATCAACCTCTTCTTGAAGGTCGCAGGCCAGTATTACTTTGTCCATTTGACCGGTCCCGACGAGACTGATGCCTTCTTCCGGCGCTTGGGCGAACTCCGAGTGCAGGCTGACGGCAAATGGCACCGTGCCGAGTTCCCGCTCGCCGCGTCCTACCGCGCGGCGGGCGGCGAGCCCAAGGCACTTATGGAAAGCGCCGTCTTCGGCAACCTGCACCGCGGCCTGCTCCACGCAGGCATCGGCGGCAATGGGCCAGGCGCCACCTACTACATTGACAACTTCGAAGTCGTCTCAGCAGGCCCGGCGGATTTCCGAGCCACTTGCCGCGAGGCGGATGTGGGCAAGAACGGCAAGGTGGCGGGCGCCGTGGACGACCAGCGGGGGACTGTCCCCGCCCAGCAGAAACCGCTCGAACGGCAGTCATTGGCATCAGGCGAATGGTTCTGCCATGCACGCGCTACGAGGGATGACGGCAAGGTGAGCGCGACTGCCCATCTGCCCTTCCTTGTCACTACCGACCCTCTTCAGGTTGTGGCCGCTGAGCCCAGTTCGGGATCGGACTGGGGCTGCGGGCCGGTGGAGCTTCAGTTCGGCGGCCCGGGTGCGCCTTTCCTCGACGCGGATTCTCTTAAGCTCACGGTAAACGGGCATGCTGTGGGAGCAGCGCCGGGATTGTTCGAAATGGATTGGCTCAACAACAGGCTGCGGATCAACCTCCAGGCGACAGACACGGTGATTTCGCCCGGCCAACAGTGTCACGTGGAACTGGCCTATGCCGATCAGCTCGGCCGACCTGAGTCGTTCCGCGCGGACTATGTGGCATCACTGGCCGAAAACAGAACGGGACCGGGTGCGGTGACACTCGAAGGCTACGTGCCGCCTGTGGACTTCGAGAGCGGCCTGGGCTCGTGGGAGGGCAGCCGCGATACGGCGCTAATGCGGGACGACAGCACCGCGGCTTCCGGCAACTGGAGCCTCAAGGTCGAAAACCTTCGCTGGGACAGTCCCTTCATGGCTTCTGCCCTCAAGTCCCCCTTCAGCGCCGGGCTATACCCTATCGTTGAGTTCGACTACAAGGTGCACGAGGGTGTTGCGTTCGACTTGGTTACCAACAATGCACGCGGTTACGCCACCGTCGGCTTGGCCGACCGCAGCCATTACGGCAACTACATCGGCGAATTGCCCGACTTCCGTCCAGATGATACCTGGCACCATGCGGAGGTAAACCTCCTGGCAGGCCTAAAGAAAGTCCCTTACGTAAGAGACGTCTACCGCCAGCAGTGGCTGGCCTTCGGCGACTTCGGATACCGCGGGAACGCAATCGGCACCTACTATCATTTGGATAACTTCCGCCTGGTGCCCCTCGTCAGCGGCCTGAAGGAACTGTCGCTGCACTGGAACGCCCGCGACGCAGCCGGGATCAAGGGTTACAGCTACCTCTGGTCCGCCAAGTCCGACGACAGTCCCGACGACACGGTCCGCAGCACGGAGGGAAGCGGTAGCTTCCGCGACTTGCCGGCGCCCGACGCCTATTTTCACGCCAAAGCCTGCAATGCGGCGGGCAGGTGGGGCCCGGTCAGCCACTTCCGCTTTCGCGTGGATGCCTCGACGCCCCAGGTCGTGGTGAGTCCGGCCGACGGCGCAAGGTCTGCCTCGTCGCAGGTTTCGGTCTCGGTGCAGGATGCCGATTCCGGCGTTGACCCCGATTCGCTGAAGCTGACCGTGGATGGCCGCACGTACCAACCGTCCAGTCGTGGGGTCACTTATGAATCGGAGGCAGGCAAGCTCATCTGGAACTGGGTGCGGTGCCGGCCCGCTGAACAGCGGAGCATTCCCAACGGCGCGGTCGTGCAGATGACGGTGTCTGCGCGCGACTTCGCGGGAAACGCCGCGCCCGACCTCCAGTCGAAGTGGGTGATGGATTATTCGCTGGACAAGGAGCCCCCTACGGCGCCCGTCCTTGCCTCGACCACTATGCCCATCAAGAACAGGGAGGACTTCGAGGAGGGCACGGGGCAGTGGCGCAGTGCGCGCGGCAACGAGGTGAGCGCTCAGGTGCGCCAAGTCTGGCGCGACGAGGCGAACGCCGACCACTGCCTCGAGATCTTTGCCGTGCAGGAGAACTCCTCCTTCGATGCCCTCGCCACTGAGGAAGACTATGACCTCGCCACGTACCCACTGGCGTCCTTCGACTACCGCATGCCGGAGCCACTGAAGGTTAACATGCAAGTGCGCATTAACAAACAGTGGTACGAAGTGAAGATGACGGCGCCAAAAGCAGCCTATGCTGTCCTGGGAGAGGTGCCCGGTATGGCAGCCGACAGTGCCTGGCATCACGTCTCCGTGGACCTATACGAGTTGGCAAAGAAGGCGCTGCCTGACGCTCGCACCCTCACTGTGAACTCGATTGTCCTGGGGGACCCCGCCCACAACGGGAATCGGCGCAACGCGAGGTGGTTCGTGGACAACTTCTTGATCAGTGGCTACGGAAAGCCCGAGGCGGAGTGCCAATGGCGCGCCGAGGACATCACCGGCGTGCCAGGCTACTCCGTGGTATTTGACCGGCAGATTGGCACGGTTCCGCCGCGCCAGATCAACATGCAGGCTGAGTCGGCCCGGTTTGTCGCTGCCCAGGCGGGCACCTATTGGCTCCACGTGGCGGCTTGCGACAGTAACGGCAACTGGAGCAAGTCCCGCCACCTCGCATATACCGTTGCTCCCATGGCCGCTGCTCAACCGCCGGCTGGCGCGCCAGCGCCCGCGCAGCCTCCGGCGGCGACGGCTCAAGCGGCACCGGCCACGGCGCCCGCCAAGTGAGGGACTCGCAGCCGTTCTGAGGGCCCGTTCCGAGGCACCGTCGTAATTCTGAGCGAGGAGCCGGGTTGTCTCCGGTGCGTTCCGTTGCCACACGGCCGATGTAGCCGACAAGCATTGGATAGGCGCCGCGACAGTCATCGCCGGCTGCATTGCCCGGGCGTACGTGCGTTGATGTCTAATGCAGATCATATAGGCTCCAGCCAGGTACCGGCGGAGGCCGGTCTCTCTGACACGGGAGGTGAGCGATGTATCGAGTCGGACAGGAGGAAGTGGATGCGATAGCGAAAGTGCTGCTCAGCGGCAAGCTTTTCCGTTACCATGCGGGCGGTGAGTGCACGCGCTTCGAGCAGCGGTACGCCAAGTTCCTCGGCGTCAAGCATGTCTTCATGACTTCCAGCGGGACGACAGCGCTGACAGCAGCTCTCGCAGGCCTGGGGATCGGCCCCGGCGATGAAGTCCTCGTGCCGGCCTGCACCTACATGGCCACGCCTGTGTCAGTCCTGGCTGCGGGGGCGATACCGGTGGTTGTGGACATTGATGAGACGATCGCAATCGACCCTGAAGCTATCGAGAATGCCGTCGGCCCCAGGACGAGGGCCGTCATCCCGGTCCACATGTGGGGGCTGGTGTGCGACATGAACGCCATCATGCGCATCGCCAGGAAGCACAAGCTCCTGGTCATCGAGGATGCTTGCCAGGCAGTCGGAGGCGGCTATGAGGGGCGCATGGCCGGCTCAATCGGCCATGCCGGCGCCTTCAGCTTCAATTACTATAAGAATATGACTTGCGGCGAGGGCGGCGCCGTCGTCACAAGCGACGACATGGCGGCCCAACGGGCTCAGTGCATGATAGATTGCTGCAGCTTTTATTGGAAGGGGCGGAAAGAGGACGTCGTGCCTTTCATCAGCAACGGCGCGAGGGCCTCCGAGATTGAAGGCGCCATGCTCAACGCGCAGCTCGACCGCATCCCGGGCATGATTCGGTCCATGAGGCAGCAGAAGAAGCGGATCCTTCGTGAGACGGCCGGCACAGGGCTTGTCCAGGTTCGGTCGAACAGCCTCGACTATGAATGCGGCTCGCACGTCATGTACAGGCTCCCGGCCGAGGCCCAGGCCGTCCAGTTTGCCGCCACGGCGGGCGGCACAGTCACGGGCAAGACGGGGCGGCACGTTTATACCGAATGGGACCCCATTTTTGCCCACGAAGGCGCACACCACCCGGCGCTGAATCCATTCAGGTTGCCCCAGAATAGGCGGTGCCGTAAGACTTACACGAAGGGCATGTGCGCCAGGTCACTGGACATTCTGAACCGCACAGTGATGATCGGAAACCGCCCTGACCGGTCGCGCGAGCAGGTCACGGCCCTCATCGAAAAAGTCAAGTCGGTGGCGGCCCGGCTGGCCGCGGAAGCGGTCTGAAATGATCAGGGCTTTAGTGGCCGGGGCGTTGGTCCGGCACTCGCTCTGCCACAAACGCCCCGGCTGGACTGAGGCGTCAACCGATGCTGCGCCGGCAGGTCCGGGTCAGCGGCTCACTGTGGGGTCGCCCCAGGCGCAAGAACCGTAGAGCCATATCGCGCCGCTCGTCGGCCTAACCTTGAGCGTCAGAGTCTCCACTCCATGGACATCCGCCGATACGCGGCTCCAACTCTGAGTGCCCTCATGCCGGGCCAGGATCGGGCTGCCCTCCAGTAACGCGCCGTCTCCCCAGACCTCAAATACGACCCCTTCGGCGGCCTTGCGGGCGGATGAGATCTCTTCCTTGGCGCCTTGTGTTAGCCCGACGGTGGCCGTGAACCGCCCGAACCGGCTCCCCAATGCGAAAGACAATGAAGAGGGCGGCCTGACGCCCAAAGCCTTGTCGAACGACTGGTCGCCGGTTTTTGCCGCCTCCCCTGTGTAGCTTCGGTCGAAGCCCACGGCGCCGCGGTACTGGTCTATGACGATCGGCCGCACCTCCGACAGGCTGACCTCGGCATCCTTAGAGTCCGCCGCAGACGTCAGCATCGGGAATGCCTGCGGAACCACTGCGGCGATGGCTTCAGGATCGCCTGTCCACGCAGCCCCGCCCCCGGCCAAGCCGGGCCCGTCCGTCGGAAGCTGCCAGTGGTTATCGAAAAAGCCTGCCGTCAGGAATGTGTCAGGCCCCGCCGTCCGACTGTCATACACTGCATAGTCGAACCACTTGTACTCGTCGTAGACACCCCAGTTGAACCAGAGGCCCGTGCGAGAGTAGGCCTGATAGAGTGCCGCGGGCGTTGTGCCTGCCACAAGGGCCACCATGCGTTGCGGGTTCAGGGGATTCGGACAGCACACCATGATGCCGGTCCCGTGTCCCTTGTAGACGCGGGTGCCGACCCTCACGCCATCGTCCACGGCAACGGGCACGGACATTGTCGGCGCCATCTTCGCCGCCACGCCGTTGACTTGCGGGCCACCAAATACCAGCAGGCTGAACTTCGCAAGGTCGTCATCAGTAACTTCCGAGTCGGCCTTGACCCGCGGGCCTTCGCCATAGCGCAACTGCCAGTCCGCGGCAAACCGCGCGGCCTCTCCTCGGCATATCTCCTTGTGCAGCACAGAGTCACCGCTTGTGCCATAAATAACAAGGAAGGGATCAAGAAAGATGTCCGAGAACGGGCCGCTCAGGCCCTTCCGCTTCAGAGGTCCGGGGGCGCCGGCCGGGCGCCAGGCGCCGTCCCATTTCTCCAGGCTGAATCCCGGCGCCGCCGGGTTTGGCGCAAGAGGGAATTCAGCTCCGTCCACCCGGACGGTGTCCACCCGGCCGGGCACCTGACCCGCCAGCACGGTTAGAGCAGTCACGTTGTCCGTAGTAATCTCGGCAACGCCGTCTTTGGCCTCTGCGCGCACCGTCGAGAAGCGCACCGGGTCGCCCAGCCGGTCCAGCCGAAGCCACCATGCGCGGTCATGGCGCAAGTCCGCCGTCTTATAGACAAAGCGGGCGGGCGTTTCCCGGGGCGGCTGGCCCATGACCTTCGCCAGCGCGTACTCCTGTGTCCAGCCCGGCATGCCGCCGTGCGCCGCCTGGACAAACTCGAGGTACTCCAGGACATAACCGAGTTCCCGGAGCCGCTCCACCATGCCGCGGGCGTGCTCCACAGGAACTACTTCATCTGCCGTCCCATGCAGGGCGACGATGTGACAGTATTGGAGGTTCTCCCCATACGAAACCGGCGAGAAGGACGAAAGCAGGAATGTGCGCAGGCCCTCATATGCGCCAGGGGCCCGCGGGTTCCAGCCCCAACGTTGTTCCCATGCATGGTGGTCGGCATTTCCGCTGATCGGAACGATCCCCGTGAACAGGTGCGGGTTCCGCGCGGCAAGGTTCCAGCACCCCGTGGCCCCCATCGAATGCCCCACGACGTAAATCCGGCTCCTATCAACGCTGTAAAGATCGCAGACATCCTTTACCACGGCAAGCACGTCTTGCTCGCCCGTGTACATGTAATCCGTGGCCCCGCGGCCTTCGGGTGCGACGGAGATGGCGCCCTGGTAGTACGGGGCACCAAGGCACTGGAAGGGCGCAAACCCCGCCAGGCCGTGCAACGTTATGATGAGCGGCAGAGGGCGGTTCCCCGCGTAGCCTTTCGGAACGCACATGGTGTATGGCTGAAAAGTGCCGTCTATAGTTGAGTAGTACGCCCGCAGGAATGGCACGCCCTCGGGGAAAACAGCCGGCTCGCCGGCGTGCAGCCTCTCGAGATTGCTCCTTATGGCCGCGAGGGCCTGTGCCGTGCTCCCAGTCGTCGCCAGCAGGCCCTTCCCACTGGTCTGCTCGGCCTCATATCGGGCCTGCATTAGAAGCGCGGCGGCATCCCGGCCGATCCTGCCTGGCTCAACCATTGCCAGGCTCTCAAGCTGCTTGTGCTCAGCCTGGATCAGCTCGGTGGCGTACCTCCTCAGCTCGACCTCTGCCCGCACGTATTGAGTCCGAACCTGCTGGCGGTGGTAGGCACGGAAAAACCTGGTGACGCCCAGGGCCACGATGGCAAGAGTCAGGGCCACCAGGAAATGCACTCGAATCTTCTGCTGTCGAGCCGCCACAGCCTCTTACCCGGTCCTTCTCATACACGGTGCACGCTCGGGGGCCGCACCTTCCACGCAAGCGGAGTCAGTATATCAAAAGGGCTGCGACTGCGAAAGCAGAGCTGCAGAGGTGTATGTGACACGCTCAGCGCCTGCTGCGGCACAGCTTGACAGTGCAGCCAAGCCTAAGTACCATCGCGGCGCCGCCCCGAGGAGGAAGTCGCGCGCCGACCCGTTTCGGCTTCCACACAGGCCAAGTTGACTTTGTGGAGGGCCGGCAACCAGCGTCAAGAACGAACAGGAGTGCCAGGCCATGAAACGCTACGTCTGGGTCATCACGATCGGCGCTATACTTCTCGCTTGCTCAACCCTCATGTACCTGCTCGACTACCTCACGTTCCACAACGCTCGCGACATGGCCTTCTACCTTGTCGGGGATATCGCCTTTCTGCCGATTGAGGTCTTCCTCGTCGTGATAGTGATCGAGGGCCTGCTCACCTCGCGCGAAAAGCGCGCGATGCTCAGAAAGATGAACATGCCGATCGGCCTTTTCTTCAGCGAGTTGGGCGTAGGTCTGCTGGGCAAGATGACCGGCTGCATCAGCAACCAGGAAGGGCTCAGGCCCTACCTGGCGATCAACAACACGTGGGCCCCCCGCGATTACGCGCGCGCGCATGCCTTTGTCAGCGCCTTCGAGTGCCGGCTGGACCCGGGCGGCCTGGACCTCCCGGGCTTGCGTGACGCACTCGTCGGGCGCCACAACTTGCTTCTGATGCTGCTTGCGAACCCGAACCTGCTCGAACATGAGGAGTTCACGGACCTTCTCTGGGCGATCTTCCACTTGATGGAAGAGTTGTCGGCGAGACAGTCCTTCGACAACCTCCCCCAGACTGATCTGGAGCACCTGGCGGGCGACGCCCTGCGCGTCTACTCCCAACTGACGAACGCCTGGCTGCGTTATTGCGAGCACCTGCAATCGGCCTATCCCTACATGTTTTCCATACTGGCCCGCACGCACCCGCTGCAAGACCACCCCGACGCGACAGTGCGGTGAAGTCAGAGAGGGGTTCGCCTCACGCCCACCCCCACGGCCGCGGGACTTCGTAGAACGTCACCTGCACGTCGGGGAATCGTGCCCTCAATAGCTCGCAGAAACGGCGCAGCCCCGGGTTCTCGCTGTCCTCATGGCTCGTCTCGATCATGGGCACGCCGCACTCGCCTGAAAGCCGAAAGCCATAGCTATCCGACTCGCCCGCGATCAGGACGTCGCATCCCATTTCGAGGAGCTTCTGCTGGTAGCCGACATTCACGAAAAGCCCGAGCCCGCCCCAGGGTAAGCCCACGCGCGAGACCTGTTGCCCGAGGCCGCCCGGCGCCGAAACCCGGAGCGGTTTCATGCCCATGCGGGTCTTGACCCGCTCCACCAACTCGCCCAGCGTGCAGGGCGCTATCTTGTAGACCTTGGCCAGGTGGTCGGCAGCTTCAGGTTCCCCCAAGCCGAGTTTCTCCGCGAAGATGTCGAAAATGCACAAGTCGTCCAACGACCCGTGGAGGCGAGCGAAGGTGAGGCCATGTTCGTCCAACAAGAGGCGGCGGCCCCGGTTCACGGGCCAGTCCTGCCAGCCTGCCGGCCCGTCCGTTCGGTTGATCGCGTTGTAAGGGTAGTAAAGGCTCTCGTGGCCGATGACAAGGTCGGCCCCCACCTTCGCGGCCGCCGACAATGCCTCCTTTGTGGCCATCCAGCACACGAGTACGTGGCCTACAGGGCTGTCGGCGAAGCCGTATTGGACCCCTTCGTCGCTGTGCAGCTCATGACCTACCGCTTCTGTGACAAAGGCGATTACGTCTGCCGCTATCATCGTATTGCCTCCGCGAATCAGTCTACTTCAACTCGGACGCGCGCACCTCGGCATCACGCAGCCAGGCGTCACTCACCTCAATGCCCCAGCCTGGGCCCTCCGGCACCTTCACGCATCCGTCCGCGATCTCGAGCGGGCGTTCGAGCAGCCCGTCTGACCATTCCGTCGGCTCGATCGTCCACTCCTGCTCATAAAAGCAGTTGGGCATGGCGGCAGCGAAATGAAGCGTGAAAAGCTGGATCATGGCCCGATTGGCGGCGTGCGGAGTGCACGCCAGCCCGAACTCATGCGCCATCGCCGCCACCCGTCTGGCACGCGCGATGCCGCCGATGTACAGGATGTCCGGCTGGACAATGTCCACCGCGCGCATGGCGATCATGCGGCGGAACTGCGCGGTGCTGTTGTCCTGCTCCCCGCCGGCCACGTAAACGTCGAGGGCGTCGGCCACCTCTTTCGTGGACTCGATGTCGGGATAGGGGCATGGTTCCTCGAAGTGAAAGGCACCGAACCGCTCGAGCACGCGGCCCACGCGAATGGCCATGTGGGCCGTGTAGCTGCTGTTGGCGTCTGCGTTCATCCGGACGCCGTCGCCGAGCGCCTTGCGGACCGCCTCCACCAGGGCCTCGGTGCGGCCGGGGTACATGTCCCGATCGGCGCCCATCATGGCGTGCGGGCCGGCCCCGATCCTTATCTTGACGGCCCTAAACCCTTGCTCGCGCACCAGCCGCAAGAGCCGCTCAGCCTCGTCTTCGGGGCTGATGTCCCTCTGCATGCTGGAAGCATACATTGGGACGGCATCTCGCAAAGGTCCGCCGAGAAGCCTGGCAACCGGCTGCCCGAACAGCTTGCCCTTCAGGTCCCACAAAGCAGTATCTATGCCACTGAGCGCCCGGCACACGAACGAGCCCGGAAACTTCATCGTCCGGTCCATGATCTTGTCGGCGATTCGCTCGATTTCGAGCGCGTCTTCGCCCAGGATCATTGGCGCGAGCATCTCGTGCAGCACCTTCACAGTGATAGCGCCCCCGTAAGTCGAGCACTGCCCTGTGCCGCAGTCGCCCGTGTCGGCGTAGACCCTGCAAACCGGGATGTCCTTCTTGAGGTATGTCTCGATCCTGACGATTCTCATCGGTGGCCCTCGATTCAGAACTGGTCGCTTTGCCTTCGATATCGCCAACCTGCTCGTAAAGGCCGAAATCTCGGACGGGGGCCCTCACCCAGAGGACGGGGCTGCCGTCGGGCCCGGCAGAACGTCCCGCCGATACGTGCCGTACCGCCCGCGTGCATGTCCGTTCGCTTCCGCTCGGTGCCCATTGCGGCATGCATCATTCGCAGCAAGGTGGCGCGATAATACCCCCCGTTGGACCAACTGTAAAGCCCATCTTTTGCCGGATTGGGGGCTCGGGCCAAGCGTGCGAACCCGTGGCGGCCGAGGGATTCAACCAGTGGAAGCGCCAGAGCGTTTTCGTGTGCGCTCACAGGAGTCGGGCCGCGCCGCTCAACGCGCTGTCGGCGCCGCGCCCATCGCCAGCCATTGGGCAGCCAGGGCGTTCGCCATCGCACTCGCCCGCCCGGATTCCCGGGACGCCAGGTTCGTGGATTCGGCGGGGTCGGCCTCGACGTCATACAATTCCGGCGGCCGATGGAACCGGGCAATGAACTTCCACTTGCCCTCGCGCAGAGCTTCGCCGCGTCCCTCGCTGTCGAGGCCCGTAATCCGCCATACGAGCCGGCGGTCGGGCAGCGGCCTGAGCAACGAGGCGCCGTCCAGCCTGGCTGCAGAGTGGGAATGCGTCGCGTCCAGGATTGTGGGCAGGATGTCCGCCGTAATCACGGCTGCATCGTACGTAGTGCCTGCCGGGATGGTACCTGGCCATGTTGCCACGAATGGCACGCGGATACCGCCCTCGTAGAGGCAGCCTTTTCCTCCTTTGAACGGACCGGGAGACCCGTGCGGCGGCTCGTACTGTAAGTTGGGGCCATTGTCGCTCACGAAGAAGACCAGCGTCCCTTCCGCTAACCCCTGGCGATTAACTTCCGCCAACACACGACCCACGGCATCGTCCAAAGCTATCGCCATGGCCGCATAGATCCAGCGGTTGGGATTAGCGCGAGTGGCCGCCCGGCTAAGGTACGCCTGAGGCGCCTCAAACGGGCCGTGCACCGCGTTGGGGGCGAAGTACAGAAAGAAGGGACGGTCAGCGTTCTGGCGGATGAAATCAACCGCTTCCCCGGCAAAGGCGTCGGTCAGGTAGGTTCCGGGATCGGCTACCGGCTCCTCGTTGCGGTACAGTTGCTCCGCGAGGCTGCGTCGCTGAACGTAAGCCCGTTCTGCACCAAAGAAACCGTAGAAGTACTCAAATCCTCTGCGGCGTGGCAGGAACGGTCCGCCGCGGCCTAAGTGCCACTTGCCGATACAGCCGGTGGCGTAGCCCCTCTGCAGCAGGCAGTTGGCAACAGTCACCTCGCGCTCGGGTAGCCCGATATCCAGCGCCGCCTCTGCAGGATTGCATTCCCAGTGGATCCGGGCCGGCAGCCGCCCCGTCAGAAGACATGCACGGGAAGGCGAGCAAATCGGGCTTCCTACATAGCCCTGCACGAACCGCGTCCCCGCTGACGCCAGTGCGTCTATCTGAGGCGTTGGGATGTCCGGACAGCCAAAGCACCCCACGTCCCCGTAGCCAAGATCATCGGCCACGATCACCACGATGTTGGGCGGTCGAGAGGGAGCTGCAAACAAAGGGCGGCCGATCGCGGCGACAGCCAGAAAAGCCGCAGACGTCTTCAGAAACTGTCGCCTGGTGACCGAATCACCTGATGCCATGCGCATCCCCTCACGAACGCATGACGGCCACGTTGCTCCCGCAAGAATCTCCTTCGCATTCCGACGACGCACCGCCGTCACACGAAGAAGTCAGGCAAATCGCAGGACCGGCAATCAGCCAAACGCTGCCGGCTCGCACTCCGGGCCAGCCAGGAAGGACGTCGCTGAAGAACGCCCGGCCATCTCCGCCGGCGGCGCGATTATACCAGGAAGAGAAAGATTGTCAATATGGCATTTATTCTATGCTAAAGTTGGGAAGAGTCTGACGCAGCCGTGGAAAGCCTCACGCCGAAGAAGGGCGGTCTGCCCTCTGCCGCCGGACGAGCCATAGCGACTCCCGGGAAAGTCAGTTACAGCCATTGTACCACCTTCAGCCGCTGCTATTCGCGGCCTCGTCGCATAGTCAGGGCCCGAGGGCATGATGCAGAAACTCCCCGCGCCGACATCAAACTAAGAATTGCCTGTAGTCGCTGGCGACGAAAGCAGACTGCTGCGCTGCGGTTCCTCAAGTTGACGGATCACGTTATCGCGCACACCTCAGAAAGACGCACAGGCGCCGGAGTCAGCCTGGCCCCGCTACAAGCTGTCGGAAGTTACCCAGCGATTCGTACGTGTTTAGCGCGGTTGCCAGGGAACTTCTTGCATTTGGGGTTCGGGTTGTCGTTGCATGGTCTGTATGGCAGATGGGGAAAGGAAAGCCAGCGACGAGGAACTGCTGCGTCGTAAT